>Ga0055452_10000437_pt1 | contig 10750 bp, 9 predicted proteins | sample China_Galinas_PW_6_FD_57735 | JGI IMG/M metagenome (GOLD analysis project Ga0055452, IMG submission 57735) | Wetland microbial communities from San Francisco Bay, California, USA, that impact long-term carbon sequestration - China_Galinas_PWC_D2 | ecosystem: Environmental > Aquatic > Marine >... | reverse complement strand
AAGCGTAGCTCGCGGGAATGAAAGTGCCGGGGAGCGTGCCCAGGTTGACCATCTGCCCCTCCCGCCAGACAAATGCCCGGGTGCGACCCTCTGCCGTCTCTGCAAATCCAACCACGTGTCCCAGTTCGTTGATGTCGCGGGCCTGGCTATTCCCTCCGAGCGTACCCAGATCCGTCATCGATCCGTCCTGCCACAGGAATGCGTGGTGCACAGAGGCGGACAATGAGGCCCAACCAACGATCTGCCCGGCATCGTTGACGGCATACGCGATGCTTCCGATTCCGCCCAGCGTTCCCAACTCCGTCATCATGCCGTTTTCCCAAAGGACCGCCATATACCCGATCGCCTGGAACGACGCTTGACCCACGATTTGCCCGGTTGTATTGATGTCGTGCGCCTCGCTACAGCAGTCCAGTGGAACGGGCAATTCCGTCAGAACACCGTTCGACCACAAGAAGGCGTTCAGGCCAATCTCATCTGAGTAGCCGACAACCTCGTCCGCATCATTCACGCCATTGGCAACGGCACCGCTGATGCCCAAGCCGGTCAGATCGAGCATCTCTCCATTCATCCACAGGACCGCCTGTGTGTAGCCCGCCTGATTCTTGTCCGACGCACCGACGACGTGACCGACCTCGTTGATTCCCTGCGCGTTGCTTCTTGTGCCGGTCGGAAACACACCGAGGTCGGTGACCGTGTACGCAGGCTGAGCCACCACCGGACCGACGACCACTGCAAGTAAGGACAGCACCATTACATCAGTCCTCATCGCGAAATGCCCATAATTCCTGCACGACATAACAGTTGCCCTTCCGTATAAGTGTCGGGATGCCCCATTGGCCTGAACCTCAATGATGATTCTACACGGATAGACACGCAACTTCAATCGAGAAAGTCTGAAAATGATTCTGTATGAACCGTGCCCGAGCCTCAGAAGTCGTTCGACCATAATGCATGGGTGAATCAAAACGAGCCGAAAAAATTTCGTCAAGGCGGAAATAAATGGCGCCGTCGAGGGGTTCCATCGTCATATGCGTGTATCATCTCGGGCGGTCCGCACAGCGGCGGTATCGCTGCGTATACGTGCACTTTGCGCGGCCAGCGTTCTCTCTGCGCGCGGGCAGTCGTGTACACCATCCGACGTGAACAGCAACGGGTGCCCATCCCGTGCGAAACCCGTTTTGGATCTTCGCATCTAGATTCCAGACACCCCCCAAAGAAACCGCGAAAACGCTCCGTCGTAGCGAGCCACACCTTTTTCTGTTTTTCCTGTTGGGACTTTGCACCAGGACCGACCAACACGTGGATTCCTCAGTGATCGCCTGACGGGTCGCGTTCCTCCAAACGCGCGGGGCTCACGGAAGCAATCACGAGCGAACCCGGAACCAAGTACATGTGGCCGGGCATTGGTGCACGCTGCGCGCATGTATTCTGTAACAACCACGTTGAACAAGGAGACCATCGCATGAAAAATCGGACGGGAATCTGTACAGGCGAGTGCCATACGATAAAGAGTTTGCTGTCGGCCGGAGTCATACTCCTTATAGGCGCCGGCGTATCCGCGAGCGCCGCCGACTGGCCACTCTACTCCCATGATTACGACAACTCGAACTACAACGCGGACGAGGGTGGCATTCGCGCGAGAAACGCGCGCTATCTACGCCGCGCGTGGGAAACGTTCAACGACGATTCGCTCGTATCCGAGCCAAGGCCGACCGGGTTTGTATTGGAAGGCGCTCTAGGGCTTGAATTCCCGGCTTCGGTCGTAGGCGTCGTCGCCTCGCCCATCGTGCGTGATGGAACGATCTACCATGTGGATGCACTGGGGACACTGTTCGCTCGTGACGCCGACAGCGGCGCAATCCTCGACACCGATCTTCACTGGACCACCACACTAGTCGATCCCGATTTTGCCGCCGGCAGCCCACCGGTCAGCCCGGAGCTGTTCTACACGTCGCCCGTCGTGACCGACGATTACGTCTGGCTGATTGGATCCGTATATGGACGGGTTCACCTGGTCGCCAGGGACAACGGCGCGGAGGTCGATTTTGATCCCAGTACGCCCGGCATCGATCCGTTTCAACTTGCGCCGGATCGACAACTGGCATCCGTGTTGGGCGATCCGGTCATCGTGCAAACCGATGACCGGGCGCTGCTCATCGCAAGCATCAATGTCATCGTCAACGACGCGCTTCTGCAGGAAGGCGAGACCGGCCTGTCTATCGCATACGACGTAAGCACGCCGAGCGAACCAGTCGAAGTCTGGCGCACGCCTACGATCGACATCAATCCCGCGACCGGCAAACCGTTCGGCACGGGTGTGTCGGCCGGGGCCGGCTTGGCGGTGGACTTCGTACGCGGCCTCATCCTGGGAGGCACGGGACAAAACACGTCCGTACCGTACGAGGGCTATCCCGATCCCGACTTGGCGCCGATGGGGTACATCGATCGAAGTGACTCGCTGTACGCGATTGACTTTGACACCGGACAGTATGTGTGGACGAACCAGTTCCACCATGGCGACGTGTTCGATCTGAACAACCCCGTCTCCACGGGGCCGGACAATTCAGGCGGTCCCCGCGACGCCGACGTCCTTTCTCCTCCGATACTCTTCGCCGCGAATATCCAAGGTCACTGGCGCGATCTGGCCGCCAATGGCAGCAAAGGCGGACTGTTTCGCGCCGTGGACCTCGACACGGGTGAGACGGTCTGGGAACGCCGGATCAGTCGTTCCACCGGCATTGGCGGCATACAGGCCGGTGCGGCTGTCGCGAACGGCGTAGTCTACGTGGCCGGCTTTGAGGGCATCGACGATGGGTTTTCCGACGCCCAGTTCGGCACGTCGCTGGACACCGGGATCTATCCCAACGCGTTCTTCGCGACCTTCAGCCCCGCCTTTTGGGCGGATGTGGAGGACACGCGTCCAGACGCCGACGAAGCCACGGGCATGCACGTCAAAGTCTACGCCCTGGACGCCGCCACGGGTCGGTCTCTCTGGCGTTTTCGCCACGGGGTCGACTACGCCGACCTGCGTGCCGGTGCCGCTTTGCGCCACGTGTCTGCCACCGATGACCTCGTGTTTGTCACGACTTCGTCCGGGCAGCTCTACGTCCTCGATGCGAGGACGGGTCGAACACTTTTCACAGACCAGACGCCCGACCTGAATGATGTGTTCGACCTCGGCCTGGGCAAGCCTCAGCACGCAAGCATGAACGGCGGCGCCGTCATCGCCGACGGTAAGGTCGTCGTACCATACGGGGCACAGAACAATCCATCTGGCGGGCTTTACGTCTACAAGGTCAACCACCGACCCATCGCCGTTGACGACCACGTCAACGCCGTTCCCGATGCGATCATAGCGATCGACGCGTTGGCGAACGACTCCGATCCGGATGGCGACCGTTTGCAATTCGTGCGTGTCGCCGGTCGTGCAGTCAACGCCGACGACGGGGTGCCCGATATGATCGTGCGACCCTTCGGCACGATTGTCGTGTTCAACCCCGGTGATGATCCAGCCCGGCCCAACGAGGCCTACCTGGAGTTTACGCGGTCGAACCGTTACAAGGGCGCAATCCGATTTGCTTACACCGTCGACGACATCGCGCCGAATCGCGTGGTAAACGGTATCGAGCTTGACGAGCCGAATCCGACGCACACACCGCGACGAAGCCGTGCGTGGATACAGATCGACTGATCCGCACACGCTCGCGCCGGTCCGATGGAACCGGAGATTTGTCTCGCCATGATTGGCATCAATGGGTGTCAGGCGGAAATGGTGGCTACAGTCACCGTTTCTGTCTGGCACCCTTTTTTGATCACCTGTTTCGCTGATCCCATGGTCGCGTAGTCCTGATACGGCAACGATTGACAAGTAGCAAAATCGCCCGGGCAGCGCTCGCGCGTCCATGAGAGCAGCCAACCGACGGGTGGCCCACCTCGTTCTTTTCGAGGTGGGCTCACGACTCCTCACCGGAGTTTCATTTGCAACACACCGTTCACCGTCCGGGAGAATGATTGATGTCTAAGCCCAATCGAAAACCCACGTCCCAAAGAAAGGACGCGAGCCACCCTGCCTATGCACAGAACTCTACTTGCAAGCAGGAATTGGCGAGCCGCACTCCGGACAAACGCCGGATTCGTTGCCCTTCAGGTTGTAGCTGCATTTGACGCAGATACCAATGGGAAAGGCTCTTGCTCGTCGCCAAACGACGAACGACAGCAACGCCACTCCAAGGGCTATTGCGGCTACTGGCATGGACAACACAGTGTGCGTCTTAGCAAACTTTATTGTCGGAAACGGAGCGTAGAGGATACTGTCCATGAGGAGGTTCTTGTTCTCCCGCCAAAACCAACCCTCCTCGTAAATAAACTTGCGTGATTCGTCCGTAATTACTAGCGCTAGTTTCCCCTGAAACGCTCTGAGTTCCCAAGTGCTACCAGCGTATCCGAAGTCCTGCCGAAAGTTAACAGCGAAAACCGTAAAGACGGCAGCAGACAAGTACATTCCGAAGCAGTCGAGCCTGCGAAACTTCCGGCTCGCTCGTGGCACCCACAGGTATGCAGCGATGGGTGCGAACGCCAGTAGAACGTACATGGAGCAGAATGCAATCCGTGTTTCAGATGTCGTCACGGCCGAATCATACGACGCCGGCACGTGAAGGCAATTCGTCGACTGCGAAAGCTACGGACATTCCCCCGCATGATCGACGCTGACGCCGGCCATCTCCGCGAAGCACGAGTTCGAGTACGTTTCGCCGTCGCATCCACAGACCGGCTCGAAGATCTCGATGCAGGCATCGGGCCGCGTCGCACAGATCCCTTGGAAGTCGCAGCAGCATTCGCCATCGTTCAGCTTGCAATAATCGCGGGGATCGGTGCATGGGATGCCGGCAATACCGCCGCATACTTCGCACTCGGTACCGGGTGCTTCGCAGAGACTCGTGCCATCTCCGAGATCGCACGACCACTCACCGTTCGCGCAACAGTGAGAGCCCTCCTCACAGTCCAGTGGGCCGGGCTTCGATGCCGGGTCGCAACACAAATCGGCGGCGTTGCACTCGCACCCCGGCGCGTCACAGGTGCTCGACCCGTCGCCCTGGTTGCACGCCCACTGACCGTCCGCACAACATCGAACGCCTTCGACGCAGATCGGGTTATCGCCGGCCCCCGGTTTCGTGGCCGGATCGCAACACTGGTCGATGTCGTCGCACGTGGACGGTAATGGAAACGGCAGAATGCAGCTCATGGAGCCGGCAAGGCCGACGGCCACGCAAATCAGAAACAGTCGGCAAGGAAGCGCATTGTATTTCATCACAGTACTCATTTGAACATATCTCGATCAGCCCCAAGTCACCGAATGCCATGATAGCGCACGCCGAATGTCTGGTCGAGAATGCTGCGGCGGATCGAAAGCTTGGCGGAGGCGTACGCTGTGCCTGCAAGCCCGCCGAAAATCCTGATCCAAAGGATCCGAGGCATCTCACCGCGCGCGGAGCGTATTCACAATCCGCTCCGCTTCGTTGCGGCCGAAAGTGCCGGTGATTTTGGCGCGTTTTCCGAAGGTACCCACAATGATGGCGGACGAGACGACCTTTCCGTCGATAATGAAGGCCGCAAGTTCACCTTGGTGCGCGCCGGCAAAGCCTTTGACGCCTTCTGTGGCATCGTCCGTGAATGTGATGTGCAAATCGAATGAACCGCGCTCATTCTCCGTCGCTTTGGCGGCCTCTACCTGACAATCGATAGATGCGCCTTGCGGACCAATGTAGATCGGCTCGCCGCGGCGATCTTGCGCCTCCGTGTACCCGGGCATCGGAGTCCTGGAGGCAATGGAGATCCTGACAGCGGACCAGGCAGGCGACGGCGCGGTTTCCGGGACTGGCGCTCGACCTGAAGCCGCGCAACCGCAGACAAACAACAAGAAGAGACCCAACTGATCGCATCGCATGGTTCGATTCTCCAGAGTGGAATCCCGGGCAATCCTACACGCTCCAACAACCGAACGACCAACCGTCACCCTACCCGAACCACGCCGTCCCTTCAATCGTATCCGGCGTCCAGTGCGGTCAGTCACGCGTCAGCACCGGTTTTCGCAGTCACAAACGTCAGCCACGGCGTCCCAACGGCGGTGCATGGGATCGCGGTGCTGTGACTACAGACCAGTGGACACGCTCGCCGACCAGACGTAAAACGTCCATCCTGACAAGCCCCGATGTCGGCGGAATACCGCTGCAGCGGCCCCTTGTCTCATGCATTTGTGGCGGCAAATTCGCTCCGCCACACGCGGTCGAACGTGATACGGCTGTTTTTTCGAATCGAAACACACATGAAAAGACCATACCAAGAAGCCGTTGGAGCGATCGATGGCGTATCAGGCGAACGCCACGAGCGAATGCAACGCGTGGTCGACGTGCTCTGGGACACACTGCACCCAACGGGTGTTTCGTGGGTGGGCTTCTACGTGAGCGAGGGACGTGACGAGCTGATCCTTGGTCCGCGGCGTGACAAGCCGGCCTGCTCGCCGATCGGCATGCACGGCGCTTGCGGTCAGGTGTTTCTCAGCCGCGAGCCGCTCGTCGTGCGAGATGTCAAGGAGCTCGGCGACAATTACGTGGCCTGCGACCCGCGCGATCAATCGGAAGTCGTCTTGCCGATTCTTGACGAGTCCGGTGAGTGCTGGGGCGTGCTCGACCTCGACAGCTTCAATACCGATGCGTTCGATCAGAGCGATGTCGATGGTCTGCGCCGTGTGCTCCTCGCAGCTCGTTTGACGTCAGGCTAGTCCGTTTGACTTGTCCCCTATAGAGCCTGCCAAATCAAAAAGGGAAACGCGGCGCGTTGCGCAGACGCGTTCGCCAGCGTGTGGATCTCGTCGATCCAAAAATCTTGCACGCCCAGGTCATACAGGCGCAGAAATGCGGCCAGCACCAAACCAACGACGAGGAGCAGATTGATGGCTGATCCGGAAGAGGTACGCTGTAGTGGCGCGCGTTCGTCCACCGGCTCGCGGCAAGCCGCTCCATCCTGTTTGCGTACCATGACGGCGGCTCCAAGGCGAATCTCTCGCGTGGATGACGCACGTTTCCAGAACCCATTCCGCCCATGAGGCGAAACTAACGAGTGCTGCCCGGGAATTCCAGGACAACCCTTACACTGCCCAGCATTGGCGCCCACGTCAAGCCGCTGAGTCTTCTGCGCCACGCATAATGGTGCTGCTGACACGAGGCCTTCATGTCTCGGTAACATTATGCTACCATGGAGGCGTAAGGACGCCGTTGCGCCTAAGGGGGTTAGGAAAACTCGAGCACACGGTAACCCTCACCTCGCAGAAGCAATAGGCAGATTGGATCGAAGCCGTGATTCGAATGGCCTTATCCACGAACGATCATCTGCGAAGTGCGCGTCTCGTAGCCGGGAAGGCAAGCGATCATGAGTGCTGTATACTGGTGTCCGCGAGAAATCAACCCATAGGAGTGACCAACGATGGCTGAGTCCGATCCTACACCACCGTCAGATAAGCCGACCGCGGAGGAGCTTCGCAGGGCGTTAAAGGCGTTCAAAAAACGCCTCAAACTTGCCCGGTTGGACGACGAATCAAGCCTCGGGGGCGGGCCGATGTCGGGTGGCAAGGCGTCGGGCATTGTGGCCGTCATGCCGCCGAATCAGTACCCGCAGGCCGTCTGGGACGAGTTGGTCGCCCAGGGCCGGCTCAAGCGCGGTGGCCACGGGCTCTATCAGCTTCCGGATTCGCATTGAATCACGACTGGGAAATTCCGCGATTGAGCCTTGCGAAATCCGTCACGTGCGTCCCGAATGCACGTGGGTTTTGACCGTGTCGGAGAGTGTAGAAGAATGGCCTGGTGGGTTCTGTGGTGTTTCACGAGTACTCTTGGTGGTGTGATTGTGAGCGGCATTGTCTGGAGTACGACGTCCGTGCGCTACGGGTATCGGGCAACATTTGATCTTGGCTTTGCGGTATCCGTCGGTGGCGCGATTGGAGTGAGCATATCACTTGTTACCGGTTTTTATCTTCGCCGATTCAGACGTGTTTGGTGGGCGCAGGCCATTGGATTCGGCGCCGCCAGCGTATTGGGACTTCCGATCGCATACTTCGCGCATATTCTAGTTGCCGTTCCAGTGTCAATCGGTGCGTACGTGATACTCTTGATGATTGTTGCTCAAAGTGGCGGTCCCAAGATACCTGAACATCAATGTGCTCGGTGTAAATATGATTTGCGCGGTTCAATCGAGATTGGACGCTGCCCGGAGTGCGGGACGCCGTTCGATGCAAGTCGGCTCAAGGAGCGAGGATCGCCGGCCGGTGCGGAGTCGTAGGGAGCGGCCCCGGACGCGCCTTTTTTCCACATCGTGTTGGAGTGGGTCGTTCGACGCACCTGCTCTGTCGGCGAATCAACAGGTTGGGTTGGCAACCCACTCTACACCGAGACGCCGCTTTCCGTGCCATTCGTCGATTTCGACAATATCCCAGGACGCTCCAACGAATAGACTGAGGGAGCGGCGCGTCCATCGGCGCCCGGCATGCGATTGGGGTTCTAAGGAGACGATGTAGTGATTTTGACGATGATCGTGACGGATGGGTTCACGCAGGGTCGAGCACAGCGAATACGATCACGCTTCGGCGGAGCAAGTCGAATGAAGCAGCTCCTCATCTTGGCCGCCGTGCTGCTCTCGCGACCCGTTCTTGCGGCGGACTGGCTGCAATGGGGCGGACCCCATGGAGACTTCACCGTTGATGCGAAGGGGCTCGCCGAGGCGTGGGCGCCGGATGGACCGAAGCAACTTTGGAAGCGCCCCCTCGGCCCGGGATATTCGTCGATACTCTACAAAGGCGGACAGCTCTTCACGATGTATCTCGACGGCGACCACGAGGTCGTCGTATCACTCGATGCCATAACCGGCGAAACAAACTGGGAGCATCGCTACGCACGAAAGCTCTGGCCGGACATGTCCAGGCAGTTCGGACTCGGGCCCAACAGCACACCGCTGATCGTGGGCGATCGGATTATCTCCATCGGTGTCGCCGGACAGATGCGGTGTTTAAGCCTCGCAGACGGAAAGCTTCTCTGGAAACACGATCTCCCGGGCGAATACGGCCGGCGAAAGCGCGTCGAAGAGTACGGGTATTCCGCCAGCCCGATGCCCTACAACAACAGCATCATCGTACAAGTCGGCGGCAACGAGCACGCCGTAGTGGCGTTCCATCCGGACGACGGCCATGTCGTATGGAAGAGCGAGCCGGGAGGTATCAGCTACGCGCAGGCTACGATCACGAAACTCGGCGGCCGGGACCAGTTCGTTTACTTCGAGCCGGAGGGCGTCGTCGGGCTCAACCCTTCGACCGGTCGGGTGCTATGGCGGAAATCCATTGAATTCAATAACGGCAATCACCTGACGCCCATCGTGAAATGCGACGAGAACCGGATCTGGGTCGGCAGCCAGTTCAACACCGGCGGCGGGCGGCTATTGGAAATCACCGACGGCGAAAACGGCATGGAAGTCAGCGAGAAATGGTTCAAGCGTAAGTTGCAGGCTTCGCATTGGACGTCGATCCGTATCGGTGATTTCATTTATGGCTCCGTCGGAGGCAACACCACGTCATTTGTTGCCGCCTTCAACTGGAAGACCGGGGACATCGCATGGCGGAAGAGAGGATTTCATAAAGCACAGTCTCTTTACGCAGACGGCAAGCTTCTCTTTCTCGATGAAACCGGAGAGCTGGCCATCGCGCGAGTCTCGCCCGAAGACTTTGAGGTGCTGGCCAGGGCACCGGTCGCCGAGTCCATTTCATGGACACTGCCGACGCTCGTCTCCACGAAGCTATATCTGCGCGATAACAGGAATATTCTTGCGCTCGATTTGGCGAATGACGCCAACAAACAGTAGGCTGCGTGCCGTAAGATCGCCAACGTTGATCGACTGCAGCCCTGTACAGCGCTCAGAATGACGTGCGCCGACAGATGCTGGCAAGAGCCTCATGGAGACGCTGGTGACGCGCCAGCTTGCGAATGTAGACGCGCTCCTGCGGACCTCCCTTGGCCCGGATTAACTCCAGGCAGGCTTTCTTGGCGCTCGCCGGCCAATTCGTTTCATCGGCAACCAACGCGAGGACCGGGGCCAAGCGTGCCAACGCTTGACGCTCCCCCGCCGGCCACCGTTGCCAGTTTCCGGTGCCGAGCCACGCCGCGATCCTCGTGGTCAGCGCATTGGCGGCATTACCACGGTCAGTGGGTCCCTCGGACGCAAGTTGCGTCGTGGCCGCCTTGGCGACTGTACTCAGCCACTCCTCCTCGAATCGTGGTGCAGCCTTGCCCGGTCGGACGACGAGTTCCAAGTCGCACGAAATGAGCTTCCGCATGGTCGCCCGCTCGAGTCTTTTCGTTGGTTGGCGGTGCAAGTCTCTCGCCGTCTTCTGTGCCAGGTGCCGGACATTCGGCTTCGTAGGTCGGAATCCGAGTTTGTGGTAGAACCAGAACGCACCGGTGGCAAACGCCTCGTCGTTTCCTTCTCCGAACTGATAGGGGTTCGCGATGAAGCGCTCACAACCAAAAAGCGAACGGAATACGCGAAGCACCTGTAGAAAGAGGAATCGTGACTCGCCGCGGCGAAACTCCTCCAAAATGTTCACGCCGGTGTTGGCCTGGTCGAACAGCGGGCTGGCGCCGCCGTATCCGATCGGCACGCCGTGCGAAAAGATCACGTATCCATAGTTGCCGTCGACATTGAAACGCCA
>Ga0055452_10000433_pt1 | contig 10793 bp, 8 predicted proteins | sample China_Galinas_PW_6_FD_57735 | JGI IMG/M metagenome (GOLD analysis project Ga0055452, IMG submission 57735) | Wetland microbial communities from San Francisco Bay, California, USA, that impact long-term carbon sequestration - China_Galinas_PWC_D2 | ecosystem: Environmental > Aquatic > Marine >... | reverse complement strand
ACGTTCCGGGTCTTTCTGTTCAAGGAACTTCCGGGTCTCGCCCTGGGCATAGTCATCCCTTTCGTCGAGGACGCCAACGTTGCGTTCGTAGTCGAGGACATCAGAAGCTATACGACCGTTGTCTTTCCGGTACCGAAGGATCTCGATGGGGACTCGCCAGACATCGCGTTCAACGCCGTCTACGACGTCGGTTCGGAAGTTGATCACTTCTTTTGATGGCTTCACCGTCTTCCGCCGCTTCTCGCGGATCTCTTTGGCGAAATCGTCGATTATCTCACGTGTGATTGGCTTCGTTATTGCGGTCATCGAACCCTCGCAATCAATGGGACGCCGACTTGTCCGCTCTTCCTGTCAACTCTTCGATTTCTGCGGTGGCCAACCTAGAGAAAGCGAAGTCGGCGGCGGATCGCAGCTTCGCCGGCGACGCGTCCCCACTACCCGGGCGCAGCTCTGGCCACCATCGCGCCAGCTGCGAGCCTCAAATCGCCAAGTGATTGTTGATACCCCTGACGAAGCCTGGAACCGGGCGTAGTGCGCAGGACAGAGTCGTCGACCATAACAGCCTATACCTATGCGAGTCGACCACTACAGCAGTGGCCAGCCCGGATTATCGCCTTGTCGAGTGGGAGTTGTCAATGAGGAGCGGATCTCATTGGCGAGTCACCAACGTTCCACCTGTTGTAATTGTCGAAACGCCCAGCGGATTCGAGGATGCAAATCTCGACAAACTCGCGGTCACGGCAGAAGAATCGATGGATATGGGCCAGATCGGCATGACATGTGAGGCGCTATGACGCGTCGAAGAGAAGACTAGTACACTCGCAACAGCATCACGGCGAACCAGTTTTTGTCGTCCGTCCATACGGCTTCCGCTTCCAGACCGACCGACTTCGCCAGTGCGTGGAATTCATCGATCGCGTACTTGTGCGAGTATTCCGTACAAATGGACTCGCCACGCTCGAAGGCGATCTTGACGTCGTCGATTTCGACAACCTGCGCCGCCTCGCTGACCAGGTGCATTTCGATGCGGCCCTTGCTTTCATTGTAGAACGCGTGGTGGTGGAATCGATCGACCTGGAAATTGGCGCCCAACTCGCGATTCATGCGGTGCAGAAGATTCAGGTTGAAGGCCGCGGTAACGCCGGACGAGTCGTTGTACGCACGTTCGAGCGTGGCGCGGTCCTTCTTCAAGTCCACGCCGATCAGCAGTGCGCCGCCCCGGCCGCACGTTTCCACGATCCGTTCCAACAGCCGTAGTGCCTCGGTCGGCTCGAAGTTGCCGATCGTCGATCCCGGAAAGTAGACAACTGTGCGATCGACCGAAACCGAGGTGCGCGGCAATTCGAACGGGCCGGTGAAGTCCGCACATACGGGAAGGACTTCGAGATCGGGAAATCGCTTGTCCAGCGCCTCCGCGGTTTGCCAGAGTTGTTTCCTCGAGATATCAATGGGTACGTACGCAGCCGGCTCGGTCAGTTGTTCCAGGAGATAGCGCGTCTTGAGACCGCTGCCACTGCCAAACTCCGCGAGTAGGCAGCGCTCGCCGAGTCGAGACGCCATGTCAGCGCCCGAGCGATGCATGATCGATAGCTCGGTGCGCGTGGGATAGTACTCTTCCAACTCGCAGATCTTGTCGAACAACTGCGCTCCCTGAGCATCATAAAAGTATTTGCTCGGCACCTGCTTCTGTGGCGCCTGCAGACCGCGCAGTACGTCTCTGCGGAATTCATGGGTACGTGCCAGAATGCCCTGCGCTACGTGCTGCATCATTCCTGTCGAAGCTCTCAATCAGGGTCGGCCGCGAGCCGGATACCGGAAAACTGCCAGCGCGCCTGCGGCGGAAAGAAGTTGCGATACGTCGGTCGTATATGCGAGCGCCCCGTGGCACAGGAGCCGCCGCGCAGCACGTACTGCTGACACATAAACTTGCCGTTGTATTCGCCTACCGCACCCGCGGCGGGCCGGTATCCGGGGTACGCCACGTAGGGACTACCCGTCCATTCCCACACATCACCGAACGTCTGCGCGATGCGGGAGATCGTTGCTGAGCCTATCTCAGAATCGGACGACGGTGGCCAGCCGTCACTGGCGGGCGAGCCGCCAGTGGCACCCTGATTGCGTTTCTGGAATTGGCTCTCAAAGGCAGGGATCGGATGAAAATGTTCGTCATCCGCAAAATTGCCCTCGCACGGCACCGCTTCCGCGACCGTTTCCCATTCCGCCTCGGTTGGCAGGCGTACACCGCGCCATCGAGCGAATGCGTCGGCCTCGAAGTAGCTCACATGGCACACCGGCGCATCCGCATCCACCTCGCGCATGCCCGCCAACGTCATGTACCACCAGCGATCATCGCGCCGCTCCCAATAGAGGGGCGCAGACCACTCTTCCGTTTGCCGCATGGCCCAACCGTCCGACAACCACAGTTCCGGGCGCGCGTAACCGTCGTCCGCGACGAAGGCCATGTACTCACCGTTGGTCACGAGGCGTGTGGCCAATCGGTAGGGATGAACAAACACCTGATGCCGCGGCGTCTCATTGTCGTACGCAAAGCCATTACCGTCATGCCCAATCGAATGCAGTCCGCCTGCACGCGGAGTCCAGCCGAGCGAAGCGACGGCTGTCGACGATTCCGCCTTTCTCTCCATGTACACCGGACGAAGCGGGTTGCATGAAAAGACGTGCTTGATGTCCGTCAGCATAAGTTCCTGGTGCTGTTGTTCATGATGAAGCCCGAGGGTCAGCAGTGACGACATTTCGGCACTCGAATCCCCTGCGCACGACTCCAACAGTTCCAGGACATGCCGATCAACGTATTCACGATAGCGGAGCACCTCTTCGACCGTCGGGCGGGACAACAGGCCCCGCCGCGGGCGTGGGAACTGCTCGCCCACCGCGTTGTAGTACGAATTGAAGAGCACGGCGTAATCCGGGCAAAACGGGCGGTAGCCCTTCAGGAACTTCTGCAGGATGAACGTCTCGAAGAACCAGGACGTGTGCGCGAGATGCCATTTCGTGGGACTGACATCCGGCATCGATTGAACGACAAAATCTTCGGTAGATAGAGGCTTACAGTACCTGGTCGACGTGGCACGTACGCGCTGATAAGCGGAGGCCGGCGACTCCTGCGCGGTGCTCGGCGCACGTCCCTGGCGCTCCCTCGGGTCCAGCCCTCTGTCGCGTGTCTCGATCGGCACAGGGAGCCCTAATCCGGAAAAAGCCGGTAGATTCACCGCCAACAAAATGATGAATCTCTCAGCCACTTATCCCGGACCGAGGTTAACGCCAATTCGGGGCGGTGACAAGTGAGTCGAAGCCGAGCGCCACGTAACGCGTGCAACTTGCGTAAGTGAGCGAAATTCGCCGTCTGCGCACGGTAGTCGTGCGACGACGCACTCTCCACGTCATTGACTTGTTCAGAGTCCTACGTTCGCTTGACGATCGGCGTTTCCACCAACGTCGAGGGCGATAATGTGCTTCTCGTCACGGACGTAAAGGGTCGTACCGACGAGTGTGGGCGCCGTAAATGACTCCTGCTCGGTCAGCTGGTGCTGCGACAAAACCGTCAGCCCGTCCCTGGTCACGCCCGCCAACGCGAGCAACCCTTTGTGGTCCAGGACAATCAGCTTCCCGTCGCCACCGATGGCAGTGGCCATGGGAAAGAGCCGTTTGATCCACAGGCGTTTGCCGGTCTCCGTGTCCACGGCCATGAATAGCGGCGCGACGCCGCGCTTCGCTGCGACCAGCATGTTATCCATTAGTACCGGCGTCCCCATGCCCAGGGGCGTCTTATGGCTGGACCACAGAGGCTCGACTGTCGTTTTGCCTTCTCCCTTGGCGAGCCTGATCGCGCAGCCCATTTCCCGCGAGGAAAAGAATAGCGTGTCTTTGCCGTCCCAGACCGGTGTTGCAAAGATCCCTTCCATCCGCTCCGTCGGAAGCGTGTACTGCCAGACAAGCTCGCCATCCGCGGGAGCGACGCCGATCACCGTTTCCTTCGTGCAGAGGACCAGTTGATCCTGGCCTTGGTATTTGATGAGGACGGGGGACGAATGGTTGAGTCGAAACTTGTGTCGTTGCCAGACGACATCACCGGTCGTCTGGTCAAAGGCGACGAGTGAGTTTCCCTCGTGTGCTCCTTTCTCGCTGAGCCCTACGGGCATGATGATCGTGTTGTGGAAGGCGATCGGGCTTGGTGAATAGCCACAGGTCTCGATCTGTGCGCCGAATTTCTTCAGAAGGTCTTGCTTCCAAAGAATCTTGCCATCCGTTTTCTGGAAGCATTGCAGCTTGGCGTTCCGGCCAATCGTGTAGAGACGATCACCAACGATGAGCGGTGTGGCATTCGGGCCTGAGAATCTCTTTCCGTAGTCCTCGGTCGCACTCGGAACCGCGGCCATATTCCGCTTCTGCCAGATCGTCTCTCCGGTTGCGGCATCAAGCGCAATCGTGAACTCGTACGGGTCTGGCTTGCTCTTGCGATACATCGTGAAAAGCATGCCGTCGTCGACCACGATGGCCGAATATCCCGTACCGAGCGTTCGGTGCCATAATCGCTTCGGCCCGCCTTCCGGCCAAGAGTCCGCGAGCTTGGACGTATCGGCCGTGAAATCTCGATCGGCACCACCCCACTGTGGCCATTGCGCATAGAGTGGCGAGGCGAACAGAACGCCCACGAGCCAGAATGCCGGCGAGCGGCGAAGAATGCGAAGTCGTACAGGAAAAAACGTGGACTGAATCATGCTTGCGTCTCCAAACCCGGCGGCCATGTGTCGTTGCGAAAACTCCGGTGCCCGGTGCAACGATCGCGCAGGACCACTGCCATCGAGCATTCCGGTTTGGGCACACACCCCAGACGCGTTTTGGCCGAACGATGCAGAATTCGTTCACCCCCGTAACTTCCTTCAGTATTGGCAGAAGTGATCGTTTTCGCGATGTGATTGTCGTGTAAAGTTGTACTACGAAATACAAGTCAATCTACATTTTTGTCATTCGTAGACCTTTGGGGACGAGGACCCGCTCGGACAATTCAAATAGAAACTGGGCCACCAAGGCGAGCACGGCGGCCGGGATCGCGCCCTGCAGAATCAAGCCGAGGTCGTCAAGCCGAATCCCGGTAAGAATCGGCTGCCCGTATCCGCCCGCACCGATCAGCGCGCCGAGCGTCGCGAATCCGATGTTGATGACCACGGCGGTCTTGATCCCCGAGAGGATCATTCGTGATGCAATGGGCAATTCGATACGCCACAGTCGCACCGCAGGAGGCAGGCCGAGCGCGACCGCCGACTCACGAATGTGCTCCGGGATTTCGTGCAATCCGGCATAGGTGTTTCGTACGATGGGAAGGAGGCTGTACAGAAACAGCGCAACCACGGCGGGATGTTCGCCAAGACTTTCGATCCCCAGCGGTTTCAATGGTTTGATCATCGACATGATGATCACCAGCAGTGCGAGCGCAGGGATCGTCTGTATGATGCCGACGACTCCGAGAATCGGCTGCGCCGCTCGGCGTTTCTTGGCCGCCCAGATCCCCAGTGGTATCGCCAGCAATATGGCCGCCGTCATGGACTTGACGACCATGCTCAGATGATCGCGCGTGGTGTTCCACAGGGAGTCATACACGTTAATCGGTTCCGACCTGCTCTCGATTTCCAACTCCCGCGCGAGGAATTCGGCCGCCACCTGCCCTTCCGGCACCTTGTCCAGCTTGGCGCGCTTGTTCAGTCGGGCCATCTCAGACGCGCTGATCTTGCCTTCAAGCGTTTGCATGACCGCCACGATGCGCGGCAAGCGATCGACCAGATCGTCGCGATACAACCACACGGCGTCGTAATCGCGAAAGTGGTGCCGGTCATCGGTCAATATCTTCAGATCGTAGTATTGGATCTCCGCATCCGTCGCGTAGAGGTCCATCACATCGATCGCTTCGTTTTCCAGGCCACGGTAGGCAATGTCATGATCCAGGCCGCGTACGTGGGTCTGCGGCAAGCCGTACCGGAGGCGCAGGCTCGGCCAGCCGTCGTTGCGGTCCATGAACTCGTTGCTGAATCCGAACTTGAGGTCGGGGTGATGCACCAGGTCGGAGATCTTGTCGATGCCAAGTTGCGCCGCACGGGCCTTCTTCATGCCCAGGGCGTAGGTGTTGTTGAACCCGAGGGACCCGCTCATACGGACACCCTGCCGCGCCAGCGCCGTCCGGATGGATGCCTCGTCGGTCAAGTTCTGGCCGGAGAGGATCTCTTCGGAAATCGTACCCGTGTATTCGGGATAGATGTCGATATCGCCGTTGAGCAGTGCATTGAATAGGATACGCGTTCCGCCGAGCTCCTTGCGATGATGAGGCTCACCACCGGCTTGACGAACGAGCCGCACGGCGATCTCGCCGAGAATCACCGATTCCGTAAATGTCTTGGAACCCACGGAGACGGGAGGCCGAACCTGTGCCACGGCGGCGGCAGGCCCGGTGAGGACCACAAGAATCAGGATGATCGCACGGTACGCGCTCACGCGGGTTCATCTCCCAGTACTTCCAGCGGGCCGCGCTGGGCGTTGACAAATCGCGAAACGAACGGATCGGCCGGTGTTCGCACGAGTTCCGCCAGCGTCCCTTTCTGTACGAAATCCCCACTCCGCATCAGTAAAATCGTGTCGCCGAACAAGCCTGCTTCGGCCAGATCGTGTGTCACCATGACGACAGTCTTGTTCAAGGCACGAAAGATCTGACGCAACTCATCCTGCAACTCACTGCGAATCATGGGATCGAGTGCGCCGAGGGGCTCGTCGAGCAGCAGGACGTCCGGATCCAGCATGAGCGCGCGCATCAGGCTGACACGCTGCCGCTGCCCGCCGGAGAGCTGCGCCGGATAGCGCGTAAGGGCCGATTCCGGAAAACGGGTCAGCGCCGCGAGTTCCTTCACGCGCCGGTCGATACGGTCCTGATCCCATTTCAAGTAGCGCGCCATCACCGTGATGTTGCGGCGCGCGGTCAGATGGGGGAACAGGCCTCCGTCCTGAATGACGTAGCCCATCCTGCGGCGGAGAAGCATCGCATTTTTGGAGGTGAGGACCGTTCCTTCGAACTGCACCGTACCATCGTCCGGTGCGACCAGGCCCATCATGAGACGCAACAGCGTGGATTTTCCGCACCCACTTGGACCGATGAGCACGGACGTGCGCCCGGCTTCGAATTCTACGTCAAGCGGCCCGACCGCGTGCACCGCGCCGAACGATCTGGCAATGTTCTGCAGGAGGAACATGCCCGCATAGAATACGCGGCGGGCAGACCCATGCAAATTGAGATAGTCACAGGACTTCTGAAATGAGTGACAAGTAAGTAGAGGGGCCCTATTTCGTCCAGTTCTTAATATCGTCGCCGTCGTCGCGCCCGCCATTGTCGATGCCGTCCGGACCGGAGCTGTATAGGTCGAAGCCGTCCTTGTTGAACGTCCCCGGCGCGCGGTACACGCAGGGATGACCCCACGGGTCCGTAAGATCTTCGATCGAGCCCTCAAGGTAAGGTCCGCGGTATTCACTCAGTGCGACACCGGGCGGCGCTTTGAAGAGCGCCCCGAGTCCGAGAGCGGAGTCTGGATAGTGCCCAGAATCATGCCGATATGATTCAAATGCCTTGGCAATCGGGCCGTTTCGTCCAATCGCGGCTCTTGCAATATCGACTCGAGCATTTGGCCCATCACAAAACACCGGTGGCATCGCCAGCCAAACGACACCGGCTAGTATTGCAATAGCGAGTAGGATCTTCGTCAGCGTCATGTCGGCCACCCCTTTTGCTTGTGCTGAACTCCTTGTAAGCAAACGGTTCGTACACGAACTGATACCTGGTCAGCGGCCGTGCGTCGCACATGTGTCCACAACGATCTGCGAATGGTCGGACGTGGGACACCCGGCGGTTGGCGTGAATGCGCCTGAGGGATTCGGCGCTTCAAACCGGGTACTCCGGGACTACGAATCGGCAGGCTCCTTGCTTGTCGTCTGAGCAATTGGCGTGTGGCAGGAATACAATTTCTACTCACGAAAACGCCTGGAATATTCCGCTCAGCGAAACACTTGAAATAAAGTGGCCGAACCTATATTATGGGTTGTTGTTTGATGGGGCATCGGCTATCGGGGGCACGGCGGTTCCAGCCGTGGATTCGGCACGTCGCGTATCTCGCGTCAGCGCCGCACGATCCAGCGATGCGCTTGCTACAATCCAAATGGTAGAGGCTCTACGGCAAATGTTCCGTCGTCGCTGAACGTGCGGGGAACCACATTCAGGGGGCCACAACAGGGACCATAACGATGCGCATCCGCGAGTTGTACTCTCTGCACTCCCGATCGGCCGCGTACGCCCGCAGACTCTCGGTGAAGCGGCAAAAATACACTTGGTGGCGCGCGACGCTCATTCTCTTGTGCGTACCCCTCTCTCCTGGATCAACCACATGGGCACAAACCGCCGAGCCTTTCGCGTCCCAGGAACCGATTGACGGTTGCGGCAAGGCCCAGGCGATGGCCCGGTACTTCGTACACGAGCGCGTGGACGAGGTTTCAACCGTATACCGTGAGGCCATGAGCCAAACCGATGTCCTCCACTACGATCTGGACATCGAGGTATCCAACCTCAACCCCTCGCAGAATACATGTACCATCTCGGGAACCAACACGTTCACGATTCAGAGTAAATCGCCAACGCTTTCCGAGTTCACGTTTCGGCTCCGGCAACAATATGCCATTCTCAATGCCACCATCGACGGATCCATACCCGTGACGGTTTCCAGCGAGAGCGTCTCGACTCGACTCGCTCAGCTTGACCGTACGTACGGACTCGACGAGATTTTCACTCTGACCATTGAGTACACCGGCGTGAGCAATTCCGTCGGCATGGGCTCGATCGAAGTGCAGACCCAATCCGGCATACCGGTCGTATCCACTCTGAGCGAGCCCTACTACGCCTACACCTGGTGGCCCGCAAAGGACGGAGACGTCTTTCAACCGGGTGACAACTCAGACAAGGCGACCGTCGACTTCTCGATCACGGTGCCCGACGCCTATCAGGTTCCCTCGAACGGCCTACTGACCAGTACCGACCCGCTGTCCGGCAATCGCACCCGGTACAACTGGAGCGTTACCACGCCGATCGTCCCTTATTTGCTCAGCTTTGCGGCGACAAGCTACACGACATGGACCGCGGATTACGTGCATGCGAACGGCACTATGCCCGTCGAGTTTTATGTCTACCCATCGCTGGACACGCCCGGCAATCGAGCGGGCTGGGAGCGCAGCATCGACATGCTCCACACCTTTGCGCCGCTCTTTGGCGAATACCCGTTTATCGATGAGAAATACGGGATCTACAACTTCCCATTCGGCGGCGGAATGGAACACCAGACGATGACCGGCCAGTGCTGCTTCAGCGAGCGCCTGACTTCGCACGAACTCGCCCATCAATGGTGGGGAGACATGATCACCTGCAAGACCTGGAGCGATATTTGGCTTAACGAAGGGTTCGCCACGTACGGCGAATGCCTGTTTGATGAATTCCAATCTGGAACCTCCGATCCCGCCGCCTACTTCACCTGTATGGCCAGCGAGCGCCCCAGCAGCGTCGGCGATTCGGTGTACGTCTACCCCCAAGACACGGACAGCGTGAGCCGCATTTTCAGTTCGAATTACAGCTACCGCAAAGGGGCCTGGGTGCTCCATCAGCTTCGCCATTTGGTCGGTGATAGCGACTTTTTTCAAATTCTCGCAGACTACCGCGCCGCCTACGAATACGGCGCAGCCACAACAGACGATTTCGCGGCGGTGGCGTCCTCGACACATGGCACGGACCTGACTTGGTTCTTCCAACAGTGGGTGTACGACATCGGTGCGCCGGCCTATCAATATGGCTGGGATACCGCCAACGTGGACGGTCAGGAGTATCTGCTCGTGCGAATCGCGCAGGTTCAAACCGCCTTCTACCCCGACATATTCACCATGCCCGTCGATCTCCACGCAACGATCGATGGCGCCAATGAGATTCTCACCGTGTGGAACAACCAACGGACGCAGTGGTTCGCCATTCCGACGAATAGTGCCGCAACGGACCTCGACTTTGACCCCGACAAGTGGATTCTTTGGACTGCCGCCAACCAGGTCGCATACGTGGCCGGTGACCTCGATGAAGATCTCGACGTGGACGCCGTTGACTTTACCGCTTTTGAGAACTGCTACACGGGAGAAGCCGGATTCTTGGCCGATGGATGTCAACCCGCAGATTTCGACGGGGACAACGACGTCGATTGCGCTGACTATGGCGCCTTCAGTTCTGCCTGGACGGCGGCCGGCGATCCTCCCGAGCTATCCTTCTGTGTGCAAGGGATTCCGGCCACTTCGGATTGGGGTCTTCTCACCCTCGGACTGCTGACGCTCACCGGCGGAACAGTCATTCTCGTACGACCTCGCGTACATGTCCGCTAGTTTCGCAAGAGGGCTGTTCTTCAACCTATCCGTGCAGATCACCCCGATCGGCAGTTCTCGACTTCCAGGTGTTCTGTCAGTGTTGATCTGACGCGGTCGTGTGCCAGCGCTCTTGAGCAGTGTCTCTCCGCCCCGACTCGGCAAGCGGCGCAAAGCGCTCCTCAAGAGCAGTGCTGAGCCCCAGTAAAGCACTAGCACCCGCAGAAAGCACCGCTCACGAGCGGCGGCACACCAATCCGTCAATTCAAAACCGGCGCTACACTGGCACCGTGTTTCAAAAGTACCACGACGTTCGCATCCGTCCCCCACCCTTCGCTTTGCGAAGAATGGGGCACCCA
>Ga0055452_10000431_pt1 | contig 10803 bp, 8 predicted proteins | sample China_Galinas_PW_6_FD_57735 | JGI IMG/M metagenome (GOLD analysis project Ga0055452, IMG submission 57735) | Wetland microbial communities from San Francisco Bay, California, USA, that impact long-term carbon sequestration - China_Galinas_PWC_D2 | ecosystem: Environmental > Aquatic > Marine >... | reverse complement strand
GCCGGGTGGCCGACCGCCCGGTGGACCGTCCGGTGGGGCACCCGGTGGAGCGGAACCTCCACATCCGGACCTTCGCCGACGAGCGGAAGAGGACGGTGGCCATCGAGATCTCGTCCCCCCGGGACGCCGGTTCCGGGGGCGAGGCGGAGAACGGCTCCGCCGAGGCCGCCCTGGGCGTGGTCCACCGCATCCTCGACCGCCACCAGGGACGGTTCGAGTCCGCCCCCGCCGACGATCCCACCGAGACCTACCGGGTGCTGCTCCCCGCCGCCTGATCGCGGGCGGGTCGCGCGCGGCGCCGGCCGGCGCGGATCAGTTCATGTTCATGGCGTAGCCGGTGAGCGCGTTCAGGCGGGCCTCGGCCACGTCGTTGGCCGGGTCCACCTTCTTCACCTGCCGCCACTTCTTGATCGCGTCGGAGTACTTGCCCTGGTCCTCGAGCTCCAGGGCCTCGGCGGTCAGGAACTTGCCCTCCACGTATCCCTCGCGCTTCTCGATGGTCTTCTGCATCGACGCGAACCGGCCGGCCACGCCCTTCTCCGCGTCGGGGGTGTCGCCGTTCTGGCTCAGCACCTGGTCGATTCCGGTGGCCAGGGCCTCGACGAGGGACCGCTCCAGGTCCAGGAACTTCTCCGGATCGCCGGAGAACTCCCCGGTCACCTCCTTGGTCAGGAGCACCTCACCGGTGGCCGTGCGCACCACCCGGGCGTCGATCCGGACCTTCTTGGCCGAGAGCACCATGTACTGGCCGAAGATGAAGGTCTGGGCCCCCAGGAGCTTCCCCGCCTTGACCGCCTGCTGGGGGTCGGCGAAGGACGACTGGGAGAGCTGGATCTCGTCCAGGATCTTCTGGGTGCGCTGGCGGTCGACGATCTTGAGATCGGTGGCCTCGGCCAGGTCCGCGGTCACGGTGTGGACGAGGGCGTTCTTGAACAGGGAGAAGTCGTAGTTCTTGAACTTCCCGGTGTAGACCGAGTTGTCCTCGAAGTCCCCGATGGCCACGGTCTTGGCGTCCATGGGGCCCTCCCCCCCGGTCATCACGCTGTCCCGGACCACGTTGTAGAGCGCGATCACCGGCGGGGGATAGTTGTACTCGGGGGAGAAGCGGGCGGTGGGATCGGTCTGGAGCATGCTCGCCACCGAGCCCTTGGCCTCGGGCTGGCGCCGGAGCGCCACGTAGGTGCAGGCCTGGCACTTGTACACGTCCACCTTCTGGGGGGCGGGCGGATTCGAGGCCAGGGTCTTGGTGGCCAGGGCCAGCGCCTGGTCGTAGTCCTGGTCGTGGTAGGCGCCGCACACCGACCCCGCGTCGTCGGAGGACGCCGGGGGCGGGGCGAGCACGACGGCGGCGAGGACGAGTGCGGGGACGAGGGGGATGCCGCGGCGGACGGCGGGAAGGACGGGCATGATTACCTCCCTGGGTTTCGGGCCCGGTCGCCGGGAACGGGATGACCTCAGCGACCGGCTCGTGGGTCGTTACGGGCCGCGATCTTGCGCGATTCGTAGTTCAGGATGAGAACGTTGTTGGTATCCCCGGGCTTCACCGAGTAGTGCAGCACCATGTCCACCCCCGCGTTCGCGTTCTTGAGGCGGAACCGGTGGTCGCCCTGGGTCAGGGTGATCTTGAAGTTCCCGGTCTGGTTCCGGTTGATGCTCTCGCCGTCCACGTAGACCTCGGTGAAGCCCGGCGCCGTGCTCACGCTGTAGGTGCGCCGGAAGTTGCCGGGCGGGGTGGCCGGTGGAGTGGAAGGCGGGGTCCGGGTCTCGGTATGGGCGGGGGCCGTCGCCGCCGGGGCGAGAACCCCGGCGTCGGCCACGCCGCTTCCCCCCGGCTCCAGGTTGAGCCGGGTCTCCCAGGGCTTGTAGCCGGACCGGGTCACCCGCACGCGGTAGTTCCCGGCCGGGAGCGACGGGAACGAGGCGGGGGTGGCCTTCCCCGAGGCCTTCCCGTTCAGGCTCACCGAGGCCCCCTGCGGATCCGAGAGGACCTGGAGGGAGGCGGTGGTCACCGTCGCCCGGGTGAGCTCGTGGTCGTAGCTGTTCCGGCCCGGCGTGAGGTAGAGGTCCACGCGGTGGTCGTGCCACCCCGCGAGCTGGAGCTCCAGGGTGACCGGACCCGGGGGCAGGGAGTCGAGGGTGGCCGGGGTGGTCCCGCGCTGGGTGCCGCCGAGAAGCACCCGGGCTCCGGGGGGGGTCGAGGTCACCTCGAGCACGGCCAGGGTATCGGCCGGGGTCGCCGAACCCCGGTCGACCCGGAAGAGCTTGTAGCCCCGCTTGAGGGCGTCGCGGTCGATGGTGTAGGGGTTCTGGAAGAAGAGCCCGGGGGATCCGGTGTCCCCGCTCCCTCCGGCCAGGCGCACCTGCACCGTGTTTCCCTCCACCGCCGGGCTGATGGAGGCCCGGCCGTCGGCCCCGGTGACCCCCAGCGACTTGTCGCTCCCCACCTGCCGGATCTCGATGCCGGCGATCGGGTGGTTCTCGCCGTCCCGCACGTCCACGGTGACGTCGGTGGACTTGCCGCAGCCGAGGCCGGCCAGGAGCGCGGCCGCGAGCAGCGCGGGCAGGAGGAGCGCGGACGGACGGGCAATGCGATGGATCGGGTTCAATTTGGTCATCGTCTCCGGGCCGGCGGGGTCACAGCCGCCGGCGACCGATTCTCCGGGGGAGCGGGGAGGCCTGTCAACGCCGGGTCCTCCCCCCGCCCGGATCGATTTCCGAGCGGGCCGCCTCGCTCAGGGGGGGAAGGACGGGGGCGGTGCGCGCGGCCTCGGGATCGAACCGGAGCTGGAAGGCCCCGCTCCCGGGAACGGTGAGCTCCCCCGCCGGCCAGTCCTCGACCGCGAACGAGGTCCGGCTCTCCACCCGGTAGGCCTCCCCGGACGAGGGCCGGACGAGGGCGGTCAGCTCGACCCGCGAGCCGGCGACGAGGGGAATCGAGGCCGGCTGGCCGAGGGCCAGGGGCGGGCTGGCGGCCAGGCTCTCGCCCCCGGGTCCGGTCACCGCCACCACCAGCGCGTGATCCGGCGGAGCCTGGAAGAGGGTCGCCTCGAGCTTGGCCGGCGGGGCGGCGGCGTCCCGGTACGGGCCGACCGCCTGCTGGATCTCCGAGTAGACGAGGGTTCCCCGGTGCCAGGGGGTCCGCACCGCGGCCAGGGCGGAGTCCACCGGAGCCAGGAAAGCGGAACCCTCCAGGATCCGGCCGGGAAGACCGCGCTGGTTCACCCGCCCGCGCACCGCGGTGTAGGCCGAGGCCAGGCGGTCGAGGTGCTCCTCGCCGGCGCGGATGCGGGCGGCCGCGCGGTCCAGGCGGCCGGACAGGGTGGGATAGAACGTGGTCCACCAGGCTCCCTCCACCCCCCCGGTCAGGCGGCCGGCGGTGACGGAGAGCGGGGTTCCGGGGGCGGTGTGCGCGAACTCGTCCACCACCGAGCGGACGGCGTGCCAGGCGGTGAAGCCCACCGCGAAGACGGCCAGGGCCAGGACGAGGAACATGCCGGCCAGGATGCGGGGAAGACCCCCGCCGGCGGCGGGGACCGAACGCGGGGCGGAGACCGCGGCCTCGGGCGCGGGAACGGGAAGGCTCCCCGGACGCGCCGCGCCCCACAACAGGATTCCCGTCCAGCGGGCGGCCAGGGCCACCGGACCCACGCGCTCCACTCTCCCGGAGGTGGACGGGGAAACCGGGAGGCTCACCGGGAGCCGCCGTGATCGGGGGCCAGCACGCGGTCGAGCCGTCCCAGGGAGGTCGACGGGGCCACCCACGCCGCTCCCAGCGCGACCAGCAGGAACAGGAGCGCGACGAGCGCCGGGAGCCAGCGGGCGCCGCCGCCGCCCGAACCCGGGGATCGCCGGGGCGTGGTGAGGGACGGAAGCGAATCAGGTACCATCGGCGGGTGCCGGAAGCCGTGTCATCGAAGGGATCTCGTGCTCCGTCGGCGGATTCGGTTGGAGGAATCGACCATGGGTATCACCCCGGCCTTGACCACCGGGCGAAGTTGGCTTTACATAGTACCGGCCTTCACCTTGGGGGTCAAACAAGGCCGCTCGGCGTCCGTTCAGCGCCGATCCCGTACGGAAGGGGGAGAGCGATGAACGGTGAAGCGTCGGCACGTCCGGGAGGGACTCCGGTGTCCCCGGAGGTTCTCGCCGCCCTGCGGAAGGTGCTGGAGCTCCGGGGGCCGGGTACGCCCCCGCCGAACGACGCAGAGGAGCTTGAACGATTCTCCGGCCGGCTGGCCGAGGTGACGCTCATGCTCCTCGGTTTTTTTCTGGAGATGCAGGGCGGGATGTCGGAGTTCCGCCGGGCCTACGGGGTACCGGGAGGGGAGTCCGCATTCGGCGAGCCGTCGGCGGCGGATCTGGCCGGCCGGCTCCTCGGCGACGGCGGCGACGAGCTTCGCCGGCGCCTGGCCGAGGGGATGCAGGAGCTCAAGGTGCACCAGGCCGGTCTGCTCGAGGGCTATCAGGAAGCGGCCCACGAGGGTGTCCGCCGGATCCTCGAGGTTCTGGATCCCGAGGCCATCCGCCGGGAGTACGCGGGAACCCGGATCGAGGTCGGCCCGTTCAAGCTGTCGAGCCGGCTCCGGCCGGTGCTGATCCAGGTGGTGTGGGAGGAGTTCCTCCGGCGCTTCGCGGGCCTCAAGGCCCTGGCGCCGGCGGACTACGAGCGGTTTCACCGGGACGGCTTCCGCCGCGGCTACCGGGGGTTTCGCGAGGCCCGGATGGGCCGCCGGCCCGCCGACGGCGCTCCGGAATCGGTATGACGACGGCGGCCGGACCGGCCCGCCGGGGCGGGAGGGAGACCTAAATGAAACGTGCAGGAAGCGCTTGGTTCAGGCGGGGGCTGGGGGCGGCGCTGGCGATCGGCGCCGCCGGGCTGATCGGGGGATGCGCGATCTTCGGAGGCGGGGGCGACAAGCCGGCCGCCCCGCCCGGACCCAAGACGGTGACCCTGACCTTCGACGGAGCCGAGCTCCTCAACTCCTGCGACGAAGGGGTGGGGAACGCGCTCACGGTGAGGATCTACCAGCTCTCGGGAGACGCCCGCATCTCGATGTCCGCCCTGGGCACCCTGTGGGGGAACGAGACCACCGAGCTGGGCAAGGAGCTGGTGGACAAGACCGAGCTGATCCTGGAGCCGGGGGCGGAGACGCCGTTCGAGATCAGCCCCAAGACCGGAGCCCAGTACCTGGCGGTGGTGGGGAACTTCTGCAAGTCCGACGGCAACTGCTGGCGGTGGGTGCGGCCCCTGGCCGAGGTCCCCTCCAAGGTCACCCTCACCTGCGGCGAACACTGCATCACGTCGGCGGCGCCATGACCGCCGGGAGGACCCGGGCACGATGAGCAAGCGAAGCCGCGTGGTATGGAACGAGGGGTTGCTCCTCACCCCGCAGCACCTCCAGCACCTCGACCGGTATCACGAGGACTCGGCGACCGAGCTCTTCCGGGCCGCCCGTCCCTACGGATGGGGCCTGGGCTTCCTCGATCTCGACCGCGAGGCCATCGCCAACGGCCAGGTGGTGATCCACGGCGCCTCGGGAGTGCTCCCCCAGGGCGGCGCGTTCTCGATCCCCGACCGGGACGAGGCGCCTCCCGGTCTCAACATCGAGGAGCACTTCCCCCTGAACGAGAGCCGGCTGCCGCTCTACCTCGGACTGCGCATCCACCGGGCGGGGGAGCGCGAGGTGGCCCCCTCCGGCGACGGGGACCGCGTCCAGACCCGCTACCGCGAGTCGACGGTCCGGGCGGTGGACGAGACCAGCGGCGAGAACGAGCGGGAGATCGTGGTCTCCCACCGGAACTTCAAGGTGCTGCTGCCGGGGGAGAGCCTCGGCGACTACGATCACGTTCCCATGGCCGAGGTGGTCCGCAAGCCCGAGGGCGGCTTCGCCTACCGGGAGGACTTCGTTCCCCCGTGCATCTCGATCGGAGCCTCGGAAGCGGTGCTGCGGACGCTGCGGCGGCTGCTGGAGATCCTGGTGGCCAAGTCCCGCGAGCTGTCCGAGCGGCGGCGCCACAGCGGCAAGGGGGTGGCGGAGTTCGGCCGCGACGACGTGGCCGGCTTCTGGCTCCTGGGGGTGGTGAACGGGGCCATCCCCGAGATCTCGCACTACCTGCGCGGGGCGGTGGCCCACCCGGAGCGGGTCTACACCACGCTGGCCCGGCTGGCGGGGACGCTGACCACCATGAGCGACCAGGACGTCCGCGACATCGCGGTGTACGAGCACGAGCGGCCCGAAGGCGCCTTCGCCCACCTCGGAGCCCGGATCCCCAAGCTCATGGAGACGGTGCTTCCGCGCCACTACACCCGGATCTCCCTGGAGAAGGGCGCCAACGACGTGTTCACCGGCCGGATCGAGGACGACCGGCTGCTGGCGGCCAAGGTCGGGTTCTATCTCGGGGTCTACGCGTCCATGCCCGCGGGTGAGATCCAGCAGAGCCTTCCCCAGAAGGTGAAGATCGCCACCCCGGACCGGATCGAGTTCCTGATCTCCAACGCCTTGATGGGGGTGGCGGTTCGGCACGTGCAGACCGCGCCGGCTTCGCTGCCGGTGCAGGCCGGTTACGTGTACTTCCAGGTGGAGAAGTCGGGGGACGTGTGGGACCTGGTGGCCGGGTCCCACGCCATCGCCCTCTACGCTCCGCCCGAGTTCCCCAACATCCAGCTCGAGCTCATCGCGCTGAACGATTGAACGCCATGAAACTCCCGTTCTCGAAATCCCCGGCCCCCGGTTCCGGGGCGGCCCCGCCGCCCGCCGCCCACGGCCCCTCGCCGGCCCCGCCGCCGCCTTCCTCCCTCGGCGGGGCGGCGTCCGACATCTTCTCCCTGGTGCTCTCGCTGCGGTCGGCGGTGGACCTGGGGGACGCGACCGAGTTCCGCAAACGCGTGATCAAGATGCTGGAGAAGATGGAGGAGGACGCCAGGAAGACGGGGGTGAGCTCGGTGGCGGTGGAGGAGGCGCGCTTCGCGTTGGTCGCGCTCCTGGACGAGGCGGTCCTGAACTCGGCCTGGCCGGGCAAGGACATCTGGCGGGTGACCCCGCTCCAGCTCGAGCTCCTCAAGATCAACGTGGCCGGGGAGGAGTTCTACAAGCGGCTCGATCGCCTGCGGCAGAACCTCGACGAGAACCGCGAGGTGCTCGAGGTCTACTACGACTGCCTGGCCCTCGGATTCGAGGGGAGATTCAAGCTCTTCGGCCGGGAGAAGCTCGAGGTCCTGATCGGCGAGCTCTCCCGGGAGCTGGCCCGCGGCCAGGGGTGGAACGTGGAGGGGCTCTCCCCCCACGGCCGGCGCCCCGACGACTTCTCCGAAGCGGTGGGGGAGGGGGTCCCGATGTGGGTGACGGCGGCGTTCTTCGTCCCCGGCGCCCTGCTCCTGGTGCTGGTGTTCGCGCTCTTCGCCCACGGGGCGGCCGGCAACGTCGCCGACCGCATCAGCCAGTTCATGGCCGGGATGGGGCGATGAGCGGGGAGGCGCTTCCATGGCGTTCATGAGCCTCTTGTCCCGTCTCCTCCGCCCGGGTTCCCTGATCACCGGCGGGGCGGCGGGCCTCATCTTCATCCTGGTCTGGGTCGGCCCCCAGTTCGGCGTCCGCGGACCCTGGCTGGCCCTGGGCATCCTCGCCGTCCTGTTCATCTGGGTCATCATCATGTTCCTGCTCCGGCTCCGGGCCCAGCGCGCGGGCGCCGCCCTGGAGAAGTCCCTGGAGGAGCAGGCCAAGTCCCAGCTCGTCTCCAGCCGTCCCGGACGGGAGGAGGAGATCGAGCACCTCCGCAACCAGCTCCTGGAGGCGGTGCAGGCGCTCAAGACCTCACGGGTGGGGAAGTCCAAGGGGGGCGCCGGCGCCCTCTACGTGCTCCCCTGGTACATGATCATCGGGCCCCCGGCGGCGGGGAAGACCACGGTCCTGGCCAACTCCGGGCTCAACTTCCCCTACCTGGATCCGGGCCGCAACCGCCCGTCGGTGCGCGGGGTGGGGGGCACGCGGAACTGCGACTGGTGGTTCGCGGACGAGGCGGTGATCCTCGACACCGCCGGCCGCTACGTGCTCCCGGTGGAGGCCGACGACACCCAGGAGTGGCTCGCCTTCCTCGACCTCCTCCGCAAGCACCGGGGGAAGAAGCCCATCAACGGGCTCATCGTGGGGGTCTCGGTCCAGGACCTGGTGATGGGCGGCGACGAGGACGTGGAGAGCCACGCCCAGAAGATCCGGGCCCGGGTGGACGAGCTGATCCAGCGCCTCGGCCTGAGCTTCCCGATCTACGTGGTGTTCACCAAGTGCGACCTCATCCGCGGCTTCGTGGAGTTCTTCGGCGATCTCTCCAAGACCGAGCGGGCCGCGGTGTGGGGGGCGACCATCGCCCGCGACCGCTTCGCCCGGGAGCCGGCCGAGGCCATCTTCCGGACCGAGATGGAGCAGCTCACCGCCTCGCTCCGGTCGGCGCGGGTGCCGCGCACCGCCGAGGCGGCGAACCCCGAGAGCCGCCCGGACATCCTCTTCTTCCCCCTCCAGTTCCAGGCCATGAAGGAGCGGCTGGCCACCTTCGTGGAGATCCTGTTCCGCGAGAACCCCTATCACGAGCGGCCCATCTTCCGGGGGTTCTACTTCACCAGCGGAACCCAGGAAGGCCGGCCCATGGACCAGGTCATCAACGCCATGCTCAAGGGCTTCGGCATCGCCGCCGCCGAGGAGGGGATGACCGTCGCTCCCAGCCAGACCAAGAGCTACTTCATCGAGAACGCCTTCTCGAAGGTGATCTTCCCCGACCGCCACGTGGCCGGCCCCTCTGCGGAGGGGGAGCGGCGGCGGCGGGCCCGCCGGGCCAAGGTGTTCGCCGCGGGCTGCGTGGGGCTGGCCCTGGTGACCGCGGCGCTGGTGGTGCTCTCCGCGAACAACCGGCACCTGCTCCACCAGGTCCAGGACCTGAGCGACCGGGCCGCGGCCTCGGCGGGCGGGGGGAACCTGGACTTCACCGTGGACGATCTCCACACCCTGGAAGCGCTCCGCTCCAAGCTCGAGACCATGGACCAGCGCGGCCGGCCGGTGACCAAGGCGCTGTTGCTCGGCACCTACCAGGGGGAGAAGGCGGCCGAGGCCGCGCGGCGGCTCTACCTGGCCTCGCTCCACGACGCGGTGATGGCGCCGGTGCAGCCCTACCTGGCCCGCAACCTCGGCCAGCACGCCGACAGCCTCGACGTGACCTTCCCGCGCTACTACGGCTGGTACCGCACCTGGCGGATCCTGCAGGACCCCGCGGCCCGGCTCGCCCCCGCCGACGCCGGGCCGGTGGCGGCCCAGCTCTCGACCTACTGGGCCCCCATCACCGGCGTGCCGGACGGCAAGGACCGCGAGGACTTCGACAAGCTCTTCGTGAAGCAGATCGCCTACGCCGCGCGCTACCCGGAGATCCTGGCCGATCTATTCCCCCCGGCCGCGTACCGGGACGAGCACACGGAAACCGCGGCGAAGCGGGCGGTCCAGCGCTACTGGTCGGCGGACGGGGTCTACTCGGGGATCCCGGAGGCCGGGGCCTCGGTCCCCGCGATCACCGTGGGCGGGATCCTGAACGCGGACGTGGGGATCTACGGCGACGTGGCCGTCCCCGGCGCCTACACCCAGGACGGCTGGACGGGGCCGGTCAAGGACTACCTGGGCTGGCTGGAGACGGTGCGCGGGGACTGGGCCCTCCGCGAGTGCTGGAACGGCACCCCCCCCGCGGTGGGGGAGGCGGTGCTGGCGCGCTACGGCCGGGAGTACGGGGACCGGTGGCGGGACTTCCTGGGCGGGATCCGGGTGCAGCTCCCCGCCGACCCCGAGGCCACCCGTTCCTTCCTGGAGCGCTCGGCGGGGGAGAGCGGGCCGGTGCTCAAGGTGCTGCGGGCGGTGGACCAGAACACGCGGTTCGATCAGGAATCCGACCCCGCCCTGGTCGGGGTGGAGAACGACTTCGGGGCCCTGCACGAGTTCTTCCGCGCCCCCGGTGGCGGCGGGCCGTTCAAGTTCCTGCGCGGCGGCGACTCCGGCGGGCAGGCCCCGTACCTCGACTACATCGACAAGGTGAAGGCCCTGGCCGGGGGGTACGCCGCGGTGACCGCCTCGGGGAACCCCTCCCAGAGCGAGCCGGTGCTGGGGCTGGTGAGCTGGGTGGACACGCGGATTCCGGGAACCGAGTCCAGCCCCGTCTCCCAGGCCCTGGCCAGGGTGCTCAAGCTCCCGGTGAACGCGGTGACCGGGACCGCGGGGGCGGTGGCCGGGCGCGACGTCCAGAGCAACTGGGACAAGGTGCAGCGCGACTACCAGTCAACCCTGGCCGGCCGCTATCCCCTGAGCTCGAACGGCCCCGACTGCTCGCTCGCCGATTTCGAGCAGTTCTTCGGTCCCGGCGGCACCTTCTGGACCTTCTACCAGGCGTCGCTGTCCGGCCTGGTCTCCGAGGACGGGCACGAGCTTCCCAACCCGCGGGTCCATCTCTCTCCCGCCTTCCTCGAGTGCCTGAGGACCGCCTACCGGATCCGGCGGGGGATGTTCCCGGAGGGGGGGAAGAAGGCGGGGTTCTCGTTCTCGATCCAGCCGGACCAGGTGCAGCGCTCCGGGTCCATCGTCATGCGCGGCGTCCGTCTCGACGTGGGCGGGCAGTCCCTCATCTACCAGATGGGCCCGCGGAGCTGGACCCCGATGTCCTGGCCCGGGCAGAACCCCGAGTCCGGCGCCGACCTGCGCATGGACGCCGGGGAGACCGCGACGATTCCCAGCCTGAGCTATCCGGGAGCGTGGGGCTTCTTCCACCTCCTGGACCGCGCGC
>Ga0055452_10000427_pt1 | contig 10862 bp, 4 predicted proteins | sample China_Galinas_PW_6_FD_57735 | JGI IMG/M metagenome (GOLD analysis project Ga0055452, IMG submission 57735) | Wetland microbial communities from San Francisco Bay, California, USA, that impact long-term carbon sequestration - China_Galinas_PWC_D2 | ecosystem: Environmental > Aquatic > Marine >... | reverse complement strand
CGTGCCGGGGCTCCTGGAGTGGACGGCGCGCGGGCCGGACGGCGCGCTCCTGGGCCCGGAACGGTTCTTCCCCTCACCGGGGGAGTGAGCCCGCACGCCGGGGACGGGGAGCGCCGGCATGCGGGCGGGCGGGCCCGCTCCGCAGGCGCGCGGCGGCTCAGGCGCGGCGGCTCAGGCGTGGAGGCGCGAGGCGTCGAGCACGGCCTGGCGGCCCTTGCCGAACCCCCGGATGTTCAGCTCCAGGTACTTGGCCGGGATGCGCTTCTCGATGCTCGAGATCAGCACGTCCTCGTCCAGGTCCAGCTCCACCGACAGCGCCCCCAGCATGATCGCGTTCACGATCTTGAGGTTTCCCAGCTCCTCGGCGATCCGGTGGGCGGGGACCAGGATCACCCGCCCGGCCCGCTGCTCGAGCATGCCCACCACGTTCTCGGGGTAGGGGGCCTTGCTCCACACCAGCATGCTGGGGTCGATCCGCTGGTCGTTCACCAGGGCGATCCCGCCGGGACGGAGATAGTCGCGGTAGCGCAGCGCCTCCAGGCGCTCCATCCCCAGCAGGAGGTCGGCCTCGCCGCGACGGATGAGGGGCGAGTAGACGTCCTTGCCGAAGCGCACCTGGCAGGTGACGCTTCCCCCCCGCTGGGCCATCCCGTGGACCTCGCTCTTCCGGACGCTGTGGCCCATGAGCATGGCCGCCTCGCTCACCACGTCCCCGGCGAGGATGATCCCCTGGCCGCCGACCCCGGCCATGAACACGTTGGTGATCATCGCCCCATCCCTCCCAGGTAGGCCTGAACCGCCTCCGCCGCCTTCTTCCCGGAGCGGACGGCGTGGGACACCGTCCCGAACCCGGTGGAGAGATCGCCGGCGGCGAAGACCCCGGGCAGGTTGGTGGCGGTGGAGAAGTCGGTGGTCACGATCTTGCGGTCGTGGCGAAGCTCGGGGGGGAGATCGCCGAAGCCGGCCCGCTCGCCGACCGCGGCCACCACCTGGTCGTACTCCTCGGTGTACTCCGAGCCCTCGACCGGGACCGGCCGCCGGCGTCCGCTGGCGTCGGGTTCCCCCGGGCGCATGCGGGTGAAGGTCACCGAGAGCCGGCCGCCCTTCATCTCCATCCGGACCGGCGCGGCGTAGGTGACGATGGGGATCTTCTCCTTCTGGAGGTCCTCGACCTCCTCGGGGATGGCCGGCATGTCCTCGATCCCGCGGCGGTAGACCACCACCGGGCGCGCCCCGCGCCGCTTCACCGACCGGGCCACGTCCATCGCGGTGTTCCCCCCGCCCACCACCAGCACGTGCTTGCCCAGCTCGGTCTTCCGGCCCAGGTTGAGGTCGCGCAGCAGCTCGACCCCGTGCACCACCCCGGCCAGGTCCTCCCCCGGCACCCCCATGGGGGTGGCCTCGGAGAAGCCGGTGGCCAGCACCACCGCGTCGTAGTCGTGCTCCAGGCGGCCGAAGGAGAGCTCGCGCCCCACCGCGATGTCGGTCCGGAAGGTGACGCCCCGCTCCCCGAGCCGGTGCAGGAAGCGGTCCAGCACCTCGTGGGACAGGCGGAAGTCGGGGATCCCGGCCCGGAGCATCCCCCCGATCTCCGGTAGCTGCTCCAGCACCGTCACCTCGTAGCCCATTCCGGCCAGGTACCAGGCGGCGGAGAGCCCCGCCGGCCCGCTTCCCACCACCGCCACCTTCCCGGTCCGCGGCGCGGGGAGATGGCCGTTGCCGTTCCCGTGCCGGTGCTCCAGCCCCCAGTCGCCGATGAACTTCTCCACCGCGCGGATGGAGAAGCGGGTGCCGTCGCCGGTCCCGAACTGCTCGGCCAGCGCGGCGAAGCGCCGGTCGTAGACCCCGTGGAGGTTCAGGCCCAGGGTGTTGATCTCGGTCTCGCAGGGGTGCGGGCACACCCGTCCGGTGATCGAGGGGAAGGGGTTGGTCCGGGTGAGAAGCTCGTAGGCCTCGGCGTAGCGCTTCTGGACCGTGAGCTCCAGGAACCCGGCCACGTTGTTCCCCGCCGGGCAGTCGTAGCAGACCTGCTGGCACATGGAGCAGCCGTTGCAGAGCTCGGGGTTCACCTCCGGGGAGTCGGCGGTGAAGCCGATGGCCGGGCAGCCCACGCTGAGACACGACTCGCAGTGGGTGCACTGGCCGGCCTTGACCTGGATGGGGGGGGCGAAGGTCAGGCTCTCGTTCAGGACGCAGCCGTTCTGCACCACGATGACCGAGGGTTCCTCCGCCTCCACCTCCTCCCGCACCGCCTTCTCGAGGTCGAGGAGCTGGTAGGCGTCGGCGGTCCGCACCCGGCGGATCCCTACCGCGCGGGCCAGGGCGGGAATGTCGAGCTTCGGCGCGTCCTCGCCGCTCAGGCGCTTGCCGGTGGCGGGATGGGGCTGGTGCCCGGTCATGGCGGTGGTGCGGTTGTCCAGGACCAGGATGGTCCCGGTGCCTCCGTTGTAGACCGCGTCCACCAGCCCGGTGATCCCGGAGTGGACGAAGGTCGAGTCGCCGATGACCCCCACCACCCGGCGCCGGTCCTCGGCGGGCAGCACCCGGGAGAGCCCGGTGCTCATCCCCACGCTCGCCCCCATGCAGAGGCAGGTGTCCATGGCGTTCAGGGGCTTCAGGGCCCCCAGGGTGTAGCAGCCGATGTCCCCGGTCACGATCAGGTTCAGCCGCTGGAGCACGGTGAACACCCCCCGGTGGCCGCACCCCGGGCACAGCACCGGGGGACGGGCGGGAAGCGAGGGATCCGCCACCGGGGGCGGGAGCTCCGCCGGCCCCTCGGACCGGGCCATGGCCGTGACCAGGTCGGGATCCAGCTCGCCCGTCTCCGGCCGGAGCTCGCGGCCCTGGACGTCGATTCCCAGGGACCGGATCTGCTCCTCCAGGTAGGGATCCAGCTCCTCGATCACCAGGATCCGCTCCACCGAGGCCGCGAAATCACGGATCAGGGTCTCGGGAAGGGGGTTGGTGAGCCCGATCTTCAGGTGCGAGGCCTCGGGAAAGGCCTCCATGGCGTAGAGCCAGGCCGCGCCGCTCGAGATCACCCCGAGATCGGGGCGCCGGTGGCGGACCACGTTCAACCGCCGCATCGAGGAGGCGTCGACCTTGAGCCGCTTGAGCCGCTCCTCGACCACCACGTGGCGCCGCCGGGCGTTGGCGGGCAACAGCACGTACTTGGAGGGATCCGGCCGGAACGCCCGCGGCTCCGGGGTCTTGGGCTCGCCCAGGTCCACCTCCCCCTCGGCGTGGCAGATCCGGGTGGTGAGCCGCAGCATGACCGGGGTGTCGTAGGCCTCGGAGAGCTCGAAGGCCAGCCGGGTGAACTCCCGGGCCTCCTCGCTGGTGGAGGGCTCGACCATGGGGATCTTGGCCGCCCGGGCCAGCCACCGGTTGTCCTGCTCGTTCTGGGAGGAGTGCATGCCGGGGTCGTCGGCCGAGACCACCACCAGCCCGCCGTTCACCCCCATGTAGGAGTGGCTGAAGAGGGGGTCGGCGGCCACGTTCACTCCCACGTGCTTCATGGTCACCAGCACCCGGGCGCCGCCCAGGCTGGCTCCCACTCCGGTCTCGTAGGCCACCTTCTCGTTGGGGGCCCAGCGGGCGTCCACGCCGGGATAGGTGGCCAGGGTCTCCAGGATCTCGGTGGAGGGCGTGCCGGGATAGCCGGTGGCGAAGGTGACCCCGCACTCGTAGGCGCCCCGGGCGACGGCTTCGTTTCCGGTCAGGAGCTTCTTCATTGGACCTCAGGCGGATTAAGGGATCGGGTCTTTCGGATGCAGGTTGATCCTAGAGGTTCGCGCACGGGCCACGGTCAAAGATAAGCGGGATAAACGCTATTCAAATGGTGGATGTATAAGCCTTGTACGGGGTTGCGCGCCGGGGCGCGGGCCCGGCTCCGGGCGGAGCCATTCCCGGCCCGCGGGGTCGGCTTTGTCCGGGGGCTTCCCGCCGCGGCCCCGGCCCGGATTCGAGGCCGCCCCGCCGTGTCGCGGGGCGGCGGAGGCGGCGCGCGGCGGGGCGCCGGTCCCGGATGCGGCAGACAGGCGGGTGGAAACGGCATATATTCTAAAGGTTCAGAGCTTGTTCCGGGCGCGCGCGCTAACCTAGCCTGGGTTATCCATGAAGCCGCGTCGCGAGGCGGAGCAGATGCCCGCCGCAGCAGCGGGGTCATGAATAATCCAGGCTGGGGGGTGCTTCCGCCGGCAGCGCGAGACCGATGATTTTGCACACGGCGTGTCCGTCCGATGGGATGGAAGGAAGGGAGTGAGACCATGGCGAAACTCAAGGACACCTTGCTCAAGAAGATCGAGGAGCATCGGCCCCGGACGACCGCGCTCCTCAAGGACCACGCCGACGTCAAGCTCGGCGAGGTCACCATCGGCCAGGCCATCGGCGGCGCGCGGGGGGTGCGTTGCCTGGTCACCGACATCTCCTACCTGGACCCCATGGAGGGTATCCGGTTCCGGGGCAAGACCATCCCCGAGACCTTCGCCGCGCTTCCCGCGGTGCCGGGGCAGGAGTATCCGTACGTGGAGGGATTCTGGTACTTCCTCCTCACCGGCCAGATCCCGACCGCGGCCGAGGCCAACGAGATCGCGGAGGACTTCAAGCGCCGGGCCGAGGTGCCGCAGTACGTGTTCGACGTGCTCCGGGCCATGCCCCGCGACACCCACCCCATGACCATGTTCTCGGCGGCCATCCTGTCCATGCAGCGCGAATCGCGGTTCATCCACGAGTATCACAAGGGCATGGGCAAGATGGACTACTGGGATCCGATGTACGAGGACGCCACCACGCTCCTCGCCCGGCTCCCCCGGATCGCCGCCTACATCTACCGGATGAAGTACCGCGGCGACACCCACATTTCCGCCGATCCCAACCTGGACATGGGCGGGAACTTCGCCCGGATGATGGGAATCGACAAGCCCTACGACGACGTGGCCCGGATGTACTTCATCCTCCACTCCGACCACGAGTCGGGGAACGTCTCCGCCCACACCGTGCACCTGGTGGCCTCGGCCCTGTCCGACGCCTTCTACGCGCTGTCGGCGGGAATGAACGGGCTGGCCGGGCCGCTCCACGGCCTGGCCAACGAGGAGGTGCTGCGCTGGACCCAGAACCTCATGGAGAAGCTGGGCGGCAAGCTCCCCACCGAGAAGCAGCTGAAGGACGCCCTCTGGGAGACCCTGAACAGCGGCCAGGTCATCCCCGGCTACGGCCACGCCGTGCTGCGGAAGACCGACCCGCGCTACATGGCCCAGCGGGAGTTCTGCCTCAAGCACCTGCCGGACTTCCCGCTGTTCAAGCTGGTGAGCATGATCTACGAGGCCGCCCCGCCCATCCTCCAGGAGCAGGGCAAGGCCAAGAACCCCTGGCCCAACGTGGACGCCCAGTCCGGGGTCATCCAGTGGTACTACGGGGTGACGGAGTACGAGTTCTACACCGTGCTCTTCGGGGTGGGACGGGCCATCGGGACCCTGGCCAACATCATCTGGGACCGGGCGCTGGGGTATCCCATCGAGCGGCCCAAGTCGGTGACCACCGCCATGCTGGAGGAGGCGGCCAACAAGGCGATGGCGGGTTCGGCCAAGTAGGCACGTCGCCCGGACCGGCGTCCGGGCAAGGCGGATCGAAGAGCCCCGGGACGCTCGGCGTCCCGGGGCCTCTTGCTATAATCCGCCCTTTCGATCATCTTCGCGCCGATGTCTTTGTTTCCCCGGGAGGTCCTCGTTCGTGAGCCCTGAAGGCGTTTCCCACCGCGAGATCCTGAGCCGGCTTCGCGAGGGCGCGGCCGGCGCCGCCGCCGAGGGCGCCGCCCGCGACCTGAACGCGCTCCTGGGCGCGGTGTCGTCGGGACCGTGGTCCGGCGGGGCGGACGACGGCGGTCACCTGGCCGCGGTGGGGGAGGTCCTGGGTTTCCTGGCCGACGGGCGCCTGGACGAGGCGGTGGCCGGGGCCATGGACCTCGAGGCCCTCGCCGCCCTCGGGGTACGCCTGGCCGGGGCCCTGGAGCGCGGCGACGAGGCGGCGCGGGAGACCTTCGCCCCGCGGGCCTGGGACTGGCTGGACGCGGTGCGTCGGCCCGCGCTCCGGGAGCGGATCGCGGCCGGCGGAACCACCCCGCGCTGGATGGACCTCATCCTCCGGGTGATCGACGCCTCGCGTTTCACCCTGGCCCGGTTGTTCGAGCAACGGACGGCGCGCTACGGACCCAAGACGCTCTTCCGCACCGGGACGGCGGGACGCGAGCTCCGGCACACCTGGCTCTCGGTGGCGGCCCAGGCCGAGGGCATCGCCCGGGGGCTCCTCGCCCTGCTGGAGGAGACGGGTCCGGGGCCGGTGGCCGTGCTCTCGGAGAACCGGATCGAGACCGCGCTCACCGACATCGCCTGCCTCACCGCCGGGATCGTGAACGTGATGATCCCCGCCACCGCCACCGACGCCGACGTGGCCTACATCCTGGAGCAGACCGGGGCCCGGGTCCTGGTCGCGGCGGGGGAGCGCGAGGCGCAGAAGGTCGAGCGCCACCGGGCGTCGTTGCCCGCGCTGGCGGCGGTGGTGACCTTCGACCGGGTGCGGGACACGCGCGGGGTGCGCCCCTTGTCCGAGATCGTGGCGCGGGGGCGGGGGCTGAGCCGGGAGCGCCTGGAGCGCGCGCGGCGGGAGATCGACCCACGCGCGGTGGCCACGCTCATGTACACCTCCGGGACCACCGGGAAGCCCAAGGGGATCCGCTTCTCCCAGCGGAACCTGGTGGTGAAGCGCTTCGCGCGGGGGCTGGCGCTCCCCGCCATCGGGGACCAGGACGTGTTCCTGGCCTACCTGCCGCTGTATCACACCTTCGGGCGCTACCTCGAGCTCTGGGCCTCGGTGTTCTGGGGGGCGACCTACGTCTTCCTCCCCGATCCCTCGCTGGACAACCTGCGCGAGAGCTTCCGCCGGGTCCGGCCCACCGTGTTCATCAGCGTGCCCAAGAAATGGATGGAGCTCTGGGAGGAGATCGGGCGCCGGGCCGACCTGGAGCACGACCCGGACGAGAAGCTCCTGGCCGCGACCCGGGAGGTGGTGGGGGACCGGCTCCGCTGGGGGATCTCCGCCGCCGGCTACCTGGATCCGGAGATCTTCCGGTTCTTCGCCCGCCAGGGGATCGAGCTCCTGAGCGGGTTCGGCATGACCGAGGCCACCGGCGGCATCACCATGACCGCGCCCGGGGACTACCGCGAGGAGAGCCTGGGGGTGCCGCTCCCCGGGATCGAGATCGAGCTGGCCGGCGACGGCGAGATGCTCATCCGCGGCCCCTACGTGATGCTGGGCTACGAGGGCGAGGCGGGAAGCTCCTTCGACGAGCGCGGCTGGTTCCACACCGGGGACCTCATGGAACGGGACGAAGACGGACATTATCGCCTCGTGGACCGGAAAAAAGAGATCTACAAGAACATCAAGGGGGAGTCGGTGGCCCCCCAGCGGGTGGAGAACCTCTTCCGGGACTTCGAGGAGATCTCGCGGGTGTTCCTGGTGGGGGACCACAAGCCCTACAACACCCTCCTCATCGTGCCCAACCCCGGCTACCGGGAGGTGGATCTCGCGGCGATGAGCGAGCGCGAACGCCGCGACCACTTCCGGTCGCTGGTGGTCTCGGTGAACCGCTTCCTCGCCCCCTACGAGCGGGTGGTGGACTTCGCGCTCCTGGACCGGGACTTCTCCGCCGAGCGCGAGGAGCTGACCCCCAAGGGGACCTTCCGCCGCAAGACCGTGGCCCGGAACCTGGCCCCGGTGATCGACACCCTCTACCGCCGGGTGCAGCTCAAGTCGGACGAGCTTCCGGTGGAGATCCACGTTCCCAACTGGCTCTTCCAGACCCTGGGGCTCACCGCGGGGGACGTGCGGCTGCACGACGGCCGCCTCACCCTGGCCCCCACCGGGGCCTCGCTCACCGTGACGAGCCTGGGGCGGGACGACGAGGGGGAGATCCTGCGGATCGGCTCCTGCCGCTACCGGGCGCGGCGGCGGACGGTGGACCTGGGGATGCTTCTCGCCTCGCCCGCGTTATGGCTGGGGAACGAGGAGCTGGTGGGACTGGTCCCGCTCGAGACCGCGGCCCGGGTCCGGCGGGCGCGCCCCACCCGGGAGGTGGCCATGCTGGGGCGGGCGGTGCCGTACCGTCCCCCCGAGGCCGAGCTCGACCGGCTCCGGCACTCGCTGGTGGATCCCGGCCCGGGGATCGAGGACCTGGACCTGGCCGCGCGCGCGGTGGCCTCGCCGGAGGAGGAGCACGGGCTCCTGGCCCTGTCGGTGATGGCCCGGGCGCTCCGGAGCGAGGAGGGGCTGGTGCTGGACACCGCGCTCCTGGCCTTGCGGGGAGTCGCCGAGGTGCGCGCGGCGGCGCTGCGGCGGCGGGCCTTCGAGATCCTCTTCCCCGCCGAGCGGGAGCACCAGGCCGCGGCCACCCTGGACCGGTTCCTGGACGGCCCGGACGTGCTCCTGGACGAGCGCACCATCACCCGCCTCTGCCAGGAGGGGCTGAGCGCGGGAAAGATCGAGGTCCTGGCCCGCAGGACCCGGCGCGCGGTGGAGGAAACGGCCTCCGGGGAGGGCGGTGAGACCGCCGCCTCGCTGCTGCGGCTCCTGGCCGCCTACGGCGGCGGCCACCCCGCCGCCTTCGAGCCCCTGCGGGCGGCGGTGGCCCGGGCCCAGGTCTCGGCGCCGGATCCCGGGCTCCGCGAGGAGGCGCGGCGGGGGATGGACCGGATCACCGCGGGCTTCCGGGACTGGCTGGGACCGGTGCGTCCGATCGCCGTCGACCCCGACGAGGGGAACGAGTACCGCTGGGAGGACGTGGTCACCTTCGAGGACACCGTCCCCGCCGAGGACCGCGAGCGGATCTCCCGCGCGGTGGCCGAGACCGGGCTCATCCGCGAGGCGGTGTACCTGTTCTCCGGGGAGGCGCTGCTCCAGCTCTCCGACATCCCCCGGGGCGGGATCTGGGTGAGCCTGCTCGGCGCCCGCCACGGCCGCTCGGTGTACCGGCTCACCGCGCACACCCGCCGGCAGGGATCCTTCGACCTCGCTCTCAACGTGAACCACCAGTTCCCGCCGGAGGAGGTGACGGACGAGGTCCTGTGGCTGGTGATCACCGGGGAGGGGAACGGCCGCGGGCCGCTGGTCGAGAAATTCGGGGGCTACTGGCCGGAATTCGACCTGTGGTCGGAGGAGTTCATCGCCGGCGAGACCCTGGACCGGGTGGTGCACCGGCTGGCCCAGCGCCGGGCCGAGGACCCGGTGGACCGGCTGCGCCTGGGGTGGCCATTCTTCGTGTACGGCGCGGCGGGGGCTTTCCTGGAGTTCTGGAACCGCACCGGCCGCCGCTACGCCCTGGACCGGGCCTCGGCGGGGGACATCATCGTTCCCACCCACGATTACCAGACCGGAACCCGCATCGTCTCCATCGCCCGGCGGAGCCCGGCGCCGCCGGTGGGAGAGCTCCTGGACGCGCTCTGGACCCACCTGGTCCTGCCGGTGGTGGAGGCGCACGACTCCCTGGACGGGATCGCCCCCCCCGACGAGATCCTGACCGCGTTCCTCGAGGTGACCGGGGTACGCGAGGGGACGGCGCTCCTGGCCGAGGCCCGCGGGGGGACGGGGCCGGTGACCCGGGTGGTGGACGCCTACCTGCGCGAGGTGGAGGACGAGGGCTTCGTCCCCCGGCGGCTGCGCTCGGCCATCGACCGCTACCACCGCTGGGCCGCCCTGGCCCCCGACGCCCCGCCGCCGGCCCTGGCCCAGACCGTGCAGGAGCTCTTCGAGACCTACCGCCTGGCCGATCTCCTCCGCGACTACCCCGACACCCGGGTGCGGTTCTTCCGGGAGACGGTGTTCCGGGACGGGCCGGAGCCGGTGGTGCGGGGGCTGGACGCGCTCCTGGCCGTGCTGCGCGAGGGCGCGGTGGAGGGGGACGAGCTCGTGGACCGGCTGAGCGAGCTCCGCATGCACCTGGAGCCCGGCTCGCCCGGGGAGTACTTCCTGGCCCGGCTCACCTACCCCCACCTGCGACCCGGCGACGAGGCGGGGTTCCTCTCCACCGACCTCGGCGGGGTGCGCCAGACCGACATCGTGGTGTCGCTGGAGGACAACCAGGGGCGGCCCTACCAGGTGCGCCGGCCGGTGAATCCCAAGGAGGTCGGCCGGCTTCACCGGCTCTTCCTCGGAGCCAAGCTCGACGTGCAGTTCCGCCCCGAGCACCAGTTCCTGGTCGCGGTGAACGAGCGCGGGAGCCTCATCGGCGGCATCTTCTACGACCTGGACGAGGAGAACCGCTCCGCCCACCTGGAGAAGATCGTGGTGGCCGAGCGCTACCGGAAGCTCGGGGTGGGGGAGGGCCTCATGAACGAGTTCTTCAACCGGCTCCGGGCGGCGGGGGCGGAGACCGCCACCACCGGCTTCTTCCGGCCCAGCTACTTCTACCGGTTCGGTTTCACGGTGGGAAAGCGCCGGGCCGGGCTGGTGAAGACGCTCTGAGCGCGGCATGGGCCGGGCGGAGGAGAACGGCGTGACCGCGGGTCCGGACCGGGCCGGGACCGCCGGCGCGGGGGCGGGTGGCCCCTGGATCGGGGTCACCGGCGCCACCGGCTACGTGGGGGGGCGGCTGGTGCCGAGGTTGCTCGCCGAAGGCTACCGCGTGCGCTGCCTGGCCCGGAGCCCGGAGAAGCTCGACGGGCGGCCCTGGCGGGACCGGGTCGACGTGGTGCGCGGCGACGTCCTCGATCCCTCCACGCTGGGCCCGTTCCTGGACGGCCTCCACGCAATCTACTACCTGGTCCACGCCATGGCCGAGGGCGAGCGCGGCTTCGAGGAGCGCGACCGGCGGG
>Ga0055452_10000425_pt1 | contig 10902 bp, 8 predicted proteins | sample China_Galinas_PW_6_FD_57735 | JGI IMG/M metagenome (GOLD analysis project Ga0055452, IMG submission 57735) | Wetland microbial communities from San Francisco Bay, California, USA, that impact long-term carbon sequestration - China_Galinas_PWC_D2 | ecosystem: Environmental > Aquatic > Marine >... | reverse complement strand
CTCCGCCACGGGCAGGGCGCCGGCCACGAGGGTGGGGATCGCGGGCACGGCGGCGACGCTGCGGCCGACCTCCTGCAGCAGCAGACACAGGGTCATGAAGCCCAGGTCCGAGCCGTCGTAGGCCTCGGGGAGGCCCACGCCCAGCAGATTCGCCTTCGCGAGCTCCCGCCACAGATCGCGGTCGATGCCCTCGTCGCTGGCCTCGATGGCGACCAGCCGCTCGTGGGTGGAGAGATCCTCGAGGATCTTGCGCGCGAGGTTCTGGACCTCCTGCTGCTCCTCGCCGAGTGAAAAGTCCATGGGGCTCCTCCGGCGCCGCGGGATGCGCGGCCAAGGGGGTTCGCTTCGCGGGGCTCAGCTCTTGTAGTGGGGCAGTCCGAGCCCCGCCATGGCGATGATGTCTCGCTGCACTTCGTTGGTGCCGCCGCCGAAGGTGAGGATCAGGCAGTTGCGGTACATCATCTCCGCCCGTCCGCGCAGCACGGCGCCGGGCGAGTCGCCCTGGACCGCGCCCAGGGGTCCGTAGATCTCGAGCAGCGCGTTGTAGGCCTCGACGTAGAACTCGGTGCCGAAGACCTTCACCGCCGAGGCCTCGGCGAGGTGGAGACTTCCGTGCTGGAGCGCCCAGGCCTGCTTCCAGTTCATGAGCTTCAGCACCTCGAGCTTCGCGTGGATCCGGGCCAGGTTGGACTGCACGAAGGGCTGGTCGATCACCCGGCGTCCGTCGGCCAGCTTGGTCTGCCGGGCCCACTCGGTGGATTCGTCGAGCAGGCGCTCCAGCGGGCCGACGTTCACCAGCGAGACGCGTTCGTGGTTGAGCTGCCCGGTGATGAGCGACCAGCCCATGTTCTCCTGGCCGATCAGCGCGTCCTGCGTCACCCGGACGTCCTCGTAGTAGGTGGCGTTGGTCTGCACGCCGCCGATGGTGGTGATCACCGTGCGCTTGTACCCGGGTGCGGACGTGGGGACCAGGAAGATCGAGATGCCGCGGTGCTTGGGAGCGTCGGGGTCGGTCCGCGCCGCCAGCCAGATGTAGTCCGCATAGCCGGCGAGGCTGGTCCACATCTTGGCGCCGTTGATCACCCACTCGTCCCCGTCGCGCACCGCGCGGGTCTTGAGCGACGCGAGGTCGGTTCCCGCCTCGGCCTCGGAGTAGCCGATGGCGAACTGCACCTCGCCGGCGAGGATCTTCGGCAGGAACTCGCGGCGCTGGGCCTCGGTGCCGTAGCGCTGCAGCGTGGGGCCTACGGTGTTGAGGGTGAGGAAGGGGAGCGGAAAGCCCGCGCGCTGCACCTCGTCGGAGAAGATGAACTGCTCGATCGGCCCGCGGCCCTGGCCGCCGTACTCGGTGGGCCAGCCGATGCCGAGCAGTCCGTCCCGGCCCATCTGCTTCAGGATCCTCGTGTACTCGGGCCCGCCGCCTTCGGTGCCGCGGATCTCGTCGTGGAGCTCGGGGGTGATGGTCTTCGCGAAGTACTCGCGAAGCTCGTCGCGAAACGCCGTCTGCTCGGGGCTGAGGTCGATGTACACGGGCGCCTCCTGGATGGGCCGGGCGGGGGATCCGCGAGGGCCAGCGCCTCGGGGTCGAGCGCGCGAGAGCGCCTGGCCCCGTCGCCCGAGCCGTCCCGGGCGGGAGGGACGCGGGGGCCACGGGGGGCGTCGCCGCCGTTCGTCCGGGGCGGGACCGATAATGAAACGTGTTCTAGCCTTGGGAGTATGCGCGGGCCCCGGCTCGATGTCCACCGGGGCGGCCCGGGGCCCCGCGTCCCCGGTTGCCGCTGGGGCTGATACGTGTTCTAATCCCGGCGCACTTTCCGACGGGCGAGGGGGAGACCCTCCCCGAGCGGCGATATGCTGCGCGCAACGCCACGTTCGATCCCGCGACCGGCCCGCGCGGCCCGCGGCCAGGAGGAGATTCCGGTGAAAGTCGTCGTCGACTACGACCTTTGCGAGGCCAACGCTGTCTGCATGGACACCTGCCCCGAAGTCTTCCGGGTGGAAGAGGACGACACGCTCACGATCCTGATCGAGGAGCCGGGAGAGAACCTCCGCAAGAAGGTCGAGGAAGCCGTCCGACTGTGCCCCCGCCAGGCGATCTCGCTGGTCGAGGACTGAGCCCGGGTGGACTTTCGCGATTCGCCCCAGGAGGCGGCGTTTCGCGACGAAGCCCGGACCTTTCTCACGCGCTACGCGCCGAAGGGTCTGCCGGACTACTTCGACGCGGACACCGACCTCGATCACGACGCCTTCCTCGACCTCTGGCGTCCCTGGCAGAGGACCCTCTTCGAGCACGGCTGGGCGTCGATCACCTGGCCGAAGCACTACGGCGGGCGCGGGCTCGGACCCATCGAGCTGATCGTCTGGAACCAGGAGCTCGCCCGGGCGGGGGTCGGGGAGTCGCTCTTCGTGGTCGGCACCGGACTCGCGGGCCCCACCATCATCGCCCACGGCAGCGAGGAGCAGAAGCAGCGCTACCTGCAGCCGATGCTGCGCGGCGACGAGATCTGGTGTCAGCTCTTCTCCGAGCCGGGCGCCGGATCGGACCTCGCGTCGGTCGCCACCCGCGCGCTGCGCGAGGGCGACGAGTGGGTGGTGAGCGGCCAGAAGACCTGGTGCTCGGGCGGCCACTACGGCGACTTCGGCATCCTGCTCGCGCGCAGCGATCCCTCGGTTCCCAAGCACCAGGGCATCACGTACTTCCTGCTCGACATGCATTCGCCCGGCGTGGAGGTGCGGCCCCTGCGCCAGATGACCGGCGGACAGCATTTCAACGAGGTCTTCCTCGACGAGGTTCGCGTCCCCGACAGCGCGCGCCTCGGTCCGGAGGGGGCGGGCTGGCAGGCCGCGATGACGACGCTGATGAACGAGCGCATGCACATCGGCGGAGTCGAGGGCTGGCTCAACTTCGACGATCTCGCCGAGCACGCCCGCGCCCACCGGGAGCACCTCGACCCGGTGCTGCGCGACGAGCTCGCGCGTCTCTACACCTGGGTCCGCACCCTCGAGCTGCTGAACGCCCGGGTCATCACCAAGCTCGGCCACGGCGAGATCCCCACCGCCGAGTCGTCGGTGATGAAGCTCGCCCTGGCCCGCATCGTCTCGAAGGCGGGGGAGCTCGGCGTCGACCTGCTCGGCCCCGACGCCCTCGAGCGCCGCGGCACCTGGCAGAACCAGTACCTCGGCGCGCCGGCGCTCCACATCGCGGGCGGCACCGACGAGGTGCAGAAGAACGTCGCCGCCGAGCGCGTGCTCGGGCTGCCGCGGGAGGCCTCCAACGAGAAGGACCTCCCCTTCGATCAGCTTCCGCGCTAGCTGCGCGACCCGCAGCTAGGGAGCCGGGTCCTTCGCCCAGCGGTTGGCGGTGAGCCGGGGCCCGCCCTCGTCGGGGCGCGACTCCATCTCCTCGAAGATCCGCTCGTAGCCCGTCGCCGCGATCTTCCAGGCGCCGTCGATCTTCACGTAGCGATCGCTGTAGAACGCCGCTCCCCGGATCGTGATCTTGTGCTGGGTGTCGATCACGATGTCCGACAGGGCCCAGACACCGGTGGCGCTGTTCGGACTCTCGAGATCGATCTCCGGGTGATGGACCTGGTGGGCCGAGAGGATCGTGTCGCGACCCAGGGACTCCTCGAGGAAGGCGAGGATCGCGTCGCGGCCCTCGAAGGAGTACTTGCCGCTGCTGTAGGCGGAGACCGCGTCGTCGGTGAGCGTCTCTCCCAGGCCCGCCCAGTCCTTGGTGTCGAGGCAGCGCAGGTACTTGTACTTGAGTCGCTTGATGGCTTCGATGTCTTCCACCTGGCTCACGCTGTGCCCTCCCGTCGAAGTCGCGCCGCGCCGATTCCGGTCGCGGCGCTGGATCAGAACCCCTTGAGCTCGGCGATGCTCCGATGCAGCGCGGTCGGTGAGCCGAGCAGGGTGGCGTTGGTCCGGGCGCGCTTGTAGTAGAGGTGCGGGTCGGCCTCCCAGGTGAAGCCGATGCCGCCGTGGATGTGGAGGTTCTCTCCGGCCGCGCGCAGGTAGGCCTCGTCGCAGAAGGACTTCGCCACGGCCGCGGCGAGGCGCACCTCGTCCGGGTCGTCGGCCCGCTCCGCCGCGACCCACCCCGCCCAGGCGGCCGCCGACTTCGCACTCTCCACCTCGAGCAGCACCTCGGCGCACTTGTGCTTGATGGCCTGGAAGGATCCGATCGGCCGATGGAACTGCACCCGCTCCCGCGCGTAGGCGACCGCCGAGTCGAGGCAGCGCTGGGCGCCGCCCGCGCTCTCCGCCGCGAGTGCGATGCGGGCCTGGTCGAGGGTGCGTGCGAGGCCCGCCGCCGCCCCGCCTTCGGCGCCCAGCAGCTCGGCGCGCGCTCCGTCGAACTCGAGGTGGGCGAGCTTGCGCGTGGCGTCGAGGGGATCGACCGCCTCGGCGCGCACACCGGGCCCGGGTCGCAGCGCGAAGAGCGTCAACCCTTCGCTCCCGCGGCTGCCGGGCGCCCGCGCCGCGACCAGGATCAGGTCGGCGAGGGCGCCGTCGGTGACCAGGCGCTTGGCGCCGTCGAGCCGGTAGCCCTCCGCGTCCTTCGCGAACTCGAGGGAGATCGCCGCGGGGTCGAAGTCGCCGGACGCGCCGGGGTCGAGGAGCGCCAGGGTGGCGATCGTCCGCCCGCCGGCGATCTCCGGGAGGAGCGCCGCCTGCTGCTCGTCGTCCGCCACGTTCTGGATCGCGCCGGCGCCGAGGCAGACCGTCGAGAAGTAGGGGGCGCAGAGCAGGACGCGCCCCATCTCCTCCATCACGATTCCGAGCTCGAGGAAGCCGAAGCCCTGGCCGCCGTGGGCCTCGTCGATCAGCAGCCCCTGGAGCCCGAGCTCACAGGCCATGGTCTTCCACACCGCCGGGTCGTTCCCCTCGGGCGTGTCCATCAGCCGGAAGACTTCGCGGGTCGGCGAGCGGTCCTCGAGGAAGCGGCGGAGCAGCTCGCGGAACGCCTCCTGTTCCTCGCTGTACGCGAAGTTCACACGGGCTCCTCAGATCGCGCGGTCGCGGCCTTCCCAGTACGGGTCGCGGAGCTTGCGCTTGTAGAGCTTCCCGTTGGGATCGCGGGGCAGCTCGGCGATGAAGTCGATGCTGCGCGGGGTCTTGTAGCGGGCGAGCTTGTCGGCGCAGAAGGCGAGCACCTCCTGGGCGAGGGCGTCGCCGGGGACGGCGCCATCGACGGGCTCGATCACCGCCTTGACCTCCTCGCCCCATTCGGGGTGGGGGATCCCGAAGACCGCCACGTCGGCCACCTTCGGATGGGTCAGGATCACGCTCTCGATCTCCGCCGGGTAGATGTTGACCCCGCCCGCGATGATCATGTCGGACTTGCGGTCGCAGAGGAAGAGGAAGCCGTCCTCGTTCAGGTAGCCGATGTCTCCGACGGTGAAGAATCCCTCGCGCCGATTCTCCTGGGTCTTCTTCGCGTCGCCCTTGTACTCGAAGTCGCCGGCTCCCAGCTTCATGTACACGGTGCCGGGAACGCCGGTCGGGGTGTCCTTGCCGTCGTCGTCGAGGATCCGGATCTCCGAGTTCGGCCAGGGGAGGCCCACCGTCCCGGGGTGCTCGCGCCACTGCTCGGGCGTCACCAGGGTGCCGCCGCCCTCGGTCGCGGCGTAGTACTCGTAGATCGAGTCGCCCCACCAGTCGAGCATCTGCCGCTTGATCTCGGGGGGACAGGGGGCCGCGGCGTGGATCATGCGCCGCAGGGAGGAGACGTCGTAGCGCTTGCGCACGTCCTCGGGCAGGCCGAGCAGCCGGTTGAACTGGGTCGGCACCATGTGGCTCGTCGTGACCCGGTAGCGGTCGATCAGCTGGAGCATCTCCTCGGGCTTCCACTTGTCCATCAGCACGACGGGATGTCCGAGGTGCATGGACGCCGTCGAGAACATCAGCACCGCGGTGTGGTAGAGGGGCGAGCCGCAGATGTGGACGTTGCCGTCCTCCGGGGCGACGCCGAAGAGGCCGAGGATCCCCGAGAGCAGCGTCGCCATGGTGTCGGGGTCGAGGGGCGCGAGCGCGCGGCGGACGCCCTTGGGCTTGCCCGTGGTGCCCGAGGTGTAGTTCATCACCTGTCCGGCGGTCCGGTCCTCGGGAAGCGTGGCCGGCTGGCCTTCGCCGAGCTCGGCAAGGGGCCGGAAGCCCGGCACCCGGCCCACCGCGAAGCGCATCGTCTCGGGAAAGGAGAGCTCCTCGGCGGCGGCGCTGCAGGCCTCGGCCAGCCGTTCGTGGCCCACGAAGACCCGCGCCTCGGAGTCGCCGACGATGTACGCGATCTCCGGCGCCGTGAGGTGCCAGTTGATCGGCGTCAGGTAGAGCCCGGCCTGGATGGCGGCGAAGTAGAGCTGGAAGAACTCGGCGCAGTTCGGCATCGCGACCGCGATCGAATCGCCCTTGCGCAGGCCGAGGGCGCGCAGGCCGTGGACGATGCGGTTGGCCGCGGCGAAGAGCTCCCCGCGGCTCCACTCGCGACCGTCGGGATCGACGAGGGCGAGCTGCTCGGGGTCGCGCTGGGCGAAGTTCCAGAATCCGAGATCGGCCATGGGGGGTCCTCGTGGGCGCCCGCCCGGCCTGGCGCCCGGGGCGGGGCGGTTTCGGCCGCAGAGTAGAACACGTTTCATTCCGCGTCGCAACGCGTCGCCAGCCAACGCCCCGCGCGGGGAGCGGCGCTAGTCGAGGGCGGACCCCCCGGCGTCTCCGCCCTCCACGCTCGGGAGCCGCTTGCGCCGCGCCATCATGGCGACGACCACCGGCAGCACCAGGAGGTTGCAGAAGAGGATCAGCGCGAGGCCGAGGGAGAGCAGCTGTCCCAGGCTCGCCATGCCCAGGTGGGAGGTGAAGCCGAGGGTTCCGAAGCTCGCCAGGGTGGTGAGCGCCGAGAGCACCACCGCCCGGGCGGTGCTGGTGCGCAGCAGGTTGCCCTCGGGCAGCGGTGCGTAGCGCACCCGGTGGACCAGGTGGATCCCGCTGTCGACCCCCATGCCGAGCAGCAGCGGAATCACGATCACGTTGGCGAAGTTGAACGGGATGCCGAACACCACCGAGGACGCGGCGGTGAAGAGCGCCGCCAGGGCGATCGGGAGCAGCGCGAGGCCGGCGTCGACGGGCGAGCGCCACAGGACGAGCAGCAGCAGGGTGATGGAGACCGTCGCGAAGGCGAGGGCCTCCTGGAAGCTCCGCACCACGATGCGGCCGGTCTCGTAGATCACGATGCCCTCGCCGAAGGCATCCGGGGCGATCGCGACCACCGACGTGACGTAGCGCTCGAGGGCGTCGTTGTCGTTCAGGTCCTCCTCGGGGAAGACCTCGACCCGCACCCGGCCGTCGGCGGCGATGGTCTCGCGCAGGAGATCCTCGGGCAGGTCCGCCGCCGTCATCGGCTTCGCCCGAAGCGAGGCGCGCAGCACGCGCAGCTGGCCCGGCAGCGATCCGAGCAGGCTGCGCTCGAGACGCTTCACGGTGTTGTCGGCGTGGCGCGGGTCGGTGAGCTCGGGAGCGAAGGAGGCGAGGGCGCGTTGCAGTCGGCCCGCGGCCCGGCTGAGCTCCGGGTCGACGGGCGCCACCGCGAGGGCGGCGAGCTCGACGGTGAGCTTGCGGATCGCGGCGACCTGCTGCTCCAGGGTCGGATCCGGGGCGCGCTCCCGGGGCTCGAGGGTCGGGAGCAGCAGGAAGCTCGCCTCCTCGATCAGCTCGAGCTTCTCTTCCTGGTGATCGGGAATCCAGGTGCCGAGGGTCAGGGTGCCGCTCACCGTCGGCAGGGCCTCGAGGCGGCGCGCGATCTCGTCGGCCGCCTCGGCGTCCGGGGCGAGCACGTTCACGTTCCAGGGAAATGCCATGCCGTCGGCGAGCAGGTCGTTGAAGGCCTGCACCGATTCGGTCGACGGGTCGCGGACGCGCAGCGGGCTCAGGTCGAAGCGCACCTCGGGGAGCAGCGCGAGCGCGCCCACCACCAGCGCCAGGGTGCCCAGGGCGATCGCGCCGGGACGGCGCACCGGCAGGGCGAGCAGGCTCGCGAAGTGCTTCGGCAGCGGATGCATGGGGTGGGGGCGCCCGAGGGCGAGCAGCGCCGGAAGCAGGGTGAGGTTGGCGAAGAGGGAGAGGAACATTCCCCCGCCGGCGATCCATCCCAGCTCGGCCATGCCGACGAAGTCCGTGAAGAGGAATCCGAAGAACGCGATCGCCGTGGTGGTGGAGCAGAGCACGAGCGACCCGCCGACGCTGCGTCCGGACTCGGAGAGCGCCACGAGGCGGTCGTAGCCCTCGTCGAGCAGCTCGCGGTAGCGCACCACGATGTGGATGCCGAAGTCCACCGAGAGCCCGATGAAGAGCACCGCGAAGGCGACCGAGATCAGGTTCAGGTGCCCCACGCTCGCCGCCGCGAATCCCACGGTCCAGCCGAGCCCCACCAGCAGGGTGGCGAGGAGCGCGAGCACGAGCCGTCCCGAGCGCAGCCCGACCAGGGTCACCAGGGTGACGAGCAGGAACGAGGCCGCGCCGGCGACGCCGGCCTGGGCGCTCACGTGCTCGGCCTCGTCGGTGGACAGCGGGAAGAGTCCGGTGAGCCGGACCTCGACCCCGGGTCGATCGTGGAGTCCGAGCTCGACGATCGACGCGCGCAGGCCCTCCAGGGTGTCGCGGGCGGGCTCGAGGGCCTCGTAGTCGATCTTCGGCTGCACGAGGATCAAGCGGCGCAGGTCCTGCTTGGTGGCGGGACGCCCGAGCAGGAGCTCGGCCCAGGAGAGATCGTGGGGGAGCCCGGCGCCCACGCCTTCGATGGTCTCCGAGATCTGATCGAAGACCGAGGCGAGCTCGAAACGCTGGATCTCGCCGCGGGCGGCGACCTCCGAGACCTGGCGCAGCAGCGAGAGCAGGCCGCGCAGGGAGCCGTCGCGGGCGAGGGTGCCCAGGTAGGGCTGCACCTCGATCAGCCGGTCGACGAGCTCGGCGAGCTCGTCGGGCTCGAGGTAGAGCAGTCCCTGGTGATCGAAGAAGGGGCCCCCGCCCGGCTCGAAGACGGTCGGGAAGAGCTCGGGCTGGGCGCGCAGGCGCGCGCGCAGGGCATCGGCGGCCTCCATGGCCTGATCGACGGTCTGGGCGTCGATCACCACGAGCACCGGGTCGATCAGGGCGGGAAAGGCGCTGCGGAACTCATCGCGCAGCGCCGCGTAGCTGACGCCCTTCGAGAAGAGGGCGTCCTCGTTGGAGTAGAGACCGAGCCGCGGGAAGCCCACGCCGAAGGCCACCGCCGCCGACGCCACGCAGAGGAACGTCGTGCGGGCCGGGGTGCGGATCGCCCGGGCGATCCACTCCGCCACCCCGCGCCCGAGCCAGGCGTCGAGATTCTCGCGATGGTTGCGTTTGCCCATGCCGACGCGCATCGCCCCTAGGCGATCGCGTTGCGAAAGCCCAGCAGCCGGTTGCTGAGCCAGATCATCCAGGGATTGAGGAAGAGGAAGCGCAGCTTCCAGATCGGCGAGTGGCACGCCTCGGGACCGATCTCTCCGTCGAGGAGCTCGGTGCAGGCCGTGGCCGCGTGTCCGCCCAGGGTGTCGAGGATGCGAAAGCCGAGCTCCGCCGAAGCTCCGGCCGGCGCGCCCGAGTAGGTGTTGGCGTCGAAGAACTGGAGCCCCGACCGGAAGGACCGGAGCATCGCGACGAAGCGCCGGGGATCGCCCCGCGCCCCCTCGTCGCGGGTCCGGCCCTGGGACTCGAGCCAGGTGTCCACGGTCTGCCGCGGAAGCTCCTTGTAGCCCGGATCGATCCACTCGCCGTGGAGGGCGAGGAGCTGGGAGGTCTCGATCAGTCCGCCGTGGGTGTCGCCGACCAGGTCCGCCGGGTCGATGCCGGGAATCCCGGCCAGCACGTCGTCGAGGTTCGAGGTGCCCTGGGTGAGGCGGCTGATCAGCAGCGAGAAGAGCGAGACCATGCGCAGCCCGGTGCGGCGATGGACCCGCACGCAGGCCTTCTCGATGGCGAGGAAGTGCCGCGGCCCGCCGTGGAAGTTCGAGACCAGCACGTGGTCGAAGCCCTGGGCGGCGAGGGTCCGGCCGAGGTCCTCGAGCACGCGGATGGTGGTCTTCGGCTGGAAGTAGAGCGAGCCCGGCTGGGGCACCGTGTCGGTCGCGGCATAGATGAACGGGAGCTTGAGGAACACGCGATCGCGATGGCGCTCGGGCAGGAAGCGCAGCATGCGCTCGGCGAGGCCCTCGCCTTCGAGCGCGTCCGCGCCCATCGGCAGATGGGGGCCGTGCACTTCGAGGGGAGAGCAGGTGAGGAGCACCACCGCGCGCTTGCGGTCGATGGCATCGAAGTCGCGCTTGGTGAGCGACTCCCAGCGCAGGATCCGGGGGGACGGTTCGGGCATCCGGGCATTCTAGCGGGCCCGCCGGGGCAAGGGCCCGATTCGTGCGCGCCCTCCAGCGCCTCGCGAGGATCGCGATCGCGCGTCCCCGCTACGCCGCGCGCCGGTTCCGCGCGAACGCGCCGACGCCCCCGATCAGCAGTCCCGCCAGGGGCAGCAGCAGGCCGGGAATCGCGGGCACCGTGGCCGGGGAGGCCAGCACGAGGCCCACCCGAGCGTCCGAGAGGGTGACCTGGCTGGCGATCTGGCCCCGCGCGTTCACCGAGATCGGACCGAAGCCGGTGATGGTCGCGCCGCCGGTTCCGGGAACCGTCTGGCCATCGACCAGGACCGGGCGCAGCACGTCGCTGTCCGGGTCGTACTCGAAGATCGCCGAGGCGACGCTGCCGCCGGCGAGGTCCGCCGGGAAGTAGACCCGACCCGCGCGGTCCATCGCGATCAGGCCCGCGAGGGAGGTGACGGTGGCGCCACCGGTGCCCGGCATGACGTCGCCCTCGAGGGTGATCGACCGCAGGTCGCCGTCG
>Ga0055452_10000415_pt1 | contig 10977 bp, 13 predicted proteins | sample China_Galinas_PW_6_FD_57735 | JGI IMG/M metagenome (GOLD analysis project Ga0055452, IMG submission 57735) | Wetland microbial communities from San Francisco Bay, California, USA, that impact long-term carbon sequestration - China_Galinas_PWC_D2 | ecosystem: Environmental > Aquatic > Marine >... | reverse complement strand
CTTGCGTCTGTTGAGCCGCTCGCGCGGCTGATCGCTCCGCGTCGGGATCACCGCCTCGATCCCGCGCCGACGCAGCCACGCGCGGACACGCGGGTAGCTGTACCCCTTGTCGCCGGCGACCGCGCCGGGCCTCCGACGACGGCGGATCCGCACCGTGTCCTTCAACGCCTCGAAGCTCTTCGGCTCGTGCGCCTGCCCGGCGGTCACCAGCACGCCCAGCGGCACGCCGGCGCCGTCGGTCACAAGATGAAGCTTCGTGCCAAAGCCTCCGCGGGATCGTCCCAGGGCGTGGTCAGGCGGCTCGTGTGGTCTGTTGTTTTCGAAGCGCCCGCGGCCGAGCGGTGCGCACGTACGCTCGACCCGTCCACGTCGAACACACTCCAGTCGATCCGCCCGTCGTCGTCGAGCGAGATGTGTAGACGCTCCAGGATCCGGTCGAACAGCCCCTCGCGTGTCCAGCGTCGGTACCGCCCGTAGACCGTCTCCCACTTGCCGTAGCGCTCGGGCATGTCACGCCACTGGGCGCCGCTGTTGAGCACCCAGAAGATCCCGTTGAGCACCGTGCGGTGGTCGGCCCACTTCCCGCCGCGACGCTGCCTGGGCAGGAGCGGCTCGATCCGCCCGTACTCGTCGTCGGTCAGCTCGTAGCGGCGGCCCGGCCGACCCTCGACGCCCCGACCCGTCCGCGTCCTCCTCTTCCGCGTCCTCGCCATCGCCGACCTCCTTGCCGACAACAGCTTCGGAGGTCAACACACAAAGCGCAACCCGCTAACGCGCCGAACATCCGATCCGTCAAACAGGGCCTAGACGGCCACTCATCGAAAGTGTGGAATGTGTGGAACGCCGTGCCCACTGTTGGAATGAATGGAGTCAGACCGCTGCATGATCCAAGTAACGCTCTCGGGGGAGCCCGGCACCGATCATCGCAGCTCGGGTCGCGGAGGGAATCAGGAGGACCGGACGAGCGCGACAGTCAGCGGTGGTTGCTCGCACGCAAGAGCCGCTCCTGGGCCCACGAGCGCCACTCCTTCGTCTCTCCCCGCAGCGCGATCTCCTGCAACTGCAGTTTGGTCTCGGATGTCTCTCGGCCGTGGCGGAGCTGGCAGCGCGTCATCGCCTGGATCGTGGGGATGTGCCCCTCGCGGACCTCGAGGGCTGTGGCATAGCCCTTGAGAGCCTCGTCGATCCGGCCCGCCCGTTCGAGGGTGAGGGCGAGGTTCATGCGGGGGTCGGGGTTGCCGGGCATGAGCTTTCGCGCCCACTCGAACTCATTCGCCGCCTCGTAGAGCTTCCCCTGTTCAAAGTAGAGCACGCCGAGGTTGTTGTGGGCGGGGCCGTGGTAGAGGTCGGCGGTCAGTGCGTCACGAAGGAGCTGCTCGGCATTTGCCGGCTGGCTGTCGATGACATCGAGCGCCTCAAATGTGAGGCGTTGCGCTTCGAGCGGGCTTCTCGCTGACTCTGATGACGTGGCGTACGGGCCGGTCTGCCGGGAGGCACACCCCGACAGGACGAGGATCCCCAGAAACAGCGCAACACGCCTCATGGTGCCTCCTCGGCCACGTAGTTTGCCACCAGCCGCACGCGGACAGCGTAGGACGGATCGGTGTCCTGCCCGGCGGCGTGCTGGAGCTCCACGCCGTTCACACGCCAGACGGTGTCCGTGTCTTGCCAGGTCTTCAGGAACCGTCCCAGCTCGAACGGTTCGAGCGGGCTGAGTGTCAGCGCCATGCCCTGGCGGCGGTAGCCGCCGTCGCCCGCGGGTTCGGAACGGACCGATTCGGGTGCCACATCGCGCAAGCGGTTCGACGGGACCCCCGCGTCGGCGAGCACGGTGTTGACCAGCCCGAGCACGTCCTCCCGCGGGCGCACGGTCATGGCCACCGTCTGTCGGCTCGCGCGCAGGCGCACGACCGTCTCGGCATCGGCGGTGACCTGCTCCAGCCTCGATTCGGCGTCACGGAGATTCCCGCTGGCGCCGGACCAGCGGGACGCTTCGGTGATCGTCCAGGCCGCGGACGCGATCACGAGTGCGGTGAGCAGCGTGGTCGATCGCCTCATCGGCTCGCCTCCAGCCGCAGGTTGACCCGTATGGCCCCTTCGGCCTGGTTCACACGGGGCTGAGTGGGTCGCCAGCCCTGGACGGACTCGAACGCCGCGACGAACGACTGCGCGGCCGCGTTGTCCGGGACGAGGACGCGGAGCTGCACCGCGTCCTCGCTCACCGAGAGGAACTCGGTCCTGGTCTCGAGATCGGCGGGCCACGCCGCGAGCAGTGCGACGAGTGACCCGCCGACATCCGACGCGACTTGCGCACCCACACCTTCTGTCCGTGTTCGATGCAGTGTGCGGAGCTCCGAGACCAACCGGACCGCGGGCGGCTGGGTGCCGCCGGGCGGGAGCACCTGCGCGTACACGTCGTCGATCACGCGGTTCGTGTCTCCGGCACGCTCGGAGAGCATCGCGGTGCGGCGGCGGAGACCGACGCCGAGGCCGAGAAAGATCGCGAGCGCGAGCACCGCCGCAGTGCTCTTCCATCGGGACTTGATCCTGCGGACCGCGATGGGCTGCCACGCACCGGTCAGGAGGTTCATCCGGCCGGGATCGACTCCCCCGAGAAACCCTGGCACAGCATCCGGGACCAGCGTCAGCGCGCCGACATCCCGCGCTTCGGCGACCGTATCGGTCGCCACTCCGCACGCCGCAACCCGGCCCTGTCCCAGTTCGACGAAGCTCGCGTGCACGTCTGACAGCGCGATCGGCAGCCGATCCTCGAACAGGTACATGAGCTGTTCACGCCGCTCCTTGCGTGAGCGCGCGGGCGGCAGCGGTGAGGTGTCCAGGTTGGCCCAGTAGCACCGCTCCGCCGGGATGGTTCGGTGCGCCGTCATGGTGCCTGTGCCTTGGCGATGCGGTCCTGGTTGAGGGGCAGGTGCACGGCACGCCCGCCGACCGAGAGGTCCACCCCTGTGAGATCGATCGTGGTGACTTCGTGTCCCGCGACGGTCTCGCCCTCTCGGGCCGTGACGAGCTTCCCGGCGCCGGGGTCGTAGAGAGCGGCCGCGAGGGAGTCCCCTTCGCGGATCATGCCGACGAGTTGGAGAGTCACACGTGGTGGTGGGGGGGCGGCTCGGTTCTCACTGGCCTCCGCGGATGCCCGATCCACCGCGGGCGGTCTCCACAGCGCAACGTCGAAGGCGCCGGCCTGGAAGTCGGGAGAATCGGTCGGTGCCTCGCTTTGCTGGGGAGCCGAAAGCGAGGGGGCTGCAACGGGATCGCTTCTCAGCGGCAGCCACGCCCATATGTGGACGGCGACGGCAACGGTCACGCCGGCGAGCGTGATCGCTCGCAACCCGACCCGGAGCCGTTGTGTTGGATCATTCGGTGACGACAAGGCGTTGCACCAGCTTCCATTCCGATCCGTCGAGAGCGTACACGGACCACCACGCCCGGCGAACACGATCCACGCGGGCGTCGATCCGGAAGGCCCACACCGAGCTCGAGCCCACGAGGCTGATCCCGGAGCCCTGCCGGCTGACCGGCGCGTCCCCCGGTGCGAAGGGCTTCCCCGCGGCGCGGGCCGCGGTGATCTGCTCCAGCCCGCCTCGCCCGGCAGCCCGCAGCGCCGCTTCGACGACGTTCATTGGCGCCGTGTTGACGTTGATCGCGGAAGGCGAGATCCGCCTACGGGCCCGTCCGCCGAAGTCGGGCAGCGGGTTGTGGGTGGCGACGAGCGATCCCAGTGCAGGGCTCGTGGGGTGGTCCATTTGCGAGGCGCTGACGGAAGTGTCGCCGAACACGATCGGCTCGGTCACGACTCCGTGTGGGAAGACCAACCCGACTCCCGAAACGTGCGATGCCAAGTCGTCGAGCCCGGCGGGGAGGTCGGATCGCGGTTCGAATCCTGTCAGCGAGTCTCTGGCCCACGATGGCAGCGCCATCCGGAGATGCGAGCCACGGAGAGCCTCGCGCAGCGGGACCATGCCGAACTGGTCGTACGCCGCGATCGTGAACTCGCACCGCTGCGTTCCCAGCTCGATGATGTCGTGGATCACCGCGACGCTCGGTTCGGTGTTGTCCGGCGGCAGAACAACATCGGCCGACACAGATCCGAGCCAGGCGTAGATCGGCGCCTCGGCGGCGTCGAGCAGGCTCGATGCGATCCGTTCGGACTCGGCGCTCTGACGACTGATCTGTGTCGTCGCCGCCATCCGCGCGAGCGACGCGGCTCCGGTGACCACGACCACGAGAGCGGCGAGCACGAGCAGCAGAGCTATGCCGCGCCCGCGGTTCATGACGGTGGCTCTACGCGGTACGACCGCTGCATCACGCGCCCGCCGTCCCGTTCGAGCGCGACCTCCAGCACACCGGTTTCCTCGTCGAAGTCGAAGCGGACCCACTCGCACTCCCCGAGGAGCACCGACTCGCCTTGTGTGAGACGGCCCTGCCTGACACGGTAGGTGACCGAGTCGTCCGTGCCGCTCCGCGTGCGGATCACCAGCGACTCCTGCGAGGCTCGGATCCTGGGTTCACGGGCGCGGGGCGCAGAGTCCCACGAAGCCAGATCATCGGCGATGAGATCGAGTGTTGCGCGCGCCGCCGACTCCCAGCGCACCGACGGGGCGAACTCGGTCTGGCTGCGGGCGACCACGCTCATCCACGTCGCTGTCACGACCGCCACGCCGGAGAGCAGCGTCACCGCGAGCAGCATCTCGATGAGGGTGACGCCGCGGCTCATGGCTCCTCCGGCTTCGCGAGCCACCGGAACGTCGTCGTGTCACCGGCGCTGAACACCAGCCACGTGTGCTCGGCGTCCGGCGCATCGATCCGGCGGATCGAGACACGATCGAGTCCGTGTTCGGTCGCGCCGACCTCGATATCGGCGGGCCACTGAAGTGGATCATCCTCGAGACCGAACGCGGCGGGGTCCTCGAGGATCAGATCGGCGAGGATCCCGAGGGTCGCGTCCGGACCCGACGGAGCGGGTGTCTCCAGGCGGAGCCTGGCGTCCCGCAGCAGCGAGAACGACACACCTCCGAGCAGCCCGAGCAGGACCACGGCGGCGAGCACCTCGACCAGCGTCATGCCGCGGCGGCTCATGGCTCGGACGCCTCCGCCCAGCCGGTGAGCCCGCTGACGCGGGTCCGTCTCGACCCGGCTTGCGATGTCAGTTGCAGCTCGTAGTCGGAGGTTCGGCCACGCGCATCGAAGCCGAGTTGTTCGAGTTCCCGGCCCGAGGCGTCTTTCAATCCCGCATCGATGCCCCGCGACACCACGATGCTCGCGTACGCCGAATCCGTGTCGCGGAGCACCACCTGATGCGATCGGTGATCCAGTTCGAGTATCACCGGGCCGACACGTCGGGCGAGCAGGCGTGCACGCGCGTCCAGATCGAGCACGGAGGACTCGGCCTCACGCAGCCGGGACGCAGCGGGGGCGGTGCTCCACGCGCTCGCGGTCAGCGACGCGACCAGCCCTATTAGCACCAGGACGAGCAGCGTCTCGATGAGCGTCATCGCCCGCGTCATTTGTCGTCCCGCAGGTGGATGGAGGAGAGGTCGGCGTTCTCGCCGTCACCGCCGGGCTGCCCGTCGGCGCCGTAGCTGATGATCTCGTACGGGTGCTCGTCCGGCCCCGGGACGATCAGATAGAAGGGGTGCCCCCACGGGTCGGTCAGGTTGTCCGGGGAGAGGTAGTACGTGTCGGTCGGCGAGGCGTGCCCGTCGCCGAGCGCGGCCAGCCCCAGCTCCGCCGGCGGCCACTGATCGTGGTCCATCCTGTAGAGCTCGAGCTTGCCCCGGATCACCCCGATGCCGGTCTTCGCGAGTTCGCGTTTGCCTTTGCCGAACGCGCCGAACGAGCCCACCGCGAGCACGCTCGCGAGCAGCCCGAGGATCACCACGACCATCAGTATCTCGACCAGTGTCATCCCGCGTCGCATTTACAGAACCTCCTGCAGGCGTACGAGCGGCAGCACCGCGCCCAGCACAACCAGACCCACCAGGACCGCAAGGAACACGATCACCGCCGGCTCGAGCAGCGTCGCCAGGCGGCTGATCGACCGCTCGCTGCGCCGCTCGTAGCGCTCACCGATGCGCCCGAACACCTCGTCGAGTTCCCCGGCGGTCTCGGCCACCGCTGCAAGGCGCCGGAACTCCCCGTCGAACCACCGCTCGTCGCGCAGCGCCCCGCCGATCGTGCCGCCGCGCTCGAGTTCATCGGCGGCGTCGGTCACGACGCGTCGGAGATGCAACGAGCCCCAGCCGCGCAGCGTCGGCTCGGTGACACGCAACGCCTCGACCAGCGGCACGCCCGCGCGTGTGAGCTCGGTCAGCGCGAGCAGCAGGCGTCCCACCTGCATGCGGCGGACCAGACGCGGAGCCCAGGTCCGAGCCGATGGGCGGCTACTCCGGCGCGAGCGCCACGCGAGCACGAGCACGGCAGTCACCACGGCGAGCGGGATCGCCAGCCAGCCGTACCCGACCAGCCCCTGTCCGATTGTCATGATCGATCGGGTCAGGGCCGGAACCTCGATGTCCGCGCCTTTCAGGATCGCGGCGAGTTCGGGGAGCGTCTTGACGCTCAGAAAGATCACGACGCTCACGCCGACGCAGGCGATGACCGACGGGTAGGCCAGAGCCCCGATCAGCCGCTGGCGGAGGGCGTCGGCCCGTCCGTGACGCGAGGCGAGCGCACGGAGCACGGTCGCCAGTTCGCCGCTGTGGCGCCCGGCCTCGACGATCGCGACCTCGGCCGGATCGAACCACGACGCGTGCTCGCGCATCGCGTCGTCTAGTGAGGCACCGGATCGCACGGCGTCGCGGAGTTGCACGAGCATCGTTCTCGAGGCGCTTGCGCGGCCCGCCTTGGCTTCCACCAACGCCGACAACGCCTCGAGGAGTGGTATTCCCGCCTCGAGCATGGTGGCCGCGCTGTCGAACAGCTCCGACTTGACGGGGCTTCGCCGCTGCGCGAGGTACTGGTCGAGCGCCTGTCGTGCCGCGGGCCAGCGCAGTGCGCCCGCGGGGATGAGGTTCTGCTTGGCGGGTCGGATGCGGACGACCTGCAGACCGACGCGGCGCAGTGAGGCGCGGGCGAGTTCCGCGGTCTGGGCGGAGAGCTCGCCCTCCCGGCGTTGCCCGGGTTCGGCCACGGGGAACGCGGTGTAGCGCCAGACGGTCATGCGAACCCCACGCTCGCCACGCGCCGGATCTCGGCCTCGGTTGTCACGCCATCACGGATCAGGCGCAGCCCTTCTTCTTCGAGGGTGTGCAGCCCGGACTCGCGAGCCGCGGCCCTGAGCCCGGCCGACGATGCGCCATCTGATATCAGCGAACCGATCCGCTCATCGACGACCAGCAGCTCGAACAGCCCGGTGCGTCCGAGCAGCCCGGTGCCAAAGCACGTCTCACATCCGGCACCGTTGCACGCCCGGTGGACCGTGCGGACCAGACGCTGCGCGAGCACCGCCGAGAGCGAGGCACCGACGAGGTACGGCTCGATACCCAGGTCGACCAGCCGTGTGACGGCGCTCGCCGAGTCGTTGGTATGGATCGTGGAGAACACGAGGTGTCCGGTCAGGCTCGCCTGGATGGCGATGCGGGCGGTCTCGAGGTCGCGGATCTCGCCGACCATCACCACGTCGGGGTCCTGACGCAGGATGTGCCGAAGCCCGCTCGCGAACGTCACCCCCTTCTTGGTGTTCACCTGCGACTGGCTGATCGCCACGCCGTGGCCCGAGAGTTCGTACTCGATCGGGTCCTCGACGGTCATCACGTTGAGTTCGCCCGCGCCGCGTTCGGCGATCCAACGCAGCGTGGCGTACAGCGTCGTCGTCTTGCCCGATCCGGTCGGGCCCGAGAGCAGAACGATCCCGTTCGAGCGGCTGGCGCGGTCCAGGTAGCGCTGTTGCACTTCCTCTGGCATGCCGAGGCGCGTCAGGTCGTAGAGCGCTCGCCCCGCCGAGTTGTCGAGCAGGCGGAGCACGGCTCGCTCGCCGTGGTTGGTCGGCAGCGTGCTGATCCGTAGGTCGATACTGCGATCCGAGCCGACCGTAACCGTCGCCCGACCGTCTTGCGGCACGCGGCGCTCGGCGATGTCCATTCGCCCCATCACCTTGATCCGGCTCACCAAGCCGGACGCGAGCCGAGGGTCGAGCGTGTGAGCGGTGCGCAGCAGACCGTCCACCCGCATGCGGACTTCTACCCGTTCCGGAAGGGGCTGGATGTGCAGGTCGCTGGCGCCACGGCTCACGGCCTCAAAGAGCAACGCATCGACAAGCTTGACGACCGGGCCTTTGCCGCCGGTGCTCAGCAGATCCCGGTCGGCGTCGGCGATCAGCGTCTCGACGTCCGCCGGGTCGAGCCCGAACTCCTCGGTGAGCGATGAGTGGTTGTTGTCCTGCTGAAGGGCCTCGTACGCCTGATCGACCCGACGGGCGATCTCCTCGGATTCCGCCTGTTGAGCTGTGGTGCGCACACCCAATCGAACTCCGACGTTGAACACAACGTCGGGCGGCGTGTCTTCAGAGACAATGAGCCTTTCGACACCATCGTTACGCCCGGCGCTGAGGACCAGGTGTCGGCGGGCGAAGTCGTGAGAGATGAGTTCCAGAAACTCGGCGCTCGGCGCGTCTGCTGTCGGCTTTGGCTCGACCTCGCCCGTGATCGCGGTCATCGGATCAGCCTCGGCTCAACCTCCGGCCAGCCGTCGTCGATCCCCGCCTCCCGCACCGCGAGATCGCTGAGGTACTTGAGATCCTCGAAGCCTGTCTCGCGGAGCACGTTGGCCCGGATGAAGACGTAGAAGCGCGACCGCGAACCGGAGTTGGAGTGGTTCTTGAACAGCTCGCCGATGAGCGGGATGCGGGCGGCAAGCGGCACCTGCGAGGTCGACTCGCCGTCGCTCGTGAACTCCAGCCCGCCAACCGCAATGGTGTACCCATCGGGGATCGTCGCCACGCTCTGGATCTGGTTCTGCTGGCGGGGCGGCGGCAGCGACGCGTCCGCCGACTCGCCCACGAACGAACTCAGCGAGACCGAGTATTCGAGGACCAGGTGGTCCCCCTCGGCGATCTGCGGGCGGATGGTCACGGTGGTCCCCGCGTCCTGTGTGCCGCCGAAGGAGGTGGTTGCCACGGTGTCGGAGGCGTTGGTGCTGGTGAACGGCTGCTGGAGCACGGAGTCGAGCACGGCCTCCTGGTTGTTGCCCACGAGCAGCTTGGGGGCGCTGAGCGATCGTCCGTGGTTGAGTGTTTCGAGCGCTCGGACGATCACCGAGAACGCCCCGGGCTCGAGGACCACACCGGTGAATCCTTGTCCGGAGGACGTACGCCCGCTCGCGGTGTCCCCAGAGCTCAGCCCGAACAGCGACGAGACCGCGTACGAGACGTCGCCAGACACGCCGATGCGCTCGAGTTCGACGCCGAGGTCCATGGTCTGCCCCTCGGTGAGGCTCACGATGAACACCTCGAGCACGACCTGCGGCTGGCGCACGTCGATCTCGGTGATGAGTGACTCGAGCTTCTGGAGCAGGCGTGGCTCGCCGATCGCGAGGATGCGGTTGGTGCCCGGATCGGAGGTCAGCGTGAGGTGTTCGGCCTCGAGTGAACGCGCGGCCGGCTGAACTGTGCCGGTAAGTGCTTTCGATGCGGCGGCATCGGGAGGTTGTATGTCCCGCCGAGTTACCTGGGTCTCCCTCGCGGGCGGTTGCTCTTCGGATTGTCCCGCTTCCAGCACGCCCGCTTCGATCAGCGTCGCGATGACTTCCAGCACCTCGTCCACGGGCCGGTTTCGGATGACGAACGTCCTGATTGTGCTGCGGGACTCGGGCGGTGCCTGCTCGAGCCGCTCGAGCAGAGCCGCGATCTCGGCGTGCTGGACGGCCGTTGCCGTCACGATGAGCGAGCCTGTCAGCTCGTCACGCACGATCCGAAGCGTCTGACCATCCCCCGGAGCCCGTCCCTGCATCGCCGATTCGATCAACGACGCAACGTCCTCCATCGGGAATGACGCCGATGTGTAGACCCGAGTCTCCGTCGGCTCCATCCGGTCGAGCCGGTCGATGAGGTCCTTCCAGGCCGGGAGCGATTCCGACGTCGCGATCACGAGCACAGACCGGTCGTCCGGGCCGGCGATGAGCTGTCCTCGCGGGCTCCTGCCCGTGACATCCTTCTGCTTCGTGATCACTTCGTTGGCGAGGGCCACCACGCGAGTTGCGGCGAGGAACCGAGTCGGGATCTCCTCGACCGAGTCGGTGGAAGTGGCCGCATCAATGAGCGCAAACGCCTCGAGGATCTGATCGATCCGCGGGGATAGATCGGAGATCAACACGAAGTCGCCGCTTGGCACGGCCTCGACCTTGCCGCCCGGTTTGGACAGTAGTGGGGCGATGCTCGTCGCGAGCTCACGCGCCTCCGCGTGCACGGGTTGAAACGCAACCGTTGCAAACCCGGGGCGCGGCTCAGTTGACTCAGTGAACCCCTTCGCATCCCACCAGATCCGGCTCAGGCTAGCCGCGGTCTCCAGCCGGACGACACTCAGCGATCCCCCATCGTCTGGCTGCACCGTCGTCACCCCACGAGCTGCGAGGAGACGGTTCACATCACGCCACAACTGCTCGTCGGTGACGGCTTCGTTGGATCGCAGCGTGACTGTGCCCCGCACGCCGGATGCGTCGTAGTCGATGCTGAGACTGAGTCGCTGCGCAGTCAGGTCGATCAGGCGCGCGAGCTCGACCTCGCCGGCGGGAACGACCTGGGCAGAGGCCACCGCCCCGAGCAGTACGGCCAGCCCAATGCACCAGACGGTTCTGAACACTGACATCATGGGCCAGTTTACACCAGGGCATGATCCTCACGCCGGCTCTCTCGCAAGGACCTGCTCCAGCACGACTTGTCGATTAGGATCTACCACCGGCGGGCACAGATCCGGCTGGAGCCGGCAGGGCAATTCGTGGCAGCCTTGTGGAGGCCCCGGACAG
>Ga0055452_10000412_pt1 | contig 11009 bp, 9 predicted proteins | sample China_Galinas_PW_6_FD_57735 | JGI IMG/M metagenome (GOLD analysis project Ga0055452, IMG submission 57735) | Wetland microbial communities from San Francisco Bay, California, USA, that impact long-term carbon sequestration - China_Galinas_PWC_D2 | ecosystem: Environmental > Aquatic > Marine >... | reverse complement strand
GGCGGCGACCAGTCCTCAAAGGACTGGCCTAATACCGCCTCCGGCGGAAACGCCCGTGAAGGGCGTGTCTGGTGTGTTGCCAACTCAGGTTGACGATTTGTGTAGAACAACGAGGCCGGTTACCTGGGCTCGGCACTGCTCAAGCGCAGTGGCACACGTCTCGGTTCCTCATCAACCCATCAAACCACGATCGACACACCACAGCGCTTTCCAGTACACGGGACAGGCCGGAGCATTTCGCCTGAAGACGGGCTTACGGATCGACCTCCAGGGAGCGAACGTCGATGCCGACGACGGGTTGGCGGCCGGAAAAGACCGGGTTGCCTGCGCCGTCGCGTTCGATCGATGGGGGGAAGACCCACACGGTACGGCGTCGTTCATCCGGGTCCTCGACAATCCCATTATCAAAACGGTTGTCCGCGGGTGCGTCGTACAAAATGCCGTCGTCGATATCCTCCAGGACGACTTCCTGATCAAGCGTGATGAGGGCCTGATCCGCATTATCGCCGATGATGCGGCGCCGGGTGACGTGGTAAATCTTACCGTTGGCCTCGTCAATGAACGGCGTGCCCACGTCGAAGAAGTCGATCAGGAACGGTGTGTTGGTGTCCGCGTCGTCGCTGTTTACCTCAATTTCGGTGGGTACGCCCGTAGGATTGGCTGCCGGGGCTACGTCGTCAGGGAACCATACCTGCACGCGCCAGGGCACAGGTAGGACGACATCAAATTCTGGGTCCAGGGCATTCACCTGAACGGCCACCCCTCGCCGCTCCGTTGCCGTGATGTCATCGGCGAACGGGTTGGGCGCGAAGGCGCGATTCTGAACGGCATAGCGAAGCGTCGGTCGGGTGCGGCGCAGTGTCACATAGTAGATATCGAACTGACGCGGCTCGCGGGCGAGAGCCAGGTATTTGCTCGCGTCCGTGAAATAGGTATTCCATTCTTCATTTGACATAGGGTCGCGGCGGAGGCGATGGAATATGGCCCAGGCGTAGCGGCCCTGATCGAGAGCGTTTTCCCATGTCTCGTCGTTGCCGGTGAGTTTTCCCTCGTTGTCGACCGCGCTAAAATCACGGCGCGGCAATGTTGGATAGACGCGCTGCTCGAATTTGATTTGGGACGTGCCGAACGCCTTATCGTAGAATCCGGGAGGCATAAAAGCGGGCTTGATGCCGGGCATGCCCAACTGCCTGGTATCGTCCATGACCTCCAACAGCCAGGGCGCGAAATCATTGTCTTCCGAGGCGTCCTCGTGATTCGGTACAAACCGTCGTTGCGGCGCACTGGATGTGCCGGCCGTCAGGTTTTCCAGGTACAGCGCGTGGACGCGAGGGTTCGCCTCTACGTAGAACGCCGTGCCGTTTGTGGCGGGCGGATAGTAGATGATGTCGCCCGCGAAGGAGCCGCCGGTGACCGCCAGGTCTTCGGGGTCATCCACCCGCGTGATCTGTTTCAGAATGACCTCTGCGGAATCCGTGATGTCTTCCTGCGTGGTGTACTCCGCCAGGTCGCGGGCGCGGGTCCAGGCCACGGGGAACATCGTGGCGACGAGCACCAGCCCCAGCCCCAGAATGGTCATCGCCACCATCAACTCGATCAAAGAAAAGCCGCGGGTGCGCGAACGTTGCGGCGCACGGCAGCCGTCCGACGCCCGTACCTGCGGGCACCCGTCGTGCCGGCGAATTGACCGGTGTCCTTTCATGTATCATTTCTCCCCGATCGGGCCGCGAACGACGGCGCCGGTGTACCGGTTGACGTAGAAGGGCTGCGCGGATTCCAGCAGGTATTCGCGCTTGGCGGCCGCCGTATCCAATTCGCTGAAGGCGCTATCATCGTACGCCAGCAGGCCGTCCACCGTGGGGAAGTTGATGGCGACATTCTCGGCGAGAGTACCGATAATCAGATTCGGCAGTTTTGCCGGGGTGAAGGTGACAGGATCATCTTTGGTGGTCTCGTGCTCGTCATCCTGGTTGAAAAACGAGGTTAGCGTCGCGGGATTGTCAGGGGACACGGGCAGGCCCGTGATGTCGCCGAAACCGTGTCGGCTCGAACCCAGCGGATCGGCGTCCTTGTCCAGCAGCAGGACGTCGCGCCGAACGACAAGTTGCCCTTCGGCCGTAAAGACCATTGTAAAATAGTTGCGGTGGCGCTGCGCGTTGTTGATGTTCGCGCCGAGCTGCGTGAAATCTTCGTTCATGATTTCCTCATCGCCGAACATCAGCTTGGCGTCCGTCCCCACGTCGACGATGTAACGAGGGACGACACGCATCGGCCGCGAGAGCTTGTATTGCCGTTCGCCGGTGACCAGAAAGACGTTTTCCCACGCCACCTCGCCGGAGTGCGCCTTGTCCTTTTCAATGCTCACGATGCGCTGGGCGTCGCTGTCGTCGAGGAAGAAGAACAGGCCGCTTTCCGTGCCGCCGGCGCGCATGGCGCGCGATCGCGCCGTCTGCAGCATGCCCTGCACGAGCGTCTGGGTCTCCGCGATTCGGCGTTCGGCCCACATCGAGTTGATGCCGGGCAGCAAGAGACCGGCCAGCACCAGCACGATCGACATGACGACGAGCATCTCGATGAGCGTGAAGCCGGCTCGTCGAGTTCCGTCCGTCGAATTGCGTCGTCGTCTAGTCATCAAGCAAGTCACAGTGCCATTACAGCATGCAGGGTGGGCACTGCCCACCATCGTTCTTCCCTTACTACGGTGTTGGTGCCGATCCTTCCGCCAGTGTCTTGTTAAATGCCTCGTCCAGGTAGACGTTGTCCTCGTTGAACAGGTTGTCGATCTTCTGGTTATTCGCCCAATCGCCGACCAGCGAGGCGGTCGGATCTTGCTGCGCCTCCTCTGTCAGTTGATCCTTGCCGTCGGGGCCCCACGACATGATGATCGGTTTTTGGCGGTTGAGACGGATCATCTCGGTGGATGCCTGGTTCCAATTCGGATCATTGGAAGAAACGATGTCACCAGTGTTGCCCGTAAAATCACGTTGTGAAAAGTAGGCCAGCGGCATGCCCCAACTGTCGAGAAACACGTTGGGGATCTGCTCGTCACTGTTGACCTGCCATGCCCCATCCGGCGTCAAACCGCCTGCGGTCAGCTCCATGAACTGCAGCGGATTGCCGCTGGGGTCGAGCAGGCCGGGCGAGCGATTGGAGTCCGGGATCTTTGAGAGGATCATGGCCGCCGGTTCGCAGAACATGTCGATCGCGAGCACCATGGCGATCATGTCGCGATGCTCGTATTCCGACTTGTCGTTCCCCCGGATGTAATACTTGAACGGGGGATAGCCGGTGCCTCCCACAGGCGCGGGTGCGAATTCGCGCTTTCCGATGGCCAACGATCTGGACGCCGGTGGGGGACCGCTTCCCGGTAGCCCAGCGGGTGTGAACAATTCCGTTTCGTCGGGCGGATAGGATCCGTACCGCGTTGTGTATTTCACGAGGCCCCCGCCAGTCGCGGCGGTCTGCTTCGCGCTGAGGATCGACGGCTTCTCGTTACGGAAAGTCTCCAATGCAGAATCGATCACCTGAAGGACGGCGCGGGTGTTGCGTGCCTTGGCGCTGGTGAGGATGGAACTGCCCGCGACGAGCACGGCGGCCAGCAGTATGCCTATGATCGTGATGACCACCAGGAGTTCGATCATGGTAAAGGCGCGGCGCGAACCCCGGAGCGGGCGGGTGGTGCTGCCCGTACGAAGTCGAAGGGCACTGGCGGGCGAGCCGCCAGTGGCACTCGGCGCCGGAGTCCGGTGTGGTGGGCGTGCCACTGCTCTCGAGCAGTGTCGGAACGCCAGGAGCAGGCAGGGATGCCTGCGGTACGCCTGGTAGGCGGTAGCACCCCGGTACGCTTTGTCATCGAGTCGATTGATCAATCGCCTGGCTCCTTGATCGAACATCGCCGAAGACGCAAGTCCGGTGCGAGTCGTGACAGCCGCGCCCGGCCTGACGTCTGCGAAATCATTGTTCGCCTAGTCCTGCTGTCTGGTCCAGTTGGTGATATCGTCGTCGGTGCCGTAAATCGCGTCCGGACCGGCGCCGATCAGCAGATATTCAGACTTTCGCACCGGCGTGTTGCGGGCCTTGATAGTCGGATCCAATATCGCGGCAGCAAGCGTATTCTCCCATGCGGGGTCGTAGCGACCTATCAACGGCAGGGGATCCGGTGACTTGGCCAATGCAATCTTGTGGTAGATGTTGGTCTCGATCGCGCCCTTGCCGAAGTCGATTCCGGGGTGCGGCACCGTGCCGTTGCTGCCGGTGATCAGGGCGTTGTCTTCCTGCCGGTAAATGCCGGGCTTCTTATCCTCCCAGATCATGCGCTGGGTGCCTGCCGCGGCCTTATAATAGAGGATGGGGCGGTCCCAGGCGTCCACGAACAGGGGCAATTTCGCCGTGGACGTGTCCTTGTAGGTGGCCAGTCCTCCCCAGAAGGCGATGGAGCCCTGCTCGTCGAGATCGTTCAGCGTACGAATGTTCTTTTCCCTCATGTTGTCGCCGACGAAGCCGCCGCTGCCGTAGCGCGGGTAGATTTCCTTACCGGTTGTGGCGTCGAGACCGTAGATCCCGGGGTCCGTAGCACTAACGGCCGCGTGCGTATCGTCCGACCAGCCGTTCTTGCGATTCAGGTCGCGAAATCCGGGTGGGCCCAGCAAGTCGAAGCCGACCAGTGCGTGGACCAGCAGGTGGGCCCCCGTGACCTCCGTATCCGGTTGGACTGCCGATGTGGCGAAGGGATCGGATATCTTGTTGTCTTTCCCCGTATTGTCGCTGGTCGATGGCGGAAACGTACCGCCGAGGTCTGCCGACGCGCGGAACTGCACGATCCCCTGGTCGAGTGCCCCGAGCTGTGCCGTGGCCTGGGTGACTCTCGCGGTATTCTTCACGCTGGATACCGCCGGCAATAACACACCGATCAAGATGGCGATAATGGCCATCACGACGAGCAGTTCGATGAGCGTGAACGCCCGTCTCGCAAGGGTAACAGGTTTCATATTCATCTTTGGGTTCCTCTTCATGAGGGCGACGCGTCCGACCTACTCCGCGGCCAGCGGGAAATTCGTGACGTCGTCGGATGTACCGTAGCGCCCATCCACGCCCGGGCTGATAAGCAGATAGCTTTCGGCGTTGACGGGGCGCAAAGGCGTCGTGGCCGGCGGGTCCTTGCCCTCTTCCTGTTTCTTCTTGTCGAGCGTGCGTAGCAATGCGCGATCCACGATAAAGCGCGCAAACGACTCCTTGGCTTCGAGGTTTGCGGGATCTAACAGTTCCTTGGCTGTCAGCAAGGCGCCGGAACGGGCAATGGCGTGTTCGCCGTCGAAGTCCCAGCCGAGTTTTTCCTCGTCGCCGGTGAAAACATGGTTGTCCTGATGGAAGTAAAAGGGAGGACCTTTTTCCTGATCTTCGGTGCCGTAGTCGTTATTGCAGTTGCGCTTGTCGGACACCATGTTGCTGGTGGTTCCGTTTGCGTTTGCCGCGTAATAAAGCAGTGGCTGCCCCCACGCATCGACGATCACCGGGAAATCCTTGACGGTGTCCCAGGTGTCGCTCGTGAGGAAGTCCTGACCGGGTCGGCCGGGGAGGTCCTGCGTGCGTACCGTCTTGAGTCCGCTGGGATCGGCATAAAGGCCCACGCGCTCGAGCGACGTGCCGTCGCCCAGTGGATCCGGGGTATACCACAACTCCGGCTTGTATCGCAGATCCTTTTCCTTCGTCACTTTTTTGGGGTCGATGTACCCCAATTGGTCGAAACCCATCAACATGGCGGGCAGCCAATGGGCTCCGGTGACCACGGGCTTGTCGGCATGAAACGGGAATTCGCCGATACAAGGATCGAAAATATCGTCACGGGCCTTATTGAGGATCCTGGGATGGGCGAACGACGGCGGATAGCCGTTTGTCGCGACGAACTGCCTTTGATTGTCCTGCCTGAACAGGTCGAGGCTGCTCCTCAATGAGTTGATGGCCGCCATCGTGGACGTCTTCTTCGCGGCGTTGCGCGCGGCGTTGAGCGACGGGATGAGGATGGCGATCAGGGCGGATATGATGAACATCACCGTGAGCAACTCGACGAGCGTAAAGCCCGCGGCCCTGTTAGCGCGGCGTTTGGATCCACACGGCGCGCAGCGGTCTATCGTGACGAGACTCATGTTGATCTCCTTGCGCAAGCTCTCTTCAACTCCGGCGTTCGGTTGTGGGTTGCGCCCGGACCACGGCCGTTTGGCACTCTACACCCGTCCGTATACGCTCTGGTCTGCCGGAACACCCCCACCGCGCGCCCGTCGTCAGCGCGAGACGGACTGCCGCATCCCCTGATATTATAGGGCCGGCCACCGCAATTGATCCAGTTGCCCCGATCATTCGCCGATCTTTCCGCGCCAAAGCGCGGCGTCCGCCGGCCCGCGCATGCGGCGTGCCCGCGCTTCGCGGTTGTTTGGGCGGTGCCCCATCGCGACGCTCCGTGGTCCCGCTGGTGTCAGTTGACCGACTCCATAAGCGATACGAGCGGCATGAATAGCGCCAATACGATAAAACCGACGATACCGCCGAGCCCGATGACCATCAGCGGCTCGAGCAGGGACACGAGGCTGGCGACGGCCACGTCCACCTCTTCCTCGTAATTGTCCGCGATTTTTAAGAGCATTTTGTCCAGCTCGCCGGTTTCTTCGCCCACGTCGATCATGTTGACGACCAGTCCATCCACCACGTTGGCCGCGCGCAACGGGGCGGCAAAGCTCTCACCCTCGCGGATCGAGTCGTGCACGTTGACCAGGGCGCGCGCAAACACCTCGTTGCCTGCCGTTTCGGAGGTGATCATGATCGCCTCCAGGATGGGCACGCCTGCAGCGATAAGCGTACCCAGGGTACGCGTGAAGCGTGCGATGGAGGTCTTTTGCACGAGCTTGCCGAAACCCGGGATCTTGATCATGACAAAATCGGATACGAACCGCCCACTTTTGGATGACCGCAGGAGCTTGAAGAGCATGTACAGTGCCGGCGGACCGAAGATGATAAAGGTCCATCCCGGCGGCGTGCCGCCGACGAACCAGTCCGAGAAATTCAGCAGAATCATCGTGATACCGGGCAGTTCTGTATCGAAGTCCTCGAAGATCGTCTTGAACTTCGGAATGACGAAGATCATGATGCCGGCCACGATGGAGACGGCAAACGACACGACGGCCAGAGGATAGATCAGCGCCCCGATGATCTTCCGTTTGAGTTTCTGCCCTTTCTCCATGAACTCAGCCAGACGGACGAGGATGACGTCGAGTACACCGCCGGCCTCGCCCGCTGCAACCATGTTCACGTAAAGCCGGTCGAAGGCTCTGGGGTGCTTCGAAAAAGCCTCTGAGAGCGTGGAGCCGCCCTCGATATCGTCGGTGACCGTTCGCAGCACGTTCTTCAGAGCGCCCGGTCTTTGCTGCTCTTCAAGGATGTTGAGGCTGCGGAGGATCGGCAGCCCGGCATCTTGCAGGGTTGATAGCTGGCGCGTGAATTGGGTAAGGGCCTTGGTCTTGACGCCTCCGATGGAAAAGCCGCCGCCCCTCTTCTTCTTCGCGGGGCCGCCGGCCTTGGCCTTGGCGCCGCCTTTCTCTCGAATACGCGTCGGGAAGTACCCCAGGTTGCGAATCTTGGCCAACGCGTCCTCAGTCGAGGCGGCGTCGATTTCGTCCTTGACCTCCTGGCCCGCCTGGTTCATGGCCTCATAGGCAAATGTCGGCATGAATCAAGCTCCTGACAGTCTTGTACGATTTGACATGTGAATTCCTCGGACACGCGCCGGCAAACCCCCGCGTGGTGCGTACGCGCGCGGCTAATCTTCCAGAATCGTCTCCTTGACGATTTCATCCAGGGTGGTCTCTCCGTCGAAAAGAGCGAGCATGCCCGATTCACGGAGGGTCCTCATACCATTCTTGATCGCTTCACGTCGCAGGATGCTCGTCGACGCATTGTCCATAATCAGTATGCGCAGTTGGTCATTCATGGCCATGATTTCGAAGACGCCGAGCCGCCCGCGGTAGCCGGTGTTGTTACAATAGTCGCAACCCTTTCCATAGTAGAGAGGGCGACCGGCGCCGTCTTCCGGCGTAAGGCCGATCTGGAACCACTGCTCCTCGGTCGGCGTATATTCCGTCTTGCAGTTGGAGCACACCCGCCGGACGAGCCGTTGTGCCACAACGGCTTCGAGGGTGGCCGTAATGAGGAACTGCTCGAGACCCAGGTCCACGAGACGCGCAATCGCCGACGGCGCGTCGTTTGTGTGCAGGGTGGTCAGGACCAAGTGTCCGGTCAACGAGGCCTGCACGCTGATTTGGGCCGTTTCGAGGTCGCGAATCTCACCCACGAGAATGACATCCGGGTCTTGCCGCAAAAAACTACGCAGGGCCCGGGCAAAGGTCATGCCGACCTCGGTGCGTACCTGGGTCTGCACGAGTCCGTCAATGTCGTATTCGACCGGATCTTCGGCCGTCAGAATCTTGGTTTCCGGAGAATTCAATTCCTGCAGCGCGGCGTAGAGCGTCGTGGTCTTTCCGGATCCCGTCGGACCGGTGTTGATCAGAATGCCATTGGGCTTACGAATCAGTCGCTGGAAGATCTCCAGTTCATCTTCGCGAAGCCCGATCTTGTTGAGGTTCAACTGGACATTGGATCGGTCCAGAATTCGCATCACGATGCTCTCGCCGAACATGGTCGGCAGCACGCTGACACGAAGGTCGATCGGCGACCCCTTGAGTTGCAACTCGATGCGGCCGTCCTGCGGCAGGCGGCGTTCGGCGATGTCGAGATTGGCCATGACCTTGATACGCGATGCGATCGCCAGCGCGATGTAGCGGGGCGGCGGCACCATTTCGTAGAGCACGCCGTCGATGCGGTACCGCATCTTGAATTCGTCTTCGAAGGGCTCGAAGTGTACGTCGCTGGCCTTGTCCTTGATGGCCTGGAGCAGGACGAGGTTGAGCAGCTTCTTGACCGGATTGGATTCGGCCATTTCTTTGAGTTCGGCCAGATCGATGCTGTCGCCGCGTCCTTCGAATTTGGCCAAATCTGCATCTTCCTTCAACTCGTCGATCAGGCCGGTGATGGACTCCTGATTTCCCTCCGGGTAGTACCGATCGAGGGCCTTCTGGAGTTCGGCAGGGTTGCAGAGGGCCGGCTTGATCCGCAGTCCGAGCAACGTCTGCAAGTCATCGGTGGCGACGAAGTTGTCCGGACTGTCCATGGCGATGGACAGCACATGCTTCACCGTATCGAACTCGTAGGGCACCACGCGATAGGTGGTGGCCATCTGCAGGCTCATCTGCGCGATGACCTCGGCCTGCACGTCCATCTTGGAGAGGTCGATGAATTCCATGCCGTTTTGCGCAGCCAGCGCGTAGGCAAGATCTTCCTCCGTGATGTAGCCGAGTTCGACGAGAATGACACCGACCGGGCCCCCCTGTTCTTTTTGAATCTCGAGGGCCTCATGGACCTGCGCGCGGCGCAGCTTGCCCATCTTGATCAGCACGCGCCCCAACTGGCGGCCGCGAAGCTGTTCGATGGGCGGCATCCTTCGTGGCTTGGTTGCGGCGGCAGTTGCCGGCGCGACACTTTTTGTTGATTCGGATTCGCTCATTTACGTTCTCAGGACGGGGCCCCTGTCGTCGTCATCATCGGTGGGTTTATCCTGCCCCCGGGCATGGGCGTCAATCTTGTCCTGCATGGCACCCGGGTTCTTCGATCTGTCCACACAGTCCTCCGCGGAGATCGTTCCCTTCTCGTACAGTGTCCAAAGATGCTCATCCAATAGTTGCATACCATATTTCTTCCCGGTCTGGATGGCGGAGTCGATACGGTACACTTTGTTTTCGCGAATGAGGTTGGCGATGGCCGGCGTCGTGACCATGAACTCATAGGCGGCGACCATGCCCTTCGGTTGACGCGGCATCAGCGCCTGAGACAGGCACGCGATCAGGTTGGTGGAGAGCTGCACGCGGATCTGCTCCTGCTGGTTCGGCGGAAAGGCGTCCGTGAGTCGCGTGATGGTGCCCTGGCAACCGGTGGTGTGCAGCGTGCTGAACACCAAGTGCCCCGTCTCCGCGGCGCGAACAGCGGCCTCGATCGTTTCCAGGTCGCGCAATTCACCGACGAGAATGGTGTCCGGATCCATTCGCAGCACGCGGCGCAGCGCCTCGGAAAAACTGGGTACGTCGACGCCGACGTTTCGTTGGTTGATGATACTCTTCTTGTGATTGTGATAATACTCGATCGGGTCCTCGATGGTCACGATGTGTCGATCGAGATTGGTGTTGATGTAATCGATCATGCTGGCCAGCGTGGTGGTCTTTCCCGAGCCGGTGGGACCGGTCACGAGAAAGAGGCCGCGGGGGCGCCGGCACAAGGCGCGGCAGACCAGTGGCAACCCGATTTCCTCAAACGTGAGGAACCTGCTCGGGATCAGTCGCAAGACGATGGTCGTGTTGCCTCGCTGCATGAACACGGAGACGCGAAAGCGCGCACCATCGCCAAACGCGAAACCGAAGTCCGTGCCGCCTTCCTCCTGCAGTTCCTGCTGGTTTCGCTCCGGCGTGATCGCCTTCATGAGAGCGATGGTATCCTCGGGCGTGAGCGTCTTCGTTTCGAGGGCCCGCAAGTGACCGTGCAAGCGAATAATGGGCGGACGTCCAACCGAAAGATGCAAATCCGACGTGCCGGTCTTGACAACCGTCTCCAGCAACCGATCGATATGAAGTGTCGCCATTCAGTTCTTCCCTCATCAACTTCCACGAATCACGGGGCGGGCCACCATGTGTGGCGAGCCGGATACCGGATATCCGATACCATGCGTCGTCGGATTCTAATGCACGCCTTCCGCCTGTGTGACGCGCAACAAGTCCTCCGGCGTTGTGACGCCGGCTAACACCTTGAGCTTGCCGTCCTCGAGCAATGTACGCATGCCGGCGGCCCGTGCCGCAACCCGCAACTGGGCCGCGGTGGCCTTCTTAAAGGCGAGATCCCTCAGCTCATTGTTCATCAAC
>Ga0055452_10000408_pt1 | contig 11041 bp, 13 predicted proteins | sample China_Galinas_PW_6_FD_57735 | JGI IMG/M metagenome (GOLD analysis project Ga0055452, IMG submission 57735) | Wetland microbial communities from San Francisco Bay, California, USA, that impact long-term carbon sequestration - China_Galinas_PWC_D2 | ecosystem: Environmental > Aquatic > Marine >... | reverse complement strand
GATAACTTACGTCTGAATGGGTGGGGCGAGCGGAGCCCGCGGAAACCAGCGGCCGGGGCAGGGGTGGCCCGCGCAGACCGCGCCGCGGTCCGGGCTCACGTCGATCGCTTCCACGTCCCACGGACCGCTCCAGCGCTCACCGCGGCCGAAACGCCCTCCTGCGCGAGGAATCGAGCGCCGTGGCCAGCTACGGCACTCCGGAGGATAGAACCCGTCAAGAACGACATTTGGTATATTTATCCGCCAGAGGAGAGCAATGGACGTTTCTTCGCCGATCCGCAGACTGACCGCCGAGGACCTTCCCCACGAAGCGCCGGAGGAGGGTCTTTCCGAGCTGGTGCACGGGGAAATCCTCCGGGAGCCGTCGCCGGGCGAGGAGCATGGCTGGGTGGGAGCCAACCTCTTGATCCCCCTGGGTCGATTCATCCAGGAGCACCGGCTCGGGCGGGTCTACCTCGCGGAGACCGGCTTCGTCCTCGCCCGCGATCCGGACACCGTGCGCGCTCCGGACATCGCGTTCGTTTCGCAGGAGCGCCTCGACGCAGAGGTGCGCCGCGGCCCGTACTTCGAGGGTGCCCCCGACCTGGCGGTCGAGGTGCTCTCGCCGGGGAATTCGCCGCGGGAGATCGGAGCGAAGGTCCGGGACTTCCTGGCTGCCGGCTCGCGCGCGGTGTGGGTGGTCGATCCGTCGTCCCGGACGGTGACGGTTCACCAGCGTGACTGCATCCCAGAGACCCTCCTCGAGACCGATGTCCTCGACGGCGGTTCCGCTGTCCCTGGCTTTCGCCTGCCGGTGCGGGCGATCTTCGAAAAGTAGGGATGGACGGCGGGACGCAGTGCCTACCAGAAGAGCCTTCCACGCATGTCGTCCCACCGCAATAGAGAAGACGTTTCGTTCCGGTAAGAGCACTTACCAGCCGGTAAGCTCTCTTTCCACGCTCGCCCTGGCTGCTGCTCCGGTTTGCCAGCGTCCCAGCCGTTGGGCGATCTCGCTCAGGTCACCAGGTCGTCCGACTCCACCCAAGCGGCGGCCAGGCCAGGGACCGACTCCCCCTGCTCGATCGCGGAGGTGAGTGCATCGCCAACGGACGGCGCCTCGCGGATGAAATCGGCGTAGCCGACGCGATCGACCTCGCCCAGCGTCGCTTCATCACATCCCGCCAGGCCACATGGTCGAGGTCACCAACCGGACCTTCCAGAAGCGCTACCTGCTGCTTCCCACGCGCAAGCTGCGCCGGATCGTGCGCGGCGTCCTGGGCCGCGTCCAGCGGAAGCTTTCGATGCCGATCCACGGCTTCACCTTCGCCTCGAACCACTTCCACCTCCTGGTGACGCCGAGGGACGCCGACCACCTGGCCCGGTTTGTGCTCCGCGTCGAACAGAAGCTCTCCGTCCAGGTCCGCCATCTCTACGACTGGGAAGACTCCCTGTGGCAGGACCGCTACCATGCGACTCCGATCGAGAACGACGAGCGCGTCCAGGTCGGCAGGCTGCGGTACATCCTGAGCCACGGAGCCAAGGAGGGACTTGTGGGTCAGTGCGCCCAGTGGCCAAGAGGCCACTACGTGACCGCTCTGACCGCGGGCGGGCGCTGCCATCACCTAGTCCCAAGTGCAGGTGGACATGGAAAGGTGAAGCGCAAGGTGAGGCCGGCTCAGCGGCCTGCTCGTCCTCGCGGACGGTTTACTCCTCTCGGAGGATCGTGGCAGGGTCCATCCGGGTTCCGAGGTGGGCAGGGACGCCCGTGGCGATGGCGATCAGAGTCGCAACGGACCCCACCACGAGAGCGAACACGAGGGGATCGTAGGGAGCGACGCCGTAGAGGAAGCTCCCAAGTCCCCGAGCCAGGGCGAACGCCCCGGCCATGCCACAGATCATGCCGATTCCTGCCGAGGCTAGACCCCTTTTCAGAAACAGCCACGTGAGATCGGTTCGGCTCGCACCCATGGACAGCCGAATGCCGATTTCTCGCAATCTCGCTCGGGTGGTCCGGTACACCACTCCGCCGATCCCGACGAGACTCAACAGCAAACCGATCAGGGCCGTAATCCCTACGGACTCTACGGCGAGCCGAGGTCGGCCGAGCACCTTCTCGAGTTGCTTCGCCATGAGACCCTCCTCGAACAGCGGCAGGTGTGGATCGAGGTCTCGAATCCTCTGCTCCACCTGCTCCAGAACATTGGATGGCGGGAGGGTCGAACGGACGTGGAGCGTGACCACCGGCTTGTAGGACTGAAAGATCGGAAGATAGAAATACGGTTCGGCCGGGCCTGTGAGTGTCTCCGTCTTGGTGTCTGCCACGAGTCCGATGACTCGAACCTCCTCGTCTCCCACGAGCATCCACTGTTCCACGGGGTCGAGCTTTGGCCAGAGCCGGTCGGCGAGGGTCTCGTTCACCATCGCGACGGCGGGAGAGTCCAGGTCGTCGTGGTCCGAGAATTCGCGACCTCGGATCAGGCGAATCCCGAGGGTTTTCAGGTAGTCGGGCGCTACGAAGTTGTAGCTCACCCACGAGTCGATCTGGCCGGCGAGAGGACCGGTGCCGGGTGAAACCTGCCCTACGGCCCTCTCTCCGCTCCCGATGAGCGGAACGGAAGCCGCGAGGGTCGCAGTCTGGACGCCGGGGATGGACGCCGCGGCACCGAGGGCACGCTTGATGAAATCACGTCCCGTTCCCGTGGAATAGCCCTGCCGCTCGAGATCGAAGCGCAGGTTCAGGACATGCTCGGCGTCGAATCCCAGCGGGACATTCCGGTAGTTGAGGAAGCTCCGAGCGAGCAGTCCCGTACCGACCAGGAGGACGATCGATGCCCCGACTTGAGCCGTTACCAGAAGGTACTGGAGCCGGTCCCCATGGGCTCCGCCGGAGGGGGCGGTCTTGAGGCTCGCCATCACATCGACCCGGGAAGACCGAAGGGCTGGTGCCAATCCGAACACGAACGTGCAGCCGACTCCCACGATCAGGGCGAAGGACAGAACCCTCAGATCGACGGTGATGCGCTCAGCGTGCGGGAGGAAGCCTGCGAAGTCCACCCGAGAAAGGAAGCGGGTCGCCCCAAAGGCCAGCAAGGCTCCCATGGCCGCTGCTCCCAGGGCGAGGAGGAGGCTCTCCGCCATGTGCTCCCGGACGAGGCGGCGCCGCCGAGCTCCGAGAGCGAGCCGCACGCTCGAGTCCTTGCCGCGCTGGGGGACGCGGCTCAGAAGGAGAATCGCCGTATTGAGGCACGCGATCAGAAGGAGGAAGAACACGACCGTCGTCAAGATGGTGAGCGCATCCTTCGCCGAGGATTCCTCTCCGGGGCGCAACCCGATGCCCGGATCGAGCGCGAGCCCGGCCGCCTGCTCGTCGCTGGCTCCCTCGTCCTCGAGCCCCGCCGTGATGGCGTCCAGTCGGTCTCGAGCCGTTGCCACCGCGACCCCCGGTCGGAGTCTTCCGACGAGCCACAACAACCATCCCCGCTCCGGATCTCGCACTCGGGCGGCGTCCATCCCGGGCAGGACTCGAGGAGCCGCTGCGATCGGGATCCAGAACCCAGGATTCGCCGCCACGCGCGTGCCGTGGAAGCCAGGGGAGGCGACACCGATCACCGTGAAGGGAGCATCGTCGAGCAGGATGACTGAGCCGACCAGGTCGGGGTCCCCTCCCCAGGCTTTCCAGAGCTGGTGACTCACCACCACGACGTCAGGCCGACCCTCGGGCCGCTCGGCAACGGGTGACAGGAGGTGGCCGATAGCGGCCTTCGCCTGGAGGATGGTGAAGTAGTTGGGGGAGACGACCTCCCCTTCCAGCCGCTGGACGTGCTCTCCCCGTGCAGCATGAACGACGACCGGTTGATGAGCGGCCAGTTCCACCGTCTCGTCCGCGCCTTGCGCATACGCGCGGAATGTCGGGTAGGAGAGCGGTACGCGGAACGAGCTCCCCAGCAGCCCCGGGATCTGCACTGGGCGGGGAGTGACGCGGACGAGCTCTCCCGGCGCGCCGATTCCAGGAAGCGGCCGGAGGAACAACGCGTCGACGAGACTGAAGACGGTGGTCGCAGCCCCGATCCCAAGGCTCAAGCTGAATACGAGGAGAAGCGTGAAGCCAAGGTCCTTCCTGAGTCTTCGGAAGGCGACGTGCCAGGAGTGCGCGGTGTAGGTCATCGTCTGGGCTCGGAGGAGGGAGCTGCCTGCGCGGCGATACCGTGATTAAGAATATAGTAGGATCGACTCCCATGGCAATAGCGAGGACTGCAGCGAACGGAATGGTCAGTCGGAGTCTGGTCTGGGCCCTCAGTCTCTTCTCGGCGTTGGCAGCGGCGGCCGAGGCTCCACAACCGGAGGTTCTGATCAGTGCCCAAGAGCTCTCCAGGCGCCTGGCGGAACCAGGACTCGAAGTGGTCGACGTGCGTGGCGAGAAGAGATATTCCGCAGGGCACTTGCCGACGGCTGTGCGTCTGCCGAGCCCGTCGAGCCTCATGGCCCTGGGGCGGCCCGAAGTCGAGGAGCGAATGGGGGAGCTCGGCCTCGATGGCTCGGAAACGGTCGTCCTATATGGGCAGGCAGCGAACGAAGCGGACGTGGGTGCGGCCTTCTTGGTTCTCGAATCCGCGGGAGTGGACGAGGTCCGGGTCCTGGACGGCGGCCTCACGGCCTGGACAGCTCTCGGAAGAGACTTGGAAAGGGGGGTCGAGCACCTTCCTCCAAAGGTCTTTGCGCCATCCCGGATTCGACGGACGACGGTGGGAGCCGATGCGATTCTCTCACAGCTCGGCGCGGCCGATACGGCCATTGTCGATGTGCGGGCGGGCCGGGGGTGGCAGTTGTATCAACCGACTCCCGAGTTCAGGGCGGGGCATGTTCCGACTGCCCTCCTGTACGACTTTTCCATCCTGTGGGGCGGGGACGGTGCGGGCCCTGGCCTCCACCAGGACGCAAAGGACGAGCTCGCTCGCCTGGGCCCTCGGGCCGGCACGGGAGTGGCCCTCAATGGTCGGTTCATCGTCTATGGTGCGGACGCGGGCGATCCGCGCTCCGCCCTCGGGTACATGACACTTCGCGCGCTGGGCTTGAATGCGCAGGTGTATCGCCCGGGCTGGGCAGGATGGACTTCCGGCAGCGCCCGTCCCGTAGTGAAGATCGTGGGGCCCCAGGAGCTGAAAGCTCTCGAGAGAACTCGAGAGGTCACTCACGGCACACCTTTTTTTGAGCGTCTACCGATTTTCGACCTGCGAGAGATGCGAGATTGGGAGGTCGGCCATGTCCCGGGAGCCTACCCACTCACTCCAGGCGAGTTCCCGCGGTTCTTCCAGATGGTGCTCCATCGGTACTGGCCCGCCGCCGACCCCAGCCGAGATCCCCTGGTCGTCTACTGCTACGGTCCCGACTGCACCCGGAGTCGCCAAGGAATCGCGGTCGCCGCGGGCGACGGCTGGCACACGATCTACTGGTTCCGGGGCGGCATCGCCAGTTGGTTCGAGGCCGGGTATCCGCTCGAGCGCCTAGCGCCGGAAGAGACGCCCTGGAGGCAAGAGACAGGCGGGTGAGCGAGAACCAGTCGTCTTACCGCTGCGGGCCGACTAGTTTGCGGGTTCGACCCGCACGTTGAGCCTCTTGTCGACCACTGGTTCGTTGTGACCGTTGATCGTCACCAGGTCGGAGACGCTGAGCTCGCCGTCCTGATCGACGTCCTGCCATGCGGCCTGATGAAGGCTGCCCAGGTTCGGACGGATCTCGAGGAGCCCGAGCGTACCTTGAGAGTCGTTTCCAGTGGCTTGGAGGACTTTCCCGGAGGCTGTGTAATAGGCTGCGCCGATCCAGTCGATGACGTACGACTTCCCGTTGAGGACGATCTCCTGGCCGACATCCGTGGACTTCTTGATCTTCTCGACGTGGTAGTTGGTGCACGTGCTGCCGCCGGTTTCGGCATGGAGGGTGTCACACGCGGCGAGCACGAAGATCCGGGTGTTCGTGATCTTCTCCAGGTTCATCTGCTGGGCGGACCCCGCATTGGGCAGGAGAACGAGGGCCAAGATCGCGGTGAGTGCGATAGCGTAGAGCTTCTTCATGAGTTTCTCCCTTTCTGGGACTTCTGCGTGAAGAGAACGAGACTGGCTCGCTCACCCGCTCAGTCTCTCTACTTTGTTTATCATTATACTCGAAACTAGGAGAATGCGCAAGAACAACAAGGCGAATGGACCGGAGCGTGCTCGGGATCGTGGGCCGCGTTCAGCGCAAGCTCGAGATGCCGATCCACGGCTTCACCTTCGCCTCGAACCACTTCCACCTCCTGGTGACGCCGAAGGACGCCGACCACCTGGGCCAGTTCATGCGCCGGGTCGAACAGAAGCTCTCGGTGGAGATTCGCCACCTCTACGACTGGGAAGGTTCCCTCTGGCAGGACCGCGACCACGCCATCCCAATCGAAAATGACGAACGCGCCCAGGTCGGCAGGCCGCGGTACATCCTGAGCCACGGAGTCAAAGAGGGCCTTGTCGGACGGTGCGCGGAGTGGCCTGGAGCCCACTGCGTGACGGCTCTGACCGAGGGCGAGCGGCTCGTCGGCACCTGGTACGACCGGACCGCCCAGTATCGGGCGAACCGATGGAGTGGAGAGAAGGTCGACCAAGAGCAGTTTGCCGAGGAAGAGGAAGTCATCTTGACCCCGCTGCCCTGCTGGGCACACCACAGCGAAGAGGAGCGCCGCGACTTCGTTCGGGAGATGATCGCCGAGATCGAGGCCGAGGCCGAGGCCGAGCACCGTGCGCAGGGCACCAGCGACCTCCAACCCCTTGGCACTTGTTCACAGCTCAGGGCCCTCGAGTTGGAGCGCGGAGAGGCGCAGGGAGTTGAGCCGGACACAAGTGGTACTCTGAACCCGTGGAACGCCGCGGACAGGCCGCCGATCGACACGGCAAGACATGGACCGCCGCCGTCGTCTCCAAGGACGAGGCGGAGGCCGAAGACTTCCGGTTCTGGTACGAGGAGCTCTCGCCAGAGGAGCGCGTAGCGGCGGTCGCCGACTGCCTCCTCAGCAGTCTCAAGACCCAAGGCATCCATGAGATCCCGCGACTACGAAGAGTTTCTCGAATCGTTCAACGACCACGGCGTTAGATACCTCGTCATCGGCGCTCACGCCGTGGCCTTCCACGCTCGGCCGCGTGCAACCAAAGACCTCGACCTCCTGATCGAGCCCACCGCCGAGAACGCCCGACGGGCACTCGCGGCGATCCGGCACTTCTTCGGCGGAAGCGACCTCGGCCTGACGGTCGATGACCTGACGGAGCCCGACTCGATCATCCAACTCGGCGTCGCGCCCTCGCGGATCGATCTGCTGTCGAGCCTTGCTGCCGTTTTCGACTTCGACTCCCTCTGGAAGGCTCGCGCCCAGGGCCGATTTTCGGATGTGGAGACGCAATACCTCTCGCTGGAGGATCTCATCCTCGAAAAGGAAACGAGTGCTCGCGATCAGGATAGAGCCGACGTCAAGATCCTCCGCCGGGCGCAGAATCCACCTGGGTGACGAGCACGGCCTCCGGGGATCAGCCGGCATCAGCCGGTAAGCCAGATGTAGACGGAGTCCCATGCTCCATTCCCCTGGCACCGCCGAGTTGGGCCGCTGGGCCGCGGGTTCTGGTGGATCGATGACGACGCTCGGACCTCCAACAGCCTGGCACACCGAGGCGGCTGGCGCTCGACCGCGAACGCGCCGCCCTACCCGACGAGCCGGCTCACCGGCAGGGAGAAGCCGGGGAGGACGTCGCCGCCGTCCAGCGACTCGTCCGGGCCGAGGATCGAGGCGTCGGCCCCTGGGCGGTGGACGGTGACGGTCCGCCGCCGGGGGTCGATCACCCACACCAGGCGGGTTCCGGCGGCGAGGTAGTCCGCCACCTTCTCCGCCACCTCCCGCTGGAGATCCCCTGGGGACCTCACCTCCACCGCCAGGTCGGGAGGGCCCTCGAAGAACCGCTCCTGGTCGGCGAGCCGTCCGGCCCGCTCGGCGGAGACGAAGGCGGCGTCCGGCGCCCGCACCGTGTCGGGGTTGCGAGACAGCACGAAGCCGGTCTCGGCACCGCAGACGACGCCGGCGGGGTGGCCCTCGAGGAACCGCCGGAGGTGGTAGGCGACCTCGGAAGCCCGGACGCCGTGCCCGAACCCCGCCGGCGGCTCGCAGACGAGGTCGCCGCGCACCAGCTCGACGCGGACGTCGTCCAGGGGCAAGTCGTAGAGCTCTTCGGCGGAATGCCGGCGGTAGTGCGGTTCAGCCATGGCTTACCCAGGCTACCATGCGAGGGTCCCAGGACGACCTCGGTCGTCGGCCAGATCGAGATGCTGCGCCGGCTCGGCGACGTAGAAGGCGGCGTAGGCCCAGCGCCCCTGGATTCGGGGGTGCCTGGATTGGATTGGGATTCGGGGGTGCCAGGATGTTGGTGGCGGTGGCTGCTCGATGGCGGAGGTGACTGCTTCACCCGAGAGGGCTGCCGGAGTCGATTTGCTAGTATGCACGTATGAGGCGCACAACCGTCAGTCTACCCGACGATCTCACGGAGCTCCTGCGCGACGAGGCGCGGCGACGGAGCACCTCCGTGTCGGAGGTGGTCCGCAGGATCATCGCCCAATCGCTCTTGGGGTCGGAGACGAAGCCCCGGGAGATCCCGTTTGCCGGGATCATCGATGATCCGGAGATGGTCCAGAGCGACCAGATCGAGGACTTCCTCGAGGAGACCTGGACCGATGCCATCGATCGCGGTCGTCGATAGCGGTCCGTTGATTGCTGCGGCGAACCGGGCGGACAAGTACCACGTCGCCGCGCTTTCGGCATTGCGCTCCCCGGAGCTTCGGCTCGTCATTCCGGCTCTGTGCGTCGCCGAGGTGAGCCACGTTCTCCAGCAAAGTGCCGGCCCACGGGTCGAGGCGACCTTCCTCCGGTCACTGGAGGAATTCGACGTTCGGCTGCCGATGCCGGAGGACTGGAACCGGATTGCTGATCTGGTCGAGCAATACTCCGATTTCCCGCTGGGCGGGACCGACGCGACCGTCGTCGCTCTGGCCGAACGGCTCAAGACCGATCTGCTTCTGACCACCGACCACCGGCATTTCCGAGCGGTTCGGCCGCTTCACTGCGAGAGCTTCCAGTTGCTGATCGACGAGGAGTAGATGCGATTCGGGGTTGCTCCGGCTGCTGTGCTCTTCGGGGGTGCCACGTAGATGGTGGACGGGTCTGAGGCTATGGTGACGACCGAGTTGAGCTCCCGCGAGCCCGGAGACGTATTCGGCCGGGTCGTCTTCACGGCGGAGGAGATCTTCGAGCACGACGGTCGCCAGAAGGTCGTCCGCGCCGGACGAGACGAGATTCGCTCGGTCGCGCTCTGCCGGGGCTCTGGATCGCTGCGACCCCTTCTCCAGGTAGCCCTGGGCCTGGGCCTCGCCGTCGTCGGCGTCTGGGTCGGTCTCGGGGTCTTGGCGTGGTGGCGCGAGGGTGGGCGGCTCGCTCTGGACGGCGCGTTCTTCTTGACCCTGCTGCTTCCTGTTGGAGCTTGGGTTGTCTTCGATGCCATCAGACCGAGGCTTCTCCTGCGCGTCAGCCTGACGAGGGGACACCGCAAGCTTCACTTCGGTGCCGGGATGACTGACCAGGACCGGGTCTTCCTCCGGGAGCGTCTGCGGGCGGCTTGTGCAAAGCACGGTTACCCTTGCGACATCTCCCCATAGGAAACTGGTCAGGAATCTCCGTCGTAGGCGTCGACCTCCAACTACCTGGCACCAGGAAATGGGTCCTTGCTTGTGCCGGGCCCTCGGAGTTCCACGTGCCTGGAGCTCCAGAAGCTCCATGTGCCAGGTAAGTGGCGCTGGTGGCTGAGGCTCCGGTCTCCGGACGCCCACCGTGCGACCACGGTTCCTGTCGGCTCACTCCCAGAATCGCGCCTCCCGATCGGTCGGGAGGGCGATCTGGATGTCCTGAGCAAGGGCGAGTCGGGCCTTGCCCTGGCGCAGCTCGTCCAGCACCTCGACCACGGCGCCATAGGGAGCGCTCTGCGTGGCACGGACGATGACCGGTTTGGCGGGATTCCGCCGGAGCTTGGGCTCGAGGTACGGGAGGAGACCCGAGAGGTCCATGGCGCGGCCGTCGACGGTCAGCCGCCCCGGGCCGTGGACCTGAACCAGGACGGACTCGACCGTGTCCACGGGCGGGTCGCTGCGGTCTCGGGGCAGCGTGAGGTCGAGCCCCTGGGTGGCGGCGAAGGTCACGGTGAGCATGAAGAAGATGACGAGCAGGAAGGCGACGTCCGCCAGGGACGAGGTGGGGATCTCGCTCGGGATCGTGCGCGGCTCGAGATGCATGGTGGCCTCCGGGTCGTGGTCTCATCCGATTCGATCCGGTGGGCCCGGGGGAAGTTCCCGAGGCAGCGCTGAGAGGCGCTCACCGATCCTTGGCCCGGGCCAGGTTCCAGGTGAATGGTGGCCTGGCCTCTTGCCCCTTGCGGCCAGGACCTCTGTCCGTGGAGCTCGACGCCACGTTGCACGTGCTGATCGGCGCATCCGACTCCGAAGAGGGCCGCCTGGGACCGTTCAGGGTGCCGGTCCGGGACCGGTTCGAGATCCTGGTCGCCGAAGGCGCCGGCTTCCCCTGACTCTCGCGCGGCCTGTGACCTCGGAGGTGACCCCCCAAGAACCGATCAGACCTTGGCATCCGCCTTGGGCACGCCGCCCTACCTCCGACCTCCAACGGCGGCGCCGGACCTCCAACTTCCTGACACTGGGCGCCGGGCGCCGTCCGAATAGCGGACCCCGGACCTCCAACTACCTGACACTGGGCGCCTGGACACTGGGCGCCTGGGTGTCGCATCGCACCGTATGACACCATTAGCCGTACAGCGTACTCATCGACGATTCAAAGGCTGGGAGGGATCGGATGGAACGGCTAGGCTCGGACGGATTGGGTCGGGTTCTCATCATCTTGGTGGCCGTGGGGCTGGTTTGGTCTACGGGCTTGTGGGCAGTCGGCTCTGAGGGGCCTGGAGCGCCGCCGACCTTGCTGTTAGACCCTTCCTACCTTGCCGAT
>Ga0055452_10000407_pt1 | contig 11045 bp, 11 predicted proteins | sample China_Galinas_PW_6_FD_57735 | JGI IMG/M metagenome (GOLD analysis project Ga0055452, IMG submission 57735) | Wetland microbial communities from San Francisco Bay, California, USA, that impact long-term carbon sequestration - China_Galinas_PWC_D2 | ecosystem: Environmental > Aquatic > Marine >... | reverse complement strand
CGGCAAGTCCTCCCTCTTCCATCACTTCGACTCGAAGGCCCAGCTCTACTACGAGGTGATCGGCCGGGTCTTCGCGCGCATCGAGGAGCGGCTGACCTCGGCCGCCACCCCGCACTGCGGTCCCGCCGAGCGCCTCGATCGCTGGATCGACGCCCTCGTCGACTCCCTCGCCGAGCAGCCCACCACCGCGCCGCTGCTGCTGCGGGCGCTCTTCGAGGAGGACGAGTTCGCGGCGGCGAACCTGCCCGAAGGCACCGCCGCCGAGTCGACCCTCACCCGCATCATCGCGGCGGCGCAGCACCTGCTCGCCGAGGGGATCGAGCGCGGCGAGTTCCGCCAGGTCTCGATTCCCGACACCCTGCAGACCCTGATCGGCGCCACCGTCTACCACTTCGCCTCGGGCGAGTTCGGCGAGGTGCTGATGGGGGGGCCGATCTTCTCCGCCGAGGCCGTGCGCCGGCGGAAGCGGGAGATCCGCAGCTTCGTTCACCAGGGGCTGGTGGCGTCACCACCCGCCCGCTGAGACGTCTTGAAACCGCCCGGCTCGCCGGGCCCGATGCGCCCAAGGAGACCGACCCCATGGAGAAGCTGATCCGAGAGCACCGCCGCCGCTTCGGCGATTTCGATGCCATCGACTTCGTCGACGAGTCCGAGGTGAAGCGCCTGCGCGACCAGATCGACGTCGACGTCCCGATGGAGCTGCACTGGACCTGGAACTACGGCTCGGAGGTCGAGGAGCTGCGGAACCTCTACGAGAAGGGGAAGGTCGCCCAGTGGAACGCCGAGACCGACCTCGAGTGGGCCACCCCCTGCTCCAAGGACGAGTGGCTGATGAACCCCGAGGCGTCCATGCTCGCCCAGGTCACCAAGCTGATGGGCAAGGACGAGGCGACCCAGAAGGCCGCCATGTTCGACGAGCTGTCCTTCATCCTCTCCCAGCTGCTCCACGGCGAGCAGGCCGCGCTCCAGCTCTGCGGTCAGCTCACCAACGTCTGCGACAAGATGGACGAGAAGTGGTACGCGGCGAGCCAGGTGATCGACGAGGCGCGCCACATCGAGGCGCTCTCCAAGTTCCTGCAGCGCAAGCTCGGCACGATCTACCCGATCGGCGCGACGCTCAAGACCCTGCTCGACATCCTGCTCGAGGCCGACACCGCCCAGAAGAAGACCCTCGGCATGCAGTGCCTCTTCGAGGGCATGGCGGTCGGCATCATGGACATGATGCGCCGCGAGTGCCGGAACCCCCTGATGACGGAGATGATCCACCGCATCGAGCAGGACGAGTCGCGCCACGCGGCCTTCGGCGTGCTGATGATGCGCCGGGTCGTGCGCGAGGCCGAGCCGGAGCAGATGGCGGGAATGGAGGACTGGGCGTTCTCGATCCTCGAGGCGCTCAACGCCAACCAGCAGCTCGACATGCTGCGGATCCTGTGCCCGAAGTACGGGATCGAGCCCGAGGTGGTGGTGCAGATGGCGCTGTCCCTGCCGAACTTCGCCGAGCTGAACTCCATGGCCTACATGCACACCGTGGTGCCGAACCTCCTGAACCTCGGCCTCATCACCGACCGCACCCGCGACCAGTGGAAGTCGCTCGGGATGATGTGGACGAAGGCCGACGCCGAGGCCGCCCAGGCGAGCTGAGAGCGCGGCTAGCGCGTGGCCCGGCGGCCCCGGGCCGGCGCTCCCGGTGAGCGGTCGGCCGAGCCCGGCGCGTAGCGCTCGAGCGCGCTCGCGAGCTCGGCGGTCACCTCCTCGCGGAGCGCCGCGGGCTCGAGCACCTCGGCCCCGGACCCGAAGGAGAGGATCCAGGTGCGCAGCTCGGCGGTGCCGCCGACCTCCATCGAGAGCAGGACCCCACCTCCGGGCGCCTTCTCGAGCTTCTGGCTCGGGTGCCAGGTGCGCTCCTCGACGTAGGTGGCCCAGCGCCGGTCGAAGCGGATGCGCACCGGGACCGCGGGCTCCGCGATGACGCCGAAGGACGAGCCGATGTAGGCGTCGAAGTCGAACTCCGGGCGCACCGTGAAGCGCGCGTCCCGGGACTCGATGGCACGGATCCGGTCGATCGCGAAGGTGCGGATCTCCCCGGAGCGGTGGTCGAGGCCGACCACGTAGAGTCCGCCGCTGCGGTACCAGACGCGGTAGGGGTCGAGGTCGCGGTTCGCCACCGCGCCCGTGCGCCCGGTGCGGTAGCGCATGCGGACGGTGCGCCGCTCGAGCACGGCGTCGTTCAGCAGCTGGATCGTGTCGCGGAAGCGCGCGTAGTTCTTGTGGGGGCCCGGCAGCACCCGGAACGACTCGCCGAGCCGCGCCAGGAAGGCCGAGAGCTCCGGGCCGAGCCCGGCCCGGATCTTCGCGAGGGCGGAGCCGATCGAGTCGTGGAAGACCGTGCCCTCGAGGGTGCGGAGCAGGTCCTCGGAGAAGGCGAGGGCGAGGATCTCGTCCGACGTGAACGGGACGTCGCCGAGCTTGAAGGTGTCGAGGAAGCGGTAGAAGGCGCGCCCGTCGCGCTTCTCCCGGAGCAGGGGGAAGCCCGCGAGCATCAGGGCCTCGAGGTCGCGATACACCGTGCGGCGTACGCAGCCGAGATCGTCGACGAGGTCGTCCAGGCCGACCCCATACCGGCTCCGGGCGAGCCGCTGGATCAGCTGCCACTGCCTCGCGAGCTGTTCCCCCCGCACGGGCCGAGTCTAGCGCCCGCCGCTAGTCGCGGAAGAACTCGCAGAGCGCCTCCTCCTGGGCGGCGGCGTCGGCGTAGCCGAGCTCCGCCAGGGGCGTGGCGAACTCGCCGTCGAAGAGCAGGTACGAGAGGAGGTCCGACTCGGCCGACGGACCGGTATCGGAGAGCGAGCGGGAGGCCAGGCGGACCAGCGGCGAGCGCCGGCTGTGCTCGGGCAGGGACTCCAGGATCTGTCCGGCCATCAGGCCGAGGTCCACCGAGGGGCGGATCACCAGATCCTCGATCGGGCGGATGCGCTGGACCCGATGGGAGGCTTCGTTCAGGGTCTCGAGGAAGTCGGGGCCGTAGGCCTTCTCACCGGCTTCGAGCACCTGGTTCATCACCCGCATGCGGGCCAGGTCCGTGTCGAGGTGGTCGAGCAGGAGCGCGTTCAACACCTTGCCGAAGAGGAACACCGGGCTCGCATAGTGCTCGACGCGCTGCTCGGCGAGCAGCGCGTCGTGGTGCTCGTCGGGGTTCGGGCGCAGGGCGATCACCAGCACCTTGTCGGCGCCCAGGCGCAGGGCCGGGGCCAGGGGCGTGTTCAGGCGCAGCCCCCCGTCGGCGTAGTAGGTGCTCCCGACCCGCACCGCGGGGAAGAGGAGCGGGATCGCCGCCGAGGCGAGGGCGTGGGTGGGCTTCAGGTGGGTCGGGCGCGGCTGGATCATCCGATCGATCGACCAGTGGTCGAAGCGCTTCTGGTGGGAGTCGATGAAGATGGTGACCCTGCCGGTGGCGATCTGGGTCGCCGCGACGCACACCGCCTGGACCCGGCCCTCGCGCACGTTGCGCCGGATCGAGAGCCACGGGATGGCGGAGAGCACCATGCGCTCGAGGGGCTCGGTGTTGAGCAGGCCGTAGATGCGCTCCGGCGCGTCTCCGCTGGCCAGGCGCTCGGCGACCCGTCGCAGCCCCAGGAGCCGCCGGGGAAGCGCCAGCAGATCCCGCAGCGAGAGGGGCAGCACCTCGTCGATGCGCATGCCGCGCCACACGTCGACGAGGCGGGTGGCGCGGCCGGGATCCTGGTCGGCGGTCCCCGCCAGGTAGCAGGCGTGGATCGCGCCCACCGAGGTTCCGCAGAGGATGTCGAACTCGACCGGGCGGCCCAGGCGCTGGGGCAGCGCCTCGATCAGGTAGCGGACCACCCCGGCTTCGTAGGCGCCCCGGGCGCCGCCGCCGGAGAAGACCAGCGCGCGGCGGGGCCGCGATCCCTGAATCGCCCGGGCGGGCTCAGCCAACCCGCTCGACGTACTGGCCGGTTCGCGTGTCGACGCGGATCACCTCGCCTTCCTTGATGAAGAGCGGGACCTGCACGACGGCGCCGGTCTCGAGGGTGGCGGGCTTCGTGGCGCCCGACGAGGTATCGCCCTTGAGGCCCGGGTCCGACTGGGTCACCGCGACCTCGACGAAGGCCGGCAGATCGATGTCGATCGGCTGCCCCTTCCAGAAGAGCACGTCGACCTCGAGGCTCTCCTTCAGGTACTGCTTCGCGTCGCCCACCTGCTCCAGGGAGAAGTGGAACTGGTCGTAGGTCTCGCCGTCCATGAAGACGAGCTGGTCCCCGTCCTGGTAGAGGTACTGCATCCGCTTGTCTTCGACCGCGGCCTCGTCGACCTTCTCGCCGGCGCGGAAGCGGCGGTCGAGCACCTTGCCGTTCTTCAGGTTCTTCACCTTGGTGCGCACGAAGGCGCCGCCCTTGCCGGGCTTCACGTGCTGGAATTCCTTGATGATGTACGGCTCGCCGTCGAGTTCGATCTTGAGGCCGTTGCGGAACTGTGAGGTGTCGAGGGCCATCGGACGATTCTCCAGGTGACGCGGGAGGATAGCGGAGCGGCCTCCGCATGCTCACAGCCGTCCGGGCCCGGCGACTGCCGCAGCGCGGGCTTCCCGCCTAGACTGGGCGCGTGCCTCGGGACGAACGCCTGGATGCGGTGAGCTTTGCGGCCCGCCCCGCGGTGGTCGCGCGCCATCTGGGCGACCTGCTGCTCGCCGTCGGCCTGCTCACCCTGGTCCCGGCGCTGATCGCCCTCGGGTTCGGCCAGCTGGAGGCGGCCGGCGCGCTTCTCGCCGCGGCGGTCGCGGGCATCGCGGCGGCCTCCGCGCTGCGTCGCATTCCGGGGTCGGGGTCGATCCAGACGAACGAGGCCATGGTGGTGGCCGCGTCGGTCTTCGTCCTCGCCCCCCTCGGCGCGATCGCGCCCTTCATGATCTCGACCCACATGGGGTTCCTGGATGCGCTCTTCGAGGCGATCTCCGCGGTGACCACCACGGGCCTCACCACGCTCACCTCCCTCGACGGCCAGCCGGAGAGCTTCCTGTTCACCCGGGCCTGGATGCAGTGGTACGGAGGCCTCGGCTTCATGACCCTGTCGGTGGCACTGCTGGGGTCGGCGGGCCTGGCGGCTCGCAGGCTCCGCATGCCCGGGTCCGAGGGGGACCCGGAACCCGAGAGCGTCCGGGCTCGCGCGCGCCGCGCGATCGTCGTCTACAGCGGACTCACCGTGCTCGGGACCGCGGCGATGGCCGTCGCAGGGGCGGCTCCCTTCGACGGCCTGCTCCACGCGCTGGCGGGGGTGTCGACCGGAGGCTTCTCGCCCCACGACCAGAGCCTCGCGGACCTCGGGGGGTGGCCCGCCCAGGCCGTGGCGATCGCCCTCGGCTTCTGCGGTGCGGTGTCCCTGCCCCTTTACCATCGAGTGCGCGTACAAGGTCTTCGCGCACTGGCTGGGGACGTCGAGGTGCGGGCCCTCGCGGCCGGCTGCCTGGCGCTCTCCGTCGCCCTCGGCCTCGCGTTGATGGTCGAGTCGGGCCTCTCTCCCGGTGAGGCGCTTCGCGAGGCGCCCCTGCTGGCGACCTCCGCCCAGACGACGACCGGATTCACACCGCTGCCCATCGCGGAGCTGGGTCCCACCGCGAAGCTGCTCGTGGTGTTCTCCATGATCACCGGGGGCAGCGTCGGCTCCACCGCCGGCGGCGTGAAGCTGCTGCGCGTCCTCGTCGCATTCCGCTTCGTCCAGTGGGCCGTGATGCGGGTGCGCCTCGCGCCCCACGCGATCTCGGAGCCTCGTCTCGCCGGCGAACGGCTGGGCGCAGCCGAGATCCAGCAGATGCTGGTCATCGTGCTGCTCTTCCTGCTGGTCGTCGGGGTGTCGTGGCTGCCCTTCGTGGCGAGCGGGTACGATCCCCTGGACTCGCTCTTCGAGGTGGTCTCGGCGACGGGGACCGTCGGCCTCTCGACCGGGATCTCGCGCCCCGGCCTCGAGGCGCCACTCAAGCTGATCCTCTGCGCGGACATGCTGTTGGGACGCGTCGAAATCGTGGCACTGCTCGTCGTGTTCGCGCCGGGCACCTGGTGGGGAAGGAGGGCGGCTTGATGCGGATCGTGTTCGTGGGTGCGAGCTCCCTGGCGGTCGCGGCGGCGCGCGTCTCGGCGGCGCGAGGGCACGAGGTGGTCCTCATCGACGCGGATCGCGAGAAGCTCGATGCGCTCGGCGAAGCGCTCGACATCGGCATGCTGCACGGGGACGGCACGCGCCCGGAGCTGCTTCGGGATGCCGATCCCGCCGGGACGGACTGCCTCTTCTGCCTGATGGACAGCGACCAGTCGAATTTGATCGCGAGCCTCGTCGGACGCTCGCTCGGATTTCGCCGGGTGGTGACCCGCATCGAGGACGCCGAGTTCGAGCACATCGCCCTCGAGCTGGGCCTGGAGGACACGGTCGTTCCGGCCCGCACCATCGGCCGCTACCTGGCGGACATGGTCGAGGGCGCCCAATCCATCGAGCTCTCGGCCGCCATCAAGGGCGACGCGCGGGTGTTCGTCTTCGTCGCCCGGAAGGAGGACTCGGGGAGCGCCGAGGCGCTCGGTCTCCCCGAGTTGGCGCGCGCCACGCACCTCTACCGGGACGGGCGCTTCCTGCTGATCGACCCCGCCACCCGGATCGAAGCCGGCGACGAGGTGGTGGTGATCGCCGCCGCCAAGCACCTGGCGGCCCTGCACGAGCGCTGGGGCGTCGCCGCCGACCGCAACGACACCGGAGCACACCGCGCCGGCGGGAAGAAGCGCTCGTGACCGCGCGGCTCGATCGCTAGCTCTCGCCGGCCCGGATCGCCGCACCCACGTACACCGTGGCGAGGATCGCGAAGATGTAGGCCTGGAGCAGGCCGATCAGGACGTCGAGGGCCATCAGCGGCATCGGCACGAGGAAGCCGGTGAGCGCGACGAGAAGCGCCACGACCAGGTGCCCCGACATCATGTTCCCGAACAGGCGCATCGAGAGCGCGAGGGTGCGGGAGAGCTCCGAGATCACGTGGAGCGGGGCGAGCAGCGGGTTCGGACGCAGGTAGCCCATGAGGTAGGCCTTCACGCCGCGCGCTCGGATGCCGGCGAGGGGCACGGCGAGGAACACGATCGCGGCGAGGGCGGAGGTGGTGGCCAGGCTCGCCGTGGGCGGGCGCACGCCGGGCAGCTGTCCCGCCAGGTTGCAGGCCGCGATGAAGAGGAAGAGACTCCCGGCGAGCGTGACCAGCGCCGGCTCCGCGCGCCCCGCCACGTCCCGCACCAGCCCATCGAGCCACTCGATGATGAGGAGCGCCAGGGCGGCCGGCTTGCCGTCCTCCGAGCGCGTCAGCCCGGTGCGCAGCGCGAGGGCGACGCCCACGAGCGCGAGGGAGATCACGAGGGAGGTGAGCATCGTCTCCGTCACCGGGACCGGACCCAACCAGAAGACCACCGCTTCCCCGAAGATCTGCGAATCCATCCCTCCTACCTCCGGTGCTCGCGCACGACCCGCCAGGCCACCACGCTCCCCAGCATCACGCCGGCCACCAGCAGCATCAGGGTGAAGCGAACGCCGCTGTCGAGCCGGAGATCGAGCCGGTGTCCGAGCCAGGCGCCCGCGGCGGCCGGCAGCGCGATCGTCCATCCCACGGTTCCCAGCACCGAGAGCGAGCGCCAGAAGGTCTCCGCGGAGTGCTCGCGCCGCCCCAGCCGGCCGACGTCGCGTTCGAGGGAGCGCCGGGCGTCGGGACGTTCGCCCTCGTCGCGGGGTCGGCCGCGATCAGCCAAGGGGCTCCCCGCGGCTCGACGTGGGCGTCGTGCGCCGGAGCTCCTGGAGGATTCCCGTCTCGAGCCGCTGGAGCACGGACCGCAGCTCGAGATCGGCGTTGGGCGCGTCGAGCGCCTGCTCGAGCTCGTCGCGAACCGCCGCCGCGCTCTCCCCGGTCACCGCCAGGGGGGTCACCAGCACCGCCTGCGCGCCGTCGCAGCGCAGCAGGCCCCCCGCCGTGGCGACGAACTGCAGTCCACCCGTCGCAGCCGCGAGGGCCAGGCCCGGCTCCACGACCAGGACCGCCGGCTCCGAGCGGGGTCTCAGGCCGACCTGTCCGGTGTCGCTCGGCACGCGCAGCGAGGTGACGCGCCCGTCGAAGACGCATCCCTGTGGCGTCCGCACCACGAGCCGCAGCGTTCCCTCAGCCATCGGCCGGCTTCTTCTCGAGGTCGGCGAGGCTTCCGATCATGAAGAGCTCGCGCTCCCCGCGCTCGTCGCAGCGCCCGTCGAGGATCGCCCCGACGTCGCCCACCGTCGTCTCGATGGGCACTCGCTGCCCGGCCTGTCCGGTGAAGGACTCGGTCACGAAGAAGGGCTGGGTGAAGTAGCTCCGCAGCCGCCGGGCCCGCCCCACGATTCTCCGGTCCTCGGCCGAGAGCTCCTCCATGCCGAGCATGGAGATGATGTCGCGAAGCTCCTGGTAGCGTCCGAGCACCTGCCGCGCCTCCTGGAGGACCTCGTCGTGGCGGCGCCCGATGATCTCCACGTCGAGTGCCTTCGACCACGACGCGAGCGGGTCGATGGCCGGATACAGTCCCTCGGTGGCGATGTCCCGGGAGAGGACGAGGGCGCTGTCGAGGTAGCCGAAGGCGTGGGTGATGGCCGGGTCGGAGTAGTCGTCCGCCGGAACGTAGATCGCCTGGAGCGAGATCATGTTGCCGCGCGCGGTGGCGGTGATGCGCTCTTCGAGGTCGGCCAGGTCGGCGGCGAGGGTCGGCTGGTATCCCACCCGCGAGGGCATCCGGCCGAGCAGTCCCGACACCTCCATTCCCGCCTGGACGTAGCGGTAGACGTTGTCCACCACGAAGAGGACGTCGCGGCCCTCGACGTCGCGGAAGTGCTCGGCTACCGCGAGGGCCGCGAATCCGATCAGGAAGCGCGCGCCGGGCGGCTCCTTCATCTGCCCGAACACGAGGGCGGTGCGCTCCATCACCGCGCGGCGCTCGAGCTCCTCCCACAGCTCCAGTCCCTCGCGGGAACGCTCGCCGATTCCGGCGAAGACCGCGACGCCCTCGAGGGATTCGACTGCGTTGTGGATGAACTCGGTCAGGACGATCGTCTTGCCGACCCCGGCTCCTCCGAAGACCGCGGCCCGGCCGCCGTGGACCATGGGGCAGAAGAGGTCGATCACCTTGATTCCGGTCTCGTAGACCTGGCCCGACGCGCGGCGGTCCCGGGGGGCCGGCGGCGGGCGCCGCAGCGGCGCCCTGGACTTCCCGTCGAGGGGCGGCCCGGCGTCGAGCGCTCGCCCGTGAAGATCGATCACGCGTCCCAGAAGCTCCGGTCCGACCGGTACCCGGAGCGGTTCGCCGGTGGACTCGACGGGCTCCCCGCGCCGCAGGCCGCGCGTCGAGTCGATCGCGATCGCGCGCACGGTCGTGGCGTCGTTGTGTCCGTAGACCTCTCCCGTGACCGGCGGCCTACCCTCGGGAAGGCACACCACGCCGGAGCCGATGGGCGGGAGCACGCCCTCGAAGCGCATCTCCACCACGGTCCCGCGGATGGAGGTGATCTCGCCCCGCAGCTTCATCCGGTCGCCTGCGCCCGCCTCGGGCGCAGTGCGCGCGCCTGCGTCGCCGGTCCCGCTCGTCACGAAGCGCCTCCTGTCCCGCTTCGCCCCCCGCGCGCGGCCACGACGACCTCCAGCACCTCCTGGGTCGAGGCCTCGCGACGGATCGCGGTTGCGAGACGGCGGGTGGCCCCGATCCGCTCTTCCAGCCAGGAGCGGGCGGATTCCGCGGTGACCAGTCGCTTCCCGTGCTCCGAGGCCAGGGCTTCGAGCAGCGTCTCGTAGAGCGAGACGTAGAGGTACTCTCGAACGACGACCGCGCGCAGCGCGTCGGCGTTGCAGTACGGTGACGGCGCCAGTGCCGGACGGCCCTCGGGCGCCGCCACCGGCAGGACCGGCACCCGGGTCGGGGCGTACTCGCCCGCGCCCTCGAAGCGCGCGGCCACGAGCCAGAGGGATCCGAGCGCTCCGTTCCGCCGCAGCGAGAGGAGGGTGTCGACGAGCGGCAGGAGCAGGCCCGGCAGTCCGGCCACGCTCGTGGGCGCGGGCTGAACCGAGGTCGGCGTGATTCCCGCCCTCGCGAGGGGCGACACGGCGCGGTGACCCAGGCACACGATCGGTCCCGGGTCCGATTCGGCGCGAAGCTCCAGGGCCTCGCGGACGAGCCGCGTCGTGTAGTCGCCGACCAGGCCGAGATCGGCGGCCACCAGGACGATGCCCGTCGGCCCGCCGGGCACGGGGGCCGCGTGGGCCCCCCCGAGCACGCCCAGGAAGCGCTGCACCTCGTCCCGATACGCCCGCACCGCCGCCAGGGGCGCGCGCGCCGCGCGAAAGTGCTGCGCGGACAGCGAGCGCAACGCGGAGACGGCCTCCTCGAGGGTGCCGAGGGTTCGCAGACGACGCTGCAGGACGCGCTCGCGGCTCACGCGGGCTCCCCCTCGGAGGCCGGGTCCAGGCTCTCGGCCAGGGCGTGGATCTTCTCGAGCCAATCGCCCTCGGGAACCTCGCCCCGCTGCAGCTTCGACGCGACGTGCGGCTCCTCGGAACGGAGGCGCGCGAGGAGGTTCAGCACGAAGCGGGTCGCCTTCTCGCGAGGGATCCGGTCCAGCCAGCCCTCGCTGACGGCGAGCAGCGCCAGCACCTGGTCGTCGATCCCGCGCGGCGCCAGGCGCGGCTGGCGCAGCAGCTCGCGCAGCAGGCGGCCGCGCGCGATCTCCTGGTCGACCCCGGCCTCGAGCTCGAGCCCGACGCGGGAGAGGGCCTCGAGCTCCTCGAAGCGGGAGTGGAGGATGCGGAGGTTGCGCGCAGCGAGACGCACGAGCGCGGGCTGCGCCGCGCCGCCGATTCGAGACACGCTCCTCCCGATGTCGACGGCGGGGCGCTCGTTGCGCGCGAAGCGGGCGGCGTCGAGGTAGATCTGGCCGTCGGTGATCGAGATGATGTTGGTCGGGATGTAGGCCGCGATGTCGCTCTCGGTGGTCTCGATGAT
>Ga0055452_10000400_pt1 | contig 11124 bp, 10 predicted proteins | sample China_Galinas_PW_6_FD_57735 | JGI IMG/M metagenome (GOLD analysis project Ga0055452, IMG submission 57735) | Wetland microbial communities from San Francisco Bay, California, USA, that impact long-term carbon sequestration - China_Galinas_PWC_D2 | ecosystem: Environmental > Aquatic > Marine >... | reverse complement strand
CTTGTAGGCCGCGGTCAGGCGCCGGGACTTGGCCTGCTTCGAATCGATGCGCTTGCCCACCGCGCGCAGCTCCTCGGTGATGTCGTCCATGCGCGCCTTGGCGAAGCGCGTCTCGCGCAGGCCGTCGAGCATCTGGGCGTAGAGCTCCGAGGCCTCGCCGCGAAGCCGCGCGCGGGTGTCCTCGCCGGTGCGGGAGTTCGCGATGGACGCGAGCTTCTTCGACACCTCCGCGTCGAGGCGCCGGATGCGCGCCACCTTGCTGAAGAAGTCCCGGCGGCGCTCCTCCGGGGTCTGGGGGGCCTCGGGGTCGTCGGTGCCGTCGAGCACCCACTTGAGCTCCACCTCGTTCTTCTTCAGCTGCTCGGCGATCTGCATCACCTGGCGGACGCCGTGGGGCGTCCCCAGGGCCGCGTGCTGCTTGTCGTGGATCGCCGCCTCGATGCGCTTGGCGATCTCGACCTCGCCCTCGCGGGTGAGGAGCGACACCTGACCCATCTCGCGCAGGTAGACCCGCACCGGATCGCTGGTGGGGCCGTCGTCGTCGCTGCGCCCGTTGGACTTCTTGATGGTGCGCGGACGCCCCCCGGTGCTCCTGGGAACGATGCGAACGCCGTGCTCGCAGAAGACGCGGCGCACGTCGTCGAGGTCCGGGGAGTCGTCGCCGCCGCCGGCGAGCTCTTCGTCGACCTCGTCGAAGGTGAGATAGCCCTGGCGCCGACCGCGATCGAGGAGCTTGCCCACCGACCGCAGCTTCATCAGCGATTCATCGCTGGCGATGCCCGGCGCTGTCGCCTTGTCCGCGCCGGCTTCGGCCGAGCCGTTCACGCCCGCCTTGGCGCGGGCGCTGCCATTCGCCTTGCGCGCGCGCGCGGTCGACTGGCTTCGCGGTCGAGCGCTCGCGGGACGAGCGGATTCCACAGACTTCGAGGCGTCGGGGGGGACCATGGGGGGGGCTCCTTGGTATCAATGCTTTCCGGTCTGGACTCTCAATGCAAGGGCGTACGAGCATTCGATGCGGAATCGGGAGGATCGATCCGCTTCCTCTGCTTCTCCTCGATCACCGTGGCGACGTCCGCGTCACCCTTTTGGAGGCGCTGCGTCAAAGCGCGTTGCTCCATCCGCGCGCGGCGGCGGCGCAGCCAGGCGAGGGTGTCGTCGATGGTCTCGCGGGCCGCGGCCTCTTCGAGCTCGAGGGCATCGGCGGCCAGCGCGCGCAGCAGGTTGCGCGGCTCTTCGGCCAGGCGCTCCGCGAGCTGCTCGACGTCGACCGAGCGATCCTCGGCCGCGGCATCGATGAGCGCGGAGATCAGCTCGGTGAGGGGTAGGAGCGGAACCAGGGTCGCGAGCTCTTCCGGGGCGACCCGGCTCGCGAGCTGGGGATGCTCGAGCAGGCTCTGGGCCAGGCGGCGCAGCTTGCGCTCGTCGCCGCTCTGGAGCTGCGGCCTCGCGGGAACGGCCTCACGCGGGTCGTCGCCGCGCCCGGCCGAGCGCACCGCGGCCTCGACGTGGCGCGCCTCGGTCCCCGCGGCGAGGGCGAGCTGCACGCACAGCTCTCCGCGCTCGACCGGCGACGACACGAGACCGATCAGCGGCGCCACCGCCGCCACGGCATCGGCCTTCTCCCAGGCGGTGGCGACGCCGTTGGTCACCGCCCGCCGGATCACGACGTCGAGGGCGGGGGGCGCGTCGTCGACCAGCGCCCGGAGGGCCTCGGCGCCCCGGGCCGCGAGGAAGGAATCGGGGTCCTCGCCGGGCGGGAGCGCCGCGGCGCGAACGCGCAGTCCCGCGGGCAGCAGGACCGAGAGCGAGCGCTCCACGGCCTTCTGGCCCGCCTCGTCGCCGTCGAATAACAGCACCACCTGGCGGGTGCGCCGGCGCAGCTGGCGGCCGTGGTCCTCGGTGAGCGAGGTGCCGCAGGTGGCGAGCACGCCGCCGATCCCGGCCCGGTGCAGGGCGATGAGGTCGAAGTAGCCCTCCACCACCACCGCGCGCTCCAGGCGGCGGATCGGCTCGAGCGCCATCGGGAACCCGTAGAAGGCCTCGCGCTTCTTGAAGACCGGGCTCTCGGGGGAGTTCAGGTACTTGGGCTCCTGCTCCTCGAAGATCGCGCGGCCCCCGAAGCCGACGATGCGTCCGCGCACGTCCCGGATCGGGAAGGTCACCCGGCCGCGAAGGCGGTCGTAGTGGCCCCCCGATGAACGTTCGGCGAGAAGGCCTGCCTTCTCGCCGATCTCTGCGGGAACCTGGCTTTGACGCAGCGCGCCAACGACCGTGTCCCAGCGGTCGGGCACGAAGCCGAGGCCGAAGTGGTCGATGGTCTCGGGGTCGAGGCCGCGGCCCGCGAGGTACTCGCTGCCGGGATTCGACGCGCTCGAAAGCCCGCTCCGGTAGGCCGCCTGGGCCACCTCGTTCGCGGCGAAGAGCTTCTCGGAGATCCCCGATTCGCCGGAGACGCTCTCGGGAATCTGGATCCCGACCTCGGCGGCCAGGGCGCGGGCGGCTTCGGGGAAGCTCAGGCCCTCGATCTTCATCAGGAAGGTGAGGGCGTTGCCGCCTTCCTGGCAGCCGAAGCAGTAGAAGGCTTCGCGGTCGGGGTTGACGTTGAAGGAGGGCGTCTTCTCGTCGTGGAACGGACACAACCCCTTGTAGCTGCGTCCGGCCTGCTTGAGTGTGACGTGTCGGGAGACGAGGTCGACGATGTCCACGCGATCGCGGATCTGCTGAATGATCTCGTCGGGAATCCGACCCAACCGCGTGTGCTCCTGATTCCGTCGGTCTACCGCATGATCCGGATCATCCGGGTCTACCGGGACATCCGTCTCATCTTCTTGATGGCTCGCTTTCTCGCCGCCGCCGCCTTCTTCTTCTTGCGGACGCTCGGCTTGTCGTAGTACTCGCGACGCTTGAGCTCCGAGAGGATGCCCGCCTTCTCGCACTGCTTCTTGAAGCGCTTCATCGCGACTTCGAAGGGCTCGTTGTCTCGTACCTTGATCACGGGCATGGTGGCGTCGGGCTCCTGCTGGCTTTCGTCATCTCCCCGCCTGGCTCGCTGCGTCTCGCTCCGGCTCGTCGGCTCTGCGGGATCCGATCGGATCCGACCCACGAGCCCCGTCCAAAGCGCGAGCCCCGACAGGGAAACCCCACGCGGGCCGGGATTCGTCCCACCGCGCAGGCCGTTGGTTAGTGGCTGTCTGAGCGCTCCAGTGTCGCGTCAGCGTGTATTTTTCGACGCAGCAGGGTCCGCAGGACGGGTGCAGCGGAACGGCAAAAAACGCTGCAAAGACGCCAGCTTCGGGCCCTACCACGGGAATGTGCGAATCTAGCGCAGTGCCCTCTGGGCATCAACCGACGGTTTGCGCACGGGAATTCCCAACTCCAGCAGTCGGTCTTTGACCTCGGGGATCGTGGTCTCGCGGAAGTGAAAGATCGAGGCGGCCAGGGCCGCCTGGCAGTGTCCGCCCTCGGGGCCGTCGCCGAGGGCCGTCGCCAGGTCCTCGGCCGAGCCGCCGCCACCCGAGGCGATCACCGGGATCGGCACCGCGTCGGCCACGGCGCGCAGCATCTCGAGGTCGTAGCCGCTCCGGGTGCCGTCGCGATCCATGCTGGTGAGCAGGATCTCGCCGGCGCCGGCCGCGGCGTTGCGCCGGGCGTACTCGACGGCATCGATGCCCGTGGGCCGGCGGCCGCCGTGGGTGCAGACCTCCCAGCCGGAGCCCGAGCGTCGCGCGTCGATGGCGAGCACCAGGTTCGCGCTCCCGATCTTCACCGCGGCCTCGCCGATCAGGTCGGGATTCTCCACCGCCGCCGTCATGATCGAGACCTTGTCGGCGCCGGCGTTCAGCAGGTCCCGGATGTCCGCGATCGTGCGCACGCCCCCGCCCACCGTGAGCGGCATGAAGACCGTCTCCGCGGTGCGCGCCACCACGTCGAGCAGGATGCTGCGCTGCTCGTGGCTCGCGGTGATGTCGAGGAAGGTGATCTCGTCGGCCTCCTGGGCGTCGTACATCTGGGCCACCTCGACCGGATCGCCGGCGTCCACGTGGTCGACGTACTTGACGCCCTTCACCACGCGGCCCTTGTCGACGTCGAGGCAGGGAATGATGCGTTTCAGGAGCATGCGTAGGTCTCCGCGAGGCCCGCGAGGTCGACCGCACCGGTGTAGATCGCACGACCGACGATGATGCCCGCGATGCCGCGTTCGAAGAGCGCGGCGGCGCGGTGGACGTCGTCGTCCGAGCCGACGCCCCCCGACGCGATGACGGGGATGCCGAGCCCCTCGGCCAGGGCGGCGGTGGCCTCGAGGTTGGGGCCGGTCCCCATGCCGTCGCGGGCGATGTCGGTGTAGATGATCGCCGCGACCCCGGCGTCCTCGAAGCGCGCCGCCACCTCGGAGGCCCGCGCCTCGCTCGCCTCGAGCCAGCCCTCCACCGCGACCCGTCCCTCCCTCGCGTCGATGCCGACGGCGATGCGGCCGGGGAAGCGCTCGGCCGCCCGCTTCACCAGCGCGGGGTCGCGAAGCGCCACGGTGCCGAGGATGACGCGCTCGACCCCGGCGGCGAAGGAGGCCTCCACGTCTTCGAGGCTGCGGATCCCGCCGCCGAGCTGCACCGGAAGCTCGCCCACCGCCGCGGTGATGCGGCGGATGGCGTCGACGTTGCAGGGGCGGCCCGCCCGGGCGCCGTCGAGGTCGACCACGTGGAGGCGCGCGATCGGATGGGAGGCGAAGCCCTCCGCCACCGCCCCCGGGTCTTCGCCGTAGACCGTGGCCTCGTCGTAGCGGCCCTGGGAGAGCCGCACGCAGCGCCCCCGGAGCAGGTCGATGGCGGGGATCACTTCGAAGCGTCTCACGGGGCGGCGTCCCGGGCGTCGGCGTCCGGAACCTCGGCCTCTCGAGCGTCGGCGTCCGAAGCGTCGGGCTCCGGCGGGGCGAGCAGCGAGTCGGCGGTCGCCTCGGTGCCCCACTGGGCGAGCTCCACCGGGGAGAGCCAGCGCGTGCCGCCTCCCGGCAGGCGGAACAGGTTCGAGGGACGCTCGCTGATCCCCGACTGGGTCTCGTCGAAGCCGATCTTCGTGAGGGGCGCGCCGGTGGGCGTGCGATAGGCGGTGACCTCGAACGCGACGCTCGGCCGGGTGCCCACGAGGGTGCGGTCGCGATAGCGGAAGACCCGCCCCACCAGGATGGCGGTCGCGCCGAAGCGCTCGCGGGCGAAGCGCGCGAGGACCGCGGGGTCCATGCGCAGCATCGGCTCGATCTCGAGGCCGAGGGCCGCGGCGAACTCCTCGGGGCCCACGACGTCGACCCCCCGCTGCTCGAGGGCCGCGGCGAGGAACCCCGCCACGATGGGCGGGGCGTCGGGCGGAGGTCCCCCGAGCCCCTGCCCCGCCTGGGCGGCGGCGGGCCAGGGATGGAAGGGAACCACCGCGACCTTGCGAAGGGCGTCGGGATCCGGGTCGCCGAGCTCGGCGCGCTGCACGGCGGGCGCGATGCACCCCGCCGTCGAGAGCGCGAGGGCCAGCACCGCCGCCTCCCGGGCGAGGGCGGGGGTCTTCACGACGAGAGCCAGCGCGCGTAGGCGTCGAGCAGGATCCGGCCCGAGGTCTGGCTCTTCTCGGGGTGGAACTGCACGGCGAAGAGGTTCTCGCGCGCCACCGCCGCGGCGAACTCGCCCCCGTAGTCGACGCGTCCCACCACGTCCGCCTGGTTCTGCGGGGCCGCGTGGTACGAGTGGACGAAGTAATAGGTGTCCTCTTCGGGAAGCGACGCGAGCATCGGATGATCGCCCGAGAAGCGCACGGTGTTCCAGCCGATGTGGGGGACGTGGCGGCGGGATCCGTCGGCGGCGGTCTCGGAGAAGCGGACGACGGGGCCCTTCAGCAGGCCGAGCCCCGGGGTGGTGCCGTGCTCGGTGCTCTCGTCGAAGAGCACCTGCAGGCCGAGGCAGAGTCCGAGATAGCACTTGCCCGCCGCGATGAACTCGACCACCGCCTCGTCGAGACCCTTTCCGCGCAGGTTCGCGAGGGCATCGGCGAACGCGCCGACCCCGGGCAGGACGACGCCGTCGGCCGCGCGCACGGCGTCGGGATCGCCGCTCACCTCCGGGGCGAGCCCGGAGCGCAGCAGCGCCTTGGCGACGGAACGGATGTTGCCGGCGCCGTAATCGACGACCACGACGCGGGGGGAGGATGTGGGGGACATCGGAGGCTAGAGGGATCCTTTCACCGTGGGCAGGCCCTTGACCCGCGGGTCGCGCTCCACGGCCACGCGCAGCGCGCGCGCGGTTCCCTTGAAGACCGCCTCGACGATGTGGTGGGGGTTCTTGCCGTAGCGCAGCTCGACGTGGAGATCGATCCCCGCGTTCTGAGAGAACGCGTAGAGGAAGTCCTCGGTGAGCGTCGCGTCGAAGTCGCCGATCCGCGGGTTCGGCATCTCGACCCGGTACACCAGGTACGGTCGATTCGAGACGTCGAGGGACACCTCGAGCTTCGCCTCGGACATGGGAAGCACGCAGGTCCCGTAGCGCCGGATCCCCGCCGCGTTGCCGAGGGCCTCGCGGACGGCCTGACCCAGGGTGATGCCGACGTCCTCCACGGTGTGGTGGGTGTCGACGGCGAGATCCCCCTTGGCCCGGAGGCGCAGATCGAACAGACCGTGCTTCGCGAAGGACTCGAGCATGTGATCGAGGAAGGGGATCCCCGTCGAGACCTCGTACTCGCCGCTGCCGTCGAGATCGAGCTCGATCTGGATCTCCGTCTCCTTGGTCTTGCGCTCGACCGTGGCGACGCGCTTTGCCGGCGTCGTCACAGCTCGACCTCCGCTTCCCGGGCGGCCTCGCGCTCGCGCCGCGCGCGCCGGATCTTCTGCAGCCGGAGCTCGACCGACTTCGCGTGTCCGGTGAGCCCCTCGAGCTCGGCCAGGCGGATCACGTCGCTGCCGAGCTCCCGAAGCTTCGGGGGCTCGAAGCGCACGAAGCTCGTGCGCTTGAGGAAGTCGTCCACGCCGAGCGGCGAGAAGAAGCGCGCGGTGCCGCCGGTGGGCAGCACGTGGTTCGGGCCGGCGAGGTAGTCGCTCACCGCCACCGGGGTGTAGTGGCCCATCAGGATCCCGCCGGCGTTCGTCACCGCCTTGGCGGCCTTCTCCGGGTCTTCGACCGCGAGCACCAGGTGCTCGGGCGCGTAGCGGTTGGCGAGCTCCATGCACTCGGCGAGGTCCTTCGCGACCACGATGGCCGAGCGCGTCGAGAACGCCTTGCGCGCCACCTTGGCCCGCTCGAGGCCCTTCAGCTGCTTGGCGAGCTGGTCCTGCACCCGGGCCACCAGGGCCTTGACCGGCGTGATCAGCACCGCGCACGCCATCTCGTCGTGCTCGGCCTGGGAGATCAGGTCCGCCGCGATCCAGGCGGGCGTCGCCGTGCGGTCGGCCACCACCAGCACCTCCGAGGGGCCGGCCTCGGAATCGATGCCGACCTCGCCGAAGACCTGGCGCTTGGCGGTCGCCACCCAGACGTTCCCGGGGCCGACGATCTTGTCGACCTTAGGAACGGACTCGGTCCCGAACGCCATCGCCGCGATCGCGTGGGCGCCGCCCATCCGGAACACGCGGTGCACGCCCGCCACCTTCGCGGCCATCAGCACCTCGGGGGAGATGCTGCCGTCCGGGTTCGGCGGCGTCGCCATCACGATCTCGGGGACCTCCACCACCGAGGCGGGCACGGCGTTCATGATGACCGTCGACGGGTACACCGCCTTGCCGCCGGGGACGTAGATGCCCACGCGCTCGAGGGGCCGCACCTTGTAGCCGAAGGTGCCGCCGCCCTCCTCGCGAACCTCCCAGCTCGAGGGGATGCGCTTGCGGTGGAACTCGCGGATGCGCATGGCCGCCTTGCCGAGGGCGGCGCGGTCGGCGGGATCGACGCCGTCGGTGATCTCGTTGATCTCCTCGGTCTCGAGCTCGAGGACGTCCACCTTCGCGCCGTCGTACTTTCGCACGCAGGCGAGCAGCTCCTTGTCGCCGCCCTGGCGCACGCGTTCGATGATCTTGCGCACCTGCTTGTCGACGTCTTCGGCCTGCTCCTCCCGGCGGCGCACGATCTTCTCGAAGGCGGCGTCGAAACCGGATTGATCGGAGCGCAGGACCGGGAGCACCCCCCGAGACGTGGTACGGGCCGCCATGTCATCCCTCCCGACGCACGAGGGCGCCGAGCCCCCGAAGCTTCTCTTCGATGCGTTCGTAGCCGCGATCGATGTGATAGACGCGGTTCACCGTGGTCTCTCCCTCGGCGGCGAGCGCGGCCACGAGCAGGCCCGCCGACGCGCGCAGGTCGGTCGCCATGACGGGCGCGCCCATCAGGCGGTTGCGGCCGCGCAGGTGGGCGGAGCGTCCCGAGAGCGTGATGTCCGCGCCCATGCGCTGGAGCTCGGGCACGTGCATGAAGCGGTTCTCGAAGACCCGCTCGGTGACGACGCTCGAGCCGTTGGCGACGCACAGGGTGGCCATGATCTGGGCCTGCATGTCGGTGGGATAGCCGGGGAAGGGCGCCGTCACCACCTGGATGCCGCGCAGGCCGTCCGGAGCCCGGGCCCGCACCTCGTCGCGTCCGAGCTCGACCTCGGCGCCGGCCTCGCGCAGCTTCTCGAGGGTCGATTCCATGATCGCCGGATCGATCCCCGTGACCTTCACGTCTCCGCCGGTCACGAGACCCGCGGTGAGCAGGGTCCCGGCCTCGATGCGGTCGCCCGCCACCGTGTGCTGGATGCCGCGAAGGCGTTCGACGCCGCGCACGGTGATGCGGTCGCCGCCCGCCCCGCGGACGTCGGCCCCCATCATGTTCAGCACCTGGGCGAGCTCCACCACCTCGGGCTCCCGGGCGGCGTTCTCGAGCACGGTCTCCCCGTTCGCCAGGGTGGCGGCCATCATCACGTTCTGGGTGCCGTTCACCGTGGTGACGTCGAAGGCGAGGCGCGCGCCCTCGAGACCGGGGGTGGTGGCCTCCACGTAGCCGTGGTCGAGGCGGATCTTGCCGCCGAGGGCCTCGAAGCCCTTCAGGTGCTGGTCCACCGGGCGCACGCCGATCGCGCAGCCCCCGGGCTCGGACACCCGGGCCCGGCCGAAGCGGGTGAGCAGCGGCCCCATCACCATGAAGGAGGCGCGCATCTTGCGGACGAGGTCGTAGGGCGCCTCGGGATTCGAGACTCGGCTGCCGTCGATGCGGACCGTGTGCGGCTCGCCCTCCACCCACTCGGCGTCGGCGCCGACCGCGCAGAGGATCTCGAGCATGGCGTCCACGTCGCGCAGCCGGGGCACGTTGCGGTAGCGGGTCTCGCCGTCGACGAGCAGGGCCGCCGCCATCAGCGCGAGGGTCGAGTTCTTCGAGCCCGAGGCGTGCACCTCTCCGCTGAGGCGCGGGCCCCCTTCGACCACGATTCGATCCATGACCTCCCCCCGTTCCGGGATCTGGCGGCGTGCTAGCCGTCGCCGGGCCCGGGCCTCGACACATTCTCGTTCGCGCGGGGGGCAGCGCCAGCGCCGACCTCGGCGGCGCGCCGCCCCGCGACGACTCGCGGGCGATCGGCCAGGTCGCGCCAGGACGTCACCTCTAGCAATCCTGCCGCGCGAAACCACTCCTCGACGCGCCCCGCCTGTCCGGGCGCCAGCTCCACCGCCAGCGCTCCGCCGGGGGAGAGCGCCCCGGGCGCCCCCTCGGCCAGCCGGCGCAGCGCCTCGCAGCCCTCCTCGCCGGCGAAGAGCGCCAGCTCGGGCTCGTGGGCGAGCTCCGGGGCGAGGGAAGGGCGCTCGGCCTCGGAGAGATATGGGGGATTCGACACGATCAGGTCGAACCGCTCCCCGGCGACGGGCGCGAAGAGGTCCCCCTCGAGCAGTCGAATGCGATCGGACATTCCATGCTTGTCGGCATTGGAGGCCGCGATCTCCAGCGCGGCGGGCGAGAGGTCGGTGGCGGTGATCTCGGCATCGCCGAGCTCCCGGGCGAGAGCGAGGGCAATTGCCCCCGATCCGGTTCCTATCTCGAGGATGCGCAGCCCGGAGCGGCCCGCGGCGAGATCGATGGCCGTGCTCACCAGGGTCTCGGTCTCGGGCCGCGGGACGAGGACGTCGGGGCTCACCGCGAGATCCAGGGACCAGAACTCCTTGCGACCGGTGAGGAGCGCCACCGGGACCCGCTCGTCGGCGCGCCGCTGCACCAGCGCCCGGAAGCCCGCGCGCTCCTCCGGGGCGAGGGGCTTGTCGAAGTCCATGTAGAGCTGCAGGCGCTCCACGCCGAGGGAGAAGGCGAGCAGGATCTCGGCATCGAGGCGCGGGCTCGTGATGCCCCGGGACTCGAAGTGCCGGGTGGTCCAGCGCAGCAGCTCGAGCACCGTCCACGCGTCGGACTTCGCCCGCGCGACCGACGTCTCCGCGGGCGCGCTCACGAGGCGTCCTCCGCGTCCAGGGCCTGGGCGTTCAGCGTCGCGTGCACGGCGTCGAGCAGCTCGTCGAGGTCGCCCTCGACCACCGCCTCGAGCTTGTGGAGCGTCACCCCGGCACGGTGGTCGGTGACCCGGGACTGGGGGTAGTTGTAGGTGCGGATCTTCTCGCTGCGCTCGCCGCTCCCCACCTGGGCGCGGCGCGCCGAGGAGCGCTCGTCGGCGAGTCGCTCCTGCTCGGCCTCGTAGAGCCGGGAGCGCAGCACCTTGAGCGCCTTGGCCTTGTTCTTGTGCTGCGACTTCTCGTCCTGGCACTGCACGGTGACGCCGGTCGGGATGTGGGTCAGGCGGACCGCGGAGTCGGTGGTGTTGACGCTCTGGCCGCCGGGCCCCGACGCGCGGAACACGTCGACCCGCAGGTCCGAGGGATCGATGCGGATGTCGACCTCTTCGGCCTCGGGCAGCACCGCGACGGTCACCGTCGAGGTGTGGATGCGGCCCTGGGACTCGGTCGCGGGAACGCGCTGCACCCGGTGGACGCCGCGCTCGTGCTTCAGGCGGTTGAAGACCTGGTCGCCGCTGACGCTCGCGATGATCTCCTTCAGCCCGCCGGAGGTCCCGTGGGAGACCGAGAGCGACTCGACCCTCCAGCCCTGGCGCTCGGCGTAGCGGGAGTACATGCGGAAGAGGTCGGCGGCGAAGAGC
>Ga0055452_10000399_pt1 | contig 11134 bp, 10 predicted proteins | sample China_Galinas_PW_6_FD_57735 | JGI IMG/M metagenome (GOLD analysis project Ga0055452, IMG submission 57735) | Wetland microbial communities from San Francisco Bay, California, USA, that impact long-term carbon sequestration - China_Galinas_PWC_D2 | ecosystem: Environmental > Aquatic > Marine >... | reverse complement strand
CTCACTGGATGGAAGCGAATATGTCCTGAAATATTCAGGCCTGTTTGATGGCGGTGGAGAAAAGATAGAGTTGGCCACCTGGCCACTTTCTGCTTTCTTTATTCTGGTTGCCCTGCTTTCGTTCCTGAATATCTTTTTCTACAGGCACCGTATTCGACAGATAAGAATATCCATATATCTGATCCTGCTAAATGCCGGAATGGTTGGGATGATGTTTTATTATACCGGTGTGGCTAAAACCCAATTAGAAGGGGCTCTTGTACTGCATCAATGGCGTTTTATTGTTCCACCGGTCAACATGGTCCTCCTCTATTTTGCATTCCGAAGGATCCGAAGGGACGAATTGCTGGTAAAAGCTTTCGACAGGATCAGATAATCACGATGTTATCCTGGTCGGTAATCTTTTCGCAATAGTGGCATTTTAGCTTCACATCCGATTTGGAGACCACTTCGAATCGTGTGGTTACCTTTTCATTATTGGTGATACATTTGGGGTTCACACATTTGGCGATGCTGATAATCTCATCCGGGATCTCCACCACCTTTTTCTCCACCACATCATAATCACGTATGATATTCAGCTTGGCACAGGGAGCCACCAGGGCTATCTTATTGATCTCATCATCTTTGAAGAAAACCTTAGAGAGCTTGATGATCCCTTTCTTTCCCAGCTTATTGCTCCCAAGGCTGTTCCCGATTGTGATCATGGTATCTAGTTTATCCAGTTTGAGGATGGATACTACCTTAAAAAGTGCAGAGGCCGGTATGTGATCAATAACAGTGCCTTCCTTAATTGCGCTGACTGACAGTTGTTTATCTTTCATATTTGTAATCTTATTCGATTGGACTCGTATTATTTAACTCCCAGGATTGAGGATAGAATCGCCATACGTACGAATACGCCGTTCCTGGCCTGGTCAAAATAGTAGGCATGGGGACTCCCGTCCACATCCGGGTGAATTTCATTTACCCTGGGCAGGGGGTGAAGCACCTTCATGGTCTGCTTGGTGCCTTCCAGCATTTTTTTGCGCAGGATATAGGCGTTTTTAACTCTCTCATATTCAATCGGATCGGTGAATCTTTCCTGCTGGACCCTTGTCATATAAAGTATATCAGCTTCGGGTAGAGACTCTGTCAATTCCTTGCCTTCGAAATATTTCAGTCCGACCTTGTCGAGGTAAAGCTTGTATGCTGGGGGCATTTTTAGTTCGTCGGGTGAAATAAAATAGAAAGTTGGACTGAATAGGGACATGGCCTGTAGCAAAGAATGAACCGTCCTACCATATTTCAGGTCTCCCACCATGACTATTTTCAGGTTCTCCAGTCTGCCCTGGGTCTTCAGGATGGAATACATATCCAGCAGTGTCTGTGAAGGGTGCTGGTTGGCACCGTCACCGGCATTTACGATGGGAACAGGGGAGACTTCACTGGCCAGGCGGGCACTTCCTTCCAATGGATGGCGCATCACTATCAGGTCCGCATAGTTGCTGACCATTTTGATGGTGTCGTGCAGGGTTTCTCCCTTGGATGCACTGGTTGCACCCGCATCGCTGAATCCCACAACCCGGCCTCCCAGACCGTTAATGGCTGTCTCAAAGCTCAGGCGCGTTCTGGTGGAGGGCTCAAAAAACAGGGAGGCGATCACAAATCCATGCAGGATATCCTGCCGCGGATTCGCTTCGAATTCAGCAGCAAGCTCAAGGATCCTCAGGTACTCTTCCCTGGTGAAATCAGTGATTGAAACAAGATCTTTATTCTTCATATCGTGATAATTTATAACGTATATAATATAGTGACTATTCTTCTATAACTGTTATGTTGCACTCCGTGATTTTTGAAAAACTAGCTAACACTTGTTTCGTCTGTCTCTTCCAGATTTTCAGGGTAAGAGAACACACCAGATCAAATTTCTGTTCTTCCATTTCGACTTGAAAATCCTTGATGATCTTCATCACCCGGTTCATCTGTTCATATTCAAATTCCAGGATCATGCGGTCAAATACCCTGCACTCAATGATAATGTTACAGTCCAGTGCAATTGAGGCAGCAGAGCGATAGGCATTGATCAGTCCGCCCACTCCCAGCAGGGTACCTCCAAAGTACCGTACCACAACCACCAGGATATCGGTAAGGTCCCTCGATACGATCTGACCATAGATTGGTTTGCCTGCACTGCCAGACGGCTCGCCATCATCATTGACCCTGTACCGGCTCTTTTCAGGCCCCAGCCGCCACGCATAGCAGTGGTGGCGTGCATCATGGTGCTGCCTGCGAAGTCCATCGAGATGTTTTTTCACCGTCTCTTCATCTCTGACGCGATAGGCGAAGGCGAGGAACTTGCTGCCTTTTTCTTTGTAGCTTCCTTCAGAAGGTGATAATATGGTTTTATACAGATCGGCCATCTATACCAATGTAAACAGTAGCAGGGCCAGGACCGATAATCCGATTCCTATCCAGTTGATATGGATGAGTTTCTCCCTGAATACCACAAGACCCACCAGAACGCTCAGGGCAACAATGCTGATGTTATTTGCGCCGAATATCACTGAACTATCCATACCCTTTCCCGGAACTGCGTAGTTCAGGGCTTTCACTATAAAAAAAACGGAGCCGAAATTAACGGCCCCTAGCAATATACCCCATCCCCATGTAGCCCCTTTAAGAAAATGTCTGTTGTGCTTCCTGAACACCAGCATGGCAAGAGTCCCTGAGATGAAAGCGTTCAGGAACAGGATAGCACTGAACAGGGCAATCTCCGGATCACTCACATACTGCTGTTGAGCCAGTTTTACCAGGGAGTCCACCACACCCATTCCAACAAAAAGCAGGAGTGGAGTATAAATAACACCTCCTTCCGGATGCACTCTTTCCGGTTTATATACTGTAAGCATGACTCCTGCAAGAGCAATCAACAGGGCAACTGATTTCAAAAGTGTTAATTTATCGGACGGGTCGATTACAAGGGAAAAGATGATGGGAAATATGACTGACATTTTTCCAGCAACGGTGGTAATTGACAGACCGGCTCTCATGGTTGAATATGCAACCAGAAAGAACAGGAGGATGAACATGATTCCGATAATGATACTGATGGGAAGCCACCGGGCATTAAGAATGGAGCCTGGTGCCGTTTCACCCGGGTAAATAATAAAACCAAGGATAGTTGCAACCAGGTAGTTGATGACGATTACCGGTAAGGCAGGGATATTGAAACGGTTAATAATTTTGAAGATGACAAAAATGGCGGTTGAAGAGAGTATGCAGAGCAGAAGAAAATGCATTCAGAATATCTAATAAAAAAAACAGGTTCCGCGGGAACCTGTTTCTGTTTGATACTACATTTTTAGTTTTTTCTCGATTTCATCGACCTGAAGCCGGAACCGTTTATCGGTTTCGATCAGGTTATTCACTGTTTTGCAGGCATGTAACACAGTGGCATGATCTTTCCCGCCAATCTGTGAACCAATGGTGGCAAGTGACGATTTTGTCAGGGTCTTGGAGAAGAACATGGCCACCTGTCGTGCCTGAACAATCTCCCTTTTGCGGGTTTTAGACTGCAGTTGTTCCAATCCTATATTATAATAGTTACATACCACCTTCTGAATATAATCGATGGAGATCTCCCTCTTGGTGCTTTTGATAAGCTTATCGATCATCTCTTTGGTCAGGTCCAGGGTGATCTCCTTTTTATTGAGAGTCGATTGTGCCAGCAGGGAAATAAGTGCTCCTTCCAGCTCCCGGATATTGTCGGAGATATGAGTGGCTATATACTCCAGCACCTCCTCGGGGAGTACAATGCCGTCGTTGTAAGTCTTCTTCTTCAGGATGGCCATCCGGGTTTCAAAATCCGGAGCCTGCAGATCGGCGGAAAGGCCCCACTTGAACCTGCTCAGGAGCCTTGATTCCATACCCTGTAGCTCAACCGGGGGTTTATCCGATGTCAGGATCAGCTGTTTGCCGCTTTGATGCAGGTGATTGAAAATATGGAAGAATGTATCCTGGGTTTTCTCTTTTCCGGCAAATTCATGGACATCATCAATGATCAATACATCGATCATCTGGTAAAAATGGAGAAAATCATTTTTATTGTTGTTCCTGATCGCATCCACGAATTGCGTCTGGAATTTGTTGGCATTTACATAGAGAACTGTTTTTTCGGCGAACAGTTCCTTCACCTCAATGCCTATGGCCTGTGCAAGATGGGTTTTTCCCAATCCGCTATCCCCGTATATCAGCAGGGGGTTAAATGCTGTTCCTCCCGGATTCTTGGAGACGGCAAATCCTGCAGAACGCGCAAGCCTGTTGCATTCTCCTTCAATGAAGTTGTCAAATGAATTCTCCGGGTTGAGCCTGGGATCGATATCCAGTTTCTTCAATCCCGGGATAACAAACGGGTTTCGGATACTGTTCTCACTGGCATCCAGTGGAACCGACACAGGTTTATTCTTGATCTCCCGGCTGTTTTTGGCCGGAAACTTGACTGTATAAGGTTTACTGTTGTTATAAGAGTTATTCTGCATGACCACGTTATACTCGAGCTTGGCTTCCGGGCCGAGCTCTTTCTTGATCACCTTCCGCAAAATGTCAATATACTGCTCTTCAAGGTACTCATAGAAAAAGGGACTGGGAACCTGGATAGTCAGAACGTCATTTTCAAGTTTTAGTGGAACAATAGGCTCAAACCAAGTACGAAAACTGATTGAGGGTACATTGTCTTTAATCACATTCAGACAATTGTTCCAAATACGTTCATGCATTTTAAACGTCGATTTAATGTTAGGTAATACGCTTAGTGCTTATGGGATTCCCAGAAACAAAGATTGTGAAAAAATAGTTAAAAAAAAACTCATGCTGACTTGAAAGTCTCAGAATAATTATATCCTTTTTAAGGTCAATTATTTATAAATCGAAAAAAAACATAAAATTTATAATATACTGTAGATGAGTGAGTTATAATATATTACAATTAGTTTATCCTTAATGGATTGTTATTTAAACCTTTAGTCTGAACAATTCAATATTTCATTTAATACGATTCCCGGCCACATAAATATTTTAGACAATTATTTACACTATTTTGTCAAATTTCAGGCTGGCAAAACTCGCGGAAAAGGGAATTTTCTTTTTGTTATTTTCCAAACAGTGAAAAGTGGACGTAATCTCCCGGATTTTCATTCAGGTCGACAACCAGGCTGTCCAGATCGGCCACAAGATTTTGGAGATGGGTATAGAGTGTATCTGAGTAAAGAAGCTTGCCAACACTTCCCTCTCCTGAGTTCACCTGTTCAATCACCTGCCTGAATGCTTCAGAAGTTGCCAGCAGCTCTTCTGCAATCCTGTCAATCCCGGCGCTGTCAAGGGATTCGCTAATGGAATTCAGATGTCCTGTCATGGATGCAATCTCACCCTCCTGCGACTCGAGCATCGAAGTGAATGACTCCAGGTTCTCAAAACTCTCATAGAGCGATCCGCCCTTTCTAAGTGAGGCAGAAAGAGATGCGGATATCCGGGAAAGATTCTGCATAGCTTCCTGCGGGTCCTCAGATTCCAGCAAATGATCAAGTTTCATCACTACACTGTCAAGTGATTCTGCCAGATCACCTATCTGCTCCATTACAGGCATTACCTGGGATGAGATTGAGGTGATCAGGTCATCCTGCGTGGACGAGCGTATTGTATCGTTGTGAGCCAGTAATTCATCGTCCCCTGAAGGTTCCAGCCGAATGGCCCTGGTCCCAAGCAGATCTGCACTGAAAAGTATTGCGGTAGCCCCCCTGTGCAGGTGATACTGTTTCTCAATATGCAATATAACATGCACGGGCATTGGTTTTTCCGGTTGAAGTTCAATGGCTTCAATGTAGCCAACCTTGATGCCCTTCATAAGCACCGATGCAGAATTCTCCAACCCTTCGGAATCCTCAAAGTAGGCATGGAGGGTGTACGTGGTGTTAAGTATATTCCTTCCTTTCAGGTAGTTGATCCCCCATATTAAGACAACCAGGGTTGCGATCCCTATCAAACCTACTTTGACCTCACTTCTTATTTTCATAATCCATTCATTTCCTCCAGGGCATCACTCAGCGGAATGATCTTTCCGCTTTTCGAAGCCACGACAAAAGCGTCAGGATAGTCTGATTTGATCGCTTTACACCTCTCCAGTGCATCGTGGTAACTGGTCTCACTGCCCACAATATACTTGAACCACCTGCCGTCCTCTATAACCTTTACCTCTGTATATCCTTTAAATGATGTCGGATCTGTTGCTATTTTATTCTTGGAAGAGGCCAGCTGAATGCTAAAGATAATCTTTTCCGCGGAAGGTTCTATTTCACTTGATGGTGTCTCGTCCGATACATCTTCGTCTGCAACCACAACGGTCAGATTGGTCCTGCTATCGATCTCCTCCTTATAGTCCCTGAAGCCGCGATAGATAGCCGAAGCAATAATATCCTGCCCATAATCCGAGAGCAGGTATTTTTCCTCTTCGGGATTGGATATGAATCCTGTCTCTATAAGAACACCTGGCATTGAAGTCTGTGCCAGCACCAGCAGACTCTGTTCCCTGACCCCCAGGTCCTTTCTGCCGGCTCGTTCCCGAAACTGATCCTGGACGTAATCTCCAAATTCGATGCTTTGGTTAAGATAAGTCTTTTGCATCAGTGAAAACATAATGTACGATTCAGTTGATCTGGGATCAAATCCTTCATATCTGGTCTCATAATCATCTTCAAGCAGGATCACTGAATTCTCCCTGACCGCTACATCAAAGTTCTCTTCCGTCCTGATACTTCCCAATACAAGAGTAAGGGTGCCACTGGTCGTTGGACGGGTGCTGGAGTTCACATGAATGGAGAGAAACAGGTCCGCTTTTGCATCATTGGCAATTTCAGCTCTTTTATATAATTCAGGATATTCATCTGTTTTCCTTGTAAAGATCACCTTCACATCCGGTATATTCTTTGAAATATAATCCCCGACTTTAAGGGCTATGGCGAGGGCAATATCCTTCTCTTTTCCTACCTTTCCAATGGCACCGGGATCTTTTCCGCCATGTCCGGCATCAATAACGATTGTATGAATACCGGTTGGCGGATCAGAAACGCTTCCATTTACACCGGGGATAAGTATAAATGCTAAAAATGTTGATACAAGAAATGTATGAATCAGCCGTTTTACATTTATTGGCATTACCTTTGCGTTTATCACAAAAATATAAGTTTATCCATATTGCTAAACCATAGGGAAAAGATATTTTTCATCATCTTACTAACTGTCGGGACATGCAGCCTCATGCGTGCTCAACAGGAGGATTCCGTTATGGTTGCTGATACAACGGGAAATATTTCACAAAATTATATGTTACCTGATGGTACATTTATGCCTGATTCACTGTTAACCGATTCGGTGCTAACCGATACCATTCAAATACCGCAGTCATCCGGAAATGAAATTGAGGCAGAGGTCGCCTATGATGCAAATGACTCCCTTATATTTTCACTGGATGGTAGAACCGTTGAGTTATATGGCCAGGGTCATATAGCCTACGAGGATATTACCCTGGATGCTGACTATATCAGGTACGAAATGGATTTGAACCTGGTTGTTGCAAACGGACTTCCCGATTCAACGGGGAAAGTGGTGGGGAACCCGGTGTTTAAAGATGCCAATAACTCATTCGAATCTAAAACGTTACGCTATAATTTCAAGACCCAGAAAGGCTATATTGAAGAGGTGGTTACCCAGCAGGAGGGGGGATATCTCCATGCCCAGCAGACCAAAAAACAGAGCAACGGACATATTCACCTCAAGGACGGTAAATACACCACCTGTGATGCGGAACATCCCCATTTCTATCTCGCCATTACAAAAGGGATCGACATGCCGGGCGATAAGATCGTCTCAGGACCTGCCTATATGGTGATTGCCGATGTACCGCTCCCCATTGGACTCCCTTTCGGTTTCTTTCCCAATTCCATGACCAAGACTTCGGGAGTGCTTCTGCCCAAATACGGGGAGGAAGACCGAAGAGGGTTTTACCTCAGGGAGGGGGGCTACTATTTTGCCATGAATGATTATATGGACCTGCGGATTACAGGCGATATCTATTCAAACGGAACCTGGGGCGTCAGGCTGGGAAGCAATTATAAGCTGAACTACAAGTTTTCCGGTAACCTGAATGTGCGGTATTTTAAGAATATTACAGGCGATAAGAATATCGAGGGCGACTATAGCGTTAGCAGGGATTATGCCATAGGCTGGAGTCACGCGCAGGACTCCAGGGCCAATCCAAGCAGCACCTTCAGGGCCAGTGTGAACCTTTCCAGCTCCTCCTATGACAAGAACCACACCCGTAATATCAACAGTGTCATGAGAAATACCAAGCAGTCCAGTATCTCGTACACTAAATCTTTCCCCAACAGTCCTTTTAATCTGAGTGCCTCCCTGAACCATTCCCAGAACAGCGCTAACAAATCGGTGAGTATGACACTGCCAAAGATATCATTGAACATGGCCAGGATCAATCCGTTCAAAAGAAAGGTGGCCACCGGTCCCCGGAAATGGTATGAGGATATTCAGTTGAGTTACACCAGCCTGCTGGAGAACCGGATCAACACCTCCGATTCACTACTGTTTACCAGCCAGGTATGGGATACTATGAAAACCGGTTACAAGCACAATATCCCGCTGAGCCTGAGCTTCAGGCCATTCAAAAAGACACCCATGTTGCAGAGTTTCGCCATTACCCCCTCCATGAATTACAATGGAGTGCTCTACACCAGGCAGATGCACAAAACATTCTTGGGATATGACACTATCACCGGGCGTGCCCAGGTGAATGAACAGTTGATCAATAAGATATCCTATGGGCAATCACTTTATCCCAGCATCGGTACAGGATTGTCCCCCAAGATCTATGGAATGTACACGTTCCGGGGAAGGGGCAGGCTGCAGCAGATCCGTCACGTGATGTCCCCAACGGCCAGTTTTTCCTATGTCCCGGATCTTAGCTCTATCCAGGCCGACTATTACAGGACAGTGACCGATCCTGAAAGCGATAGTATTATTGAAACATACTCCATCTATGAAGGTCAGATCTATGGCACTCCCACAGTGAGGGGAGCCTCGGGTTCACTGAACTTTTCATTACGTAATAACATTGAAGCGAAGATGCGGTCGAAGGTGGATACCATTGAGGAATTGGAAAAGGTCACATTACTGGATAACCTGAGCCTGAGTACCAGTTATGACCTGTTTCATACCGATACGCTGACACCCGCCTGGACCCCGGTCAACTTTAACGGGAGCACCAGGATATTTAAAGATAAACTGAATATTACTTTCAGGGGGACCATGGATCCCTTCGGATACGATGGAACACATGATCGTGTAGCCGAGACCTGGTTTTCGCAGACAGGGAAACCGCTTCGTTTAACTGCTGCCAGTCTCTCCGCGGGTTTCAATCTGAAATCCCAACAGCAGAATACTGATAGTAAAGAGGGACAGACGACCATGGATCGCGAATCCCAGCTCAATAATCCTGATATGTCGGGCGACGACCCCCTGGGTACTTACGATCCCAATGTGGAGGATTATTATGGGGATTATGTGGATTTTAAAGTCCCCTGGACACTTCGGGTCGATTACAGTTTCAGCTATTCCAAAAGGAGAGATGAAGCCAAGATTGTACAGACAGTGCGTGCATCGGGCGATTTCAGTCTGACGCCTAACTGGAAGATCGGGTTCAATTCAGGATACGATCTCGACAGGAAACAATTCACTACCACCAACCTGAGTATTTACAGGGACCTGCACTGCTGGGAGATGAGGATATCCGTGGTGCCCTTTGGAACCTATAAATCATACAACTTCCAGATCAACGCCAAATCGTCGATCCTTTCCGACCTCAAGTACAACAAGCGGAAACCCTGGGTGGACAACTTCTAAGAAAACGTAGTATCACAGGATAGGGTCTCTTTTTCGTTATAACTGATCGTCGCTTAGAACCGTGCTTGCGAGCTCAGGTGTTGTTTGCTAGGTCCGTTCCTGGCTGAATCCAGCCTTCGTCTGGCTAAGGCTTACTCACGAATATACCTAACAACGAGAAAAGGTATCTTAAAGGTAGTTTTAACTATAGTGTGTTCTGACTACTCGGATACAATCTCGAATGGAATATCCACCAGTACCTCTTTATGGAGCTTAATGGTTGCTGAATAGCTTCCGATCTCTTTGATCAGGTCATCCTTGATGGAGATATTCTTCCGTTCAATATCAAATCCTTTTTCGATCAGGGCCTCGGCAATCTGGATGGTATTGACAGAACCGAAGATCTTACCTTTTGTGCTGGTTTTGGCCCCAATAGTAAGTGAAACCTTTTTCAGCTCTTCAGCCTGTTGCAGGGCGGCCTCTTTCAGCTGAGCCTCTTTGTGTGCACGTTGACGGAGGATTTCCTCGTGGACCTTCTTATTCTGTGCAGTGGCATTGATGGCATACCCTTTTGGAATCAGGTAATTCCTGGCATAACCATTTTTCACCATTACAATGTCGTCCTTATTTCCCAGATTGGGCATGTCCTGTTTTAAGATCACATTCATTTTAAATTCCTCCTATTACTTTAACATGTCGGTTACATAAGGAAGCATGGCCAGGTGACGAGCACGCTTGATGGCCACGGCAATCTTTCTCTGGAACTTAAGCGAAGTACCGGTCAGGCGCCTGGGCAGTATTTTTCCCTGCTCGTTCAGGAACTTCTTGAGGAACTCAGGATCTTTGTAGTCAATGTATTTGATACGGCTCTTTCTGAACCTGCAATACTTTTTTTTCTTGATCTCTACCGTTGGCGGAGTTAAATATCTGATTTCTGAATTATCCTGTGCCATTATACTTCCTCCTGTTTTTGTTCAACCGATTTTCTGGCTCTTTTCTTTTCTGCATAAGCTACCGCATATTTCTCCATCTTCATGGTCAGAAAGCGGATGATACGTTCATCTCTGCGATATTCAACTTCAAGTTTGGCGATCAGGTCAGGTTCAGCCCTGAACTCTAACAGGTGGTAAAATCCGGTGGATTTTTTCTGAATGGGATAGGCCAGTTTTTTAAGGCCCCAATCCTCTTCATACACGATTTCACCCTTGCT
>Ga0055452_10000398_pt1 | contig 11145 bp, 7 predicted proteins | sample China_Galinas_PW_6_FD_57735 | JGI IMG/M metagenome (GOLD analysis project Ga0055452, IMG submission 57735) | Wetland microbial communities from San Francisco Bay, California, USA, that impact long-term carbon sequestration - China_Galinas_PWC_D2 | ecosystem: Environmental > Aquatic > Marine >... | reverse complement strand
GCCGCGTCTCGTACTTCGGCTGCTGCACGACGGCGTGGTTCGTGTGGGCCAGGATCGCCGTGGACAGCTGGAACTCCGCGGCGATCGCGTCCTCGCCCGGCACGTTCTCGCGAATCCACTCGACGTGATTCGCCAGCTCGCCCATGTGCCCGGGCGTGTACCACAGATCCGTGTTGTAGCTCGACATCCGGTAGCCGAAGGCGACGCCCTGGAAGGCCAGAACGGCCAGGGTCGCGGCCAGCGCGTCGCGACGCAGCTCACCGTCGAAGAGCAGCACCACGGCCACCGGGGCGGCCAGTCCGCACAGCACGTCGGTGCGCTGGATCAGCAGCGCCGACGCGACGGCGGCGACGGCGAAGGCCGAAAGCACCAGCGTTCGGTCGTCTCCGCGTCCGCGCCACCAGCCCGGCAGCCAGCGCAGCACCGCCAGCGGCAGCAGCAGCCCCGGCAGCCCCAGCCTCCAGACGAAGCCGAGACTGGATCCCGTCGAGAACGGGCCCTGCCACAGCAGCCGCGCGCCGAAGGGCAGCGCGTCGGGATCCGCCGGAAGCTCCCCGCCGAAGCGCAGCTTCGCCAGCACCAGCGCGAGCACGTGGCCGTAGTCGGACTCGCCCGACGAGAGCACGCCGACGCCCCACATCCCCGCGGCCACACAGGCCGCGGCCAGGGCGAGCCCCAGCGCCATGCGGGACGCGGCCGAGAGCGCCACGCGCCGCTCGATGGCGGCCAGCGCGAGCAGCGCCGCGAGAAGCATCAGCGGCGGCGAGAGCACGAAGAGCTTGGCGCGCAGGACCGGCACCAGCATCGCCCCGGCGGCGACGATCGCCGGAAAGAGCCAGCTGCCGGGGGCCGCCAGGGGGTTGCGCCCGCTGCGCAGCGCCCAGGCGGTGATGGAGAGCGCCTCGAGAGTCAGCACGAAGCCCATGGCGTGCCACGTGGCCGCGGCACCCAGCAGCGCGAGCGCCGCCAGGGCGATGGCGGCGGGGGTGGCGAGGCGGACCGCCCGCGCCAGCAGCCACAGGTGCAGGGCGAACAGCGGCAGGCTCAGGTCCTCGCGCATGAAGACGAAGCCGACGGTCCGGTAGTTGGCGGGGATCAGCGCGTAGAGCGCCGCCGCCAGGACCGCCGGTGCCACCCGCCCGGACAGCTCCAGGGCCAGGCCGTAGACGCCCACGGCGGCGAGGCTCGCCACCACCCCCATCACCACCACGGCCACCACGTGGAGCGGCCAGGCACCGCCGCAGAGCAGGACGACCCACGCCACCAGGAACTCGAGGCCGACCGTGAACATCGCGGGCACGTCGGTGGTCTCGGGATGCTCGATGCGCGGATCGGCGCGGAAGTCCGGCGGCGGCAGGCCCCCGGACTCGACGATGCGACGCGTGAGGTAGTAGAGCAGGCCCGGATCGCTCTTGAACATCTGCTCGGGACGCTCGGCGTCGAAGCCGTGCTGCGAGAAGGTGGTCTGGATCCGGACGGCGGAGCCGAGCGCGACGACGGCGAGCAGGAGCAGCAGCCCGACGCGCCGTGCACTGCGGGCGGAGTGAGGTCGCGTGCCCGGCAGCGTCATCGCGCGCCGAAGTTACCCCAGCGTCCAGCGACGCGATTCGGCGCGGGGGGACCCTCCCATCCAGGCGATGTGGGAGGCGATGTGGGCGCAGGGGAGGCGGCGGCACGCCCCGCGGATCCGGACGTGGGAGCCGGGGTGTTTCAGTTGAAATCGAATGTCATTTTCGTTTAAGCTCCCGGAGCCGACGCCCGGCCCCGAGGAGCCCCATGACGCCCGAGCTCTACCCCTACGTGCGCTGGGTGCATGTCCTGGCGGCTGCGGCGTGGTTCGGCGAGGTCGTCGCGATCAACTTCATCCTCATCCCCACCCTCTCGAGCTACGAGGGCGACGGCAGGAAGCGCTTCCTCAACAGCGTCTTCCCGCGGGTGTTCCGCATGGCGTCGATCCTCTCGGCGACCGCCGCCGTCACCGGAGGGCTGCTCCTCTACCACCACGTCGGCTTCGATCTCTTCGCCCTGGGCGACAGCCGCTGGGGGAAGCTGCTCCTCTTCGGCGGCACCCTCGGACTGCTGCTGACCCTCTTCCACTTCTTCATGGAGAACCACCTGGCGCGGCGCGTCGGGGTCGGCTGCCCGGACCTCACCAGCGAGGACGTCGAGGACGTCCACGGCAAGCTCAAGATCGTGCCGCGGATCGGTCTGGTCGTGATCTCGACCATCTTCGTGGTGATGATGTCGGCCGTGCGCGGCTGAGATCAGCGTCCGGGTCGAGGCGGTGCTTCGGAGCCCGCCCGATCCGACAGCGCGTCGCGGACCGCGGACGAGAGATCGCCGAGGTCGAAGGGCTTCTCGATGATGCGGAAGATCGTGCCGTCCGGCGCGTCCCGCCGGGCGCGCTCGGACCGGAATCCGGTGATGAGGATGACCTTCAGCTCGGGATCGACCCCACGCAGTGCCTCGGCGACCTCGAGGTTGCAGCTGTCGTCCAGCATCCAATCCAGGATCAGGAGGTCCGGCGGACGCTCCGCGCCGATCTCGAGGGCCTCGCCCCCGCTCGATGCGCTCCGGACTTCGTGACCCTCCCGCGCCAGATGCCGGGTGAGGTAGCGGCGGTAGCTCCTCTCGTCGTCAACGACCAGGATTCTGGCCATTCGCCTGCTCCGCCCAAGGAAGCTCGATGGTCACGGTCGTCCCGCGCCCCGGCTCGCTCTCGAGCTCGATCGTCCCGCCGTGGTCGGCCACGAGGCCGTGGCCGATGCTGAGGCCCAGTCCGGTCCCCCCGCGTCCCTGCCGCGTGGTGAAGAAGGGGTCGAAGACGTGGTGGAGGTGCTCCGAGGCGATTCCCCGCCCGTCGTCCTCGATGACGAGTCGAGCCGAGGACCCGCCGGCGCGGGTGCGGAGGGCGACGCGCTTTGCGCCGGACTCGAGCGCGTTCTGGAGCAGGTTGGAGAGCACCTCCTCCATCGCGACCTCGTTCAGGGTCACCGGGGGCAGGTCGGCGTCGAGGCCCAGCTCGACCTCGACGCCGGCCTCCTTGATCTGTCGGGAGAGGTGGGTCACACAGGATCGCACCAGGCGGTTCAGGTCTCCCGGTACCTTGTGACTCGTATCCTCCTGGGCGAACCGCAGCAGGTGCCGGACGATCCGGCCGCAACGGGTGGCCTCCGCGACGATGTCTTCGAGCGCCTCGTCGACGGCGGCCGGATCGCTCCGGGCGCTGGCGGCGTACTGGGCCGCCAGGAGGATGCCGCCGACCGGGTTGTTGATCTGGTGGGCGATTCCCGCCGCGAAGGTTCCGATCGAGGCGAGCCGCTCGGCGTGCCGCAGCTGCCGGTGGGAGCGCTCCAGCTCGGCCGTTCGCGTGGCCACGAGCTCCTCGAGGTGGTTGCGATGTCGAGCGAGCTCCGCGTCGGTCCGCTTCCGCTCGGTGACGTCCCGGCTGACGATGACCGCCCGCATCTCCCCCCCGGGCGCCTGGTATGCGTTTCCGGAGTGCTCGAACCAGCGCCAGCTTCCGTCCTGGTGTCGCAGCCGCGTCACCACCCCGCGCTCCCACCTGCCCTCGAACAAGCGTTGGAAGGCCAGGGCCACCTCGGCCTGCTCGTCCGGGTGGACGAAGTCCAGCGATACCCGACCGATGAGCTCGTTCGGCTCGTAGCCGAGTACGCTCTGATGGTTGGGACTGGCGTAGAGCATCCTTCCCCTCGAATCGACCTCCATGATCAGATCGAAGGCGTTGCTCGTCAGCCGTCGGTAGCGCGCCTCGCTCTCCCGGAGCGCGCTCTCCGCCTCGGCGCGCCGCGCGAGCTCCCGGGTCCGGTCGTCGACGACCCGATCGAGATCGGCGTTCACTCGCTGGAGTGTGTCGAGGGCCTCGCGCCAGCGCTTCACGACGACTCCGATGACGCCGACGACGAGAATCGTCGCGAAGACGCTCGAGACCGTGTTCCCGATCGCGTAGGGGAGCGACACCTGGGAGTCCACGATGGGCGTGTCGGAGAGGGCCGGCGCGTAGGGGATCACTCCCGCCGTCGAGGCGACGAGGCTCGCGAGGAGCAACGTCATGCCCGCGCCGATCGCGAGGGCGGCCACGGCGGGCGGCAGGAGCAACACGTTCGTGACGCAGCCGATGATCACGGCGATCCACGCGGGTGTCGAGATCGGGCCGAGTGCGTAGGCGACGCCGACGACGCCGAGCCACCAGGAGAGGCTTCCAACCATCAGGTAGAGCGTGTGCGGCCCCGGCTTGCGCCGCTCGAGCGAGCCCCAGGCGAGGAAGAGCGCCCAGAATGCGCAGACGGCCGTCATCCCGTCACGCATCGGGACCAGCGTGGCCCGATCGAAGTAGGGCTCCACGTCGGGGTGCGCCAGCAGATAGCCGGAGCGCAGGGCGTACGCGACGAAGAAGGGAAGGGTGATCAGGATCAGCAGCCGACAGCGGTCGACGGCGCTCCAGTCGAGGGGCTTCCCAATCCCCCAGCCACTCGGCGCACGGTCCGGCGGCTCCCGGAAGGCACCGGTCTCCTGCTGCTCGGGGACTCGGATGGCTGCCTGCTCCGGCACTTCATCTCATTGGATCACGGCCGGTCGGTGCGGTCAAGCTCGGGTGCGCGGTGCGCCGAGGCGCCGACGAGGTCGTCCCGTCGAGCGCGCGCGCTCCCGTGCCGCGCCGGCCGTTCGTCCCAAGCGGGGCGTTCCGCACCACCGCTTCGGCGCGGTCGCGGCCCCATGGTATCTTCAGGAGCGCCCGTCGCGGGCAGGGAGGACGCTGCGTGGCCCGATTGCAGGAGGTTCGAGTCGGCGTCCAGCCGCTCTCGCGATTCAAGAGCGTGACGTCTCCCGAGCGCCTTCGCGAGCTGGTGGCAGTCGCGCATGCGATGCGCGATCGGCTCTCCAAGCGCGTCGTCTGGAACGTGAACTCCACGGCGGTCGGCGGTGGCGTGGCCGAGATGCTGCCCTCGCTGCTGGGCTATACGCGCAGCGTCGGGATCGACTCGCGCTGGGGGGTGATCGACGGATCGCCGGAGTTCTTCCGCGTGACCAAGCGCATCCACCACGCGCTGCACGGATCGCCCGGCGACGGCTCGGCCCTGGGCCCCGAGGCCCGCGCGATCTACGAGGCCACCCTCCGCGAGAACGCCCTCGAGCTCGGAGGAATCGTTCGCGACGGCGACATCGCGATCCTGCACGACCCCCAGACGGCGGGCCTGGCCGGGCCGCTCATGGCGGCCGGCGCGAAGGTGATCTGGCGCTGCCACATCGGCCTCGACCACCCGAACGAGCAGGTCGCCCTGGCCTGGGAGTTCCTGGCGCCCTATCTCGAAGACATCCCGCTCTTCGTCTTCTCGCGGCAGACCTACGTGCCCGATCTGTGCGACCACGGACGAGCCGTCATCATCCAGCCCTCGATCGACGCCTTCTCCCCGAAGAACCAGGAGCTCTCGGACGACGCGGTCCGCACCATCCTCGTCCACACCGGGCTCGTCGAAGGGCCGCCGCCCGTGGACCCCGATCACTCGTTCGTGCGCGACGACGGCACCCCCGGGCGGGTCGAGCGGCGCGCCGACGTGACCCGCATGGGGCGCGCGCCGGACTGGGAGACGCCGCTCGTGGTGCAGGTGTCGCGCTGGGACCCGCTCAAGGACATGGCGGGGGTGATGGAGGGCTTCTCGCGCCTCTGCCACGGGAGCTGCCCGTGCCGGTCGGAGCTCGTTCTGGCCGGCCCCAACGTGAAGGCCGTCTCCGACGACCCCGAAGGCGCCCAGGTCTTCGACCGGGTGGTCGAGCAATGGCGCGAGCTGCCCCACGGTGTCCGCGACCGGATCCACCTGGCGTCGCTTCCGACGACCGACGTCCAGGAGAACGCCGCGATCGTGAACGCGCTCCAGCGCCATGCGACCATCGTGGTGCAGAAGAGCCTTCAGGAAGGGTTCGGCCTCACCGTCACCGAGGCGATGTGGAAGGGCCGCGCGGTCGTCGCGAGCGCGGTGGGGGGGATCCAGGACCAGATCGAGGACGGCGTCAGCGGAGTGCTGCTGAAGGACCCGAGGGATCTGGACGAGCTGTCCGACGTGCTCTGCGACCTGCTCTGCAATCCCGAGCGCATGGCGTCGCTGGGCCGGGCCGCCCGCGAGCGGGTGCGCGACCACTTCCTGGGCCTGGAGCACCTGCTCAAGTACGCGACCCTGCTCGAGCGGATCGACTCGCTCTGACCCCCACCGGCTCCGTCCGACCCTCCGGGTGCGGGCGTGTCGCTGGGAAGGATCGGGCCCGCGCTCAGGGAGGCAGGATCTCGTAGACGCGCAGCCAGGGCGCACCGCTCCGCCGGCCGGGGAGCGGCGCGGAGCGGAAGATCGGGCGATGGGATGCGAGCGCCGTCTCCGCGTCTGGCGCGCGGAGCCGCCGCCACATGGCGTGCGCGGAGTAGCCCTGGGAGTGCCCCGATCCCGACTGGGTCACGATCACGTAGCGGATGCCGAAACGCTCGGCGATCTCGAGGGCCTCGCTCTCGGACTCGGCGGCGAAGTAGTCCTCGGCCGCGGCGAAGCCTTCGACGCCGACGTCGTCTCCGAAGTTGTCCTGGATCACCGGACGCTCGGCGACGTACCGGATGAGGTGGCCGAGCCCCCAGGGCGCGAGCACGGCGTACTCCGGCGACCGGGATGCGTCCAGATATCCCGAGGTGGGCGGTGTGTTCTCGCGCAGCCAGGTCGCCGTCTCGATCGCGAGGTCCATCCGGCTTCGCCCGGCAGCGGTTCTCGGCGGATCGTGCCGGAGCCACCTCGCCAGGTCGTCGAGATGGGTCGCGTAGGGCCGTGTCGAGGGACGGACCATCCAGAGCGAGAGTCCGGCGAAGGCGAGGGCGGCCAGCGCGATGCGCGCTCGCCGAAGGCGCAGCCACGGGCCCGCCCACTCCCACGCCATGCCGAGGGAGGCCGCGATCACCAAGGAGAAGGCCACGGAGAAGCTGTTCATGAAGCGTCCCTGCGCCAGCGTGAGCGCGAGGAGCGCCGCCGTCCACCCCGTCAACAACCCGAGCTCCGGGCGCGAGCGACGTTTCGCGGTCCAGCCCAGGGCGGCGAGCATCAGGGGAGCGAGGTAGATCGCCCGGGTGAGCAGGCGCTCGCCGACCGCCGGAGCGAAGGAGCCCTTGGGCCAGAGCAGGGGCCGCGATTCGGCGACGACGGACTGGAACTCCTCCTGCCGGTCGAGCCAGGACCAGGCGTGGCTTCCCTGGCCTTCGAGCCCGGGTACGGCGACCAGCGCGATGCCCGCGAGGCCGCCGCCGATGGCGCCGCCCATGAGCAGGCGATCGGCGAGCGAGGTCGGGAACCAGACGAACCGCCAGAGCGCGGCGAGGATTCCGAAGCACGCCGCGGCCGCTCCCAGCCAGAGCGGCTGGAAGTTGGAGAGCACCAGAGGGCTCGCGTACCCCCAACGAACCCACGTGTTCCCGGCACACAGCGGCAGCACGAGGACCGCGGCCAGCAGGTGGGCCGCGGCGGCGTGCGCGGCGAAGCGCGTCGCCACCTCCCTCGACGGGCGCGAGAGGCAGAGCACCACCAGGCCCGCCTCCACGATCCCCGCGTGGATGAGACAGCCGGGCCAGACGAGGATCGACCCGGCGAGCGCCATGCCCAGCGCCGCGCTGCGCCGCGCCCCGGCGCCCGTGAAGAAGCCCATCGCGGCCGCCAGGAGCCAGGTGGTCACCAGCGCGACGGCCACGTGGTGGTCGACGAAGCCCAGCTGCGAGTACCAGAAGTGGGCGGGCAGCACGCAGAGGATCGCGCCCGCCGCGACGGCGACCCAGGCCGCAAGGTAGCGGCGCGCCAGGAGGAAGAGGGAGACGACGGTGAGCCCGCCCAGCACCGGGGGAACCCACACCAGCAGATGCTCGACGGCGGTCTGGCTCCCGCCCGGAACGCCGACGCGCGCGAGCACCCCGAGCAGCCAGTCGAAGGTCGGCGACCAGATCGGCTCGCCGCCGTGGGGAAAGTTGATGTAGGAGTCGACGCTCAGGAACTCCGGAAACCGGACGACCATGTACCAGATGCGCCGCAGGTGGTAGAAGGCGTCGTAGCTGGGCGGAAGCACGCGGCCCGGCGTGATCACGGCGGGCCACGGAAGGGCCCGGATCGACACGGCCACGAGGAAGAGAAGCGTGGCGGTCGTCCAGGATGCACGCGCTGACATGCCGCGCCGGAAGTTACGCGACCCGGGCCGCCCGGGCACCGAGGTCGGGAGCGATGGCGACCCGGCGATCTCCTCTAGAATCCCGCGCATGCCCGACGAAGCGCGGCCATGGCGCCTGTTGCGGCGCAACCCGGGGACGATCGCCCTGGTGCTGGCCGTCTTCGCGCTGGCCCTGCTCGCCCGGGGCGCCGTCTTCGGCGTGCCCCACAAGGAGGGGGACGAGGTGCTCTACCGCGCCCTCGTCGAGCAGCTGCGGGAGGGGCACGGCTACACACTCCAGGGGCACCCGGTGCTCGACTCGGGCTTCTTCAGCCGCGAGATCTACGACGAGCCGATCTTCCCCCAGCATCCTCCCGGGGGCGTCCTGCTCTTCCTCGCCTGCGACGCGCTCGCGCCGGGCCGGGGAGGGAGTGTCGCGCAGCTGGTCGGGTTCGCGCTCTTCTTCGCGGGCACCCTCGTGCTGTGGTTCGCCATCGAGGCCGATCCCCACCCCCTCGGCCTCACCCTGACCGCACTCGCCTGCGCGCTGTCTCCGCTCTCCGTGCACGTCGGGATGCGCGAGTGGCTCGACGGACCGCTGCTCGGCTTCACGACCCTCGGCGCGGCGATCTACCTGCTGGGGGTGCGCCGAGAGCGCGGGGCGCTGGCGATCGCCGGGGCGCTGCTGCTGGCGGGGTCGATGTGGATCAAGCTCACCGCCGCCGTGGTCTTCCCCTGGCTGATCGCCCTGTCGTTCTCCCTGGTGGGACCGGAGGGCCGTCGCCGGGCGGGGCGCGCTGCGCTCGTGCTCGGCGGCCTGGCGCTGGCGTCGTTCCTTCCCTGGGCCCTCTGGCAGTCCGCACACGGAATGCCCTTCGGCATCGCGCGGCACGCCTCCCCCGACCTGATCCAGCAGAATCGCTACATCCGCTTCGTGAACGAGGTGCGCTCGCCGCTGCTCTACCTGCTCGCGACGCCCCGGGTGCTCTGGACCCTCGCACCGTCGGCGGCCCTGCTCTGGATCCGCCGGGACGATCCACGGATGCGCTGGCGCTGGCTCGGCCTGGGACTCTGGATCGCGGGAACGCTGCTCGTCTACACAGGGATCGGCGCGCTCGGCTATTCGAAGCTGCTTCGCTACGTGGTGGTCGTCACGCCGGCCGCGATCGTGCTCTTTGCGACGCTGCTCCAACACGTCTGGCGGGACCCGGAGCGCAGCGCGGCCGCCCTCGCCTGGGCCTCCCTCGGCATCGCCGGGCTCGTCCTCGAGATGGTCCACGGGGCGATGCTGCTCTCCGACCCGCGCCACCTCATCGTTCCGCTGCTGGGCGGAAGCCGCTTCTAGCCCAGGCGTGACGGGCGACTTCCTCGCGCGCTCGACCCCGAGTCACGACGCGACGGCGCATCGGCTGTTCTAGAATCCGCCGAGTCCGAATCATCTGTACACCTCGGTACCCTTCCTGACGGTCGATCCGGGTCCAACTCGAGCGCAACTCGATACGGACGCTCGGACGGGGAGGGCCAGCGGATCCCACGGGGTCCGGTGGGTGGGGGGGGCGATGGGCCGCCGCATGGCTCGCCTCATGGTCGTGCTTCTCAGCCTGGTCGCGGCCGTGGTGGTCGCCGAGCTCGCCCTGCGACGTCTGGTGGACGAAACCCGGTGGGCCCGACCGTTCTCGCCGGGCCCATGGACCTGGGTCGTGACGGACCCCGTCCTCGGATGGGCGAACCAGCCCGGATTCGCGTCGGGGGCCTTGGTGATCGACTCCCTGGGCTTCCGCGGTCCCGAGCTCTCCGTCGAGAAGCCGCCGGGCGTCATCCGGGTCGTCTGCCTCGGAGACTCGAGCACGTTCGGCGTGCGGCAGGACGGCCCGGAGTCGATCTCCTTCGACAGCTACGTCGAGATCCTGCGGACGCGGCTCGCCGCGAGCGGTCGCCGCGACGTCGAGGTCGTCAACGCCGGCGTGCTCGGATACACGTCGTCCAACGGGCTGCGCCAGCTTGCAACCCGGATCCGGGAGCTGTCTCCGGACGTCGTGGTGGCCCGATTCGGCTTCAACGACTACGCCAGGTCGTACGAGCCGAACCTCCGGGTGACCGAGCCCGACTCGTGGCTGAAGCGCACGCTTCTCTACACCTTCTGGGACTGGAAGCTGCTGCGCCTCTCGCTGCTGGCCCTGCGCAGCCGGCCCAGCGACATCAAGCCGTTCCGCATGCGCTGGGTCGAGCCGGAGCGCTTCGAGGCGAACCTGCATCGCATGGCCGAGATCGCCGCCGAGGAGGGCTTCGAGCTGCTGCTGATGGACTACCCGCTGCGCAGCGTCGAGCGCGGCGAGACGCCGGGCTCACCGGTCGGGGCCCACCCTCAATTCGGCGTGGGAACGATCGCGAAGCTGCACGAGCTCCACGGCACCTACCAGGGGATCCTGCTGAGCACGGCGCGGAAGTCCGGCATCCCCCTGCTCCAGACCGCGCCGGCCTGCCGCCTGCCCGGAGATCCCTGCTTCGGGGACTACGACTCCGCCCATCCGAGCCGCTTCGGGGCCGAACTCCACGCCCGGCTCCTCCACGAGCAGCTGCTCGAGCGAGGCTGGCTGGAGCCGCGCGGCGACTAGCCTCTCCACGGGATCGCCGACGGACTCTCGATCCCCGGCCGCGTTCGACTCCACTCGCCCGTCGCGCTTCTCCTCGCCCCGTCGATCGAGGTCGCCGGGGGAAGTGCGCTCCTGGCCCGGGAAAGTTCGCGCTTCTTCCGACGCGGCGAATCCGGTAGGCTCGTTCGGAACCCGGAGATCGCCCCCGCATGCGCCTCGCCTTCGGACTCGGCCGGCACGAGATCTGCCTTTCCGCGGAGCTTCGATCGGGGGATCGGCTCGTCCCCACCCCCGATCCGGCGGCGGCCCGCGATCTCCTGCGCGGACTCCTGGGCGATGCCCACGCGATGGCTCGGCTGCGGCGGATCCT
>Ga0055452_10000394_pt1 | contig 11197 bp, 3 predicted proteins | sample China_Galinas_PW_6_FD_57735 | JGI IMG/M metagenome (GOLD analysis project Ga0055452, IMG submission 57735) | Wetland microbial communities from San Francisco Bay, California, USA, that impact long-term carbon sequestration - China_Galinas_PWC_D2 | ecosystem: Environmental > Aquatic > Marine >... | reverse complement strand
GACGCTGCCGTGTTCCCGCTCGGCGGCGGCCGGAATGCGCGCGGCGAGCATCGGCGTGAGCGTCAGCGCGACGAAGAGTGAGATCAGGACCGAGCCTGCGACCGTGAGCCCGAACTCGCCGAGAAAGCTCCCGACGATGCCCTCGGCGAACACGACGGGCAGGAACACGGCGGCGACCGAGAAGGTGGCGGCCGTCGCCGCGAACGTGATCTCGCGCGTTCCTTCGCGCGCGGCCGTCTTCGCGTCCTTTCCGAGGGCCCGATGGCGCTCGATGTTCTCGAGCACGATGATGGCATCGTCGATCACGACCCCGATTGCGAGCGTCAAGCCGAGCAGGGTCATCGTGTTGAGCGTGTAGCCGAACGCCCAGACGAGACCGAAGGTGGCGATCAGGGAGAGAGGGATTGCGGCCGCGACGATGAGCGTCGGACGCGTGCGCCGAAGGAAGACGAAGACCACCAGGACGGCGAGCAGACCTCCGAACTGAAGCGCGAAGAGCGCCTCGTCGACCGACTCGCGGATCGAGAGAGAGAAGTCGGTGAACTGCTCCTCGGGAACGACCTCGATGCCCTTGGGCAGCACCGGCCGGAGAGCGTCGATCCGGCGGTAGACCTCGTCGACGATGGCCACCGTGTTGCCGTCGCTCTGCTTGGACACACCGGCAACGACGGCCGGCAGTCCGTTGTAGCGAACGAGGGCGCGTACGTCCTCGGTCCCGTCCTCGATGCGTGCCACGTCGCGCAGATAGACGGGGGCGTCACCCTCGTAGGAGACCACCAGCGTCTCGAGCTCTTCCACCGACTCGAACTCGCCGTCGGTCTTCACCGCCCACTCGAGCTCCTCGCCCTCGACGACACCACCCGGCGCGTTCACGTGCTCGCGGCGCAGGGCCGCGAGGACGTCCCCGGTCGCCAGGCGACGGGTGCGCAGAGCGTTCGAGTCGATCCAGATGCGGACGTTCCGATCGCGCCGGCCGAGCAGCTGCACGCCGGAGACCCCCGGGATCGTCTCGAGCAGCGGCTTGACGTGACGTCTCACGTACTCGCTCACCTCCACGAGCGGCCGAGAGGAGAGGAACGGAACGTAGACGATCGGATAGCCGGAGAAGCCCGCGCGCTCGACGAGCGGCGGCTCGACCTCCCGGGGCAGGCGCTCGCGCGCCTTCGCCACCTGGTCGCGCACGTCCTGGATGGCGACGTCGAGATCGGTGCCGAGCACGAACTCGACGTGGATGCGGGAAACCCCGTGGTAGGAGGTCGACTGGAGCGCGCGCACGCCCGAGATCGTGTTCAGGTGCTCTTCGAGGACGTCCGTGACGTCCTCTTCGACACCCTCCGGCGTTGCACCCTCGAGCCGCGCGGTGACGACGGCGCCCGGGAACTCCATCTCGGGCATGAGATCGACGCCCAGGCGCGCGTAGCCGAGGACGCCGACCACGAGCAGCGCGAGCGCCATGATCCAGGTGAGGACCGGACGCTCCACGGAGATGTCGGAGAGCGTCACGGTGCCCGAGCCTCCGCGACGGGCTCGGGCGCGACCGCAGCCCCATCTCCGTCCGCCTCCTCGACGACAGCGACGACTGCGCCGTCGACGAGGCTCGTGTGCCCTCGCGTCACGACCGTGGCGCCGGCTTCGAGCCCGCCGGCCAGCTCGGCGAGACCATCGCGGAAGGCGGCGACCTCGACGACGCGACGCGCGACCCGGCTGCCCTCAAGCAGCTCGAACACCACCGAGCCGTCGGTGCGCTGGAGCACGGCCTCCTCGGGGATCACGGCGACGCCGTGGCGCGTGTTCACGCCGAGGTCGGCCCGCGCGAAGAGGCCCGGCCGCAGGCGCCCCTTCGCGTCCGCGAGCGAGGCCTTGACCCGAAGCGTCCGCGTCGTGGGGTCGATGACGGGCGAAACGACGTCGACGCGGGCGGGGAAGACCTCGTCGGGATACGGCGTGACCGTGACGCCCACCTCCTGCCCGATGCGCACGCGCCCGGAGTCCCGCTCGGCGAGATGGAACTCGACCTCGAGCGGATCGAGGGAGACGAGGTCGAAGAGCGGCTTCGCGGGCTGGACGTACTCCCCGATGCTCACGTGTCGGCTGGCGACGATCCCGTCGAAGGGAGCGCGCACGCTCGCCTTGTCGAAGGCCTGCTCGGCGAGTGCCAGGCCCGATGCCTCGGCCGCAAGATCGGCCTGGGCGAGCTGTAGCGCCGTCTCGGCGGCGTCGAGCTGTGAGTTCGAGACGGCACCTCGCCCATGCAGGGTGCGGATGCGTCCGGCCTCGCGCTCCTCGCTGCGAAGCCGCGCCCGCGCCTGATCCAGGCGTGCGTGCGCCGCCGCCAGCTCGTGCTTCCGGCGCTCGGGATCGATCTCGAGCACGACCTCGTCCTTCGCCACGGCGGAGCCTTCGTCGCGCAGGATGTCGGTGAGCCGGCCGTCGACCTCGGCGGCGATGACGGCCTCGTTGGGGGCCACGAGCTCCCCCACGGCCTCGATGCGATCGAGCACGTCGACGACCCGCACCCGGGCGACGGCCACGGGAGGCGCCGCGACGGTCCCGGCGCTCTCGTCCTGCCCGCATCCGGTCAGAGCGTGCAGCGCGAGGAGCGCGGCGGCGGCCCCCAGGACGGGTCGACGCGTCATTGGATCGCGACGGCTCTGCACGTCGGCGTCCGGCGCCATTTCGCTCCTCGTTCGGGTCCGGCGTCGGGGCGCCTGCCAGCACGTTGGCCTCCGGTGTTCCACGAGACCGCCGGCGGAAGTCCAGACACGCTAGCTGTTGATTTCACTCGCATGCCGGGAGCGATTGCCCGTGCCGCTCCCCAGCACGGCGTGCTCGGCGCGCCGCGATCCCGAACTCGTGAGCCACGTCGTCGTCGATCTCATCGAGCTCTGCCTCGGCCGACGCCCTGGGGGATGAGCAAGCTGGGTCCCGGGGCCACTCCCGAGTATAGGCGTTTCGTCCAACCCTACTGGGGAGCCCCACATCGATCCACGCAGCCTGATGACGCTTCGCCACCTGCTGCGACGGGCGCCGGCGAGGAAGTCTGGGAGACCCCACCCTCCGGGCTTCCGCACCTGGGCGGACCCGTGCGCCGAGCGAGAATCGGCGTGCTCGCACCTCCGTGAGCTGGGCCGCATCGACCCGACCGAGCTCGCCCGCGAAGCCATCGGCCAGCTCGGTGGCGCCCGGCCGATGGCTGCTGTCCTCTGCAACGATCGAAGCCCGATGCCCCGCGGTTCGGGGCTCTTCGCTCGGACTTGCGTGAGAGGTTCGCGATCGCGCGCGTCCCATCGGAGTGTGAGGCTCGAGGACGCGCTTGACCTTTGGCCGGTGTTCTGGCTTCATCGTCGAGCGACCTTCGTGTGGAGCCCTCGTGATGCGTGCGACCACCCTGCCCTCCCTCCCCATCGTCTTCTTCGTATCGGCCGTGATGGTCCTGGCGCTGCCGGCCGGCGAGGCGTTTGCGATCAGCGTGGGCGCCTTCGGCCCGAACGGTGAGGGCGGCACCGTCAACGGACAGACCTTCACGGTCGGAGGTGGCGGCGAGGCCTTCGAGATCGACGGGTTCGTGAACGTCTCCGGGCAGGATCTCAACGGCGCCGATCTCGGAACCTCGGCCCAGCTCTCGGCGGATCCGCTGCCCACGGGGCTCGACTACGCCTTTGCGTCCGAGCTCTCCATCGATACCACCGACATCACGCTCTCGTACTCGTTCACGAACAACACGTCGGCGGACCTGATGGGCGTGACCTTCCTTTCGTTCGTGGACTTCGAGATCGACGAGCCGGTGAACACCTTCTACAACGAGACGGCCACCGCGAGCGGCACCCTGGCCGCGGGCCGAGGCTTCGAGGCCGACGAGCCGGGCTACGCATTCGGCGACATCTTCGACAACCTGCGCCTGGGAACCCTCGACGACACCAACGTCTTCCCGCCCGCTGACGACGTGTCGATGGCCCTGTCCTTCGACTTCGATCTGGCCGTGGGCGAGACCACGACCATCGACATCCTGATCTCCGAGGACGGGGATGCGATGGGCTCGTTCTTCCTGACCCAAAGCGACCAGGACCCCGCGTCCACGACGACCATCACCTACTCGGGCGAGATCCGCCCCCGGGACGACGGCCCGGTCGCGGGCATCCCCGAGCCCGGCGCGGCCACCCTCTTCGCGGCCGGCGCGGTGCTGATCGGCGGGGCCGTGGGCCGCCGCCGGCGCGGCACCTGAGGCGGGCCCCACCGAGCAGAGTTCCGGAATTCCAGCTCGCGGTCGACGTCGCAACCCGGGTGAATCTGCCATGAGTACGACATCTGGCGACACGCGGAGCATCGCCGAGGCGCTGGACGACAATCGCGCCCGGCTCTTCGTCGGGCGCAGGGACGAGCTGGCGGCCTGCGACCGGCTTCTCTCTCCCGCTCACCCGTGCCGCGTGCTCTTCTTCCATGGGCCGGGCGGAATCGGAAAGACGACCCTCCTCCGCGCGGCCCTGGCGCGAGCGCGCGCCGCCGGCTGGAAGGTCGCCGAGCTCGACGCGCGCGCGGTGCCCCCGGATCCGGTGGCCGCGCGAATGGCGCTGAGCCAGGCGATGGGCGCCGCGACACCGACTGGGGACGAGCGGCTCCTGCTCGCGATCGACACCTTCGAGGAGTGGGCGGCCATGGAGGGCTGGCTCCGCAACGAGTTCCTGCCTTCGCTCTTCGGCTCGGCCCACGTCCTCATCGCGGGCCGACAGCCTCCGGGATTGCGCTGGCGCTCGGACGGAGGCTGGGACGGACTGCTCGACCATCGCGCCGTGTCGCCGTTCAGCGCCGAGGAGGCGCGCGACTACCTGACTCGGCGCGGTGTCGAGGCCGAAGCGCGGGGCCGCGCCGCCGAGGTCTCCCGCGGCCATCCGCTGCTGCTGGCGCTGCTGGCCGACGCGCTGGGCTCCTCGGAGCTCACCGATCTATCCGAGACACTCTTCGACCGGGCGATCGACGAGCAGCTGATCTCCCTCGTCGATCATCTCGTGCCCGCCGGGACGCGCTGGGAGGAACGCGCGACCCTGTTCGCGTGCGCCCTTCTGCGGCACACCAGCGAAGACCTGCTCGCCCGGATGGTGGACGTCGACGCCGCGCGCGCCCGATCGCTCTTCGAGTGGCTCGAGCAGCTCTCGTTCGTCGACGCGGACCCCATCGGCGCGTATCCCCACGACGTGATGCGCGGCGCGTTGCGCACGGCGCTCGAGCGGCGCGAGCCCGACCTCCGGACGAGTCTCCTGGATGCCGCCGTGGCGCACTATCTGGAGCGCATCCGCAGCTCCGGAGATCCCGTTCTTCTCGCAGAGCATCTCTACCTCTATTCGAACTTCATGCCCCCGATCTACCCGGACCCCACGGGTGACCTCGAGCCCTCGTACGCCGAGCGCGCCCGTCCCCAGGACGTACCCGCGATGCGGGCCATGGTCGTCCGCCACGAGGGCGAGGAGCAGGTGCGGCTCTTCGACTTCTGGTGGCAGCATCAGCCGACGGCCTTTCGCGCGGTGCGTGGAAGCGACGAGGTGGTGACGGGCTTCTTCATCCTGCTCGAGCTCCGGGATCCTCCGGCCGAGTGGCTCGCCGGCGATGCGCTGATGGCGCGATTCTGGGCCGAGGGCGCGCGGCTCGATCGCCCACTGCAGAAGGACGAGTCGGCCGTGTTGCTGCGGATGTGGATGCACCGGGAACAGCACATGCGACCGTCGCCGGTGGCGCCGCTGTGGTCGGTCGAGCTCGCCCGCACGCTGCTGCTGACGCCCGGCATCTCCATGGGCGCCGCCGTCCACCCGGATTCCGCGGATTGGGTGGCGAACTCGCTGCTCTACGGTCACCGCGAGCTCGAGGGCAGCCAGGTCCATTCCGGGGACGAGCCGACCGTTGCGTACCTGCACGACTTCAGCAACGAGACCATCCTCGAGTGGCTCGAGCACACCTATCAGCGCTACCGCGAGACCCTCGTCGACACCGCGCCCGCCGCAGCCCCGATCGAGCCGGGCGAGCTTCGCCTGGCCCTGCGACAGATCCACCGGCCGGACCGGCTCGCCTCCCACCCCCTCGCCGCTCGCGTCGGCGGAGAGGATCCGGTGACGGCCCTGAGGGCACGCATCGAGGAGGAGTGCCAGGTCCTTCGACACAATCCGAAGACCGAGGTGCTTTTCCGCGTGATCGACCGCACGTATCTGCGCCCCGCCCACGATCAGCGCGCCGCGGCGGAGAGCTGCGGGCTGAGCTGGGATCAGTACCGGCGCCGCCTCACCGAGTCGATCAAGCTGCTGTCGGCGCGCCTCGAGCGATCTCTTTCCTGAGCAGCGCTCGGCACACGGTTCCCTTCGCTCGCACCGGATGGTGTTCCCGCGGGGGGCCACCCCCCGCGAAATCCGCGCAAAATCTGCGCAATGTCTCGGGCATGATCGGGGGGCAATGCTCCCGGTTTCCGTCGCACTCCGCGCAGCCGTCGATCCGATCCTGCGTAGGCTCGTCCGGATCGCCTCGGCCCTCGGCCGATCCGGACTGGGACTCGGACTGGGACTGGGCGTGGCGTGGATTCTCGCCGGGGCCGGCGCCGCCTCGGCGCAACCCTGTTCCGACTCCGCCGAGGTCGCGGTCTTCGACGGCGCCTTCGCGCCGGACTCGGTGTGCATCGTGGCCGGCGGCCGCGTCCATTGGACCCACTCCGGGGCCTTCACCCGCGACGTGGTCGAGGACTCGGGCCGCTTCAACTCGGGCTACCTCGCCACCGGCGGCGCCTTCAGCATCACCCTCCAGGAGCCGGGCACCCACAGCTACGGCTCCACCTTCGAGCCCACGATGCGGGGGCACATCGTGGTGGCGATGTCCGGCCTCGAAGGCCCGGCCGACGCACTGGCGCGTGACATGATTCCCGACGTCGCGTTCCCTCAGATCGAGGCGGGCGACTTCGGGCCGCATCCGCTCTGGCACGACGAGATCTCGCGCACCCGCCTGATGCTGGGCTTCAGCGACAGCTGCACCGTGGCCGAAGCCAACGCGGCGTTCGAAGACGCCGCGGTGGTGGTGCTGGGCGGTCTCCCGAGCGCGGGAATCCTGCTCGTCGCGGCGGAGCGGAGCGAGGACTTCTCGGCCCTCGAGGCCGCACACGCGTCGCTACTGGCCTCGGCGTGCATTCGCGGAATCGCCCGCGACTCGCTGATGGAGACGGATACGCTGCCGCGCCCCCGCGACTCGGCGACGGTGGCCGCGCTCTCGGGCGATCCGGAGTTCACCGTCGCCGCGGCGTGGGAGTGGGACGTGGTGCGCACCAGCGACGACGAGCACCCGTCGGGCGTGGGCGGCAACTGGCCCCTCGAGGCGTCGCGCGTTCCCCAGGCCTGGAGCCTGCGCGAGGCCGTCGTGCGCAAGGGCCGCGTGGACGAGGTGCGCACCGCGGTCGTGGACGCCGGCTTCAGCGGCGCCCACCCCGACCTGGCGCGCACCCGCAAGCTCACCACGGTCATCAAGGACACGCCGTCGGGTCCGGTGCACTCCGCCAACCTCGTGCACGAACACGGACAGCTGACCAGCGGCATCATCGCCGCCGAGTACGACAACGACTCGGGCGAGGGCGGCCGCTCGCTGGGCGTGAGCGGCGTCAACCCCTTCGCCCGGGTCGACGCCATCAGCTACGGGTTCCTGAACTCGCTCGACGACGGAGCGCTCTCGGAGTTCTACGAGATCATGGTCCTCGCGTCGGAGCAGATCCCCGAGCTGAAGCTCATCAGCCTGAGCATCGGGGGCCCGGGCCACCAGGAGCTCGTCAAGATCTGGTGGACCGATCCCTTGTGGGGGGCGGAGGACGAGTGCGGTCCGGGAGATGGGGACGACGGCCTGCCCGGGACGGGGGTGTGCACCCTCGACACCCACGACGGCTGGCGCGCGCGCGTGCGCGAGGAGGGCGAGCTCGCGCGTCCGCTCTTCGAGCTCCTGGCCGCGAACGACGTGCTCGTCCTCCAGTCGGCGGGCAACAGCAGCAGCCGGCTGTGCGTCGATCGACAGCCATCCCCCTGTGAGACCGGCGGCTACGCCTCCTTCACCGACACCACCCAGCGCGCCGGCTGGGTCGCGCACAACTGGACCCACCCCACGCTGCCCAACCCGATCATCGTGGTCGAGGCCCTCGCCCGCGGCGGCGACACGCCGGGCGAGACCTTCCTGCGCTCCTTCTACTCCACCCTCGGCGGCGACGTCTCCGGGCCGGCCGACGGCTTCTCGCGGATCGCGGGCGCGAGCGGCTACGCGTTCCAGCAATTCGGGGGCACGTCCTCGGCGACGCCCCACGTGGCCGGCCTGGTCGGGATGCTGCGCGCCTACGACCCCGACCTGACCTCCGACGAGGTGCGCCGGCACCTGGTCGAGTGGGCCCGGAGCGACGTGTCCCCCAACGACATCACCGCCGGGGCCGAGTCGCTGCCGGGTGCGCCGCGCATGGACGCCTTCGCCAGCCTGCTCTCGCTCCCCGGCGCGGCCACGCTGCTCGTGGACGTGAACGACGAGTCGCTCGACGGCAACCGCCGCGTCGTGCGGGGACGCCCCACGCCCCTCGACCCCGACGGCCCCGTCCTCGGTCCGGACCTCGACTCCAGCAGCGAGGTCGAGCCCGTCGTCAATCGACGCTACCGCACGGCCCCGGACGAGTGGGTCGACATGCGCGACTTCCGCCGCTTCCGCGACGCCTGGGTGCAGGTGTGCCTGGAGGGCGGCATCGAGAACTGCCCGACCCTCTCGCGGGCGGTGCTCGACGGCGCCGACGATCACCCCAAGAAGGACCTCAACTTCGACGGCTGCGTCTACGACGAGGCCGACCCCGACGCCTGCCCGCCCGAGAACACCTTCCCGCGGTTCGACTTCAACGGCGACGGCGTGATCTCGCTCTCAGACGACCGGCTGGTGCCCCTGCGGCCGGACGGAAGCCCGGCGGCCGACATCGGCGAGGCCACCCGCATGACGGACCTCGAGGTGCTCGCCAGCCAGTGGAAGCCGAACCCCGACGCGGACGAGGGCTGGGGGCCGGGCGACCTCGGGCGCCTGATGAACAGCATCGACCTCGACCTCTACGCCGACCAGTTCTTCGCGAACGGCGCGAGCGTGGTGGAGGTCTCCCTCACCGACCCGGCCACCGGCGAGGCGCTTCCGGTCCGGCGCATCCTGCCCGGCGAGCACATCGTCTACACCGTTCCGGTCGGCCCCACCTGGACGCTGAGCGCGAGAGCGGTCACGCCCGCGGGCGACGAGTACGCGGACCCGAACTCGATCGAGACCGACGTGGCCGGAGACGACTTCCGCCTCGATCTCTGCAAGCGCAAGCTCGTCGTCACCGCGAGCCCCGCGGCCATCCGCGCGAACGGCACCGCCACCTCCCAGGTCACCGCCACGCTCCAGACCTGTCCCACCGACGCCCTCGGTCTGGTGTCGCCCGAGGTGACGTTCGAGATCGAGCCCAGCGGGGCCGGCCACGCCACGCTCGCGAGCCCGGCGGTGGGCTTCGACCCGCTCTTCCGCGCGGTCGACACCTTCACGGCCGGCACGATCCCGGACACCTACACCGTCACCGCCACCGCGACGATCGACCTCGGCGACGGCGCAGAGCTGCCGATCGGCGGCAGCGTGACGATCGAGACCCTGCCACCCCAGCGCATCTACTACCGATGGCAGGAGACCATCCTCGAGTTCGAGCAGAGCGGATCCAGCCGCTGGCCCAACTACCCGGGGGTGACCGACGCGCTGACCTTCCCGTGCGCCGACGCGATCCTCTCCGGCGTGGTCTTCGATCCCGACGAGGCGCCGGAGACACCGCTCGAGGGCGCGACCGTGACGATCCGCGACTCCGCCGAGCCGCCGGTCCAGACCGACGCGGACGGCCGCTTCGAGTTCCCGCCCCTCGACCTGGGCGAGGGCCCGACCCTCGACCTGGTGATCCAGGCCACGTTGGACGCTCGGGTCGACGTCGAGCGGTCGCTGAGCCTCATGTGCGGCCAGCTGACCGACGTCCAGATGGGCGGCCCGGACACCGGAGAGCCCCGTCTGGGATCGATCCGCGGCGTGGTGCGACGTCGCGATCTCCAGACCCCCGTCGCGGGCGCCTCCGTCGTCGCGACCTACGGCGAGCGAACGGTCACCGATGCGTCCGGCAGCTACGAGCTGCTCCTCGTGCCGCTGCCGGCCGACGGAGACCCGCCGGGGACGGATCCCGAGGCCGTCGTCGTCGTCAACGTCTTCGCCCCTTCCTTCGCCCCGACGTCGGAAAGCATCACCGTCGGACCGGGCGATCCCTCGGTGCTCGACTTCGAGCTCAGGCCGCCCGACTGCGAGGAGTGGGGTGATCTGCTCTTCGCCCGCTGCGGAGACGACTTCTCGCAGGCCGCGGAGACGACCGACCCGGACACGGGCGAGAGCGTGGAGCAGGTCCTGACGCGCGAGGGCGTGCTGGTGAACGAGCCCGACGGCGTTCGCCTCTCCGAGACCGTCGGCGGCGGGCCGATCGTGACCCGGGTGAGCTGGGAGACGACCTCTCCGTTCGATCCCCCGGGCGCCCCGCTCGTCGACGATCTCGAAGGCCAGGTGCGGATCCAGGTGACTCCCGACGATCTGCAGCGCCATCAGGATCATCCGCTCGAGGAGGCGAGCATCTCCGACACCGCGGCCGGGCTGCGCGTGGACGGCCTGGGCGCGATCGGCGACCTGCCGTATCGCCACGAGACGACCTACAACGTGAGCGGCACCTACGCCAACTTCACACCCGAGACCGAGTGCTGCACCTGGGAGCCCCTCGACCACAAGATCGTGAGCGACAGCGACATCATCCGAGGGATCACGGCCTTCGTCCCGGCCTCGGCCCAGCCGGAGCTGATGCTCGTGCCGCGCGCCGATGGATCCTCGTTCCGCTACGCTCCGGACGGCACGTCGTCGATCACCTTCGCGCCCGGTCAGGACGGCGGCTTCCGCAAGTACGAGTTCTGCGAGCTCCAGGACCTCGATTACGAGATCCAGCCCGCGTACTTCTCCACGCTCTCCCTCATCCGGGATCCGCTCGGGTTCGATCGGGGGCTGTGGAATCGCAACCACACCTTCCAGCCGTACACCTTCCTGGCCTTCTCTGGCGCCTCGATCCTGCACGAGTATCCGATGCCCGTGGGACCGGCCCACTCGCGCATCCGCTACTCGTTCGTGGCGG
>Ga0055452_10000391_pt1 | contig 11215 bp, 10 predicted proteins | sample China_Galinas_PW_6_FD_57735 | JGI IMG/M metagenome (GOLD analysis project Ga0055452, IMG submission 57735) | Wetland microbial communities from San Francisco Bay, California, USA, that impact long-term carbon sequestration - China_Galinas_PWC_D2 | ecosystem: Environmental > Aquatic > Marine >... | reverse complement strand
TGGATGGTATCCGACATTTCCTGCGACCTTGTTCTCCCGCGCACCACAACGCTCCCACCGTCGGCGCGCACTTGGATAGGCTCCAACCGAATCAGGGGAATCCCTGCAAGGGTGGCGCGGACTCGACTCGCGGTGAGTAGATCATGCATCGCCTTCGCCGAACTCGATGTGGTCTGGAACGCCGACTGCTGGACAGCGTGCTGTACCATTCCGCAGACAAAGGCAAGGTCCGACCTCTCCAGGTTGAAGACAATGTCGTAGAGCGCCGGAGAGCTCCAGTCCTGTCCATAGAGAAATTGCGTCCATTTCACGCGATCCCGATCAACGCGTTTGATGTACCGCATGGCCTCCTTCTCGGAAAAACCAAACTCTTCCTTGGCGGCACGGACACGGTAGGCGATACTGGCGACGATGCGGACCCGCAGCACGTGCGACACTCCCTGCAAGAGCCAGTGTCCGGCATGTCCGTGATAGATCAAGTTGTCGTGATCAGCGTACTCGCAGAGAATCGCCTGGATATAGGCGAGGTAGCGCTCCTTCTCGCAGGTGAGTTTCTGAAAGAAGGACGGGCCCTTCTGGATGGCCTCCGATAGATCCCGTCCCGGGATTCCGTACGCGCTAGCGGTCTTGAGGATGACCTCTCGACTTACGCACTCGTATCCCAGCCTCTCAGCGAGCATTGAGGCGAGCTTCTTTCCGCCACTCATCGTTCCGCGTGAGATCGTGATGACTGCCATAGCGCCGTCTCTGTCTTGCCGGTTGGAACGTCTGTGTTGCTCATTCGCTGCTGTTTCGCCGATGAATCTCGTTGGCGACGTCGCGGATCAACTCCAACAACTGAGTGATTCGGAAGGGCTTCGCGATGATATCGCGTACGCCGGCCTGAAGCGCCGTTCGCGTCAGCTCAACCGTCGTAAACCCCGAGATGATGATTACCTCAACGTCGGGCCATTTCTGCTTGGCAAACTGGAACAGCTCCATGCCATCAACGTTGGCCATCTTGAGATCAGTCACCACGATGTCGAACGGTCGCTGTTCAAGGGCCTCTTTCGCCTCTCGGCTGTCCGTGAACGTCTCGACCAGGTATCCCGCCTTGTTGAGCGCCGGCTTGAGGCGTGCGCAGACGACCTCTTCGTCATCAAGTACGAGTATGCTCAGTTGGTGAGTCATCATCTGCAACGTCCGTGCCGACTCGGTCATCACTTTCTGCGCCGTGAGCGGGTGTTGAAGATCAGTCCCATCGTTGCGCCCGCCGCCAGAGCCACCACCACGGCGAGAATGCCGTGCACAGCAGGATGTCCAAACGCCAGACGCTTCATCAAGCGCGGCAGTCCGACGGCCTCGATCGACAGCCCGGCCGTCGCACGCCCCACGAGTTCGCCGCCCTCAAAGCAGTAAAGCGAAACGCTGTAGCCACCCGGACCCACGCACGAGGGAATCGGCAGAGTCGTACTTGCCCGTCGGTGCCCGGCATCTACATCCTTCACCTCGATCGGCGTGCCCGTCGCGTATGTACCTCGATACTCCATCAAACGCAAGAACTGCTCAAACTCCGAGCCCGTCAGCGGCTTGTCGCTCTTGAACCGGATCCTCTCTGCCAACGCGTCAAATCCCAACCCCAGCTCGAGGCGTTGATGTGTCTGGCAAAGATCGGTCAATTCATTCGAGCTCGCCACCACATACACACGAGGCGCACCGTGCACGGTGACGCTGGCAACGTTCAGCCAGAGCCCGACAACTTTGCCCTTCCTGTTGAGCGTGACGTCCTCCTCGTCTCCCTCGAGCACGACTGCCACGCCGTCGCAGGGGGGAATGTCCGCGCTGACGCGGACCGTCGTACCGTGATAGGACGCCCCGACACTGATATGGTCCGGAACCAACGCCAGCTCGATCTCGCTCGATCCGACGTCAACGTGAGGCGTTATCGGCGTCATCACACCCAGGAGGACCCACAAACTGAAGATCGGGACCATTAGTGCCCTCGCCGAAAGGATAAGATCAGGTCGGGCTCCACCAACAGCCCTACCGCCATTTGAATCATCACCAGCAGAACGATGCATGCGAGGATGATCTTCAACTGGTCCGCTTTCAGGCGACGGCTGATGCGTGCCCCGATTTGTGCGCCCGTGGTGGAACCGGCCAGAAGGACCAGTGCCATGGTCAGGTCCACCGTCTCGTTGTAGTAGGATTGCATGAAGGTCACATTGACGCACGTAACCATGACCTGCAACAAGCTCGTACCGACCACTACGTGCATCGGCATCCGGAGCATGTAGACCATCAGCGGAACCATGATAAAACCTCCGCCCACGCCCATGATGGCCGACAGCACACCGACAATCGTACCGAGAATCAGCGGAACGAGGGCCGAGACGGTAATCCCCGACTTAGCGAAATGCACCGAAAAGGGCAGTGCCTCGAACAACCGCGCTAACCAGGACTTCGCGCCGCGCGGGGCGCCAATGCGCGACCTGGGTCGCGAACGCAGGTTGCTCAGACTCTCCTGCAACATGTACGTGCCGATGATGCCGAGCATCACGACATAGGTGATCTTGATGACGAAATCCGCGTTCCCACCCGCCCGCAGGATCCGTATGAGTTGAACCCCTACTGTTCCTCCGAGTACGCCTCCCAGCACCAGGAGGATACCCATCTTCCCGTCGACGTTGCCCATACGCCAGTGAGCAAACGTGCCTGAAGTGGAGGCGGCCACGATTTGGTTTGCGTCGGATGCAGCCGCGACGGTCGGTGGGATTCCAATCATCATCAACAGCGGTGTCAACAGAAAACCACCGCCCACGCCAAACAGACCAGACAGCAGGCCGACCAGGAGCCCCAAAGCGAGGAGTACCGCGATGGGAACGCTCACCTCTGCGATCGGAAGATAAAAGTACGCATTCACGATCAGTGTGTCCTCACCAACGCGTCGCCATCCCCGATCCAGCGAAGCTGCTATGTCTGGGTACCTTCGTTCCGCTCCGTGAGCCTCATCAGCAACGCTTTGAGGTATTTTATCTTGAAAGGTTTGGCTATAAATTCTACAGCACCGCTTTGCCTGGCTTCCCGGGCCGTCTCGTCGGTGGCAAACCCCGTAATCACGACCGACTTGATGCCCGGTCGCAGCCGCCGCGCCATCCGGAGGACATCGATCCCATCGGGACCGCTCATCTTCAGATCGGTGATCAGGACGTCGTAGTCCTCCTCCTCCAACTTGTTCAGAGCATCCTCGCTCGAATGGAACGCATCCACGCGAAAGCCGGTCATCTCCAACGAGGCCTTGAGCCGCTCTCCAACGATTGGCTCGTCATCAAGGATCAGCACTCTTGCCCGTGCGCGTTCCATCGTTTGCCTATCAAACGGAATCGTCTCTTCGCTTCCTACTCGTTTCGTCCGACCGTGACCCGGATGTCCGCCGCGCGGATCCCCGTGCGAGTGGAACGAAAACCTAATTCGATGGCATCCGGGCCTTGCTGGCCGCCTGTTTGATCAAGGTGTAAATGTTTGACATCTTGAACGGCTTGGGAAGGTAGCAAAAGACACCGACCACTTCGGCCTCTCGAAGCGTTTCCAGCAAACCGTACGCGGTGATGATAATCACCTCCGAGCGATACGAAGCCCCTTTGACGGCCAGTAGAACATCCATGCCGCTCTGGCCCTCCATCTTCATGTCGGTCACAACGACGTCAAACGTCTTTTCCGCGAGCCGGTCGAGGGCCTCTTGGGGCACGGTGAACGTCTCCACAGACATTCCCCGCTTTTGAAGGTAATCCCGCAGCCGTTCACCGACAATCTCCTCGTCATCGAGAACCAGAACTTCGATCGGTTGGCTCACGAGCTTCTCCTCTCGGCAATCGGACGCGGTTCGCGGAGGATGACAAATGCCGGCGGTGGGCAGAGTGCTTGGCGGAACCGGGAAACCAACGGCTGACCACAGGCGCATTCCATGGTCGCGATGGTAGCACCAAAGAAGTTGGCAACGCAAGGGGACTCCCACGGGAATGTTCTGTTCCCCCGGCCGCAACAGCTCTGGTTCGGACAGTACCTTAATCGATGGTCCGATAGGCCGCCTGACGACAGCCCATCGCGGCGGAGCCGTGGACGCACGCGACGGGGCATTGCCCCGCCCCGGAGTCGGCGTACGCTCGCAGGTCCACCGGCGATCAGGGGGGAACCGCGCCCTGCACCTCACCCGTGTGAAGCGCGGCATTCGACACCGGTAGCGTGATGGAGAAAGTTGTGCCTTCGCCGACCCGGCTTTGCACCGCGATCGTTCCGTGATGTTGCTTGATGATTCCGTAGCTGACCGACAGACCCAGTCCGGTCCCCTTGCCGACCTCCTTGGTCGTGAAGAAGGGGTCGAACACCTTGTCGAGGCTCTCCCGAGGTATACCCACGCCGGTGTCGCTGATGTCCAATTGTAGGGCGCCACTCTCAACGTAGCTCCTGATGCGCAGCGTGCCTCCGTCCGTCATGGCCTGGACGGCGTTGAGAAACAGATTGAGGAACACCTGCTGGAGGTTGTTGGCGTTGCCGTTCACCTTCGGTAGATTGCTACCTAAATCGAGATCCAGGTGGATCTTATTCAGGTTGGTTTCATTGCCAACCAGCTTTAACGTGCTATTCACCACGTCGTTGATGGAAAGGTCCTGGAAGGAGGATTTTCCCCTCCGCGTAAACGCTAACAGATTGGCAACGGTGGCGCCGGCCCGCTCGACCTGCGTGAAGATCGCGTTGAGCATCCGCAACTTCTCGTCTCGTCCCCACTCGTCAAATTCGTTGATCAGCGCTTCCGCCGTGAGGCTGATGTTGTTCAGGGGATTATTCAACTCATGGGCGATACCGGCCGTGAGGTTGCCCACGGCGGCCATTTTTCGTGACTGAATGAGCTGTTCTTCACGACTCTTCAGCTCCATCAGCATGTGATTCAGCGCGATCACGAGGTTGGTAAACTCGTCGCGGTATCGACGGGCAGGCGGAATCAGGGAGAAGTCTCCCGCGGCGATTCGCCGCGTGTATTCTTCGAAACGCCCGAAGGGCTTGAGAACGACGCGTGCGATGAACGCCGCGATGAACGTCACAAAAACCAGAACCAGTATGAGCGCCGCCACGGCGACGGCCATCGCCGTGTGCAACCAAGAATGGATTCGTAGTCGCTCTTGATCGACGGCGTCGGAGGCGTTCGTGACGATCGCGGCGCCGAATTGCCTCAGTTCCGATTCAATCGCCTGGCGATCTTGAGGCGCGGTCGAACCGGACTTGGCCAACGCGTCCAGCTTCTCCAGCGTCTGCTTGTACCGTGTCAGGTTGTAGGTAATGTTGTTGCAGGCGTGCTCTCCGATGGTTTTGCGCATATCGTCCTTGAAGTCGTTCAGCAGGTTTTCGGCGTTCTGGACGATGTTCAGCGCATCGTAGAGGCTGGTTCCATAAAGGAACCAGTTCTTCTCGAATCGACGGGCCTGCTGAATCTCGAATTCGAAGTTGGCCGCCCGCTCCAGAAATCGCTGCCTCTGCTCAACCTCAGAAATGAAGACCATGGCCGCGATGGTGATCGCGCAGGTGAAAAGGAAGGTCGCGAGGAACCCCAGCGCGATTCGTAGACGAATACTGATCCTCGGACGATGAATGAGCGCCTCTTGCGTGGCGCGGGCCTGCTGGTCAGCGAATCGCGTAACGCCGGAATTGTCGTCCCCGTCAGGGGCGAAACCTAGCATGGTCGTCTCGGCCGGTGAGTGCCATGATACCCGTGCGCGGTTGCCGCACCGCCGTCCCTTTTAGGCCCACCGCCTATATGATCGTCACGTAGAGCCTGGAACCGTTCTTGGAAGGCAGGTCAAGTACGGGATCGCCCTGGCATGGGATCATCAGGTCAGATTAGTCCGCTGCTCTGGAGACGCAAGGCCCATGCTCTCTGTTCCCAGTAATCACCGCCGGGCGCCTTGCTTTTTCCTGTCTTTTCGTGATCTTGCGTGACTTAGTGCTCTGGATCGTAAGTTCGATTACTTATTCTACCGCGCTCCCGCGGTGCAATCTCAGGCGGCGGCCTGATGAGGTTGCGTTTCAGGCCTGGAGAGTCTGGCGAGGACGTCTTGCAGGTCGTCCCGCGTGCCCCCATCCGAAGGGCTCGGCGATCGTCCGGTAGCGTACCTGGAACGCCGGCAGTGTCTTTTCAGGGTTGGCAGGTCCGGTAAGTCATACGTCCGATACTCGCTACGGACCACAACTCCGATGGGGTTGCGGTGTTCCGCCCAATCACCGTGACCCAGCCTTGCGGGCCGTAACGATCGAGTTCATACCTTCGTCATGTCTCAGGACCGCTACATCCGCGAAGCCCGCAGCCACCAAATCCTCGCGGAGTTCCTCGAACGTAAAGGTGCCACCACCGTTGGTTGCCGTCAGCATGTTAATGGCAAATAACGCACCATCCACAGGGCTTGTTCGTGCATCATCCATCATCACATCACGGATCAGCAGGCGCCCATCTTCCGTCAGCGCACGAGCAATCGACGTGAACAGGCGGATATTCTGCTCGCGTGAATTCTGGTGCACGATCGCGCTGACCCACGCGAGATCTGCTCCGGCCGGCAGAGACTTCGTCGTGAAATCGCCTGCCACGAGATGAACACGAGCCCCTACTCCCGCGGCTGCAAGCCGCTCCTCGGCCATCGGGATGACGTGGGGAAGATCGAACAGCGTGGCGGTGGCTTCCGGGTAGGCCCTTAGAAAAGTGATGGTCCACGTTCCGGAAGCCCCGCCCACATCCAGCAAATGTCGGAAGGACGGCAAGTGCAACTGGTCGATCAGCTTCGATGCGATCGGTGCGGAGACGACCTCCATTGCGCGGATAAAAGCGTCCTGGTCACGTGCTTCCCCGAGGATGCCGGGCCGGCGTTCTGCGGGTCGGCCCGTCTGAACGACCGTGGCGAGTTGCGACCAACGACGCAAACAGGTCGCCTGGTGCTGCAGCATCGGCAGGACAGTCACCGGGCTCCGAGACGTCAGCAGAAGTGCCGCCGGCGCGGAGAGGTGATACTCCTTCCCGCGTTTTTCGATGATGCCCAGCGCCGAAAGTGCGTCGAGTAGCACCGTGATCGCACGGATGTCAGCCCCGACGTCTTTGGAAACGGCCTCGACCGTCTGGTCAGCCTCCTCGAGCACGTCGAAGAGTTCAAGTTCAGCCGCCGAAATCAGTATACACGCGGACTGGTAGCCCCTGGCCAATGCCAGCAGGTCGTCTGCATTCCACTCTTTGATCATGGGATCGGTCTCCTTAGTCGGCTACGCGCTTGCGGAAGGTCCCGGTGATTCTACTCAGAACTCATGCTTAGTATGACAGCGCTAGATTGCCGGTTTTTGGCGGTTTGGGAAATCTGCCGCCGTCCGTCACCGGCCAACAACCGACCGCCGCACGCTTGTCTTGGGGCTAGGTAAGCTTCGCTGAGAGTGGCAAGTTCCAGGCGTGCTCTGCGAAGGTCGGTGGCACCGAGAGTGGCTCCTTTGAGGATAGCGTTGAATAGACTGGCGTCGTTTAAATATGCACCGTAAAGATTCACTGCCGTGAAGTTGGCAGCCTGAGACTTGGACTCGTCAAGATTGGTCTCTTCAAGATACGCATGGCTGAAGTTGGCATTTTGCAGTCCTGCCGCATGTAGGTCAGCTTTCACGAGATTCGTCCCCCCGAGTTCGGCGTGCTCAAGTTCAGGGCTCCAATCGGGATTGGCTCTTCTATATCCGTTCCACGCGGCTACCTGCTTGTTATCACTGCTGGCTTTGCGAAGCCAGGCGACCGGTTCCTCCTTGTCCATCTTCCGAAAATCGTCCGCCATGGTTTGTGCTCCTCCGCAGGCTCGGTCAGCGCCAGCGTTTCTCGCAGCTGCGATTCGAGAGACCGCATTGTACCGGGACTCTGGAGAACACGACAATATGCAGTCAGTTCGCCAAGCGTGTGCTGTTCACCATCGAGTGTACGAAGCTGACGGGAAGAGAATGTCCTGATTCAGTCGGCCGTAAAGGAGCCGGCGGAACGGCACGCCGAACCAAGTGCGCTTCTGTCGCCCTTACAAGGCCCTGCTTTTGATTTGTCCTATACCCAAGATGCGCTACGCGGCCCTGGGCTGTTTTCTTCTACGCCTCCGGCGTACGTGACGGGCGGATGGGTTGAAAAATGCCATAGGTGTGGCACGTTGCGGCACGCCAGGTCTTGAGCGTTCGCCGAAACGGGGCGGCGGCGAACATCCTAACACCTACCTAATATCAGCGGCCCCTTGGGATGGGCGGCGGGGCGGCTGGCCGCTCGGCTCGCTCGATATCTGTGCGCAGGAATTGCGCGGTCGCGAGAATCAACAGGTTGTGCGCGGGTGAAGGGTGGACCCAACATCTGGGCCTGACACCGGGAGGATCGGCGGCCGTGGCACATTGGGCAGAAGATCCCCTACCTTTTTGTCGATTTTTTCATTGACGAGGTGGGGCAAAGTGGTAAACTTGACCCATCAGACCCACGATGTGGGGCATAAGTCAGCGGTCATATGCGGATTTTCACAGGGCAATATGAGCGATCGATTGACAGCAAGAATCGGATTCAGCTTCCCTCGCAAATCCGATCCGCGATCGATCCCGACACAGACGGTCAGGGGCTCTACGTCACCCTGGGCGAAAACCGCGGCACGGTCTCCATCTTTACGGAGAACGCCTTTCACCAACTCGCTGCGCGCATGGAAACGGAGTTCATACCGGGTCCGGAGTCACGCAGGTTCGAGCTGCAATTCTACAGCCTCGCATCCTACGTGGAAATGGATAAGCAAGGACGCATTATCCTCCCGACCCGCTTGCGCCAAAAAGCACGACTTGGCGAAGAGGTGTACCTGGTGGGGCAGAAGTTCCGCCTCGATGTGTGGAATCGGGACGATCTCGATCGTGCCACAGGTATCGATTGGGAAGGCGAAGACTGGCCAGATTGGCAGGGCTTCTTAAGGATGAGGCCAACCGAGTCAGGAGGACGAGGTTAAGAGCGCGGCTGTGTGCGCCTGGAAGGAGCCGGGGGCGGCAGCGAGTGGGAGCCGGCGAGCGAGAAAGACATTGAGTCGGCAGGGGAGGCTGAGCACATTACGCGGTGCTGCTCAGCCTCCCAACCCTTGCCTTTGCGCCGTACGCCACATCCATTAACGCTTTACTGATCGAACAGTCGCAGATGAGTTGTCCCGGAGGGTTTACCGGTTGTCCGGTGGTGTCAGGGAATGGAAATCATGAGTCGACTGGTCGCACGCATTCACAATCGATGGAGCGCGAACGGTTCGCAGGAACCAGTTGCTCCTGCACACGCTGACGAAGTCGCGGAGCTGGGCGGACGTGTCCGGGCTCTGCGGCGGCTTGATAGGCGATTCGCGCACGTACGCTTGTCGGGATTCACGGAGGAATCCGACGGGCGGCGTGTGCTGGCGCGACGCGGTCGGGTCACGCGCGTTGCCGTGCCGGCATAGGAATTCTCGTGATGTGCCAGGGCTTGGCTTTCGGGTTACACGGGGGTGGCATGGGCAAACTTGTTTGCCCGTGTTTCCCACGTGTACCGCACGGGCAAGCTGCGGCTTGCCCATGCCACCCGACGCCGAGCCGCATGCTTCAGCTTGCGCGGTTCCGCGTGTGCTGGTGCGCTGATTGAGTCCGGCGGCACGGCGCGGGCTGAAGCCCGCGGCCCAGGGCGTGGTATGAAGAAACGTACTGGTGGTCCATGGAATGGACTGATTGGTATGGCGGACAGTCGGATTGGTCTAGCGAATCGGTGAGCCGGTGGATGAACCTTTCGGACACACGCCCGTACTGCCGCAGGAGGTGTGTGATCTGCTGGCCGTTCAGCCCGGCGAGACCGTCGTCGACGCGACGGTGGGGCTCGCGGGTCATGCGCGCCTGTTCGTCGAAGGCGTCGGCTCCGAAGGTCGGCTGATCGGTCTCGACGTCGATGTCGACAACCTGGCAGCCGCGAAGGAGAAGCTGAAGGAAGCGGCCTGCCGCGTGCATCTGGTAGACGCTAACTTCTCCAAGATTCGCGAAGCGCTACACACCCTTGGTGTCGATAAGGTTGACGTACTTTTTGCTGATCTGGGGGTCAGTTCGACGCAGCTCGACGATCCGGCGCGGGGCTTTTCGTTTCGCCACGACGGGCCGTTGGACATGCGGATGGACCCCGACCTGAAGGTTACCGCGGCCGACCTGGTCAACCGCCTCAAGGAGCGGGAGTTGGCCGACGTGCTGTACCACAACGCGCAAGAGACGCGCAGCCGGAAGATTGCGAAGTGGATCTGCAACGTGCGGCGCGAGGGTCGCATCACGACGACCGGGCGGCTCGCCGAGGTCGTGGCCGCCGCGCAGGGGATCAACCCGGAGTCGCGTAGGGAAAAAATACATCCGGCCACGCGTACCTTTATGGCACTGCGTATGGCCGTCAACGAGGAGATTCCCAGCTTGGAGGCCTTGCTCGACGCGGCGCCCGATCTGCTGAACCCCGGCGGGCGTATCGGCGTCATCGCTTTTCACAGCGTCGAAGACAAGCCGGTCAAGCTGGACTTCCGGAAGCGGAAGACTGAGAAGGTGTATGAGATCATAACGAAAAAGCCGGTCATCGCCGGGGAGGCGGAACGCAAGTCCAACCCCCGGTCGAGAAGCGCGAAGTTTCGGGTGGCCCGGCGCTTACCGGCTGACTGAGCGGCGGTCAGTCGCGCCAAACTGACGACCTGTTTGATGAGGAGACGGTTCTATGGCACGCGAGACAAAGGTTGGATTGCTCGCAGGTCTCGCTTTCATCGTCTGTTTCGCCGTCATCCTCGCCAACCGCGGTAGACAGGTGCCGCTTCCGGAACAGCCGCAAGCAACGCGTTTTCAGTTCACTCAGGGCCGGCAACCGACGCCGCAAATGCAGGCCCCCGCGATGCGCCAGCCAGCCGCGCAGCCGTCACAGCGTAATCAATGGTCGGCGACGAACAACCGATCCAACACTTCCCAGTCCCACCAGCCACCGCTCCGGCGACCGGCGCTGGGGGACGACGATCCCGTGGATACGCGCTATGACCAACGAATGGCAGACGCCCAATCGGCTGCCGCACAGCAGGCCGCCGACGCGCGGATCAGGGAACTGGAACAGCGACTCGACGAACTCAGTCAGGAAATGGCAGTCGCCAAACGTGACGATATCCCGCTGACTGCGCCGGCCAGAGCCGACGTTCCCGGG
>Ga0055452_10000389_pt1 | contig 11249 bp, 7 predicted proteins | sample China_Galinas_PW_6_FD_57735 | JGI IMG/M metagenome (GOLD analysis project Ga0055452, IMG submission 57735) | Wetland microbial communities from San Francisco Bay, California, USA, that impact long-term carbon sequestration - China_Galinas_PWC_D2 | ecosystem: Environmental > Aquatic > Marine >... | reverse complement strand
TTTTTTTACTGGGTTGCTTGCGCGCTCAGCGGTGCCGCACGCCTCGAGGGTACTTGGCCCACATGATCGCCGCACACAGCTTGCGCGGGTTCCGCACGCCTTTGCGGTGGGCCATCCGGGCCATGCACTTCTGGAACCGCGCGCCCGAACCCTTCTTGCCGCGGAACGGCTTGCTCGCCCCGCCCTTGAGCGACCCTCGCCGGAGATGGCGCCCCTTGCGCTTCTTCTTCTTCTTCTTGGCCATCGTTTCGGTGGCGGCTACTGTCGCATGGCAACGAGGCGTGCAGGGCGTGTCTTTAGATTTATTGCCGTCTAACAGCGTACGGTTTTCACGAGGCCTCGTCGCGGTCCCCCGCGGCGGGCGGGGGGCGGGGGTCGCTGTCATCCGCGGTAGGGGCAGGCGGTGGGTAGTGTTCGACCTTGAGCGCGAGGTAGACGCCGTACCAGTTGAACCCGGGTCGGGTGCGCGCGACGGCGCCCGACCCGTGGTCCGAAAGGTCGGCGTCAAACGACGGGTGGGCTTCAAACGCGTCGCGCAGGTCCGACTCGACGTCGAGCGCAAGCTTCTCGGCTCTGCGGCCGTCGATCCCGAGCAGATGCGCGTCGAACATCGCCAGCACCAGGAAGAAGTTGTAGTCCACGTGATAATACTTACGCTTGAACCGGCCGGTCACGGGCGTGCGGAACGCGCTGCGGCGGGGCCCGCTCGTCTTGCCTATCATGAACCGATGCAGCCACGTGCGAGGCCCAAACGGCCAGTACGTGTCGGGGTCGGACCTCGCGTCACCCTCGTCGCGGGTGTACATCGCCTCGTCGTACGCGCCCTCGCGGTTGCGCGAGTACCGCAGCAGCGCGCCGACCGTCTGGGTGAGGTCGGCGACGATCGCGTCCTTGTGGCGATACAGCCTCATGGCCCGGCGCGGGTTGTCCGTCGAGATGCGCTCGGGCACCGGCAGCCCCAGCATGCGGAGCTGCCGCTGCTGGACGGTGTGCAGCACCTCGGCGTTCTTGCCTCGCGCGGACCAGAGCGACGCGTCGACCAGCTCGCCGCCGGGCATCACGAGCCCCAGCATGAACTCCTTCTCTGCCTTGTCGGCGCTGGGGCGGCCCTTGCATGGGTAGAACTTGCCCTTGGTGGGCGGGAGCTTGGACTCGTCGAGCCCCCAGATCCGCTCGGGCACCTTGATCCAGAACGTCAGCGAGTAGTGGGTCCGGGTGTCGTCGTCCTCGTCGGGGGCGGCCACCACGTTCAGGTTGCACAGCTCGGTCGCTCCGTGGGCGTCGAGCGTGAGCTTGACCGATTCTGCCACGCCGGCCAGCGTGTCCGAGTCCAGCGAGTCGAACGCGGTCCCGAACCGCTGGTACTTCCACCCGCTCTCGCACCGCAGCGCATCAGGCTTCTTGGACGTGAATCCGATCGGGTCGCAGGGCGTGCTCAGGCGCGCGATAAGGTCGAACGGCACCGCTCTCTTGGTCAGGTCGAGGTCTCCTTCGCCGGGCATGGCAGTCAGCATCATCGTCGTCGAGATCCTTTGGACGGGAGCCCCGCACGCGGCCCCCGGCTAAGGCCGCCGCGCGGTCAAATCCGCCCCCGTTCGCTTCCCGGAGTTTCGGGAGTTTTCAACGCCGCTCAAAACTCCGGAAACTCCGGGCCGTTCAGGGAAAACCGGCGGGGGGAGGGGGAAACTCCCCCGAACGGCCCATTTTCTCGGCGGGGCCCGCCGCGCATGGATGCCTCTGCTCCCCCCGATGAGGCTGCGGTGGGGCCGGACCCGGACCTCGAGCCGGCGGTGCGGATGGGGACGATGCGCCTGCCGCCGCTGCCGCCGGTGCCGCGGAACGCGGCGATGCTGTCGTACCCGTCGCCGGGGAGGCACAACATGTTGAGCTACCTGGCGCTGACGCGGCTGGTGAGCGACCCGGCCAACGAGACGGAGACCGACCAGGAGCTGTACCACAAGCTGGGGATCGAGCGGAACTGGCGGCTGAACGACGCGGAGCGGGCGTTTGCCGAGGAGAACACCACCGTGCTGAAGCTGACTTCGTTTGTGCCGTTCAAGCGGTTTTCTGTGGTGGTGCCGTTCGACGCCATCCAACAGCTGATGGTGGGCGACTCGGAGCGCGTGAAGGCCAACTGCAAGCACCCGCTGTACCGCGCGATCGTGAAGCACCTGACGGGCCACACCCGCTACACGATGTCTGCGCAGAAGCGCGCCCCGATCTACGGCGTGACGGTGCGCGCGGTGATGCACGCGCTGGGCCTGTCCGCGAACCAGAGCACAGGCCGGATCGTCGAGACGATCGCCAAGATGATGGGCGGCCTGCCCACGGACCTGGTCGTGATGAAGCGGACGGGCGCCAACGTCCGCAGCGGGACGCGCGTGGTGGACCGGATCATGCCCTCGTGGGTAATACCGTTCATCATCCCGTGCCTGCCCGGCGCGCTCAAGGACGCGCAGCGGCCGACGCTGCTGGTGTGCTCGCGCGTGCTCCGCGACCTCGAGCGCGAGCTCGAGTCCAAGTCGGGCAAGGCCGGCCACCCGCTGAGCGCGGAGATCCTGCTGCTGGAGACCGCGTTCGAGTGCTACAGCATGACGACCGAGTGCGTCATCCTGAACAACGAGGCGATGAAGAACGCGCTGGGCGTGTTTCTGACCGACATCTCCGACCGAATGGAGTTGATCATGGGGGCACAGCAGACCCTCGAGGAGCGGATCGACCAGATCCGCATCGCGCAAGCGCTCGGCGACAAGCGCCTCGCCAAGCTCGAGACCGGCCAGCGCAATCTGGAGACGATCACGGCTGTCGCGCACCAGACAACCGAGCGGCTCGAGAGCGGGCACGCCGAGCTCGCCCGGGCCGTTGTCCAGCTGAGCACGCGGCTTGCCCAGGCCGTCGTCCAGCTGAGCGCGCGGCTCGACCGGAAGCGGCATCCTCCGCCCTCCGCTGCGGCACGCGACAGCGCACCCTGCCCCGCACCAAAGAGGCCGAGGCCGATGGCCATCGAGCAGTAAACGTGTTGTTTTGCCACCGTTCCTCTCCCTGCGCGCGGTGGAGGACGTGGGGCAATCGGGGGGCAATTTAACCGACCTGAACTTATCGTGGTCCTGGCGGCGGCGGGGGCGGCTTTGGCCAAGGCGAGCGCAAACGAGCAAACGAACAAAGTGCGCGCTGCTGAGAGAAAATGGCCACGGCGGACGTGGTGACGCAGTACACGTTTGCAGAGGACAGCGACGCGGCGGGCCGCCGGGGCTGGTTTGACCTGGCGGTCGACGTGTTTGGCGCGGACGCCGACCCCGTGGTGGGGGCGTACCCGTCGCGGGTGGCGATCGAGGACGCGCTGGTGCAGGCGGACCGCATCGAGTACGTGTCGTACCCCACAGAGGAGGGCGAGTCGTCCGTGGTGACGGCGTCGCTGGACGACGTGCTCCGCGATGCCGCGTCGAGCGGGAAGGAGCTGTGGGTGCGGTCGCCCAACTTCCTCCGCGTCGCGGAGCTCAAGGAGGGCGGGACCGCGCGGCGGCAGCCGGCCGTGGACCCTGGGGCGTACCGCGACTATGAGCCGCTGCTGGCGGCGCTCCAGCGGTCGACGGACATGGAGGCGCAGGCGACGTACCTGGGGTACCTGCTCCAGACGCTGGTGGGGTTCCGCATGGCGGACGACCCAAGCGCAGGCAAGTCGGCGGCCAAGGCGGTGGAAGATGCCGCCGCGGAGCTGATCAGCACGAAGACGCGCATCGCTGGGGACGTGGAGAAGATCATGCAGACGCGGGAGAAGGCGACATCGCTCGAGACAATCAACGAGATCCGGGACCAGCGCGACGCGCTGCTCAACGCGGTGGGGAGCGTCAACCGGAAGCTCCGGGAGGAGGTGGTCCCCGCGTTCGACCCCAACATCGCAAAGGACACGGTGGCGTCGCTACAGTCTGTGCGCATGGTCGACAAACAGGGCCACTGGATCGCCAGCAACTTTGAGCCCGACCATGTGTACGCGGGCGTGATCTCGGACACGGCGCTGCTGCCGGAGCACGGCGTCGTGCGGATGCTCCAGCCCGAGGATGGGTCTACGGGCGACGAGGAGGGGGACTGGACCACGCTGGCCCCCATCCGCTTGGACACGTTCCGCGACACCATCGAGAGCCCCGACCCGGCGACCCCGCTCGAGGTGCGCCGGGAGCAGGCGCAGACGATGACGGACCACGCGCTCCGGATGCTGAACATGCTCACGGGCAAGCCGGCGGCCAAGGAGCCGGGGCTGCTCGCGCGCATGGCCCGCGAGCGCTCCGTGTTTGGGCGCGGCCTGGTCAAGGTGGGCAAGGGCGTCGCGAACCAGTACAACCGCGTGAAGTCCGAGCTGGCGCAGGTGGTGGAGGAGCTCGACAGCGCCAAGCACGGGCTCTACTCAGACAGCATGCGGAAGGACGCGGTGCTGCTGGGCGCCCGCAAAGGGAGCGGCGCATGGACCCCAGCAGCGGTCGAGGCCGCGCGTGGCCGCGGGTACGTGCTGGACGAGCGTGCGCCGGCGCTGGCGGCGCCCAGCGCCGAGGACCTGCCGCTCCGCGCGCCGGCCTCGGCCAAGGCGGAGGACCTGGTCGCGGCGGTGACGCAGGTCCTCCGCACGATGCGGCGCGTCCACGGTGACAGCGCGGCGCTGGAGGGAGCAGCGGCCGCCTCGACCAAGGCGACGCGGACCCAGCTCGCCGCGACGTACGAAACCAACTTTGTGAACACGTTTGCGGGGCGCCAGGCGGGGCTCCAGCGGGACGGGTTCACCAGCACCAGCTGGTACACGGACCACCAGGAGCTGTGGGACGCGATCACCGGAAAGCACTTTGACGCGGCGGACGCCGCGGTGTTCAGCAACCTGAGCTACGACCCCAACGACACGGCGACGCCGCTGGGCGCCACCGACACGGCCACGCTGATCCGCATCCTGGCGGAGTTCCCCGCGACGACGGCCGTGGGGACGGTGGACAAGCAGGCGGTGGTGCTGGGCGAGGTGACGCAGCTGGTGGAGCGGTGGTTCACGTCGGCGCGGACGGCCAACAACGAGGCGGTGCGGAACGTGCTGATCAACATCGTCGAGAGCACCGACGCGGCCAAGGCCGGCGTCAAGGAGCTGATTCAGAGTCGCGCATCATGGAACCGGACCAAGGACGGCAAGCCGCTGGAGTTTACAACCAAGCGGCTGGGTCCCTCGGGCCAGCTGGTCGACGTGGCCGACCCGGTCAAGGTGCCGGTGGACCAGATCACCGAGTGGGTCGCGGGCAAGCGCGGGCCGCTCGCGGTGCTCGCGCTGACCAAGGCGTACATGGAGCACGTCGACGGGATGCTGAGCAACGTCGCGGCGCTGGCCAACTACTGCGGCAAGCAGGAGGGCGGGATTTACACGGCGGCGGCGTCGGCCAAGACCGCCGCGGAGCTCGAGAAGACCAAGATCCGCGACGAGGCCACCGCGGCGAAGCGCATCCTCGATTTGATGGTGGAGGCGGTCGTCCGCAAGACGCAGCCCGAGGTCCACTTCATCGACCTCGACGTGGCCAGCAGCGAGAAGGGCAGGCCGTCCGCAAAGAGCGCGCAGTTCTACGACGCCCAGCGGGGCAAACGGTACAGTGACGTGGACTGGTCCGAGGTCGGCGCGGGCGCGCGGCTGACGATCCCTCCGCTGTGGACGGAGGTCACCTCGCTGCCGGACGCCGCGGACGCCATTTGGTCGACGCTCGTCGAGCCGCGGCTGGTGGACAATCGCGCGTGGTTCCTCGCGTACGCGAACACGAACCGGGCGCAGCAGAAGGCGGAGCGCGAGCTGAGTGACAAGACCAATGAGGCGGACGCGCTCAAAAAGAGCAACGACACGCTCCTGAGGACCGACTCGGAGAAGGACAACAAGCTGTTCACGATCGGGCGAGAGCTGAGCGCCGTGAAGGCCAGCGAGAGCACGTGCCAGACCAGTCTCGGACGCATTACCACCGAGCGGGACAAGCTCAAGACGGACATCGAGACGTGTCAGCGGGCGCTGACGGCCAAGATCAACGAGGTGGACCTGGAGAAGCAGCGGCTGAACCGGCTGTTTGAGGAGGAGCGGACCAAGCTCATCCGGGAGCATGTGGGCACAATCGGAGCCAGCAAGCTCGAAGAGCGGGCGCTGAATCTCCAGATCACCCGAGCGGAACGCGATGAGGCTCAGTTCAAGGCGGAGGAAGAACGGCTCGCCAAGGCCGGCCCCGGCGTGAAGATGTCCCAGACGGGCGAGCCCTGGGAGACGGCGCTGCGCGCCAAGCTCACGGTCCTGGAGGAGAGCAAGATCGAGTGCGACGCGCAGCTCCAGCAGTTTGATCTGTTCCGGGGCGGGGCCTCGGAATACGTGAGGCAGATGTCGGGCCTGGTCACGCATATCGTCAACGGGGTCACCAACCAGATCAACATGCTGATCCGGTCGATTCAGGCGCAGAAGCCTATGTTCGGCGCTACGGATGAGCAGCGCGCCGCGTTCGAGGCGACCTACACGCCGCGGCTGAAAAACCTTTACAGCTTGAACAACGAACTGAAGACGCTCGAGGGCAACGTCGTCCACGTGGACGACGCGTACGACAAGATCGTGGGCAGCATGGTCGCCTGGGCGACCGACCAGCAGAAGCGGATCGCGAGCCGGACCGCGGCCGAGATAGCCATGGGGAACGCGCTGATCCGGATCTTTGACCTTACGGCAAACGAGTGCCAGGAGTCGATCACGCGGCAGGTGGATATGGAGATGGAGAACCGGCGCCTCGAGGCGCAGGCAGAGCGCCAGCGCGGAGAGATCGAGCGCCTGGCCAACCCCGCCACGGGCATTGCAGCGGACGATGTGGACACTCTTCGACGGCAGACCGAGACGCTGGCCAACCTGGTCACGGCGCTCGTCTTCCGGATATTCCAGGAGTACCGGCTCCATGTGGTCAGCAAGGACACGATCGCGGCTATCGACGATGCCCGCGCGAGCGAGGCGTCCAAGAGGTTCTTGCGCGTGACCTCGACCCGGCTACTGGAGGTCATGACCGCGCGGGGTAAGCACGCCAGCGGGGAGACCTTCCAGATAGTCGAGATCACGGAGTTTATGCGCCCGGACCGGCTGTCGTCGGCGCTACACTGGGAGTTTGTGGGCAGCAGGGACGCGCCGTGGGACAAGCAGGACCTGTCCAAGTATCGGCTGGTCGCGGACTTTGGCCGGAACCCCGACGGGTCGTTCGCCATCGACCCGACCGACGGGGTGTGGCTCGCGGTCAACATGCTCATCACGGACAAGCAGCTGTACCGCAACAGCCTCGACGCGGTGGACGTAGCGGCACACCAGGCCAACGAGGACTTGCAGCGCCAGATGGCGGAGGTGGAGGCAGCCAACCAGACGGTCGCGTCCCTCGAGACGGACCTGGCCAAGGCCCTGCGCATCCAGGGCGAGAGCGAGCTCAAGGCTTCGAACTTGGAGCACTTCAACAAGCTGCTCCAGCAGCAGCTCAACGCGTGCAAGGCCAATCTCACGGTGATGGCCCGCGTGACCAAACCGCTGAAGAAGTCGCAGCAGGCGCTCGAGGCAATCAGCGGCAAGTCCGAGTCGGATCAGGTCCATTCGCTAAAGGCGATCATCAAGGAACTCACCGACGTGATCAACGGGCTGCAAGTGTCGCGGGCCCGGGCCGAGGGCCAGGACTTCAAGTCCGCGGTCAAGGCGCACAAGGAGGAGGTGGCGGCGCTGAAGCGGATGATCAGCGCGCTCCAGGTGGAGAACACCATGGTGCTCAAGAAGGCGGGCTCCGAGTGCGCGAACAAGATCCGCGACAAGGACGAGGAGATCAAGCAGATGCGGGCCCGGAGCGTGGCGGCTCTGAAGGACCAGCTGGCGCGCGTCCAGGCGGTGCACAAGGAGGAGCTGAAGGTGGCCAAGGACCTGGCAAGCCTCGAGGCGCAGCGCGCGGCAGGCAAGGCGACCGACGCGGAGATCATGAAGCTGAAGGACGTGGCGGAGCGAGCGCGGAGCCGCATGCGCAAGGCCGAGCGGGACGCGACCAAGATCGTCGAGGAGGCCATCCGCGCCAAGGAGGTCGCGATTGTGAAGCAGCGGGAGGCCGAGGAGCGGCTCAAGACCGAGCTGGCGGTGGCGAAGCGCCGCAAGGCGCTGGAGCAGCAGATCGACGAGATCCAGCACGAGGAGCGCACGCTGCGCGAGCGCCTCCGCGACGATGCAGAGCGGGAGCGCAACGAGCGGCTCCACGAGCGCTACGAAGCCGTGATGCGTGTCCGCAACGAGGAGGAGCGCGCACGCGCAGAGCAGCGCGAGGCGCAGGTGCAGGCAGTCATCGACGAGCTGGAGAGCACGGTGACCAACCAGGTCAACACGCTCGAGATGCAGCTCGAAGAGTGTCAGGACAACTTCGCGGAGCAGTCCGAGATCCGGCGGGCGAGCGAGCTCCAGCTCGCGTTCCTGGAGAGCGAGATGCCGCGCATCCAGGTCGTGCTCGGGCCCATCAAGCGGTCCATCGACCAGTTCGACCTGATCTTTGACGACCTCCGCGCCAAGTACGAGCTCGCGCGCTACGGCGACATCGTCCTGTACGGGCGCACGCAGGGGTACGCGGTCGCGAGCGACGCCCCGCGCCCGTTCCCCCCCGCGCCGATGATCGAGACGCAGGACACCACGGACGAGAGCGGGGCGGTGGTCGCGCGCGAGCCCAAGCTCTCGGCCCACAACGTGGTGGCGATCATGGAGTTTATCCGGAGCACCATCGAGAACGCACTCGGCAACTCGGAGGACGTCGCAGGCGTGTGGGACAGCATGCGCGAGTACATCGAGCGCGCCAGGAAGGAGGAGGAAAGCCGCGAACTCGAGAAGGCGAGCCAGGAGGTCGAGAGGCGGCGTAGCGAGAGCCGCCGCCGGGGACGGCGGAGGCAGAAGCGGGAGATCAAGGAGACGCCAAGAGAGCGGAGCAAGTCCCGAAGCCGACCCGAGGCCACGCGCCGCCCGGCTCTCCCGCCGCCGCCAGGAGGCGGGGGAGAAGAGATGGAGCAGGAAGGGCCGTTTGTCGGCGCCGCCCTCTCTGACTCTGACTCTGACGAGGTCGCCAACGCCTTCACCACGGAGGAAAAGGACACGTCGAGCGCGGTGTCGTGGGGGCTGTTTCTGTAGAAACGACGGTGTATTTACTAAACGCGCACCGAGAGATCTCTCCCTCCCCCCTTCTCGGTTATATATACTCTTCGACGCGCTTCCCCAGTATGGTGCACAGGCCCCGGATCACCTTTTCTGCCTCTTGGCGCGTCCACATTTGTGTCTCGTTCTCGTAGTGGGGCTTGGCCAGGTGGATGTGAAACATGTCAAACTCGTCTCCATTGTCGTTCTCTTCCACGCGCTTTGTGATTTCAATCTCTGCACGCTCACCGAGCTCGTTCTCAAAAAGGGTTGCGTAACGATCCATCGTGTGGGTGTCGAGGCGAAGCGTAGAAACGGAGTGGCGAATGGAGGTGAGGGGGGAGGAGCGCCGCGTGGCAAGGGCCACCTTTCACTGAATCTTGCTTTCAGCGAAAAGAGCCGGGCAAAAACGCGGTGCCCGTTTCCCCGTTTCCCTTCCCCCCCAGTTGTTCCATGTGCGTGCAGGATGGCAAGCAGGTTGTTGTTCCCCGCATGGCTCAACCAGGTGCGGTACACGTTGGTCGGTGGGCCCGAGTCCCCCTGGAGCGCCATGCTGTGGTGGCTGGCGATTCTCGTGTGCACGTTGTTCGCGTTCCTCGAGGCGGTGGTCGAGGCCAAACACTGTCTTTGCGAGATGTACTGTCGCGTGCGGGACACCTGGGACGCGTCGAGACCCCCCACGCTGGGACGGTCGGGCTTGTCTTCATGGTTTTGGCCACCTGAATCGGTGCCCTGGGTGGCGATCCTTGCGGAGGCCATCGCGCGCGTCCTGTTTGTGCTCTTCTGCGGCATGTTCTCCGGGGCGTGCTCGCTCCTCATGGCACCGATGGTGGTCCCCGCGCTGATATGGTGTGCGATCACGTGGTTTGCGGCCCGGCGGCTCACCTTTGACCTGCGCTCGAAGCCCGCGCGCAGCAGCGACAGCGAGGACGACGAACAAACGGTAAAATAAAAAAAGGGGCGCCAGCGCGGGGCTCCCGCTTTTAAGAGAAAAACGGCTCCACGTCGCGCGGGAGCAAAACGGGTCCATTTGCTGCCGCGGACGCGGGGTGCGGAACGAAACCCGTCGACCGCGTGCTATGGCGTCTCGCACACGCAAACGGAAGCGCAGGAACGCGCTTGTCACGTTTGACGCGTCCCGGGTGCACCCCGCGGTGTTGCAGACACCGGAGAAGATCCTTGCGCTCACGGAGGAGGAGTACACAGGCATGATCGAGGCCCACAAACGCAAGAGCGGCATCCAGGAGCTCAACGAGGACGAGATCAAGTGTGCACGGAAGCACACACGGTCGATCCGCAACCGGATCGCGGCCAAAGAGTCTCGTGAGAGACGCAAGCGCGAGTTCGAGGAGCTCCGCCGAGAGAACGATCACCTGCGTGCCGCACTACAGACCCGCGGGGGAGAAGACATCCCCATTGCGATGTTTGAAGACTACCGGCGGGCTGTCCACAGTCGGGCAAACGCCGCGGCCCGCAGCGCCGTCCCAGATGTCCCCAACGGCGACGCGGCCTTCACCCTGAACACGGAGGTGATGATCGCGGATGCGATTGCCCACAACCAGCGGCGCATCCGGCGGCTGGGCGTGTCCACCAGCTACTTGGAGGAGTACCTCCAGGACATGGACGACGCGATCGTGGAGGTCGAACAGCGCGTGCAGGACATCCCGCCCAAGATCGACACGCTGCTGCGGTCGCTGACCGCGCGCATGGAGGCCATGCTGCGCCAGCTCCACGAGTACGCACCCGCCATGGCCGAGACGCTGACGGAGGCCAACCTGACGCCCGTCGGCGACATCGAACCGCTGTTTGACGCCTCGCTTCCCGAGTCGGACGACCGCACCCGCAGCCGCTTCTACCAGTGGGGCGCCACCCCCTTTGACGTTCCACGAGAAATAAAGTAACGCGCGACCGTCGCGTTGCCGTTCTTTTTTTTTCGCAAACGCGTACACGCCTCCCGAGGCGGGGCAAATTGCCCTCTGCCGACTTTTGCCCGCTTCCACCGTTTGCCGGGCAAACGCCGCGCGTCGCATGAAGCGTTCTGCCCGGATGCTACGCCCAAACGGGCAGTAGCATTTTTCGGTGCACATGC
>Ga0055452_10000385_pt1 | contig 11313 bp, 9 predicted proteins | sample China_Galinas_PW_6_FD_57735 | JGI IMG/M metagenome (GOLD analysis project Ga0055452, IMG submission 57735) | Wetland microbial communities from San Francisco Bay, California, USA, that impact long-term carbon sequestration - China_Galinas_PWC_D2 | ecosystem: Environmental > Aquatic > Marine >... | reverse complement strand
TTCGAACCCCGGACCCGCTGATTAAGAGTCAGCTGCTCTACCAACTGAGCTAACGGCGCGAGAACCGCGTCAGCGACAATAACAAACCCGGCCACCCAAGGTGAAATTCCCACTGTGACGGCCTTCGGGGTCCGACGGGCTCTACTGGTCGCGGTCGGTCTGTGAATAGCCCTAAACTGTTGCCAGGCGCTCCAAGCTTTTCTACAGGTTGCGAGGTAATACCCGGTATGTGGCACGTCGGCTCGGCATTTCGGAGTTGGCTGGTGGCTGTGGCCGTCGTCCCGGCCTTGCTCGTGGGGGTCAGTGCGTGCAGCAGCACGCCGACGGCCCAGCCGCCCAAGGTGATCGTGGACAAGGGCACGCCGTACAGCGATCTGCTCGTGCCCGAGCTGATGGCCTCGGTCAAGGACGGCGCGGTCGGTGTCTCGGTCGACCAGCCGGTCACCGTGGCGGCCTCCAGCGGTGTTCTCGGCGCGGTGTCGGTGGTCAACGAGGCCGGTAGCCCGGTCGATGGCCGGCTCAGCCCGGATGGGGTCACCTGGTCGACCACCGAATCTCTTGGTTACAACAAGCGCTACACCCTGACCGCTCAGTCGTTAGGTCTTGGCGGTGTCACCACCGAGACCATGACGTTCAAGACACATTCCCCCGAGAACCTCACGATGCCCTACCTGCTGCCCAACGACGGCGAGGTCGTCGGGGTTGGGCAGCCGATCGCGATCCGGTTCGACGAGAACATCCCGAACCGCGCGGCCGCCGAGCGGGCGATCAAGGTGACCACCGATCCGCCGGTCGAGGGTGCGTTCTACTGGCTGAACAACCGCGAGGTGCGCTGGCGTCCGCAGGATTACTGGAAGTCGGGCACCACGGTGGATGTCGCGGTCAACACCTATGGCGTCGATCTCGGCGACGGACTGTTCGGCCAGAAGAATCGCACGACGCAGTTCACCATCGGCGACGAGGTGATCGCCACCGCCGATGACGACGCCAAGACGCTGACCGTCCGGCGCAACGGCGAGGTCGTCAAGACCATGCCCATCTCGATGGGAAAGAACAGCACGCCGACCAACAACGGCGCCTACATCATCGGCGACCGCTTCTCCCACATGATCATGGATTCGTCGACATACGGCGTTCCGTCCAACTCGCCCAACGGCTATCGCACCGAGGTCGACTACGCCACCCAGATGTCCTACAGCGGCATCTACGTGCACTCGGCGCCGTGGTCGGTGGGCAGCCAGGGCTACTCCAACGTCAGCCACGGCTGTCTGAACGTCAGCCCCAGTAACGCACGGTGGTTCTTCAACAACACCAAGCGCGGTGACGTCGTCGAGGTGCGCAATACCGTCGGGTCGCTACTGTCGGGCACCGACGGCCTCGGTGACTGGAACGTCCCCTGGACGGAATGGAAGGCGGGCAACGCGAACGTGTAGCGCCGCAACCGTAGACCGCGCGGTCAGTCGACCTTGTGCCAGACTCCGCAGTTTCTCGTCATGAATGCGGTGTCAGTCGGTGCGATCTGAACCACCTGGGGGCCATCGCTGACGTTGTTGTCGATGATGTCGCCCGTGTCGAAACTGCTAAGTCGTGCCCAGTAGCACCCGTACTTGCCGTTTGTCCGATAGGTGCCCGGGACGATGTCGGTGCCGACGACATAGGTCCCGTTGGTTTCCATGATCGTTTTCGGCCCCGGCGGGGGTGGCGGGGTGCGGGTCACCGTCACCGTCTTGGTTATCGCGGGTGGCGTCGAGGTGACAGTGGCCGCTGTGTTGCCCGACCCTCCGCACCCCGCGAGAAGTACCGCGACCACCGCAACGGCTGCTTTCTTTCCCGGCATGGCAAGGGAGAGTAGGCGCAGGCCCCGGCATCCCGCACCATTTCGATAACACCAAGCGCGGTGACGTCGTCGAGGTGCGCAACACTGTTGGGTCGCTACTGTCCGGCACCGACGGCATCGCCGACTGGAACGTCCCCTGGACGCAATGGGAGGCGGGCAACGCAAGCGCGTAGCTCCGCAGCGTTCTCCCATCTCACTGACGAAGTGGCGGACTCAGGTGCCCCGCATCGTAGCTGCTGGCGAATGCGAGCACGCGCGGCGCCAGTGGTAGGTCCGGCGGCACCCAGGGGCTCTTCCTGTCATTGAATCGACTTGTCAGTTCCTTGACCACGGCGACGTCCTCGGCCACGTTCGGATACATGATCTCGTCTAACAGCCCTTGCAGCGCACTCACTTTGGGTTGAATCGCTTTGATCATGTCCAGCACGCTCGGATCACCGGTCATCGCTTCCAGCTCGTTGCGCTTGAGCCAGTCCTTCCTCGTCTGTTCGATGAACTCCAACATGTACTCGCGGTCCATGTTCACCTTCACCTCTGGCTCGCCGTGGCGCCGTGCGGTGAACTGATACCTGAAAGCGTTGGTGTCGCCGTGCGGTAGTGCGTCGCACAGCTCTTCCAACCAGCGGTATTCGAACGAGGAATCCTTGAAATCGTTGAATAGCTCTTCGACCGCCTTCGTCCGCGCACTGTCGTGGCCGAACGACCTCATCGCGGTCTTGATCGTTTGGTTTCGGTGGATCTGAAGCGCGCTGGTGAAGGAGATCAACGCCGAGCGGATTCTGCGCCCGAGCTCATCGACGGCGTCCTCGTCGAACACGGAAACCCGATTGGCCCGGAAATCGTGAAGGATGCCGGTCAGGACATCAAAGAGGGCATCGCTCTCATCTGAGATGTGCCGCAACAACTCCCTGTCCAGCATCCTCCGCAGCCGGTCGTACGCCTCCCGGTACCGCTTCTTCTCGGCCCCCGTCAGTGAGTCCACTTCGTCGGAGATGATCCCCACGTCGACCGTGGGGGTGTGGGAGCCGAGGATGGCTCCATACGGATCTGCTGCAGCAGCTCCGTCGGCCGGTTCCGTAGCCGCCCGCAGACCGGCCACTGCGGTTGCGCTGCGCGCCCTGATCTCATCCGCTGGAGGCGAACCTTCGTGCAACCAACGTTCGCACTCACATCGGAGACTGTTCAGGCTCTGATTCAGTGACGCGTGCACAGCCGGGAGTGTCACCCGGTTTCTGGCGCCGGGCCTGCTGTGGTGGTTCTGCGTCGAGGACTTCATCGCGTGTGCCAACGCCTCAAGTGGTCCAAGGACGACAAGCATGGCGGAGCTGTTTGCCGGTGGGGGGTCCGATATCGCGGTGCTCCGCCATATCTCCCAGGCATCCTTGCAGTAGTTGATCCGATCGTCGGCGTCTATCGCATCCAGCGCCGAAATGAAGGCGTCGAGCCTGTCGACCCAGATTTTTAGGCGCGCGTTGTCCGCGTTCATGCTTCAGCCTTCCCCAAGCCAAGCCATGCAACCGATAGCTGACGGCAACTCCGGCCAACCTCCAGTCGTCCCCCGTAACGATGACTGATCGGCCCTTCTTCACTCCTATCGGCGTGCGTGCTTCTGCCGTTTCATCCGATGCCACGTTAGCTCACGGCACTTGCCAGAAGGTAGCCCCGCCGGCCGATCAGCGCCGCAACAAAGTCGGCTGCCACGGTCGGAGCCTCTCGCCGGCGATTGACGACGTGCCGACGCGAGACGGTGGGTAGCGCGACCGGCCCTCCAACGCTGCAACTATGGTGCGCCGGGCCGGGGGAAGAAAAAGGTCGGAGGGCAAGTTTGCCCTCCGACCTGCCGGGTGGCTGACGGGACTCGAACCCGCGACATCCAGGATCACAACCTGGTGCTCTACCAACTGAACTACAGCCACCATTGCCGGACCGGCCAATGGACGGTTACGGCGTCGTCGATACTAGCCGCTTTCGGTCTCCACAGCCGAATCGGTGTTCGCCGCCGCTGCGATTTCGCTGGTAGACGGCCCCGGCTGGGGAACGAACGCGGTGCGGCGGTAGTACTTCAGCTCCCTGATCGACTCCTGGATGTCGGCAAGGGCCCGGTGTGCCAGTCCCTTCTCCGGCTGCCCGTAGTAGATCCGGGGATACCAGCGCCGGCACAGCTCCTTGATCGAGCTCACATCGATCATCCGATAGTGCAGATAGTCGTCGAGCGCCGGCATGTCCCGCGCTATGAAACCGCGATCGGTGGCGATTGAATTCCCGGCCAGCGGCGCGGTCTTGGCCTGCTTCACGTGGGTGCGGATGTAATCCATGACGAGTTCTTCGGCGGTGGCCACGTCGATGGTCGACCCGCGCACCTCGTTGATCAGCCCGGAGCGGCTGTGCATCCGCGCGACGATCTCGATCATCCCGTCCAGTGCTGCGTCGTCGGCGTGGATCACCACGTCGATCCCGTCGCCGAGGACGTTGAGTTCACCGTCGGTCACCAGGGCTGCGATCTCGATGAGCCGGTCGGACCGCAGGTCCAGGCCGGTCATCTCGCAGTCGATCCACACCAATTCATCGCGCACAGCGCTCAACAGTATGCCCATGGGCCTCCCGGACGCCGTTGCGGCCCTTGCGGCACCACCCCCGCCGGCGGCAGGCCGCGCTAGTCGCCGCCCAGCTTCTTGTAAACCGTGCCCACGATCGGCGTGACGATCGACCGCGGTGCGTATCCGCTGGCCACCGACATCGCCTTCGACGTCAGCCCGGGCACGACCCGCATCTTGTTGCGTTCCAGGCCGTCCAGCGACAGCTGCGCGGTGTGCTCGACCGAGATCCACAGGAAGTCCGGGATCAGCCTGTCGACCAGCGACGCCTCGCCGGGCTCGGGTATCTCGGTACGTACCGGCCCCGGCGCCAGCAGCGTGACGTGTACGCCGGTGCCGCGAAGCTCGCCGCGCAGCGATTCGCTGAACGTGTTGGCGAACGCCTTGGTCGCGGCGTAGGTCGCGTTGTTCGGGATCGGGGAGTTCCCGGCCGCCGAGCCCGAGATGAGGATGCCGCCGGCCTTCCGGGCCAGCATGCCGGGCAGGACGGCGAGCACCAGATCGTGCACACCGAGCACGTTGAGCTGCACCTGTGCCTTCTCGGCGGCAGGGTCGAGCCGCGACAGCGGCCCGAATGTCGCGGTGCCGGCGTTGGCGCACAGTATCGAGATGTCGCGGGTGGCCAACTCGTCGGCCAGTCTGGCCCGCTCGGCCGGGTCGGCGAGGTCGACCGCCCGCACCTCGACGGTCACGCCATAGCGTTCGGTGAGCCGCGCGGCGACCTCGTGCAGCACGTCTTCGCGGCGGGCCGTGATGATCAGGTTGTGCCCTCGGGCGGCGAGTTCGGCCGCCAGTGCCTCACCGATGCCCTGGGATGCACCCGTGACCACGGCTGAACTTTCGGGGGAGGGGGCGGGGACTGGCATGCGGCAATCGTAGGGGGCTTGGATAGTGTGGCCCGCATGAGCAACCCCCGGTCGGGTGCGTCGACGGCCGGACGGTCGAAGGTTCTGGCCTGGGCACTGTGGGATTGCGGATCCACCGGGATGAACGCGATCGTCGCCACCTTCGTATTCTCGGTCTACCTGACCGGCAGCGTGGGGCAGGGCATGCCGGGCGGAGCCTCACCGGCCAGCTGGCTGGGCCGGGCGCTGACGATCGCGGGGCTCACCGTCGCCCTCCTCGCGCCGCTGACCGGGGTGCTGGTCCAGGCACCGCACCGTAGAAGGGTCGCGCTGACCCTACTGAGTGGCCTCGCGGTCGCGTTCACCAGCGCGATGAGCCTGATCCGCGACGACCCGGCCTATCTGGCGCCGGGGTTGGCGCTACTGGCCCTGACCGCGGCCTGCGGCGATCTGGCCAGCGTGCCCTACAACGCCATGCTTCGGCAGCTGTCCACCCCGCAGACTTCGGGACGCATCTCGGGCCTGGGGTGGGCCGCCGGCTACACCGGCAGCGTCGGGCTTCTGATCCTGGTGTACGTGGGCTTCATCGCCGGCGACGGACCGAACAGGGGCCTGCTGGGAATACCCGTGCACGACGGCCAGAACGTGCGCGCAGCGATGTTGCTGGCCGCCGCCTGGTTCCTGCTGTTCGCGCTGCCGCTGCTGGTGACCGCCCACACGTTGGCCCCCGCCGCCCAACCCGACGAGCGGGCCGTCAGCCTGCTCGGGGGATACCGCCAACTGTGGATCGACCTGCGCGCCGAGTGGCAGCGCGACCGCAACCTGGTCTACTACCTGATCGTCAGCGCGGTGTTCCGGGACGGTCTGGCCGGTGTGTTCGCGTTCGGGGCGGTGCTGGGGGTCAGTGTGTACGGCATCTCGCAGGCCAACGTGCTGATCTTCGGCGTGGTCGCGTCCACCGTGGCCGCGGTCGGCGCGGTGCTCGGTGGCCGGCTCGACGATCGCGTCGGGGGCAAGCCCGTCATCGTCGCTTCCCTGGCGGCCATGATCGTCGTCGGCGTGACGCTGCTGGCGCTGTCCGGTCCGGTGGCGTTCTGGGTGTGTGGTCTGCTGCTGTGCCTTTTCGTCGGGCCCACCCAGTCGGCGGCGCGCACGTTGCTGCTGCGGATGTCCAACCACGGAAAGGAAGCCGTCGCCTTCGGGCTCTACACCATGACCGGACGCGCGGTGGCGTTCGTGGCGCCGTGGCTGTTCTTCCTGTTCATCGACATCTTCCACGCCGACCGCGCCGGGCTGGCCGGTCTGTGCGTCGTGCTGGGGGCCGGCCTGATCGGGATGGTCGCGGTGCGCGTGCCCGAGCACGTTCGAGCGGCGGGCTAGGCGAGAGTCACGCCATGGCGGTGCAGATGGTCAGGCCGCGGCCGGTGCGCTGCCGAACCTGGACGCCGTTCACCGAGACGCTGCAGGTGACGTCACGGCCGACGTTGACGACCGCCACGCTTGCCGAGCCGCGCGCCGGGGACGAGAGGGTGACCTCCTTGCTCCACGGCAACAACACGTTGAACTCGGTCTGCATCACGCCGCCGCTGTCGACGTAGGTGATGTTTATCGCCCGGCCCTCACCGGAGACCTTGTAGACGACGGTATCGGTGCCGCTCGGGTTGGTCGTCGGCCCCGGCGAACTGGGCGTGGTGGTGGTCGGCTCCGGCGTGGCTGTGGGCAAAGGGATGGGCACCAGCCTGGGCGTTGTCGTCCTGGGCGTGCTGGTGCTGGTCTCGGGTAGCGGCGACAGCGGGGCCACCACCGTCGCCTCCCGGGACGAGCTGGTCACGATCACGAGCGCGATCACCAGCCCCACGACCAGCAGCACCGCGGCCGCGGCGGCGATCCACAGCCAGCGCGGTGACCTGGGTGGCTTCGGCGGCGGCGGTGGGGGCGGCGTGGTCGGCGGATATCCGCCGCCGTGCTGCCAGTAGGGTGGCAGCGCCTCGGTGGGCTGGGTCGATGGTGGGACGTAGCCCTGGCCGTAATACGGGGGACCCCAGTACTGGCCTGAGTAGGCGGGATCGGTGTTCTGCGGGTAGTTGTCTACCGGCTGCGTCGGGTCGGACCACTCCGGTCGACGTGGATCGTTCATGCCCACCTCATGATCTGCAGGCTACCTGTGTTCGCTGGCGTGCCGTGGCTACCCGGTCGCTCAGCGACGTGTTTTCCACTGGTGGGGTGTATGAACATCGGTACGACAACCTAGCCTGATGAGTCGGGAAGGAGGTGGCGTGAGGCCGGAAGTTCGGGCGACCTATGGCGCCTCGATGTCGCCCGATGCGACGGCGTTCGCCCACCTCGTCGACGACGGAGGCTATCCGCGTGCGGTGCAACGCTTCCTGCGGGGCTGGCGGGCAAGCTCGTCGCGCGACGTCGAACTGCCCGTCGAGGGGCCGGTGACCCGGGTGATCCACTCGCCCGACGGCCACTGGCTGGCCTGCCAGGTCGCGCCCGAGGGCGCGGAGCGCAGCCAGATCTGGGTGGTCACCACCGACCCCGACGACCGGATGGCCCGCCGCATCGACGGTATGGGTGAGGTCCGGATGGCGGGCACCGCGGAACTGATCGGCTGGGACGGCGCCCGGGTGACCACGATCCTGACCGGTGAGGACGGGGTGGGTCAGTCGACGCTGATCGATCCCGTCGACGACAGCGCGATCATCGTCGACCGTAGGTCTGGTGGTCGGCTCATCGACGCCTGGGCCGGCGCGGCGCTCGTCCGGGTCGGTCCGCGCGGCTATCGAGAGCTCATCATGCTGCACGGGCTGACCGAAATCGCTTTGCTTCCTTGGGATCCCGGATCAACGACGGACCCTGGGGTGATCCTCGACGACCACAGCCCCCGCCGCTTGCGATACGGTCTGGACGGTGATCGGACCAAGCTGTACTACCCGGCCCACTTGTACGGCCCCAACAGTACCGAGGGTTTCGTCCGTGCCCTGATCCGAAGCGACAACGGCGCCGACCACGCCCGGCTCCTGGAGGTGACGACGACCGCCGACGGTGTCACCTACCAGGTCATCGCCGAACGTCCGGGATACGATCTCGACGAGTTCGTCGTCAGCGAGGATATGTCGACGGTGGCACTGCTGTGGAACATCAACGGCTGCAGCGAATTGCAGATCCTCGAATATTCGGACAGAACCCTGGGCCCGCCCATCCCACTGCCCAATCTGGTTGCTGGCGAGCTGTCGGTCAGCGCGGGCGGCTCGATGGTGGCGATGACCGTCCAGGGCCCCGACATGCCCCGCACCGTCGAACTCGTCGATCCCCGCTCGCGGGAATGGGAGCGCATCGACCGCAAGCCCAGCCGCGGCCCGTCGGCGGCGCCGCCGACCCTGCATACGGTGACCGCGCGTGATGGTCTGACCGTCACCGGCTGGTTGTATCGCCCGCCACCCGGGACCGAGCAGAGCGGCGCATTGATCTATCTGCACGGCGGCCCGGAGGGCCAGTCCCGCCCCGGGTACAGCGAGATCTTTCCGCAGCTGCTCGATGCCGGGGTCACGGTGTTCGCGCCGAATGTGCGCGGCTCGGGCGGGTTCGGTCGCGCGTTCTGCCATGCCGACGAGAAGCAGAAGCGATACTCCGCCATCGACGACGTCGCCGACTGCGCCATGTACCTTGCCGAACAGGGGTTGGCCGATCCGGCCCAGATCGCCTGCGGGGGTTGGTCCTACGGTGGCTACCTGACCCTGGCCGCGCTGACCTTCCACCCGGAGTTGTTCGCTGCGGGTATCAGCATCTGCGGGATGAGTGATCTCGGCACGTTCTACCGCAATACCGAGCCCTGGATTGCCGCGGCGGCCTACCCCAAGTACGGCCATCCGGTGGGCGAACGTGAGCTGCTCGAGGCGCTTTCCCCGCTGCCCCGGGTGGATGCGCTGGTGGCGCCCCTTCTCGTCGTGCACGGGGCTACCGACACCAACGTCCCGGTCAGCGAATCCGAGCAGATCGTCGAGGCGCTGCGCGGCCGCGGACGCACCGTGCGCTATCTGCTCTTCGAGGACGACGGTCACCAGATCGCCAAACGCGAGAACCGGGCCGTGCTGGCGGCGGCGGTGGTCGACTGGCTGTCGCTGGCGTTCGATTCGGCCCAGGCGTCCTAGCGCTCGCCGTCGCGGCGGTCGTGGCCCGGCGACAGCGCGGCAACCGTCATCGACCGCAGCATGTCGCGTGACCGCTGCGGGTCGGCCGATCTGTTGGTCAGGTGTTTCATGCTGTGCGGGGTGGAGTTGAGCAGGCCGAATACCGCATGGGCCATCAGCCGGGCGTCGGACTCGTCCAGTTGCGGATCGAGTTCGCGCAGCACACCGACCCAGATCTCGACGTAGCGCCGCTGCGCCCGGCGCACCTGCCGCTGCGCCGCGGTGGGCAGGCAGGCCAGGTCGCGGTCCTGGATGCGGATCAGGTCCGATTCGCCGAGCGCGAAGTCCAGATGGAACTCGATGAGCCCGTCGAGCGCCGCAGCCGGATCCGGCGCGTCGGCCACGACGGTCTGGGCGCCGGCGAGCAGCCGTGTGCTGATACCGACCAGCAATTCGACGAGCAGCGCCTCTTTGTTGGGAAAGTGCCGGTAGATGGCCGGACCGCTGACCCCGGCGGCCGCGCCGATGTCCTCGAGCCGCACGGCGAGGAAACCGCGTTCGGCAATCAACCGTTCGGCGGCCGCCAGTAGCTGAGAGCGCCGGTCGGACTTCAGTCGGCTCCGGCGGGTGGAAGTTTCGATGGAACCCTCCGGACACCGCATCTGGACGTTTCGGTTAATCTTCACTAACGTAGCACGAGTTAGGCGTCATTAACCGAAGTACGACGGGACCCCAACGATGGCATCAGCGGTAGCGAACCGCGAGGCGCATGTACAGCTCGTCGAGGAGCTGCGCGCCAAGCTGGCCGCGGCGGCGCTGGGCGGGCCGGCGCGCGCCCGTGAACGCCACGTCGCCCGAGGCAAGCTGCTGCCACGCGATCGGGTGGACGGGCTTCTCGACCCGGGCAGCCCGCTGCTCGAGGTCGCGCCACTGGCCGCCGACGGTATGTACGACGACGACTGCCCCGCGGCCGGGATCATCACCGGCATCGGCCGGGTCTCCGGGCGGGAATGCATGATCGTCGCCAACGACGCCACGGTCAAAGGCGGCACCTACTACCCGGTCACGGTCAAGAAGCACCTGCGCGCCCAGGAGATTGCCGCCGCGAACCGGCTGCCGTGCATCTACCTGGTCGACTCCGGCGGTGCGTTCCTGCCGCGCCAGGACGAGGTGTTTCCCGACCGTGACCACTTCGGCCGCATCTTCTACAACCAGGCGACGATGAGCGCGGCGGGCATCCCGCAGATCGCGGCGGTGTTGGGTTCGTGCACCGCCGGCGGGGCCTATGTGCCGGCGATGAGCGACGAGGCGGTCATCGTGCGCAATCAGGGCACCATCTTCCTGGGCGGCCCACCGCTGGTGAAGGCCGCCACCGGCGAGGTGGTCACCGCCGAGGAGCTCGGTGGCGGCGACCTGCACTCCAAGACCTCCGGGGTCACCGATCACCTGGCCCACGACGACCGCGATGCGCTGCGCATCGTCCGCCGGATCGTGGACACCCTGGGCCCCCGGGAACGACGGCCCTGGGAGATCCGGCCGGCCGTCGACCCGATCGCCGACCAGCACGAGCTCTACGGCGTGGTACCGGTCGACGCGCGCGTGCCCTATGACATCCACGAGGTGATCACCCGCGTCGTCGACGGCGGCGAGTTCGCCGAGTTCAAGGCCGAGTACGGCCCGACCCTGGTCACCGGATTCGCCCACATCCACGGCCATCCGGTCGGCATCGTCGCCAACAACGGTGTGCTGTTCGGCGAATCCGCCCTCAAAGGCGCGCATTTCATCGAACTCTGCGACAAGCGGATGGTGCCGCTGGTGTTCCTGCAGAACATCACCGGATTCATGGTCGGGCGTGACTACGAGGCGAGCGGCATCGCCAAGCACGGGGCCAAGATGGTTACGGC
>Ga0055452_10000381_pt1 | contig 11377 bp, 9 predicted proteins | sample China_Galinas_PW_6_FD_57735 | JGI IMG/M metagenome (GOLD analysis project Ga0055452, IMG submission 57735) | Wetland microbial communities from San Francisco Bay, California, USA, that impact long-term carbon sequestration - China_Galinas_PWC_D2 | ecosystem: Environmental > Aquatic > Marine >... | reverse complement strand
CGAGCTGCTGGCGCTGATCTTCCGCCTCTCCGGTCCGTCGATCGAGGCGGCCCGGCTCGCCGTGGTGGCGCTCCAGGGCGTGGCGGGGGGTCTGCTCTTCGCCACGCTCCGCCGCGGCGGCCTCGGCATCCTCGCCCATCCCGGCGCCGCGGCGATGGCGGTGGCGCCGATCCTGCTGGTCCCGCTCTTCTCGACCTACTTCTACACCACCCTCGCCTTCTACCTGGGAGTCATCGCGCTCTACACCGCCCTGCGCGGACTCGAATCCGACCGCTTCGCGCTGGCGACGGGCGTGCTGCTGGCGTGCATCGCGCTCTGCAAGCAGAGCGCCGGCGTGGTGCTCGTCGCCGCCCTGCTCCCCGCCATGTTCGCATCCGCCGAGGCGGGGGTTCGCGCGCGGCGCGTGGTCCGGGTCGTCGCCGGAGGCGCCCTCATGACGGGCCTGACCCTGGCCCTCTACCTCGCGCGCGGCGACCTCGACGCGCTCTGGTTCGCCCAGGTCGAGCTCCCGCTCTCGCTCGCCAATCGCGAGACCTTCCGCACGCCCTTCATCAACCTGTGGCCGCCCGGGAAGCTCGACCCGATCGTCCAGGAGAGCTGGGTGATGTACCTGCCGAGCCTGTACCACATGCGCTACGGGCTCTTCGCCGTGATCGGGCCGGCGATCGTCGTGGCGACCCAGCTCCTCTACCTGCTCCCGCTGGCCGCCCTCGGGCTCAGCGTCCTCGCCGGCGCCCTCGGACGCGCGACCCCGCTGGTCTGGCTGAACGGCGCCTTCCTCGTGGCGATGGCGCTCAACCTGTTCCCGCGGGCGGACTGGGGACACCTGGTCGTGGCGCTTCCCCCCGCCGTGGTGCAGCTGCTGCTCCTCGCGCCGGGCCTGCGGCGGCTTCGGGCGCGTCCCCTCGCGATCGCCGTGCTCGCGATCCTGATCGCCTCGGGGGGCGTGGTCGGAGTCTGGCTGCACCGGATCGCCGGCGAGCCCAGCTTCGGCCCGCGGGTGCCGCTCCGGCCCGTCTCGCGCGCCTACCGCACGCCTGCCGTGCCCCGGGTGATCCGCTACCTGCGCAGCCGGGTCGAGCCCGGCGAGGCGATCTTCGTCCCTCGCCAGGAGCCCCTGCTCTACTTCGCGACGGAGACCACCAACCCCACGCCCTTCGAGGGCGTGCTGCCCGGCCTGCCCGAGCTCCAGGAGAAGACCATCCTCGAGGCCCTGGCGAAGGTGCGCTACGTGGTGATGAGCGACATCGACCAGCCGATCTACACCTACTACGCGGACGAGCTGCCGGAGGTCCAGGACTACCTCGAGCGCTACTTCGAGATCCCGCGCGACTTTCCCCTGGACGACCACTCCTGGATCACCGTGCTGCACCGCGGCAGGGACCGCGGCGAGACCCTGATCGATCTGGTGGACGCGCGAGAGAAGGGTCGCCCCTGGATGCGCAATCGCTACGGCGAAGAGGTGGACGCGAGCGTCACGCCCCAACGCCTGGCCACGCGCCACCTGCGCAGGCCGCTGCCCGTCGCGCTCGACGATCGCGGCGGCGGCATCGACTTCGAGCTCGAGATCCCCGAGGACGCGGTCTTCCAGGCCGGGGTGGGCTTCCGCGGGCTGGTGTCCGTCGACCACCAGTACGAGCATCCGAAGGGCGTGACCCTCGCCGTGCTGATCCGAGGCCCGGGGGCCGACGCGCACTTCGAGCGGGTCGGCGAGATCAAGATCGACGACTCGCCCCGGGGCGGACGCGCCTGGCGGCCCCTGCAGCTCGACCTCGGCCCCTACGCAGGCCAGTCCGTCACCCTGCGCCTCGAGGCCCGGGTGCGGGGCGGCCTCCGGGGCGACCGCCTCACCTGGTGGGGGAGTCCGCGCATCGCGCGCAAGCCCGAGTGACGCGTCTCCGGGGACCGGTCGACTGCCGCCCGGGGCTGGGCGACCCTGCGCGCGATGGCGGTGCGCGCACGCTGGATGGCCCTGGCCGGAGCGGCCGGCCTCGCGATCGGAATCGCCGTCGGCTTCGCGACTCGCGAGATGTCGGCGCCCTCGGCGGCCCCGGCCCCGAGCCGCCCGGGCGACAGCGGGGCGGACGTCACCGCGGCCCTCGACCGCCTGCGCACCGAGGTCGCGGCCCAGCGCACCCTGGCGGGCGCCCTGCAGGCGGAGGTCCGCCGGCTGCGGGAGCGCGTCGAGTCGCTCGAGCCCCCCGGGTCGGATGCGGAGGCGACCGGCGACCGGGTCGCTTCGAACGCGCCTTCGGGCCGCGACGAGAGGGAGGACCTCGCCGCCGGTGCGTGGTTCGAGCCCGGCCGGCTGCTCGACGTCGGCATGGATCCCGAGGACATCGAGCGGGTGCGCCGCCACTTCGACGCCCACCAGCTCGAGCTCCTCTTCCTTCGCGACCGCGCCACCCGGGAGGGCTGGATGCACAAGCCGCGCTTCGCCCACGAGATGCAGAGCCTCAACCAGGGGCTGCGCGAGGAGATCGGCGACGCCGACTACGACGCGCTGCTCTACGCCACCGGACGCCCCAATCGGGTCGAGCTCGCGGCGCTGCTCGGCGGCTCACCGGCGGTCGCGGCGGGACTCGAGGACGGGGACGTCGTGCTCCGCTACGACGACCGGGAGATCTTCCACGCCCTGGGCCTCCAGCAGGCGACCCGCAGCGGTGAGGCCGGCTCGACCGTGGCGTTGGACGTGTTGCGCGGGGACCAGGAGCTGCGCGTCTACGTACCCCGCGGGCCCCTGGGTGCGCAGCTCAAGGCCGTGCGCACGCCCCCCCGCCCGGAGTGATGGTGTACGCTCGCGAGGTCCAGGAGATCGCGTGGGCCGCTGCATCGTCGTCATTCCCACCTACAACGAAGCCGAGAACCTTCCGCTCATCGTTCCCCGCGTGCTCGAGCAATCGCCCGAGCTCGAGGTGCTGGTGGTCGACGACGACTCCCCGGACGGAACCGGCAAGCTCGCCGACGAGCTCGCCCGGGAGAGCGGGCGAGTGCACGTCCTCCACCGCGCGGAGAAGCAGGGGCTCGGCCCCGCCTACCGGGCCGGGATCGCCGAGGCCCTGGAGCTGGGGGCCGACCAGGTCGTGCAGATGGATGCGGACTTCTCGCATCCGCCCGAGACGCTCAAGACCATGCTGGCCGAGATCGAGAGCCACGACGTCGTGCTCGGGTCGCGCTACCTGAACGGCATCACCGTGGTGAACTGGCCGATCGAGCGCATCCTGCTCAGCTACTACGGCAACTGGTACGTGCGCAAGCTCACCGGCCTGCCCGTGACCGACACCACCGGCGGCTTCCGCTGCGTGCGCCGCGGCCTGCTCGAACGCATCGGCTTCGAGCGGATCCGCGCCGACGGCTACGCGTTCCAGATCGAGATGAACTACCGCTTCGTGAAGCACGGAGCGCGGATCAAGGAGATCCCCTTCTTCTTCCTGGACCGGACCCGGGGCACCTCGAAGCTCTCCCTTCGCATCGGCCTCGAGGCGCTGTGGGTCGCGCCGTGGCTGCGCATCGCCGACCGGCTGGGCCGCCTCTGAGCCGATCGATGTCCGCCCCCGCGCGCGTCCTCATCCTGAACGAGCGCGACTCGCAGCACCCCAAGGCGGGCGGCGCCGAGGTACACGTGGAGGAGATCTTCTCCCGGCTCGCCGCCCGGGGCTTCGAGATCACCCAGGCCACGACCTCCTTTCCCGGGTGCAGACCCGTGGACGAGGTGGCGGGCACCACCGTGTGGCGGCTGGGACGCATCCGCTGGTACTACCCGCGCGTCGTGTGGACCTGCGCGCGGGAGACGCGCCGGGGCCGCTTCGACGTGGTGGTCGAGTGCCTGAACAAGCTCCCCTTCTACGCGCCGCTCTACTCGAAGGTCCCGGTGCTCGCCCTGGCCCACCACCTCTTCGGCGAGGTGGCGTTCCTCCAGACGCCCTGGCCGATCGCCGCAACGGTCTGGACCATGGAGCGCATGCTGCCGATCCTCTATCGCCGCACGCCGTTCGTGAGCATCTCCGAGAGCACCCGGGACGACCTGGTCGGGCGCCATCTGCGGGCGGAGCAGATCCGGGTGATCCACTGCGGCATCAACCCGCCGAAGGCGCGGATCCCGAAGCTCTCCGAACGCCCCCGGCGCGTGACCTACGTGGGACGCCTCGAGCCCTACAAGCGGGTGGACCTGATGCTGCGCGCCATGGCGCGGCTCCGAGACCGCTTCCCCGACGCGGAGATCGTCGTGATCGGCCGGGGCAAGGACCGCGAGCGCCTGGAGCGCATCGCGCGGGACGAGGGCCTCTCCTCGCGCACGCGCTTCACCGGCTTCGTCAGCGACGCCGAGCGCGACGAGCTGCTCGCGAACACGCGGGTCGCGGTGTGCCCGTCGCCCAAGGAGGGCTGGGGACTCACGGTGATCGAGTGCAACGCCCTCGCCACGCCGGTGGTGGCCACCGACGCGCCGGGTCTGCGCGACTCCGTCGACGACGGACGCAGCGGGTTCCTCGTCCCCGACGGCGACGTGGGCGCCCTGGCCGAGCACCTGGCCCGGCTGCTCGACGACGACGCGCTCGCGACGCGGATGTCCGAAGCGGCCCTCGTCTGGAGCCGGCGCTTCGACTGGGACCGCGCCGCCGACGCCATGGCCGAGTCCCTGGAGGCGGCCCGGCGCTCGTGAGGGGCGCCGTCGCATCCGGCCCGCTCGCCGCCTTCGGCGCCGCCGCCCTCGTCGCCGTCGGGATCCGGATCCGCAACGTCTTCACCTATCCCGCCGACTGGGGCTTCGATGCGACCTTCAACTGGCAGTACATCTACCACCTGACCCAGAGCTGGGCGCTGCCCCCGCCCGCCGCCGGCTGGTCGACGGGCGATCCCCCGTTCTACTTCTACCTCTGCGCCGCCGTGCTCCGCGCCCTGCGCGGCGCCGGGAAGCTCGCCTTCCCGCTCTTCACGATTCCGCTGCTCTCGGTCGCGGCGGGCCTCGCGATCGCGGCGCTCGCCTACCGGCTGGTGCGGCGCGCCGACCCGGAGCACCCGGGTCGGGCGCTCCTCGCGGCGCTGCTGCTCCTCTACCTGCCGGCCCACTTCCACGTGAGCGTCATGGTGAACGAGGAGATCGTGGCGGCGCTCTTCACCTCGCTCGCGCTGCTCGGGGTGGCGCGACCCGGCCTCGCCGACCGCGACGACCGGAGGGGCGATCTGCGCGCCGCGGGGGTCGGCCTCGCCGCGGGCCTCGGCGTGCTGACCAAGCTCTCCGGGGTGCTGGCGGTCGCGGCCGCCGCCGGCGCCTACGCGCTCGACGGCTGGCGGCGGCGCGCCCCGGGCCCCAGCGCGCGGCGGATCGGCGCGCTCCTGCTGGTGGTGTTCGCCGTCGCCGGCTGGTACTGGCTGCGCAACGAGCTCGAGTACGGATACCTTCAGCCCCACGGGCTGCCCGCCCACCAGATGATGTTCGCCCTGCCCCCGGGCGAGCGCGGCGTCGGCGACTATCTCAGGGTCCCCCTGGCGACCTGGACCGATCCCCAGCTCCTCCACCCCGACCTGCTGCACTCGGTCTGGGGCAGCACCTATGCGACGCTCTGGTTCGACGGGCACCGCTTCTTCCTGCCCAGCGACGATCCCGGCGTGCGGCGCCTCGGCACCCTGACCCTGCTGCTCGCCCTGCTTCCCAGCGCCGCCTTCGCGATCGGCGCCCTTCGCGGCCTGCGTCGGGTGCTCCGAGGCGAGGGCGCCGTCGACGCTCCGCTCCTGATGATCTGCGCGCTCAGCCTGGCGGGCTACGCGGTCTATACCTGGCAGAACCCGTGGTACGTGGTCCTCAAGGGCTCGAGCCTGCTCGGCCTCGCCCTGCCCTACGCGTACTACGCGAGCGGGACCCTCACGCGCTGGACCGAACGGCGCGGTCCCCTCGCCTTCTCGGTGTGGCTCGCCCTGGCCGCCCTCGCGGTGAGCGTGGCGCTGGGCTGCACCTACAATGGACTCTTCGCACCGCTCGAGGTGTCCGGACTGCAGGTGAACGAGACTCCATGAGCCGAGCCACACGCATGATCCAACGGACGGTGCCGGTGGTGGTGAGCGTCGGCGCCCTCGGCTTCCTCTTCGCCACGGTGAACCTCGAGGAGGCCTGGGACCAGGTGACCTGGCGGGTGGCCGCCATCCTGGTGCCGTCGCTGCTCGTGTACGGCGCCATCACCCTCGTGCTCGAGGCCTGGTCCATCCTGCGCCTGGTCGTCCCCGCGCCGCCGGAGTTCGGCGCCTGGACCGCGGCCCGGGTCAAGTGCGCGAGCTATCTGCTGGGGATCGTCCACTACGCGCTCGGGGTGGGGGCGCTCACGGTGCTGCTGCGCCGGCGCGCCGCGCTTCCGCTCTCCGAGGCGGCGAGCATCGTGCTGCTGATCTCCGCCGCCGACCTGCTGATCGTGCTGGGCCTGGCCGCGGCGGGCGCCGCCCTCTACGAGTTCGACGACACCACCCACCTGGCCCTCATGCTCGCGGTGGGCGGCGTCGGCTTCTTCGGCGGCCTCGCCGTGCTCCGGGCCCCGGGCTCCCTCGGGCCCCTCGACCGGATCCGCTCGCTCTCGGTCTTCGAAGCCCTGCGCACCGTCCCCCTCGAGCGGCTCGCCGAGCTGCTGGTGCTCCGCGCGGTCTTCTCGATCTGCTTCATCGGGATCTCGGGGGTCGGATTCGCCGCCTTCGATCTCCACCCCCCGGTGAGTCAGCTCGTGGTGGGGATGATGATCGTGGCGGTCGTGGCCGCGTTGCCCATCGCCGTCGCCGGGCTCGGCACCAGCCAGGCGGCGATGATCTACCTCTTCCGGGACCTCGGGGACGACGGCGCGGTGCTCGCGATGAGCCTGGTGCTCTCCGCCGGGATGATCCTGATGCGCGCGTTGATGGGCCTGGTCGTCGCGCGGGAGTACACCCGCGAGGCCCTCGCGCAGACCCGCGGCGAGGGCGCGTGAACGACACCCCCTTCACCGGCGAGCGCCTCCACGAGGGCCGCGACCTCTTCGCCGTCGACCTCGCCCGCCACCACGCCGCGTACGAGTTCGCCCGGGCGTCCCTCGCCTCGGGCTGGACCCTCGATCTCGGCTGCGGCTCGGGCTACGGCACGCGCTCGCTGGCGAGCGCGGAGGGAGACGTCGTCGGGCTCGACCGGGTGTACCCCGATCCCGCCCAGCGCCGGGGCCACGGGCGCTTCGTACGCGGCGACCTCTCGGCGCTTCCCTTCCGGCCCGCGTCCTTCTCCCGGATCGTGAGCTTCCAGGTGATCGAGCACCTCGAGGATCCGACCGAGTACATCGACGCCATCGCGACGCTGCTGCACCCCGACGGCGTCGCGCTGATCACGACGCCGAACCTCCTCACCTCCGACGGCGTGAACCCCTTCCACGTCCACGAGTACCGCGCCGACGAGCTCGCCGCTCGCCTGGCCGAGCGCTTCGAGGAGGTCGAGATGCGGGGCATCGGAATGAGCGAGCGGGTACGCTCGTACATGCACGCGCGCTCCGCGCGGATCCGCCGGATCATGCGCCTCGACCCGATGAACCTGCGCGCGCGCCTCCCGGCCGCGTGGATCGAATGGCTCTTCGGGAGGCTCGCGATCGTCGTGCGCGCCCTCGGCGGCGGCGGCGACGCCCTGGCCGACGTGGGCGTCGGCGACTACCCGGTGGGACCCGCCGACGACGGCTGCCTCGACCTGCTGGCGGTGTGTCGACGACCGCGACCGTGACGTCCCCGCGACGCTTCGCCGAGATCGACGCCCTCAAGGCCGTGGGCATCGTCGCCGTGGTGCTGATCCACGGCCTGCGTCCGCCCTGGGACGAGACCCTCTCCGAGACCGAGGTCTGGCTCGGCCACCTGACGCGCTTCGCGGTCCCGGCCTTCCTGCTCGCCTCGGGCTACCTCTACGCCACCACCGAGGCGGTGCCCCTCGCCCGGACCCTGCGGCGCCTGCGCAGGGTGCTGGTCCCCTACCTGATCGCGTCGCTCCTCGCCCAGGCCTGGTGGGCGTGGACCGGCGGCACGAGCCCCACCGGCTCGCTGCTCCTCGACCTGCTCTTCGGCTCCTCCTTCGGTCCGTACTACTACGTCTTCGTCATCGTCGGGCTGATCCTCGTCACGCCGCTGGTCGCGCGGCTTCCCCGGCCCCTGCTCTTTCCCATCGCCGGGGTGCTCGTGGCGGCCCAGTGGATGATCGACGCCGCGGTGTGGCTCCCGGTCGACCTCTACGTCCAGGTCCGATCGCCACTCTTGTGGTGGGCCTACTTCCTGATCGGCTGGCTGCTGCGCGTGAACCGCGACTCCTTCGAGCACTGGATCGTGCCGCGACGCGCCGCCATCGCCCTCCCGCTGGCCCTCGCCGTCGCGGGCCTCGCCTGGACCAGCGCCCGGCCCGGCCCCTTCCTGCTGGTCCGCAGCGCCGCCTGGCTCGAGGTCTACGCGATCCTCGCGCTGATCCTCACCCTCGGCGCCGCCCGCACCCACTCTCCGCCGGCGCTCCGCTGGCTCGCCGACGCCACCTACGCGATCTACCTCCTCCACCTCTTCTTCGTGTATCCCCTGCAGCTCCTCTTCCCCCCGACGCCGCTCCAGGCGGGCTGGCTCCCGATCCTCGCCCCCTGGCTCGGCGCCCTCGCCGGCTCCATCGCCAGCGTCGCCCTGCTCCAACGCCTGCTCGGCCCCCGCTCCCGAGACCTGATCGGCGCGTGAGGTGCATGGGGCTTCCGTCCCCGCCCCGGATCGCCGCCGAGAGAGGCCTCGAGCCACCCCCCGGCGACTCCCGGCGACCTAGAGCGGCCGCCGCGCGATCACCCGCTGGTTGGACGTCTCGAAGCCCAGCCGCGCCCGCGCCCAGTCGAGAGTCAGGAAGATCCCGAGCAGCAGCGGATTCTGGAAGTGGAAGAAGCGCACGATGCGATCCGGCCAGCCGCGGTCGAGCAGCGCGTTGTGGAGCGAGATCGTCCACGCCGAGGTCGAGATCAGGTACTCGGTGCGCGCGACCTCGAACCCCTTGTCGGTGAGCATCCGCTCCAGCGCGCGGGTCGAGAAGAGATTCCAGTGCCGCGGAAAGTGATAGTGCCCCCAGTGGGAACGGCGGAACCAGCGGAAGTCGAGCCCGGCGAGATTGGGCGTCTCGACGATGAAGCAGCCCCCGGGCTCGAGCAGCGCGAACACCCGCTCGCAGATCGCCGCGGGGTCCTCCACGTGCTCGATCAGCTGGAGCATGATCACGGCGTCGTAGCGGCGGTCGCCGGGATCGAAGTCCTCGACCCGCGACACGTGGGCGGCGAACCCCCGATCGCGACACTTCTGCGCAACGGCCGGGTCGAAGTCGATCCCCTCGAGCTCCCAGGAGTCCGGACCGAAGTCCCGCAGCAGCGAGAGGAAGCGGCCGTTGCCGCAGCCGACGTCCAGCAGGCGCCGGGGGCCGTCGCCCACCAGCTCCCGGTAGAGCGCGACCTTCCCCCCCTCCCAGCGCCGCCGCAGCCGCGCGACCAGCGACGAGCCGCCCTCCTCCCACGCGTAGTAGTTCGACGGGTAGATCGTGCCCAGGTCGTCGCGGGACGGGCGCGGGTTCAGATAGAGGTGATCGCAGCCGCTGCAGCGCACGAAGGTGAAGACGTCGGGCACGGTCGCGTACTCGAAGTCGACGCCGCTCGAGAATGGCTCGGCGCGATCGGACCCGCAGAGGACGCAGCGGGTCTCAACCAGGGAGAGAGTGGTCTGCGGAGGGCTCGGCGGCACGGGGGGCGTATCCCAGCAGGTGGGTTTCGATCGGGACCCCGCGCTCGACGAGGCTCTCCCGGCGGGCGAGGAACTCCCGCCGATAGCGGTGCCAGGGAATCCCGGGCCAGAGGTGGTGGATGGCGTGATAGTTGTGGTTCAGCACCAGCGGAGTGAACCAGGGCACGTCGAGGATCCTCGTACCCAGGTAGCGATCCGGCGGGAGCCCCACGTGGGGCAGGTAGTTGATGTACCAGTCCATCACCACCTTCGCGATCACCACGGGAACGAACCAGAGTAGCACCAGGTCCAGCCCCTTTCCGTAGAGGAACGCGGTCGCGTAGAGCGCGATCACCACGAGCACGGGAATCGCATCCGCCACGAGCTGGGGACCGGTGCGCGGGTCCTTCCCGACCCGGTCCCGCAGGTAGAGGACGATCTTCGGGTAGCGGAAGGGCAGGCTCCAGAAGGGTCCCCCGACGTAGATCGCGTTCGGATCCTCGGGCGTGTTGAGGTGGGCGTGGTGCTGGAGGTGCACCCACTTCTGGAGGAAGTAGGGAGTCGTGTACGGGAAGATGCCGAGGATGCCCACCGCGTCGTTCACCCAGCCGATGGGCGACGCGTTGCGGTGGACCCCCTCGTGCCAGACCGTGAAGGCCAGGTGGATCCCGATCGCCGAGACCAGCATGTGGACCAGCAGCGGCCCCGGCGCGGTCCAGTAGAGGGCGAAGTTGCCGAGCAGGACGGCGTACATGGCGACCAGGAGCGCGAGGGTGCGCGCGTCGATCACCCCCCCGCTGGTCGTCCCGGTCTGCATGCGCGCTCCGTTCGAGGCCGCCGGGCCGGGGCGCCGCGATCGCGTCATCGCGTCGAATCCGCCGGCGTCGACCGCGGGGGCCACGAGAAATCCCCGCGCGCTCGCCTCAGCACGTGTCCCAGGGTCGTGATAACCTACTGATTCCGATTAGTTACGTCAATCGAACCCACCTCGCGGAAGCCCTTGGACACCGACGCCGGCGCGCACGACACACCGCCCGCGGGCCTTCCCGCCGCCCTCGCCCGCGGGCGAGGCGCGCCGTGGCTGGTCGCCGGGCTCACCCTCGCCCTCCAGGTCCCCTTCCTCGACCGCTGGTTCTCGGCCATGGACGAGGGCCACATGCTCCACTTCGCCGACCTGGTGAACCGGGGCGGGCTCCTCTACCGCGACGCCACCATCTATCCGCTGCCGGGCGCCTTCTACCTGCTGGCGGCGGTGTTCCGGATCTTCGAGCCGTCGATCCTGGTCTCGCGCTGGCTGGTCGCGCTGGAGTTCGCCGTCTTCACGGCCCTCGTCTTCGCCCTGGTGCGGAGGTTGACCACGGCGGGATGGGCCTGGTGCGCCGTCGGCCCGATGCTCCTCTACCGGATCTGGGCCTTCCCGCACTGGCACATGTACAACTACTCGACCACGGCCCTGCTCCTGCTGATGGCGTCGCTCGTGCTGCTCGTGGCCTGGTTCGAGTCGGGGCGGCTGCGGACCCTCGGCCTCTCGGGCCTGCTCTTCGGACTCGGCGTCTACTGCAAGCAGGACTACGGGGCGGCAAGCCTGCTGGCGAGCGTCCTCGCGCTCCTCGCCGCGGCGCACAGCGGTCCCGCCGAGGGGCGCGTGTCCTTCGCCCGCAGCCTCGCC
>Ga0055452_10000376_pt1 | contig 11451 bp, 8 predicted proteins | sample China_Galinas_PW_6_FD_57735 | JGI IMG/M metagenome (GOLD analysis project Ga0055452, IMG submission 57735) | Wetland microbial communities from San Francisco Bay, California, USA, that impact long-term carbon sequestration - China_Galinas_PWC_D2 | ecosystem: Environmental > Aquatic > Marine >... | reverse complement strand
GCTCCCGGTCTGGCCCTGCTGCCCGGCGCTCTGGCTCTGGCTCCCGGTCTGGCCCTGCTGGCCCGCGCTCTGGCTCTGGCTTCCGCTCTGGCCCTGCTGGCCCGCGCTCTGGCTCTGGCTGCTCGACTGTCCCTGACTGGAGCTGCTCTGAGACGAGCTCTGAGACGAGCTCGAGGAAGAGCGCGACGACGAACTCTGGCTCTGGCTCTGGCTTTGACTCTGGCTCGGGCTCTGGGGCTGGGGAAGCGAGGGGGAGGAAGACGCGCTCTGACTCGTCTGACAGGCGGTGAGCAGACCGAGCGCCAGGGCCCCCGTGCTGCCGGCGATCATCCGTTGCCAGGCGATCCTCATTCGCTCTCTCCCGTCGTCCTTCCCCGGCCGGATCCGGCTGCCTCGACCCGACCCGGCCACCTCGGCGTCGCGGTCGCGTCGCGGGGTGCGAGCACGGAAGGCCAGAGACCTGCGCAGCTCATGCGCATTCCCGGGACCGACCCGCATCGACGGTACGCGCAGCGTCGAGAGGGGGATGATAGCAACGCGGACCGGATCCCGACCCTCGACGGTCGGGCGGCTCTCCTCCCGCACCCCCGGCCGCGACGCAGGTCGGGGAGCGGCCGCTCTGGCCTGCGCCCGGCGATCCGCGGGCACCGCGGGTACGATGGATGGCATGCGGATCTCGGCGCTCGGATCGGATCTTCGCACCCTGTGCGCGCTGGCACTCGCCGTCGGCCTGGGGGCCGGCTGCGCGATCAATCCCGTCACCGGGCGCCCCGAGATCGTGACCATGTCCACGTCGGAGGAGATCGCGCTGGGGCAGCGCAACGCCTACGCGGTACAGCGCGAGATGGGCATCGTCGACGATCCCGAGCTCGCCGCCTACCTGAGCCAGCTCGGGGAGCAGCTCGCCCGGAAGTCTCCGCGCCAGGACGTGCCCTATCACTTCTTCGTGGTCGACATGATGGAGCCCAATGCCTTCGCGCTGCCCGGCGGCTACGTCTACGTCTCCCGCGGACTCCTCGCGCTCTCGAACTCCGAGGCCGAGCTCGCGGGGGTGGTGGGCCACGAGATCGGACACGTCGCGGCGAGGCACTCGGCCCAGCGCGAGACGAAGCAGACCGGCTTCGGCGCGCTCTCCACCATGGGCTCGATCCTCGGCGGTGCCCTCGGCGGCAGCGCGGGGGCCCAATCGCTCTCCGGGCTGGCCAACTCGGCGGGTGCCGAGTACATCGCGTCCTACAGCCGCGATCAGGAGCGCGAGGCCGACGCCATCGGCCAGGAGATGGCGGCGAGCTCGGGCTACGACCCTGGAGCGATGTCCGGGTTCCTGGAGCGCCTGGGCGCCTTCGTCGAGTTCACCTCGGGCGGTCCCGAGCAGCCGAACTTCCTCGATTCGCACCCTCCCACCGACGAGCGCGTCGAGACCACGAAGTGGCGGGCCGAGACCCTCTCCACCGAGGACGCCAAGACCGTCTCCGCGAGCCGCGCCGCCTACCTCGCCAAGCTGATCGGTCTGCCCCTGGGCCTCGACCCGGCGCGGGGGGTCTTCTTCGGCAATCACTTCGTGCAGCCGGTGGAGGGCTACACGATCGTGTTCCCGCCGGGATGGAACATGGGGATCGCTGCGAACATGGTGGGCGCGGTGTCTCCCGACGGGGTTGCGGGCATCCAGGTGGAACGCCAACGCGGCTCCCACGATCCGGCCAACGCCGCGACTGCCTTCGCCCACGCCCACCGGCTGAAGCTCGAGGCCGATCGCACCGCCCGCATCGACGGCATGCCGGCCTACCGCGCCCGCGCCGACACAAGGGGCGATGCGGGCCCCATCACCCTCGACCTGACCTGGATCGCCCATCCGAGCGGCGTCTACCGGATCGTGAGCGCGGCGCCCCGGGGCCGCTACAACGAGGCCCGTCCGATCTTCGACGCGGTCGCGACCCACTTCCATCGCACCACCGCCGAAGAGCGCAACGCGGTGAAGAAGCGCCAGCTCTGGATCGCCCGAGCCGAGCCGGGGGAGACCCTCGCGAACCTCTCCCGGCGGACCGGCAACGTCTGGAGCGTCGAGGAGACCGCCCTCATGAACGGCCTCGACGCCAAGACGCCGCTGCCCGAGGGCCAGATGGTGAAGATCGCGGTGGACCTCCCCTACCGGCCCTGATCTTCTCGGCCCGGACTCCTCCGACGCGGATCCCTCGGGCCCAGGCCTCCGCTCGAGCCTTCCGGTCTGCGCGTCTCCGGAGTGAGTTGGCTCGGCCACGCGGTTCCCTGCGGGGGTTGGCCCCTCGAACACTGTTCAATTAATCTACCACCGTTCAACCTTTCGATCGGTGTTCAATGGAAACCCAGATCCCTCTCACCGGGGCCCAGGAGCGCCGGGACCGCAACCGGGCCGACGCCCAGCGGACCATCCTCGACGCCGCCCGAGACCTCATGGCGGAGGGAGGCCTCGAGGCCCTCTCCATGCGCCGGCTGGCGGACCGCTGCGGGTATACCGCCCCAACCCTCTACCACTACTTCCCCGACAAGACGGGGCTCATCGATGCGCTGGTCGACGACTGGCTCGCCACCCTCGTCCTGGAGATGCGGGCGGTCCGGCCGTCGGCGGACCCGATCGCGACCACCCGAGCCCTCGCCTCGGTCTTCGTGAACCTCGGCATCCGCAACCCCAGCCACTACCAGCTGCTGGTGAGCCGCCCGGAGGACACGCCGGACCCGCCGTCCCTGGAGGAGGCGCAGCAGATCTTCGACGGGCCGCTCCACTCGCTCGTCGCCGACGACCTGATCGCCGACGCCGACGGAGAACGCCTGCGCCAGGGACTCTGGTGCCTGCTCCACGGCTTCATCCTGCTCCAGACCACCCGGCCGACCGAAGAGTGGGTGCCCGGCCTCCTCGACCACGCCGTCGACGCCCTGCTGCGCGGATCGCTCCGCAGCCGCGACGCTGACACCGAAACGCGCCCCAAGGGAGGTGCGTCCTGATGCGACGCGCACACGTACGACGCTGCTGGATCGCGATCACCGCCCCGCTGCTGGCGCTCGCCTGCGGCGACGGAGCGCCGAAGACCGAGATCGAGGCGCCCCCGGTCATGGTGGTGCCCGCGATCTCGCAGCGGGTGGTCGATCGCATCGAGGCGACCGGCCAGCTGCTCGCCAAGGCCGAGGCGACGGTCGCCGCGCAGGTCGCCGGAGAGATCACCGGCATCTCGGCGGATGAAGGCACTCCCGTCGAGCAGGGCGCCACGGTGGTCGAGATCGACCCCGAGCGGCGCCAGCTCGAGGTGGACAACATGGACGCGGCGGCGGTGCAGGCCGACGCCCAGCTCCGGGAGGCGCGACGCGAGCTCGATCGCGTCCAGAAGCTCGCCGGCCACGGCGCGGCCTCCGAGGCGCGCCTCGACGAGGCGCGCACCCAGGTCGATCTCGCGCGCTCGCGGCTGGTCGCCGCCCAGGCCCAGGCGGGCCTCGCGCGCCGCGCGCTCGCCGACGCGAGCGTCAGCGCGCCCTTCTCCGGCCTCATCGCCCGCCGCCGGGTCTCCGCCGGCGAGTACGTGAACCAGGGACAGGCGCTCTTCGACCTCGTCGCCCTGGATCCGGTGGAGGTCGAGTTCCACCTCGCCGAGCGGGACTCGTCCCGGGTCGCGATCGGCCAGCAGGTCGAGGTGAGGGTCGTGGCCTTCCCGGACGAGACCTTCTCCGCCGTGGTCTCGATGGTGTCGCCCACCATCGACGAGGGAACCCGGACCCGGCGCGTGAAGGCGGCGCTCCCGAACCCGGACGGGCGCCTGCTTCCCGGGACCTTCGCGCGGATCGATCTCGGCGTCGCCGAGCGCGACGGGGTGGTGATGATCCCGAAGGAAGCCGTGCTCCAGCGCGCCGACGGCTCCATCGTGTTCCGCCTGGTCGCGAACAATCGGGTCGAGCGCCTGCGCGTCGAGACGGGTCTCTTCCGCGGCGACCTGGTCGAGGTGCGGGGGCCCGTCGTCGCCGGCGACCGCATCGTGGTGCGCGGCCAGACCGGGCTGATCGACGGCTCGGCGGTCTCGCTGCGCAACGCCGACGGCTCGAGCGTCGCCGCCGGCGAGATCGACGTCGCCTCGGGGATGAACGGAGGATGACGCTCTCGGACGTCGCCATCGAGCGCCCGGTGCTCACCTGGATGATGACCCTCGCGCTCATCGTCTTCGGGGTGCTCGGCTACAACCGCCTCGGCGTCGACCAGTACCCCAACATGGAGTTCCCGATCCTCACGGTGACCGCGACCCTTCCGGGCGCGAGCCCCGAGTCCGTCGAAGAGGACGTGGTCGACGTGATCGAGGAGCAGGTCTCCACCCTCTCGGGGGTCCGCAGCGTCCGCTCGACGAGCTTCCAGGGCGCCGGGCAGATCGTGATCGAGTTCATCCTCGGGACCGACCTCGACCTCATGGCCCAGGAGGTGCGCGACGTCATCGGCCGCGTGCGCGGCGAGCTCCCCATCGACATGGAGCCGCCGGTGGTCGGAAGCTTCGACCCCAACGAATCCCCGGTGCTCTGGCTGCCGCTCGAGACCGATCGGCCCGTCTCCGTGGCGACGGAGTTCGCCGAGCGCCAGCTCGCCCCCTTCATCGAGACCATCCCCGGGGTGGCGGGTCTGCAGATGTTCGGCGCGCGTGAACGCAACCTCCGCATCTGGCTCGACGGCGAGGCGCTCCGCGCGCGGGGACTCTCGTCCGGCGACGTCATCGCCGCGCTCTCCCGCGAGCACGTCGAGGTGCCCGGCGGCGTCGTCGAGAGCGGCACGATGGAGTACTCGGTCAAGACCGACGCCGAGTTCCGCACCCTGTCCGAGCTCGAGAACCTCGTGATCGCCCAGCGCGACGACGCCCGAGTCTTGTTGAAGGACGTGGCGCGGGTCGAGGACGGCGCCGAGGACGTCGAGACCATCGCCCACTACAACGGCCGGCCGGCCCTGGCCGTGGGAGTGATGCGAAAGTCGGGGGAGAACACCGTCGCCATCGTGGACGAGGTCTACGAACGCCTGCCCCAGATCCGCAAGATCCTGCCCGAGGGCATCACGATCGCCGATACCGCGGGCTGGATCGACTTCTCGAAGGGCGTCCGCGAGGCCGTGGACGAGACCGAGTTCGCGCTCCTCTTCGGCGCGCTGCTCGCCGTCTTCGTGGTGTTCGTCTTCCTGCGCCGGACGCGGCCGACGCTGATCGTCGCCACCGCCATCCCGATCTCGCTGATCGCCACCTTCGGGCTGGTCTGGCTCTTCGGCTACACGCTCAACACCATGACGCTGCTCGGGATGACCCTCGCCGTGGGGGTGGTGATCGACGACGCCATCGTGGTCCTCGAGAACATCGAGCGGCACCGGGAGGGCGGCGCGAACGCCCGGGAGGCCGCGAGCCGCGGAACCCGGCAGATCGCCTTCGCGGCCACCGCGGCCACGGTGTCGGTGGCGGCGGTCTTCCTGCCCGTCGTCTTCGTCGAGGGGCTCGTCGGGTCCTTCCTCGGCGAGTTCGGGCTGACCGTGGCGGGCAGCGTGCTGATCTCCCTCTTCGTCGCCCTCACCCTCACCCCGATGCTCGCCGCCCGCATGCCCCCGCCCCAGGAGCGCGCCCACGGCTCGATCTACCACCACCTCGAGGTGGGCTTCCTCGCCGTCGAGCGCAGCTATCGCTCGATCCTCGGCTGGACCCTCTCGCACCGCGGGATCACGATCCTGGCGGCACTCGGGAGCTTCGGCGTCGCGATCGTCTTCGGCATGAACCTCGACAAGGAGTTCTTCCCCCCGACCGATTCGGGAATCTTCTTCGCGCAGCTCGAGGCCGCACCGGGGACCTCGATCGACACCACCCTCGACTACCTGGAGCACGACGAGAACTACTTCCTGAAGCAGCCGGAGATGGTGGGCATGTTCTCGTCGGCGGGCGCCTCCGGCGGGCTCTCGGTTCCGCAGTCGAACACCGGGATGATCTTCGGGATGCTGAACTCGCGCAAGAAGCGCGACCGCAGCATCTTCGACCTCATCGAAGAGGGACGCAAAGTCCTCGGAAAGGTGCCCGGACGCCAGCTGCGCATCTTCTCCCTCGGCGAGCGCATGTCGGGCCGCGTCGGCGACTTCGAGTTCGAGATCCTCGGCAACCTTCCCCTCTCCGAGCTCGACTCCCTGGCGGATCGGATGATCGGCGAGCTCTCCGCCCGAGGCGGCTACGTCGACCTCGACAAGAGCCTGAAGCTCGGCCTGCCCGAGCTGCGCGTCCAGCCGGACCGCGGCAAGGCCGCGGCCCTCGGCGTCGACGCGCGCACGGTGGCGAGCACCGTCCAGGCGATGATCGGCGGCCTCGACGTCGGGGTCTTCAAGGAGGCCGGCCGCCGCTACGACATCCGCATGCGGCTCGAGGAATCCGACCGCTCCGAGCCCGATTCGATCGGGCGCCTCTACGTGCGCAACGACCGCGGCGAGGTGGTGGAGCTGCGCAACCTGGTGAGCATCGCGTCCGGCGCGGCGCCGTCGGCGATCACCCGCACCAACCGCCAGCGCAGCGTGTCGATCTCCGGCAACCTCGTGGACAAGACCCTGGGCGAGGCCATCGCCGAGGCCAGCGCGATCGCGAAGCGCGTGCTGCCCGATGGTGTGACGCTCGTCCCGGCCGGGAGCGCGGAGAGCATGCAGGAAGGCGCTACCCAGATGGGCCTCGCCCTCGGCCTCGCCGTCCTGGTGATCTACATGGTGCTCGCCGCCCAGTTCGAGAGCCTGATCCACCCGCTCACGGTCATGCTCGCCCTGCCCCTCGCCATGGTGGGCGCCCTCGGCGCGCTGCTCGTCACGGGCAACACCCTCAACCTCTTCTCGTTGATCGGGATCCTGCTGCTCTTCGGACTGGTGACCAAGAACTCGATCCTGCTCGTCGACTACGCGAACCAGCTGCGGCGGGAGGGCATGGACAAGCTCGAAGCCATGCGAACCGCCGCACCCGTGCGCATGCGGCCGGTGCTGATGACGGCGCTCTCGATGATCTTCGGCGTGCTGCCGGCGGCGGTCGGCCTCGGCCCCGGGTCCGAGAGCCGCGCGCCGATGGCCATCGCCACCGCGGCGGGAATGTTCTCCTCGACCTTCCTCACCCTGATCGTGGTGCCGGTCTTCTACGTCGCCTTCGACGACGCGGTCGACGCCGCCAAGCGCGCGCTGCGCCGGATGGTCGGGCGTCCGCCGCGTCCCCGGGAGAGTCCGGCCACCTCCTGAGCCCCCTCGGATCCGGCGCGCGGCCGCCTCGCCTCAGCGGTCCGGAGCGCCGGCGGCGAGACCGTCGACCAGCCTGCGGTCGTTCTCGATCACCTGGAGCTCGTACTCCGAGTGGCCCTCCTGCACGTAGACGCTGGGCTGAAGGAAGTGGCAGAAGCGCCCGCCCCGTTCGGCGACGAAGCGATCGGCCGCGAAGACGTCGAGGAGGGACGGCGCCTTCGCGCGACGGGACAGGCGTTCCAGGCGCACCGGGCGCTCGGAGCTCGCGTCGCTCGTCCGCCACTGGAGGCTCAGCAACATTCGGACCGCGGCGCTCCCCCCGGCGACCCGGCGCGCTCGTAGGCGAGGCGATCGACGCCTTCGAGGCGGCGCACGACGCCCTCCCTCCGGTCGCCCTCGAGGGCGTAGCGGGCCTCCTCGAGGAAGGCCTCGCTCCAGTACTCGGAGTCGCGGTACGGCGGCGGCCGCGTGGCCAGGAAGTCCCAGGGGTTCGCGAGCCCCGCCCGCGGATGCATCATCACGAAGATCCGCCCGACCCCCTCGACGCGCAGCAGCGAGAGTCCGACCCCGAGCGGCCGCAGCAGTGCACGACCGCCGATCACGAGCGCCACGCTACGGCACCGGCCCCCGTCGAGGTCCGCGAACGAGCCGAAGCCCGCATCCGGGCGGCGCCGATTCCCGCTGGTCAGGCGCACCCCGATGTGAGAAGCTCGCCGCCGCCTTCGAGGATCCTCCCGTGCGCCTCGCGCCCCTCGATCCCGACGACCCGATCGACTTCCTCTCCGAGGAAGCCGTCGCCGACCCCCACACCTTCTTCCATCGGGTGCGCGCCCGGGGTCCGCTGGTCTGGAGCCCGCGCCACCGCGCCTGGGTGATCACCGGTCACCGCGAGCTCGAGGCCGCCTTTCGCGATCCGCGCCTCACCACCGAGCGCATGCCCGGCTTCCGGGCGCGCCAGACCGGAAGCCGCGCGGAAGCCCTCGAGCGCGCCATCGCCCTGCTCGAGGGCTGGATGCTCTTCCACGAGCCCCCCACCCACACGAGGATGCGGAGCCCCCTGGCGCGTCAGTTCAGCCCGCGCGCGGTGCAGGGTCTGGAGGGCGACATCTCCGCGCTCACCCACGGGCTGCTCGACGACCTCTCCAAGACGGGTCGGGGGGATCTCGTCGAGTCCTTCGCCCACCCCCTGCCCGCCGCGGTGATCGGCCGGCTCTTCGGCGTCCCCGACGAGCGGCAGGACTGGCTCGCCCAGTGGTCGGCGCGCTTCGGCGTGGTCGTCTTCGGGGCGATCGACCGCGACGACTACGAGGAGCAGGCCCGCGCCGCCGGGGCCGACTTCCACGAGCACATCGGCGACCTGATGGAGCGCTACCGCGTCGAGCCCGCAGACAACCTGCTCTCGCTGCTGCTCGCGACGGAGGGCCGCGACGACGGCCTCTCCACCATCGAGATCCTGGGCGCGTGCTCCCTCCTGCTCTTCGCCGGCCACGACACCACCGCGAGCCTGCTGGGATCGGGAACCCTCGCCCTGCTCGCCGACCCCGCCGCCGCCGCGCGCTTCCGCGCCCTCGACTCGGACGCGGAGGCCGTGGTCGCGATCGAGGAGCTGCTGCGCCTGGAGGCCCCGGCCAAGTCGATGATGCGGGACGTCGCCGAGACCCACGTGCGCTGCGGACACCAGCTCGAGGCCGGCGACACGGTGTTCATGACGATCCTCGCCGCGAACCACGACCCCCGGGTCTTCGACGACCCGGATCGCCTGCACCTCGACCGGCAGCCGAATCCCCACCTCACCTTCGGCGACGGCCATCACATCTGCCTGGGCGCCCACCTCGCCCGGCTCGAGGCGCGCATCGCCCTGCGCGCCCTCTTCCGCCGCTTCCCCGATCTGCGCCTCGACGGCGAGGTGAGCTGGAACCCCACCATCGGCGACCGCTCCGCCCGGCGCATTCCCATCGCCGTCTGAGCGCCGCGCTCCGAGCGGAGGCGCCGGCGGAGTCGCGAAGGAGCCCGGAGAGGGTTACCAATTCGCCTCGCCTCCGGACCCGCGATGATGGAAGGACGTGCCATGCTCGAGCTGCTGACGTGAGCGCAGCGACCGATCTCCCCCCCTATCCGCTCGAACGGCTGCAATCCGCCTCCTTCCCGGAGCGCGTGAGGCTGGTGTGCCGCAGCTGGGCGGCCCAGATCGCACCGAACCAGCCCGCGGTGATGGCGCTCTACTGGGCGAAGTACTTCCTCGTCTACATCGGAGGCTGGGCCGCCTTCGTCGCGTACGACGCCGGCTACCCCGGCTTCACCTCCCCGCTCGAGTGGGCGTTCACCACGACGGCCTTCCAGAAGGCGATCGCCTGGTCGATCTTCTACGAGCTCACCGGCCTCGGCTGCTCCTGGGGGCCGATGAACGCGCGCTTCAAGCCCATGACCGGGGGCTTCCGCTACTTCCTGCGTCCCGGCACGACCAAGCTGCCGCTCTTCCCCGGCACGCCCGTCATCGGCTCCCACCGGCGCAGCGCCCTCGACGTCGCGCTCTACGCCGCCAACCAGATCTTCCTGCTCCGTGCCCTGGTGGCGCCGGAGGTGACGCCCGAGCTGCTCGCGCCGAGCTTCGTGCTGATTCCCGTCCTCGGCGTCCTGGACAAGACCCTCTTCCTCGCCGCCCGGGCCGAGCACTACTACGTCGCGCTCGTGTGTCTCGTGGTGGCGGGCGCCGACGACCTCTGGATCTCGGGCTGCAAGCTGGTCTGGTGCTTCATCTGGTTCTGGGCCGCCACCTCGAAGCTCAACCGTCACTTTCCGTCGGTCATCATGTTCATGATGAACAACGGCCCCTTCTTCCCGAAGGCGCTCAAGAAGCGGCTCTTCCAGTCGTTCCCCGACGACCTGCGCCCCTCGCGCCTCGCCGCGCTGATGGCCCACGCCGGCACCGCCACCGAGTACTCGATTCCGCTGCTGCTCCTCGCGAGCCCGAACGAGACGACGACGATCCTCTTCCTCTGCCTGATGGCGAGCTTCCATGGCTTCATCGCCCTCAACAACCCCAACGGCATGCCCATCGAGTGGAATCTCCTGATGATCTTCGGCGGGATCTTCCTCTTCGGCTTCCATCCCGAGGCGAGCCTCTCCGCCCTGGGCGACGCGCCGTTGCTGCTGGGCTTCCTGCTCTTCTGCCTCGTCGGAGTTCCGCTCTTCGGGAACTTCCATCCGTCGAAGGTCTCGTTCCTGCTCTCGATGCGCTACTACGCGGGCAACTGGGCCTACAACATCTGGCTCTTCCGCAAGGGAGGCAGCCTCGAGAAGCTCGATCGGCTGAAGAAGTTCGCGGGAACCATGAAGGAGCAGCTGGCGCAGATGGGACTCGGCGAGGAGACCGTCGAGCTCGCCGCGAACCTGTCCCTCGCCAGCCGCTTCATGCACTTCGAGGGTCGCGCGCTTCTCGAGGCGCTGCCCAGGGCCGTGGACCACATCGACGACTACGAGTGGCTGGAGGGAGAGGTCTTCGGCGGCTCGATCATCGGCTGGAACTTCGGGGACGGTCACCTCAACAGAAAGCTGCTGCTCGACGCGATCCAGCCCCAGTGCCGCTTCGAGGAGGGCGAGGTCCGCCTGCTCTCCGTCGAATCCCAGCCTCTCTTCGACCCCACGATGGAGTGGAAGATCTACGACGCGGCCACCGGCCTGATCGACGCGGGCACCACCGAGCTCCGAGCGATGCGGGAGGTCCAGCCCTGGCCCACCGGGGCCTACGCCGAGGCCTTCGAGCGCGGGAACCCGACCCCGCAGGGCTGAGCGTTCGCGCGTCATGTCCTTCGAGAACGATCTCGATGCGATCGTCGTCGGCTCCGGTCCGAACGGGCTCGCCGCGGCGGTCGCCCTGGCGCGCGCGGGCGCGAGCGTCCTGGTCCTGGAAGCCGCGGAGGAGGTGGGGGGCGGGACGCGCTCGGCGCCGCTCACCGAGCCGGGCTTCCTCCACGACGTCTGCTCGGCCGTGCACCCGATGGGGATCCTCTCGCCCTTCTTCCGCCAGCTGCCCCTCGCCGAGCACGGCCTGGAATGGCTGCGTCCGCTCGCATCCGTCGCGCATCCGCTGGACGAGGGCGACGCCGTGATGCTCTACCCTTCCCTCGAGAGCACCGCCCTGGGGCTCGGCGCCGATGCCCGCGCCTACCGGCGGCTGGTCGGGCCCCTGCTCCGGGATCCCCACGGGCTGCTCGCCGACGTGC
>Ga0055452_10000373_pt1 | contig 11486 bp, 8 predicted proteins | sample China_Galinas_PW_6_FD_57735 | JGI IMG/M metagenome (GOLD analysis project Ga0055452, IMG submission 57735) | Wetland microbial communities from San Francisco Bay, California, USA, that impact long-term carbon sequestration - China_Galinas_PWC_D2 | ecosystem: Environmental > Aquatic > Marine >... | reverse complement strand
ACCTGCCGAAACCGCTGAAAAATCGACTCGATTTCTTCCAAACTGCGCAACACGGGATAGCAGTCCCGGTACGCTCCTTTGGTGGTCCTCGTCGGTTGATGGAGTTGTGAAATGAGCGTGATTCAAATAGTGCTCGCCTTGGTGCGGAGTCTAGTTCGCGACCGCACCGAGTTGGCAGCCGAAAACCTCGCGTTACGCCAACAACTCGCGGTGCTGCGCGAGAGTTCGAGGCGGCCGAGTCTCCGCCAACGCGATCGCAACTTCTGGGCGATCCTATCCCGAATTTGGTCGAACTGGCGATCGGTCCTGCTCATCGTGCAGCCGGAAACCGTGGTCCGGTGGCACCGCCGAGGCTTCAAGGTTTTCTGGCGTTGGAAGTCACGCGCGAAACGAGGCCGCCCGCCGATTGAACTTGAGATCCGCAAACTCATCCGTCGAATGTCTCGTGGGAACCCCCTCTGGGGTACGCCGCGGATTCAATCTGAACTCGCGCTGCTTGGGTACGTTGTCGGTGATTCCACGATCGACAAGTATCGAATCCGTCCCAAGAATCCACCTTCGCAAACCTGGCGAACGTTCCTTGACAACCACGTCAAGGACATCGTCGCCATTGACTTCTTCACGGTTCCGACCGCTACGTTCCGAATCCTGTTTACGTTCGTGGTGCTTCGTCATGATCGCCGCCAAGTCGTGCACTTCAACGTCACAGCCCATCCAACCGCCGAGTGGACGGCCCAACAGATCGTCGAGGCCCTTCCTTTCGATGAAGTGCCTCGCTTTTTGATTCGAGACCGCGAGGGAATCTACGGCCATGCATTTCGCAAGCGAGTCCAAAGCATGGGCATCGAGGAAGTCATGATTACGCCGCGCTCGCCTTGGCAGAATCCGTTCGCCGAGCGGATAATCGGCTCGATACGCCGCGAGTGTCTCGCTCATGTGATCGTGCTCAACGAACGCCACCTTCGAAAAACTCTGCGCGATTACTTCGAGTACTATCACGAATCGCGAACCCATCTTTCGCTTGATCGAAATGCGCCGATCCCGCGAGAAATAGAGCCGCCATGCAGGGGCCCCGTCGTTGCGATTCCCAAGGTGGGCGGTTTGCACCATCGGTATCGCCGAGCCGCCTGAGCACTCTACTTGCCATCAGCTCATTATTGGTTTCGGCGGGAGCGTACTGCGCACCCAGCGAAAAACCGGCATATCTCCTGTCCCATCACCCATGCAAACCCAACTCATTGCCCGTCCAATCCATTGATTCTCCGTCATGCACACATGTTTGAGTGGCGGGATAGACTTTTCGGGATGGACAGGGCTCCAGTGCAGCAAGTGCTAATCAAACGCATCCGGACCAACTAGCAGGCGATCACCCAACTTACGAATGATATCCCGTGTCACTGGCTCGTCAGCGGCCACGTTAGTCTGCATAAACAACACGGCGCGCGATACTGGGGCGATGGCGAACTCGGCGTAGTGGACACCATTCCCGCCGTTGTGAAACGCAACACGCTCCCCGGTCGGGAGAGTCAAAAGCGACCAGCCATAACCGTACCAATAGGGGGAGTCTTCGCGTTCGTGGGCCCACGGTGTCCAAAGTGCATGAACCGACTTGGCCGAAAGAACCTTGGCATCGAGCAAGGCATAGGCCCATTTGACCATGTCCGCGGCGTTTGAGTGAATCCCGCCATTCGCCCGAAGTCCCCAGTGCGGACCGTCAACCGCCATGGGTCGATCTAGGACGGTTCCCCATCGCTCACCCGAGCGGTAGCCCTGCGCGAGATGCGAACGGTCAAACTGCGCCAGAACATAGCCGGTATTCGCCAGTCCGGCGGGCAGAAGCAGGGACTCGCGAAGAAACGCTTCGTACGATTGTCCGCTGACTTTTTCAATAATGATCCCCAAGAGGCTGTATCCGGCGTTGCTGTAATTCCATCGTTCTCCGGGCCTGCCGGATGGCTCGGCAGCAAAGAGACGGCGCACAAACGCTTCCGCCGTTATCGGGTCCCAGTCGTCCAAACCATCGATATCGGTTAGTCCCGACGTATGGGTTAGCAAATGATGAATCGTGATCCCGCGCCGTCCACTGGGTACTTCTGGCAAGTAACGAGCGATGGGATCCTTGACGTTGAGCTTTCCCGCTTCCTGCAATTTAAGTATCGCGGCCGCCGTGAATTGTTTGGTAATGGAACCTATTGTCGACACTGTGCGACGCGACCAGGGTTGCCGCGCCTCGCGATCGGCTAGGCCGAATCCTTCGTCGATCAACGGAACCCCCTGTTGATTGACGTGTACGTAGCCGGCAAAACCTTCTTTCTCAATTTTTTGCAACTTAGGCAGCATGTCCTCTGCGAAGTGCCTGTCGGTACCAGGAGCACCCAGCTTGCCCAAATCGGACTCGCGTTCACACAAGAGAATTCGGATCGCCGTTTCGACGCTTCCGCGCATGATGCCATCGTCGAGAATATCGACGTCGGCGTAGCGTAGTATACCGCGATGATCCACGACGTGAACCGCAGGATACGATGTGACCTTGTATGCCGTGACGGTGTCGTCATCAACGTCGTTTCCGACGATGTACGGGATTTTCTTCTTTCTTACGTAACGAGCCATGTTTTCGCCGCCACGCGTCGTGTGAACCGATATGATGACGAGGCCGCGATTTGCATAAAGCTCGTGCAGGCGAATCAAAGGACGTGTTGACTTCTGGCACGGCACGCACCATACGCCCCAGAAATCGAGGAGAACGACGCGTCCGTGGAGTCTTGACCAATCGAGCGCTTCGCTATTGAGCCAATCTTCAATATGCAAGTTCGGGGCCGGCTGCCCCACCATTGCATCGTAACGCTGACGATAGGCGTCGTCTCCATACAGCTTGACGTTTGTCGATTCAACGCAGTCTACAGAATGGCGAGTGTGCGCGCTGCCCTCTTTTTCAGTCGTCGGCTCATCAACCATGACCGCTCTTGGGAGCGTCAAATGTGACAATGCAAGAAACACGCATACCTTCATGTACGATCCACTCATTCGGTTAGTCTCCCTGGAGGGTACTTTTCGCAACCCATTTGCCGTGGGGCGTTGCCCGTCAGCGCCTTTCGAAGCGTACCCCTACTTCGGGTTCGGAGGTGGCGCCGACCAGGGCAGTGACCCTGTCGCCTTCGATCTCGTATTGCGCGGTGAATTCCCTGTCACCGTCGATGACCAAGGCACGAAACTCGTCTTTCTGGCCTGCACCGATCAGAAGCGGCAAGGCACCGATGGTCGCCGCGAGGCGGTCTCCTTCGGGTGTTATTCGAATCGTACCCCAGTGGGGATCGGTGAATGTGCCGGTATGAGCGACTGGGGGCAGCGAGAGGGCACCGGGCGACGCTGCGGGGTCAGGGTACATTGCCTTCACTTTCCTTAGCCTCTTTTGTTCCTGTGAATGCATCTTCTGCATTCGCGAAACCAAGTCTTGAGGTTCCTTCCCCAGCAGCGTGTCGCAAACATCCATGATGGCAAGTTCCACCGCCTGCCCGGCAGTAACGTCAACGGTCAGCGGAGTTCCGCGGCCGTCAGAAGCCAAGTGGAACTTCGATCCAAACCCGCCCCTGCTGCGGTCAAAAGCGCCACAGATTCCTAAAGCTTCTCAAACCACACCCGTCGCGCCCGGCCCATATTGGCTTCCAGGCTGCTGATTCTGCCATGGTCGTCGCGATAAAATCGAATGAGCACACCCGCTTCGCTGATGAACACGTCGGTTTCGAGCGGAATGAACGGTGACAACGGCAAGAGCTTGAGGTTGCGCTGCACGAGCGTAAGCCGGCCTTCGTCGAGCTTGTATTGCACCGTTGCCTCGCACTCCGGGCTGCGATACTTTCCGGCGTACTCGGCGAGTTCCGCGGGCGATAAGTTGCGCATGCCGATCTCCTCGTACGTCCGTTCGGACTCGCCCTCCACATGTAGGCTCAGGCGCCGCCGGCCCGGATTGCCCTTGACTTCAAACTCGACGGGAATCGCCGTGTCCACGGCGCGCAAGGTCGTTGGACTCAGCGCTTCAACGGGGAACTTGGCTTCCAGGGCCAAGGCGACGTCGCGCGAGCCCAGGAAGATCGACCAGAGATCGCTGCTGGCGGGGTCCCAGAAGAAACCGGTCATGGCGCGCTTTTGATCAGTGGATAGTTCGAACACGGAAGGCTGCTTCGCCCCGGCTGCGTCGCCCTTCGCGATTGCGTCCGTCAGAACAATGTCGGCGACGGAACGGGCCACTTCCCTGGCGTCTGCGTCTGGGGCGTTACTCAGAACGATGATAGCAGCACGTTGATCGGGGAATTGGAGCACTTCAGCGGTGGAGCCGAATGCTCCTCCACTGTGATGGATGTAACGCAGTCCGCGATACATGCCCGGCATAAGACCGAAGGCGTAGTCGCCGAACATCGGATTCTTGTGATCGCCGGCCGCGAGCATGGGCGGTGTGACAAGCTGGTTGACGAGTTTCTTCCCACCCCACTTGCCGGTAGCAAAGTTGGCAGTCCACTTGGCGAGATCCTGCACAGTCGTATACATGCCGCCTTGGCCAAGGAACGAGAATTCACCCGCACCGCTCACAAATCGACCGTTGCGAAAACTGTGGCCGTAGGCTCGTCCCGGGATGCTGCTATCGTTTCCGGATTGGAATCGCGATTGCGTCATCCCCAACGGCCCGAAAACGTGCGACTGCAAGTAGTTGGGAAAGGACTGGCCGCTGACGCGGCGGACGATCTCAGCCAGTAATACATAGTTGGAATTGGAGTAGCCAAAATCAGAGCCGGGTCGGAAATTGAGCGCTTTTTGTTGGCTCACGAGTTGGAGAACATCCGAGTTCCCGTTGAACTTGGGGAGACGCAAATCGGCTAGCACGGCCAACTCATAGAAGTCACGCAGGCCGCTTCGTTGATGGATGAGATGGTAGACTCGAACCGGCACTTCATACGCGGGCATCTCGGGTAGGTGCTTGCGGATGTCATCGTCGAGCGAGAGCTTGTGTTCTTTAGCGAGAAGGGCGACGGCCGCGGCCGTGAACTGCTTGGCGGTCGAGGCTATGTAGAAGGTCGTATCGGTCGTAATCGGCGTACCCCGGTCCACGTTGGTCACGCCAAAAGCATGATCGTAAACCAACTCACCGTCGCGCACGACGCCGATGACGCCTCCGGGGCGATCATCCCCCTGCCAGGAGGAAACGAGTCCATCGAGCCGCTTCTCGACACCGGGATCGAGAGATTCGGCGCGGGTACCGGTGGAAAGCAATAACGACAACATCGGTCCGGCGGCGACGAGCGCCGCGATGGAAATACGCCTCATATTTCTATCTCTCCTGAGCGATTGCGCGACCCTGCAGTATGCCGTCGCCTACTGACTGACAAATGATCTCGGGCGATTCACCGTGGATCATCAAGAGATGATTCTTGCGCACGCCACAACAATTCCGTTCCGTTCGTACAAGGGAATGACGATCCAAAGTCGCCGAAGTAACGCACCCGGCTTGCAAGAACCAAAGAAAGCAGCAAGGCCCAACTTACATGCGTCGCATTCTCCTCATTGTTTCTCGAAGTGCACCTCCACATCCGGGTCTGAGGTGTTCCCGACGATGGCAGTGACTTTGTCGTCTTCAATTGCAAAGCGCCCGGTGAATTCTCTATCGCCATACGCGACAAGGGCACGAAATGCGTCCCTATCTCCTGCACCAAGAAGAAGCGGAAGGTCACCGATGGAGGCCTGGAGGCGGCCACCTCGGAGCTCAATTCGGATCGTACCCCACAGGGGATCAGTGTACGTTCCGGTGTACTCTTTGGGCGGCAGCGAAAGGGCGCCGGCCGATACGGCCGGGTTGCGGTACTTTGCTTGCACCTCTCTGCGTTTGCTTTGTTCGTGGGAACGCATTTTGACCATATGCGGAACCAAGTCCAGAGGCTGCCTTCCGAGCAGCGTGTCGTAAACATCCAAGATAACCAATTCTGCCAGGGGCGACTCGGAATTAACGACTGCTGCAACACCGATGCGTCTGTCCGGCATGAATGAAATTCGAATGGCGCTCCCTGCGTACCGTCCACCGTGCTCGAGTTCGCGCTCGCCGCGGTAGGTGCCGAGGAACCACCCATATCCGTAGCCCACTCCGACCCTACCGGGGATCTCTTGCTGCTGCTTATCTCGGCGGGCCTGCAGATCGTGCATGCGGGCCATATTTTCTGGTGAAAGCAGGCGGGTCGGCCCGACGGCACCTTTTCCCAAGTTCACCTGAAGCCATCGCGCCAGATCGGAGATGCTCGCGCCCACTCCGCCCGCGGCATGCATGGTGCGGTCCGTCTTGCGCACTTTGGAGGAAACGATCCGACCATTCTGCACGTCCGTGGGAAACGCCACATCCACCCGGGCGTACATTTCGTCAGCATGGGCTGTTGCTTCGTCCATGCCTAGGGGCTCGAAGATGCGTTCTCGGAGGACGTCCTTCCAGTCTTTGCCTGTGACGGCTTCGATAATCCGGCCGAGGAGCGTGTAGTTCAGGTTGCTGTATTGAAACTGGCCTGTCGGAGTGACCCTTGAGAGCCAATAGTAGTAGCGTTCCTCGTCGATCTCGCCGGTAGAGGATTCGAGGAACGCGATCGGCCAGCTGTTGATTCCTTTTCTATGGCACAGCAAATCCTTGACTTGGATATTCTTCGCGGTTCGGGCATTGGCCAGTTGAAAACGAGGGAGGTACTGTTGCACCGGAGCGTCCAACTCGACGCTCCCTTCCTCGACGAGTTGCATAACGGCCATTGCCACAAAGGATTTCGTGGCGGATGCGATATAGAAGGCCGTGTCTTCGGTGACGGGGAGGTGGCGCACCGGATCGCGCTCGCCAAGCGTCTCTTGAAAGATGACTCTGCCGTCGCGCACGACAACGACAGCCATACCTGGAACGTCGAGCTTTTTCATGGCCTCGCGCCAGCGCTTGGAAAGTTTGGCCAGCTTGGCGGCATCGGTCCCAATGTCGGGCGTACCCTCCGTGTCCGGAGAAGCCAGAGCTGTGTGGGAGCAAACGGTAACAAGGCTCAACAGAACGACGAGCCCCATCCGCGGGATTTGCAAGTTGGACATTCTAATCCTCTCAAATTGAACTCGGTAAACCCGGCCCAGAAATACTCGCGGACATACCCGTAACGCGTCAGACACCGGCTTGAGAATCGTGACGGCCACGTAAAAGCGATTGTCGCAATTCGGGCATGCAACTTGTAAGCTCGACATCAGCGCAGCAACTCCTTTTGCCGCCCGCCCGTGATCTAAGACGTTAGGTCTATTGTCCACCGGTCACATTTGATTTGTCGGAGGTTGTCATGAGCGGCGTGGATCCTGCGGTTGGACCGGTGATCCAGGTTTGGCGGCAAGCCATGTGCGTTTTCTGCTACTGAAAATCGCGAGCCAATCACGATACCGCCACCACGGTGTCGGCGCCGCTACACTTTTCGACGAATCGCTACGGTCCCAGAAATTGACTGCAATACCCAGCGTACTCCGCTCCGTGTCTCGCTTCTGCAGGGGCCGCGGTGGGGTGTACGGTTTCCATCATTCCGGTAACGTCAGATAAAGCCGCATGCTGTCGAAATCGAACGTCAGCGTGAAGGGTCTGAAGAAGCCATGTGAGACGAGTCCGCCGATTCGGTACCCACTCTTATCTTGGGAACGCCGGGGCCGACTCGCACATCCGCAAGAGGGTGGTCCGTCGGCCAGCTTGAGGCCGCGCTGACTAAGCGAGCGCTGTTAGCTGAAGCCGATGCCCTGCGCTGCCTGGAGAGGGGTACGGCCCTTCGCATTCGCCTTCCACCAACATGCATAATTTGCGGGTCATCTCATCATCGTCGCACACCGCACGCCAACCGCCGCGGCCACCGGCGTCTGCCGTGCCCGATCGAACGTGGCCACCGGTGCCCCCCCAAACCGCGTTTTGGGATACCCCCTACGGCACGATCATCACGGAGCCGTACAGCGGCCCGGTGAAGGCACCCTGGAGGAGCGCATAATCAACTAAATCAAGATGGCCGTTCCGGTCGATGTCGCCGATGCTGCACTTGTTATCAGGCGATATTGGCATTGAAATCGGTCGCGCAAGGCACGAAAAAAAGAAGGGCCAATCCGCCAGATCCACGTCGTTGTCGCCGTCGGCGTCGAACTCCACGCGGCCCAGGGAATCCAGGAAGTCGATCAGGCGTTGCTGTGATGGTTTGGGCAGTGCCTTGAATGCCTTGACCGATGCGGCGGCCTGCCCCTTGTGCAGTTCAATGCAACGCGTGGCGCGCTCGGCCAGTTGGGCGCCCGACACGCGCCCGTCATGTAGCAACGGGAAACGAAAGCGGAACCCCCACAGCGGCGTGGTGCGAAACTCATTGGCGCGGGCGTCGCCCTGCGGGTACCCATCGCCCAGCGCCCCCATATCGTGCAGAAGAAAATCCGAGTAGGGCTTGATCGTCTTGCCACGAAGCGGTGATTCCAGACCCGGCTCATTCAGCGTCGTCAAAGCGGCATGATGGCAATCCGCACAGCCGATTTTCTCAAAAGTGCGTTCGCCGGTCATGCCCGAACGCGGCGTCTGCGGTGGCGGTGCCAGATACCTTTGAAAGTAGGTGATTCGATCGAGATACGTGAGACCCGTGTCATCCGGGAGGTCCTCGGGATCGGGGACGTTGTCGCAGGCCGCCAACAACGCCTCGCTTCCGTTGGGCGCGATTTCTCGCGGGATCAGGTGATTCGTAAACCCCATTTCCAGGGCCGAAGCGGATGCCGAAAAGGAGAGGACGGTGGCAATCTGGCACTTCCAACCGAATCGTCCCGCGCGCTTCTCGGCGTCCGGTCGATCGTCCACGGCGTGCACCCAGTGGACGCGGCCTTTCGTGGCGCTGGGCGATGAGGCGGCGAGCTTTCGCAGGAGGCCGTCGGGCACCGCCTCGATCAGCCCGGCGCCGAGGCACGATGTCGTGATCCGCTCCGCCGTCATGTTGGCCTCACGCGGAATCCGCTGCTGACATTCCGGACGAATGGCCTCGCCGTGGAAGATCGGGCCGCCAAGTTGGGCGAGCGTCGAGAACGTGCCGTCATCCTCGCGCCGCCCGAACAACGTGACCGTAAGGGAGCCCGAGCCGCCTGTCGGATTGCTGTGACAGGCGGCGCAATTGACCATGTTGTAGAGCGGGCCAAGCCCCTCGTCGGGATCAATGGTGCGTATGAAGGCCTGTTTGCCTTCTTCGAAGAGCGCGAGTTGCTGGGGGGTCAAACCGGAGAGCGGTGCGCCGATGCGCGGTTGAAGTTGCGGCAGAGCGAGAAAACCGCTTTCGCGTCGATCCCCGGTATCGGCTTTGATGTCCGGCGCGACCAGCTCGCGTGGTCCGCCGGCGCGCGCCCTTGCGGTTCGCGCGGGCTCCGCCGATGGGTTCGCACAGGAGACAACCAGCGTACAGCCACCCAGGAAGCCCAGTGCGAGCAAACGTGACCCTCGCGGGCCGCAACGCGGTCCCGCCACCTTCATTCGCCCGAATCCTCCATGCCATAGTGTCAACACCGCATGCCTTTCATTCTTGCAGCCGCGAAGTACCGACTCGTATTTCCGGGATCGTGTCGGATTTTGCAGACAGTTGGCGCGTATGCATTCCTCGGGGTAACATCATACGGGCTCTTGTCAAGCCTCGCATGGGGCGACCTTGGCGGGCGGGTGCGTGACAGAATAGGCGGACGCGAAAAGCTGTAGGGCAGGTCGTTGCTCCGCCTTGGCGGAGCGTTGACCTGCCGATTTGGCAAGGCAGGTGAACCTCTCGGCATCGCCGGGAGAACCACCTGCCCTAACGGAAGCCCGCCGAAAGTGTCACGGACCCTCGGAGGGCAGGGTGGAGCGTGTACGGAATCGGCCGTAGAAGATGACGAAACAGCGACGTCAAAATCGCAGCGCCAAGCAGTCCGCAGGACAACCGGCGGAGAGGGGAGGTACACGCGTCTCGAAAGAACGCCGACGTAGCGCGCCGGAAAAACCGGGGTTGGCGTACAGCAAGCGTCCCGTGCTGCGATTCGTCGTGCTCTTTGCGTTGTTTATGGTCGCGTTCCAACTGATCTGCCTCATCCCATTTGTCAAGGATACGGCGTTTCCGGCGTACTTGCGATGGAACGCGCAGGCCTCGGGCGCGATCATCGGCTTGTTCGAGGATTCCGTGAGGGTAAGCGGGCAGTCCATTTCGGGACGGCAGTCGTCGTTGCTGATCGAACGGGGCTGCGACGCCATCGAGCCGTCGGCGCTGTTTGTGGCCGGTGTGCTGGCGTTTCCGGCAGCTTTCATCTCCAAGATTCCAGGGATGCTGCTGGGGACCGTCTGTCTGATGGCGCTCAATCTGGTGCGCATCATTTCGCTCTTCTACGTGCGACGGTTCTGGCCGGACGCGTTCGAGGTCATGCACATCGACGTGTGGCAGTCGCTGTTCGTTCTTCTCGCGATTCTTTTTTGGATATTGTGGGCCGTGAAGGCGGTCCGCACGATGAAGCCGATACGTCATGAGTCCGCGCCTGATCATTAGCCGTGTGCTGCTGCTGGCGATCTATGCCGTGGGGCTGACGCTTGTCTGGCCGTGGGTCGGCGAGTCGTACTCGCGCGCATTCCGGGCGAGCGCGATGACAATGTGCGGAGTGTTGTCATCCGCCTGGGACGTCAAGCTGGAACCATTTGAAAGTCCTCACCCTGCGCAGGATACCACGCTCGATCTGAAGAACCGCGAAAACAACTTGGCCGTCGGCCAGCAAATATCCATCCGGTACATTGGCTATGCACCTACAAGCTTCATGGTGGCGCTGATTCTGGCGACGCCGTTGCCGTGGAAGCGGCGGGCGGCGGCCTTGGTGTGGGCGTCCGTCCTGATGCACGTTTGGATTGCGCTGAGTATGATCGTGCTCATTGTGCACGGCTACAGCGGTGACCACGTGGTGGCGATCTACCATTTTTCGCCGTTCTGGCATAAGGCGTTCTCCTTTCTTCGTGAGACGATGGTCAAGGCACCGGTGACCAAGTACACGGTGCCGGCGGTTATCTGGATTCTCGTCACCTTCCGGCGCAGCGACTGGATGCTATTCTTGGGGGCGGTAGGTGCCAAGAATGTGGCAAGCGATGCTGTGACGAGCGGTGCGTCCACGAAAAGGTCGTCTCGATAGTCAACTTCCAAGTTACTGCCGGTCGCGCGAATCGAATGATGGTGCGTGCAGGTACTGTTTCGTGAGCCTTGATCTGGCGCATTGGTGTGCCACCGCTCTTGAGCGGTGCTCTTTGCGGGCGCGAATCATTTACGGTGGCGCAGCACTGCTGGAGAGCAGGGGCACAGGTAAGGGCCACTGCGCCAACCGTGGATTCATTGCTGACGGGACACTAGCCTTGTAAAGGAGTAAGAGCCTATCCCAGAGACTCAACCAGGGTGCCACTGGCGGCTCGTCCGCCAGTGCGCGCCTGCGACCGTCGCCCGTTTCTGAGA
>Ga0055452_10000369_pt1 | contig 11523 bp, 8 predicted proteins | sample China_Galinas_PW_6_FD_57735 | JGI IMG/M metagenome (GOLD analysis project Ga0055452, IMG submission 57735) | Wetland microbial communities from San Francisco Bay, California, USA, that impact long-term carbon sequestration - China_Galinas_PWC_D2 | ecosystem: Environmental > Aquatic > Marine >... | reverse complement strand
CGACGGGTTGCTGCGCCTCAGCGTGGGGATCGAGGACGAGGCGGATCTCTGGGCGGACCTGGAGCAGGCGCTCGGGTGAGCCGGCAGGCGGCGGCGCTCGCCGGCCTCGACATGAACGCGGCCCACGCGGGTGTCCGATCAAAGGAGGATCCGTGCTTCTCTTGACCGGTGACGACGTCCGCGCGCTCCTCCCCATGACCGAGTGCATGGAGCTGGTGGAGGACGCGCTCCGCACCCTGGCCCGCGGCGACGGGCTGAACCCGCTTCGATCGGCGATGTGGTTGCCCGACAGGACCGGCCTCCTGGGGGTCATGCCGGGCTGGCTGGCCTCGCCCCGCGGCGCGGGCATCAAGGTCATCACCGTCATGCCCGGAAACCACGGCACGCCCTACGACTCCCATCAGGGGGTGGTGCTGGTGTTCGAACCGGAGCACGGGCGGCCGGTGGCGTTGATCGACGCCGGCTCGGTGACCGCGATCCGGACCGCGGCGGCGAGCGGGGTGGCCACCCGGGCCCTGGCCCGCGAGGACGCACGCTCCCTGGCCATCGTCGGAACGGGTGTCGAGGCGGCGACGCACCTCGAAGCCATGCTGGCGGCGCGGGCGTTCGAGGAGGTGCGGGTGGTGGGCCGATCGGCGGATCGCGCGCGGACGTTCGCGGAACGGGCGTCTTCGGCGCACGGCGTGTCCGTGCGGGCGGCGGGCTCGGTCCGCGAGGCGGTGGAGGGGGCGGACGTGGTGTGCACCGTGACCTCGTCGGCGACTCCGGTGGTCGAGGGGGCGTGGCTGGCGCCCGGGTGTCACGTGAACGCGGTTGGCGCCTGCACCCCCCAAGCCCGTGAGCTGGACACCGAGGCCGTCCGCCGGGCCCGGTTCTTCGGGGACAGCCGGGAGTCGGTGTTCCATGAATCGGGGGATTTTCTCCTGGCCCGGGACGAGGGCGCGATCGGCGACGATCACTTCACGGCGGAACTGGGGGAGGTGTTGCTGGGCCGCGATCCCGGCCGGCGCTCCCCGGATGAGATCACGGTGTTCGAATCCCTCGGCATCGCGGTCGAGGACGTGGTGGTGGGGCAGCGACTGCTTGCGAAGGCGCACGCCGCGGGGATCGGCGTGGACGTGGACCTCGGCGGCCGGCGAACGTGAGAGCGGGCCGCCTGCTTCCTTGGGTGGTGGTCGCATCGGGGATCGCCCTTACCTCGTCCCTGGTCCTGCTCAATCCAGGCGGTGTGTTCTACAGCGGGGACGGGGGGCTGAAGTTCCTCCTGGCGCGCCAGTTCGCCCGGGACGGGATCAGGCATGTGGACCTCGACTTCAGGCTCCGCGGCCCCACGTGGGCCGAGGATCTCTGGCGGCAGGGCTTCTATCCCTTCGCTTCTCCGTACGTTCAAGAGAGGAAAGCGCGCCGGTACATCGTGTTTCCCCCCTATTTCAGCCTGGTCACGGCACCGTTCTACCGGTGGTTCGGTTTTCGCGGTTTGTACCTCGTGCCCCTCGTCTCGGTCTGGCTCGTCTGGGTGATCTTTCTCCGTCTCGTCCAACGACTGAGAGCACCCCCCTCGCTGGCCTTCTTCGGGATCCTCGCCCTGATCTGGACCACGCCCCTCACCCTCTATGGGGCGCTCTACTGGGAGCATGCCCTCGCCGTCCTTCTTGTATTCGCCGGAGTCGCGGCGATCGCGTCACCCGCCGTCGAGGACACTTCGAGCCGGCCGGCCCTGGCCGGAGCCCTCATCGGCCTGGCGGCATGGTTCCGGCCCGAGGTCGTTCTCCTCGGCGCCCTCCTCGGCATCGCATTCCTCGTCCGGCCGGGCCGACGCGGGCGGTTCGGAGGTCTCGCGTTCAGTGCCGGACTCCTGGTCTCCCTGCTTCCTCTCGCCGTCTTCAACCTGGGCGTTTCCGGAACGCTTTTCGGCTTCCACGGTGCCGTCGGCGCGACGAGCCCCGTCCGGACCTGGTCCGAGCCCTGGAAACTGACCGTGTTTGGGCGTCTCATGGTCAAGACGCTCGTCTACGCGCCGTGGATACCCGCGGTGTTTCTCCTCTGGGCCATGTCCAGGAGAAAATGGGCCGGCGGGGGATACGAACGAATCCTGTTGGTCGTGTCCCTGGTCTTTCTGGCGGTGATCGCCTTCTTCCTGCCCAAGACCGCCGGTGAAAGACAGTGGGGGCCACGCTATCTGCTGGTGCTCGTCCCGATCGTCCTCCTCGAGGGCGCGCGCCTCCTGGCCTCCGAGTGGAAGGATTGGGGGCGCATCCGGCGTGGGATCGCCGTCCCGTCCATCATCGTCTGCTTCCTGGCGGGGGGAGCGGTGAACGGGGTGCGCGGCCCGATCCACCTGTGGCGGGACCTCACCCGTCGCGTTCATCCGATGCTGATATCCATCCAGGGGTCCGACCTGCCGGCCGTGGTCGTATCCAACCAATGGCTTTCCCAGGAGCTGGCAACCGCATTCCCGGAAAAGGCCTTCTTCCTCGCCGGGAGCCGATCGGACCTCGACCGGTTGCTGAGTGGACTCGATCGCCGGAAGATCCCCGGCGCCATTCTTGTCCAGTATCCTCCGGCCGGATCCCCCTTCCCCCACGACGATTTCGAGATCGAGCCGGGCGGCCGGAAACCGGTCGAGGCCGTCGTGAGGAAGGAATCGCACTATCCCTACGAACTGCTCTTCGTCCGCTTCCATCGTCCGGGAACGCAAGCCACCTCGCCAAAGTAGCGAATCGCGCCCGTCCGACTCAGCGTGTTCCGGAGTCCCGAGCCGGGAGGCTGTCCCCGTAGGCCTTCGACAGCCCCAGCCGCATCGCCCTCCTCGCGCCGTACCGCAGAATGTGGTCGTCCCCGGCCCAGGAGATGTAGTACTCCAGGTTCACCTCGTGCGGGCCGAACCAGCCCAGGGTCGTCTCCGGCCGGTCCCCCTGGGGCCAGGGCAGGAACCTGGACGCTTCCGAGGCCAGGATGAAGGCCTGATCGGCGCCGGCGAGGTCCGGGACCACGTTTCCGGGAAGACGGTCGTCCACCGTCGCCAGACGGCTTCGGACTCCCGTACTGATCGCGATGCGCAGGCGAGGTCTCGCGCGGATGTACTCCAGGGCCTGCCGCGCGGTGCGTTCCGGATCCCGGGAATGAATCGACCCGGCGGCATTGATCAGGAAGGCGGCGTTGGTCAGGAGAATCCCGAGCAACGCGAGGACCCCCAGGGCCCTGAGCAGCCGGGGTCGAAGCGCGCCCACCGCTTCCCTCGCTCCCCGGGCCGCCAGGAGCGCCAGGAAGGGGGTCACCACGAGCAGGTTCCTGACGATGAACACCTTCTGCAGGCTGAAGTAGAGGATGTAGGCGACCGGGAAGACGAGGATCACCGCGGCGGTCCGGGGAGCGCGACGGATCAGGGTCGCGGCCCCGGCCAGGGTGAGCGCGCTCACTGCGAGCGCGACGTAGAGATAGGGCGAGAAGAACTCGGCCCCGAGATAGACGAGCATCCGCTCCAGGTGGGTGGGACCCCGGGGAACGGTGAACTCGTAGTGTCCGCCCAGGTAGTGACGGACCTCGAACAGAACGTCGTGAAGGAACTTCCCCGGTTCGATCAACGTCCCCGGCGTGGTCACGAGGTAGGCGGCGAGAAGGAGCCCCAGCATGCCCGCCGCGCGCTTCAGGAAGGTCCGGTCCCGGAGGTGCCGCCACGGGAGCGCGGCCGGGCGGCCGCCGGCGGCCGCACGTTCCTGCAGCAGGACCAGCAGAACGGGGAGAATCAGGAGCCCGCCGGGATACTTGCTCCCCGTGGCCAGGCCCGCGGCCACCGCGGCGGACCGGATCCAGCGACGCCTGCCAGGCTGTCGCAGAGCCATGAGGGCACAGAACAGCGTCACCGCCCCGAAGACCATGAGCGGTCCGTCGGGGGCGATCCAGCGCAGGTGGTATGCCAGTTCCCAGGATAAGCCCAGCAATGCGGCCGCCGCCGCCGCCTCCCAGGGCAGGCCGCCCGCGGCGAGCGTCGCCGCGAACACCCAGATCAGGACCAGGGATGAGAACAGGAGAAACGCGGTGCGGACGCGCAGGAGAAAGGCGGGATCCGCGACTCCGAGCCGGGGAACGGGAGGCGCGGCGACGTGGACGGTGAAGGCGATCCAGTAGGGCAGGGACGGATAGTTGTAGAAGGTGGGAAGCGGCACGCCGTCCCGGTGAAGGCGGTCGAGGGCGTGCACAAGCTTGCCTTCGTCCCAGTGATAGCCGAAGTCCAGCCCCCAGAGACCCGTTCCCACCAGGAGAACGAGGATCGCCAGGCCCGCCGAGACCGGGGCGGCCCATCCTCGGAATGTCGACATGAGGCGGAATTATACGTCGAACGCCTCGCGATGGAGCCGGAATCTACCGGCCCGGCCGCGATCAGGCGGCCTGGGCGAACGGGGGGCGTTCCATCGTGGCCGAGTCCCCCAGCGCCAGCTCGAGCAGGTGCGCGATCTGCCGGGGGTGGACGGGGCTCCGGCAGACCCCGGACGCGCCGAGCCGCCGGGCCGCCTCGGCGATGTCGGGGTTCATCGAGGCGGTGACCGCGAACACCGGGATCCTCGAGGTTTCCGGACGCCGCTTGAGCGCCCGCAGCGCGGGGATCCCCACCCCACCCAGGTCGTCCAGATCCAGCACGATGGCCGCCGGGGCGTGGCGGATGGCCGCGGCCTGGGCCTCTTCGCGCGTCACTCCCCACACGACCTCGTAGCCCTCCTCGCGCAGGTGCGTGGCCAGAGGCTCCACCCAACCTTCGTTGTCCGCGGCGATCAAGACCCGGTGTGTGTCGAACATGGTCACCTCGTTCTCGTCGGAGCGCGCCCGGGGTTCCCCCCCTGGGGTTCCCTACGGATGGATCGGCCGGCCGAAGGCCCTGGTTTCACGGGGGAAATCCGACCGTTTCGATCCTTTGGGGGCGGTGACCCAGAACCGGCTCCTCGGCAAACCCGTCCGCACCCACTCGCCTTCGCTAGTGGACCCCGCTCTTGAGCCGCCCCCAGGACACGCTCTCCACCGGGACCGGGGCGGTGGGCCCGCCCCAGCTCGCGCCGCTGGTGAAGCCGTATACGTTCCCGTCGGTCGGGATCGCCCCCGCCTGGGAGGCGCATATGAGATAGTCCACGTCCCCCGTGGTGTAGGCGAAGAGGGGGGCCGGGGTGGTCGGCGGCGTGTCGGCGTCGGGGAAGAAGACCTCGCACGAGACGTAGAGATCGCCGCCGGTCAGCGTGATGGCGCTGCCGTCGAACTCGATGAAGTCGTTCCCCACGGTGTGCTGGTTCCGGATGATCCAGCCGCCGTAGCTCAGGGCGTAGGTCCCGTCGTTCACGCCGCCCGCGGTCCCGGTGAGGGTGACCGTCCCGCTGGTGACGGCGTACTGGGTGTAGTAGTAGCCGGAGGCCGCGTGGGTGTATACCGGCGTCTGATCCGCCGGCGCGAACGTCACATCGACCTCCATGTGCGCGCCAACCAGCCCCACCACATCGATGCCGGCGGTGAGCGCGAGATCGCCTTCGATCGTGTAGGAGATGTCGTCGGCGAGCGCCGGGGTAACGATCAAGGCGATGCCCGCCAGGCATAAAGCGGCAAGGACCGCCGTCGTGCGGCGCCCGCGGCGGAAGATGGGGGGGAGTGGCGACGGGAAGAGGAAGTACCCGAGCTTCATGATCCAGACTCCTTGAAGAGGGTAGACCGAGCGGCCGGCGTGGCCACACGCTCCAGGCTTGGTCTCCGGGCCGCCCGGTACGCCCCAGTGCGGACCTGGGGATCACGGCGATGCGAGGTGTCTGCCCCGGTGGAGTCGGCCCCGGTGTCCCGGGCGGCGTGATTCCCATTGGAGCGGGAATTCGTGCGCGGCGCACCCTGGCGCTCGGGACGCATAATTATACCACGTCACGATGCGATCACGGTGACGAAGGCTGGATCGCCGTGGCGCGGGATCCGAGCGCCGCCGGCCGGATGCCTTCTGGCCGGCGGCGGCCATACAAGGGCCTGTGCGGGCCTCAGTCCCCCGCCCCGGCGGCGTCCACGGTGTAGCTGATCGAGCGGGACACGCCGTCGAACGGCTTCCCGTCCACCTCCACGTAGGCTCCGGCGGGAAGGTAGTTGAGCGGCTTCCCCTTCATCCCCGGGAGCATCACGTCGCGCCCCCGCGAGAACGTCACCCGCTCGGCGTCGAGGTGCCCGAAGAGGAAGTCGGCGCGCTCCGGGTCCAGGTCCGCCTCGGAGATGTCCACCGGCACCCAGGCGCGGGAGGCGTCGTCGTAGAACCAGGCCCAGCAATGGTAGCTCCCCACGTGGTCCTTCTCGCCCTTCAGCGTGGTCTGGTAGCCCATCTCGAACCTGGCCGGCACCTTCTCCGCCCGCGAGAGCGACATGAAGAGCGAGTGGAAGTCGGTGCAGTTCCCCTTGTGGACGTCGCAGGCCCGCTCCGAGTCGCCGTGCCCCCAGCCCGGGGTGGTCTTGTCGTAGGTCATCGACGCCAGCACGTAGTCGTAGCGGTCGCGGTCGGTGCCTCCGATGCTGTCGGCCAGGGCCCGGATCCTCGGGCTCAGGCTCACCAGGGCCTCGGAGCGGAGGTAGAGCTTCCGCTCCGCCGCGGTCAGGGTCGCCGGCTTGGGCTCGAGTACCGGTTCGCGCTTCACGCGGGCGGAGAGCGGGATCGAGATCGCGCCCGAAGGCGAGGGCACGGTCACCATCACCACCTTGTTGTGGAAGGTCGAATCCTCCACGACCTTCCAGCCGTAGTCGGTGTGCACGGCCAGGCCCGCGACCTGCTGCTCGGGCAGCTCCTGGGGGACCGAGATCCAGACCCGCGCTTCCTTGACGCCGGCGGGGACCGGGTCCACGTGGATGGTCCAGTCGATGTCGTAGGTGTGGGCGGTGTCATGGGCGTCGGCGGGGCCGGCGGTGCCGGCGGCCAGGGCCGGGCCCGCGACCGCCGCGACGAATGGGGTCAACGCCGCGATGCGGAGCATATGATTCGACTTCATGGGCGTTCTCCTCGAAGGTTCAGGTATGGATCCGAGTCCGCGGGAGCCGGTCAAAACGAGTAGCTCGCGAAGGCGTCGATCCGGTTGGCGATTCCGTCCGGTGCGTCGAGGTAGCGGGTGATCCAGTGCAGGTACTCCACGCCGAAGGTGGTGCGGTCCCAGGGATGGAAGTGCTGCACCAGGTAGGTGGCCTGGTTGAGCCGGCGGCCCCCGGCGGCAAGGTCGTGCCGGTCGGGGTCGTCCACCGTCGCCCCCACGGTGACGTCGTAGAGGTCCGAGGCCTTCACCGCGACCTCGGCCCAGCCTCCCACGGTTCGCACGACCTTGCCGTTGCCGGCGGCGAGGTTGATCCCCTGGCCGATCCCCGCCCGGACGTCGTCCGCGTTCTGACCCCAGTAGGCCTCCCCCTGGAGCGCGACCCGCTTCGAGGCCTCGGCCCGAAGGTGGCCGCCGAGCAGGGCGCCGGTGAAGTTCCTCTCGTGCCCGTGGACCGCCACCCGGTCCACCGCCACGTGTCCCCAGACTCCGGCCAGGACCCGGGAGCCGCGGGCCTCGACCAGGGCCTGGACCACCGGCACCGCGGCGTCCAGGCCGTCGAGCTGCCCGTTCTGGTCCAGATCCTGGTTGTTGACCGCGTTGGGCATTCCCACCATGAGGGCGATGCGGGACCCGCCCCCCGAGGGGTGGAGGGTGAACCGGGCCTGGGGTCGCCGGTCGCCGGTGTTGCCCGCGTTCCACATCATCCCGTCGTTGTTGGCCGCGGGGTAGAGCGGCGAGATCAGGTCCCAGGTCTGACCGGCCAGGAGCTCCCAGGACCCCTTGGCGAACTGGACGAAGGCGTGGCGCATGCGGAGGATCTCGCGCGACTCCTTGCCCCCGTTCTGGAAGTCCACCTCCACGATCCCCGAGGCGCTGACCCCGTGTCCGACGTCGTAGGGGCTGAGCTTCATGCCCAGACGGGTGAGCCGTGGGTGCATGTCCAGCTCCTTGTCGTTCCGCTTCGACGCCGGCTCACTCGACACCCAGAACGGGTACTGCGGGTCCGACATGCGCGAGTCGTCGAAGATCGCATCCAGGCGGATGAAGCCGTAGGGGGTGAGCTTGGGGCCCTCGGCGGCCCGGGCCGCCGGCGCGGCGATCGCCGCCGCCGCGGCTCCGGCCAGGATCAAGGCCGGGATGGCCAGGGTTCGGTATCCGATCATCAGGTCGTCCTCCCATCACAAGGGTGATCGATTCCGACGGGCCGGGCCGCGGCCTGGCCGCGACGAGGCCGGCGTCCGGGTTCGAGAAGCCCCGGCGGGGAGGATGGGAACGGGCAACGATAAAGCCACGGCGAAGCGCGATCGGCTGAGCGGGGACAGGCACGCGAACGCGTGAGGTCCGCGGCCGGGGCGGCACAGGGTGCCCCCCGGGGCGCCGGATCAGGCTCCCGGTCTAGGGGATAAGGCGGGCGGGCGGACGCAGACCTGCGTCCGGGCCGCCGGCTCACCGCCGGTACTTGATGCCCTTCACAGGTCCTTCCTTCATGGGATGCGTCCTCGAATCCAGGGTTCGCGTCCGTCCAAAGCGGACGGATTCAGTAGTGTATCGTCCCCGGCACTCCTGAAGTCAAGCACGGTGTTGGGTATTGGACCGGGCAGCCGCGCTACCGGTCGTCAGGCCGGCAAAGGCCCTCGATCTGCGCCTCCACCGCCGAGCCCGGGTCGAGCCGTGAGGGGGGCAGCAGCTCCAGGATCCTCTCGCGGATCCGGCGGCAGGCTTCGGTATCCCCGGCGTCGCCTTCCGCCCGGGCCAGGGTGGCCAGGGGCGGGTAATAGTTGCGCGCCATGCTGAGGGTCGTCTCGTCGAGGAACGGCCCTCCCGGTTCGTAGCCCCGGTAGCGGGCGACGTCGAGCAGGTTGTGGCGCAGGATCTCCCGGTTCACCGGGGGATCGGTCCGCGGAACGATCCGCCAATGGAGCCCGTCCAGGCGCCGGTACGGCTGGACCCACTGCATGTTCCGGTCGGAAACGGTGCAGGCGAAGCAGAGCGGCCGGCGCCAGGAATCGGTCCGGAGGACGCCGAGGAGAACCTGGTCCTGACCGAGGATGTACCGCCCGTTCAGGGTGGGCGGCGCCTTCACGACGATCGAGTCGGGTAGCGCCGGGGTCTCGGGAAGACCGAAGTCCCGGGGCGAACCGGCCACCGGAACCGCGATGGTGGTGTCCGGCCACGCCCTCGGTCCGATCTGGCCGCGTTCGGTGGGGGACATCCCGAGGGGAAAATCTGGATCGCGGGCCACGATCTGGTCGAGGTACCACGACGTGTTGGCGAGGGGCAGGTTCACCACCGTGACGTCGGGGCGAACGCCTTCCACCGCCTGGAGGTAGAGGAGCGGGAAGGTGTCGTTGTCTCCGTTGGTGAACAGCACCGCCCGGGGAGGTAGCCCTTTCAGGAGGTTGGCCGCGAAGTCCTCGGCGAAGTGGCGGCGCGACCCGTCGGCCGCATTCCAGTTGCGGATGAGCTGCGAGGCGGGAAGAACGGCCAGGAGCAACGCGACCAGGGCCGGCGCAACTCGCCGCCGGGAACCGGGACCGGCGGCCCAGCCCAGGATCACGCCGCCACCGTAGGCGACGAGAACCGCGAAGGTGGCCAGGACCGGCAGGTAGTGCCGGTAGAAGGGGCGGAAGAAGTCGGGGGGGATGTTGAAGTACAGGACGGTGGCGGCGAACTGGAGGACGAGGACCGCGCCGAAGGCGAGGCCCAGCCGGGGCCGGCGACGGATGAGAACCCCGAGCCCGAGAACCCCGACGATCGCCGGCAGAACGCCCGCGATGCCCGCCCGCCCGGCGGTCGAGAGGAAGTTGACCCCGAGGGCGCGCACGACGTCCATCGTCTGCACCGCCCAGAACGGCGAGCGGCGCGGAAAGAACTTCACCAGCCAGCCGCCCCCGTACTGGGTCAGCGACAGGTAGTCGTAGAACCGGCTCCAGTTGCCCGGGTCGCCGAAGTTGAGCACCGGATTCCCTGCGGCCAGCGCCATGATCAGGAGATGCACCGAGAAGCCGGCTGCCACCCCCGCCACCCCGGACAACCAGGCCGCCGGCGACAGGAAGGTGCGCGGGCGCCGGATCGAGATCCAGGCCGCCAGGGCCGGGACCAGGAGCAGGTTCGTCCGGTGGACGCTGAAGTCCAGGCCCAGCAGGAGACCCAGGACGAGGAGCCGGCGCCACGCCCCGGGGCGGTCCGCGTCCTCCCACCAGCGCACCATGCCCCAGAGAATGAGCCCGGTGAAGACGACGGTGAGCATGTAGGGGGTGAACTTCACCGCATACTGCCACTGGGTCTCCCCGAAGGCGAAGGCCAGCGCTCCGATTGCGGCCCCGGCCAGCACGACCCGGCCGGACCGCTGGTCCGCGGAGGATCCGGGGCCGTGCAGCAGCCGGAGCGCCACCCGGTAGACGAGGACCACGCTCACCCCGGCCAGGAGGCCGGCGAGGAGGTTCAGCGCATGGGCGGAAGACAGTCCGAGAGGCAGGTGGGCGACCGGCCAGCCCAGGAGGGTGAGGAGGAGCGAGCCGGGCGGAGGCGCCACGCCCAGGGTCGCCGCGGCCAGGGAATACCGGCTGCAATCCCACCACGTGATCGAGGGGTAGGCGGTCGCCGCGTACACGATGAAGGCGGCGAGGAAGACGGCCGCCGACAGGAGGGCCGCCCGGGGTCCACCGACTCGGTGGGGGCCCTCGGCGGCTTCCGGTTGCTGGGGCATCGGTTGCATCAGCGCCATTAATTCACGCGGGGCGGCCGATGGCAACCTCCCGTTCCCGGACCACCCCGAATCCGGAGGGAACCGGTCCCTTTAGCTGGCGCCCGGGCCTCCCGCCGGTGCATCATCTTCGTGAACCAGGCGGGGCGGCCGCGCCTGCCTGAGGAACCTGACCCCCGGGACCACCTTCAACCAGAACTCGGAGGAAACGATCATGAGCGACGTGGGACGGTTCGCCTGGTACGAATTGCTGACCCCCGACGCCGAGGCCGCCAAGAGCTTCTACGGGTCGGTCATCGGATGGAAGAGCCGGGCGTGGGAGGCGGGCGGCCAGCCCTACTCGATGTGGATGGTCGGCGAGACTCCGGTCGGTGGGCTCATGGAGTGGCACCAGGAAGGCATGCCGCCGGCCTGGTGGGCGTACGTGACGGTGGCCGACGTCGACGCGGCGGCCAAGCGGGCCGAGGAGCTCGGGGGCCGGATCCTCAAGCCCGGCGACGACATTCCCGAGGTGGGCCGGTTCGCGATCATCGCCGATCCCCAGGGAGCGACGATCTCGCTCTTCACGCCCAAGGGCGACCCGATGCCGCCCCTCGACCGCATGAAACCGGGCAACGTCGGCTGGCACGAGCTCAACACCACCGACAACGAGAGCGCCTGGACGTTCTACTCCGCGCTCTTCGGCTGGAAGCAGACGTCCGTGCTCGACATGGGACCCGAGTGGGGCTCCTACCGCATGTTCCGCCATCCCGAGGATCCCGAGAACGCCTCCCTGGGTGGCATGTTCAA
>Ga0055452_10000368_pt1 | contig 11533 bp, 8 predicted proteins | sample China_Galinas_PW_6_FD_57735 | JGI IMG/M metagenome (GOLD analysis project Ga0055452, IMG submission 57735) | Wetland microbial communities from San Francisco Bay, California, USA, that impact long-term carbon sequestration - China_Galinas_PWC_D2 | ecosystem: Environmental > Aquatic > Marine >... | reverse complement strand
CCAGCGACTACTGGTACTGGGACGGCTCCCAGAACGGGGTCTGGGATTCCCACCCCACCCGGGCCGCCAACCAGGCCGTGCCCTACGCCCAGGCGGTGATCGCGGGGGGCACCGACCTCACCGGGCCCTCGATCTTCCTGCCCCAGCGCGAGCCCTACAACCCGGGCGGCACCGAGTGGGGGATCGCCCAGCCCTCGGACTTCGAGGTGTGGACCTACGCCTTCGACGTGAGCGGGCTGGCCTCGGTGACGTTGAAGCTGCGCGGGGACTTGGACGGCGCGATCCCCGCGGGGAGCGCCGACAACGACACCTACGCCGGCGGCGCGGGGGTGACGGCCTGGATCCCGCTTCCCATGACCGCCAGCGACTTGGCCTCGCGGACGGATCCCCTGCCCCTCTTCCGGGCCGAACGCTACGCCGCCGCCGTCACCGGATACGCGGACACCCTTCTCGACTACTACGTGGAGGCGGTGGACTCGAACGGGAACGTGAGCCGCTCGCCGATCCGGCACGTGCGGGTCGGAGCCTCGGGAAGCGGGGGCACCGGCGGGACGGGGGTGAGCTGGACCCCCACCTCCCCGGCCCCCGGCGACTTCGTCACCGTGACCGTGGCCGGCTCGAGCCGGGGAGCGAGCCTCCACTGGGGGGTGAACGGGTGGCAGCTTCCCATCGCCGCCTACCGGCCGGCGGGGACCGTGCTCTGGCAGGGCACCGGACCCGCGGTGGAGACCCCGATGACCGCCGACAACGGGGACCTGGTGCTCACCCTGGGGCCCTTCGACAACGCGTCGCAGAGCGTGCAGAGCGTCCAGTTCGTGATCCACTACGACGACGACACCTGGGACAACAACGGCGGCTCGGACTACACGATCGCGGTGAGCGGGGGCGCGACGCCGTGGGTCCTGGACGGGGCGCTGGACGCCGGAGCGGAGCTGGTGGCCTCGAACGGGGGGCACGATCTCTACGCCGGATGGAACGGGAGCGAGCTCTACCTGGCCACCCAGGCCGCGGGGGGCGGCGCGGACGACGCGTTCCTCTTCGTGGCCGGCACGCCCGGCGCCATGCAGGCCGCCCCCTGGGCCAAGAGCGGCCAGGTCGCGGCCTGGTCGGCCTATCTGGGGAACGAGAGCGGGAACAACTGGTCGGGGTGGTTCGACCAGTCCGGCGCGACGTCGGCGAGCGCGGGGACCTGGCTCGAGGGAACGCTCGACCTGGCCGGGGAGTTCGGAAGCGTCCCCTCCGAGGTCTACCTGGCGGTGGGACGATACGGGACGAACGACGGCGCCGCCCTGGCCGCCCAGGTACCGGCCGGAAACGGCGACGGGAACCTGGACGCCGTCGAATACGCGGCCTATGCCCTGAACCCCACGACGGGGGTCCCGGGGCCGGGCGCGGGGCGGGACCCGGCACCGCGCGCCTTTCCCAACCCGTTCCGCACCGCCGCCACCATCGCCTTCGAGCTCCCGCGGCCGGAGAGCGTCTCGCTCAGGGTGTACGACCTGCGCGGGCGCGAGGTGGCCACGCTGGCGGACGGACGGCTGGCCGCCGGTTCCCACGCCGTCCGCTTCGACGGCGCGGGGCTGGCCGGCGGGATCTACTTCTACCGGCTCCGGGCCGGCGCCGTGACCGTGTCGCGGCGGTTGGTGCTGGTGCGATAACCGGCGTCGCGCCGGTGCCTCGGGTGGATCCCCGCGGCGGCCGGGATGAGACCGGCCGGCGGGTGCGATAGACTGGACCGCCGTGGGGGGGGAAGGGAACCCATGGCCGAATCCCTGAGGACGGAGAAGCGCCTCCTGTGGCTCCTGCTTTTCGGGGCCGCCTTCGGCGTGGTCGAGGCCGCGGTGGTCGTCTACCTGCGTCGCATCTACTATCCGGGCGGCTTCGGGTTCCCGCTCGTGCTCCCGCAGGTCCCGCTCCTGAAGCTGGAGCTGGTCCGCGAGGCCGCCACCCTCGTCATGCTGCTCGCGGTCGCGGTCCTGGCCGAACGCCGTCCGTGGGCCCGGTTCGGGGCCTTCGCGTTCGCGTTCGGGGTCTGGGACCTGGTCTTCTACCTCGCGCTGCGGCTGTCGATCGGATGGCCGCCCTCGCTCCTCACCTGGGACATCCTCTTCCTCGTACCCGTGCCCTGGACCGGGCCGGTGCTCTCCGCGGCGCTCGTCGCCGTCTCCCTGGTGGTGGCGGGGTCCTGGATCATCGTCCGGGTGAACCGGGGGATCGTCCCCCGGAACGTCTGGTGGGTGTGGGCTCTGGCCCTGGCCTCCCTGGCCCTGCTCCTCGGGTCGTTCTTCGCCAACCAGGGTCCGGCCCGCGCCACCGGCATGCACGGCGCCTTCCCGTGGGGGATCTACGGACTCGGCCTGGCGCTGGGGTGGCTGGGGTTCGCCCTCGGGTTTTTCGGCACCGGACGGTCCGAGACACTCACGTACGACTCGTTGTGATCAGAGCGAACCCGCCCCGCGGCTCTGGCAAGCCTCTTTCACCGGCTTCCCTCGGTGTCTTGGAACCCCGGACCGGATTTTGAATGGAACCGAACTCGGCGCATAACAGACTGAAATAGTTATCTTTTCCGACGATTCCGCCCCGATCGCCGATGGAATCAGCCTTCCAAGCCGGTCGCTCTGCACTTGAACCGCGCGAACGGGGAGTAATCCTCTTTCAAGTCATGGGCGGGGCTACCGGGGGACCGTGAACCTCCGTCACGCCTCCGCCGGGGGCGCCGGCGGCGCCTCCAGGATCCACAGGAGTTCGGCCAGGACCATCGCGGTCGCGCCCCAGAGCTTGTCCCCCTCCAGATCGAAGTAGGGAACCCGGGCCTCCCGGCCGAGCAGGACCCGGTGCTCCACGTGGAGCCGGGCCGGATCCATGAGATCGCGGAGCGGCACCTCGAGCAGCCGTTCCACCTCCTCCGGGCTGGGCCGGAACTTCGGGCGATCGCCCAGGACCCCCACGAAGGGATGGAGGATGAACCCGCTCACCGGGATGTAGACCGCCGACAGCGACCCCAGGACGTGCACCCGTTCCGGAACGATCCCGACCTCCTCCTTGGCCTCGCGCAGGGCCGCGGCCCGGAGGCTTTCGTCCTCCTCGACCAGGCCCCCGGGGAGCGAGATCTGCCCGCGATGGTTGGGGAGATCGCGGCTCCGTACCGTCAGCAGCACGGAGAGCTCTCCGTCCACCGGATACATCAGGAGCAACGCGGCGGCGGGGCGGGCGCCGTCGGGGGGCGGGAACGGGGAAGGGGCGGGACGCGGCCTCGGGGCCAGCAGCGCGTGGGCCCGAGGCCCCGGCAGGGGGCTTCTGAGCGCATCGGCCAGGTGGTCGGCGGCGGCCCGGAGCGTCCATCGCCCGGGAGTCGGATTCCCCGTGTGCATCCGCCGAGCATATCGGATTCGCGACCGCCGGGGTGAACCGGACGCGCGCGAGGCGCGGACCCGCGAACCGCCGCGCCGGGTGGCGGGGCCGCGCCCCGTTCCTGTATCGTCTCCCTTCCCCGGAACCGGTCCCGAGGCCGGGGATCCGGGCCCTTGATCCACGGCGCCGGCCACGGGTGTCCCGGATTCCCGGGCGGCGCCCAGGCGGGAGGAAGATGGAGCGGGAGCAGCTGAGCTGTGTCGAGATCGAGCCGGACACCCCGGCGCGAAGGAGCGTGATCTGGCTCCATGGCCTCGGCGCCGACGGGCACGACTTCGAACCGATCGTGCCGTACCTCGGGCTCGATCCCGCCCTGGCCGTCCGGTTCGTCTTTCCCCACGCTCCCCGGATCCCGGTGACCCTGAACCTGGGCATGGTGATGCCCGCCTGGTACGACATCCGCACCCCCGATCTCCGGAAGGAACCGGACCTCCCCGGGCTCCACCGGTCGGCCGAGGCGGTGCGCCGGCTCCTGGAACGGGAGGAGGCGCGCGGGGTGCCCCCGGGCCGGGTGGTGCTGGCCGGTTTCTCCCAGGGCGGGGCGGTGGCCCTTCACCTGGGGCTCCGGTACGCGAAACCCCTGGCCGGGATCCTCGCGCTCTCCACGTACCTCGTGGAGGAGGAGAGCCTCGACGCCGAGGCCGCCGGCGCGAACCGGGCCACGCCGGTCTTCCAGGCGCACGGCACCTTCGACCCCATGGTTCCCCTGGAACGCGGCCGGGCCGCCCACGATCGCCTGGCGGCCATGGGCTACGACGCGAGCTGGCGCACCTATCCCATGGAGCACCAGGTGAACGCCGAGGAGATCGAGGACGTGGGGCGCTGGCTGGCCGGCGTGCTCACGCGGGCCGGCGATCCCGAGGCCCCGGCGGCCGGAAAACGCAACCCGGGGACCCCGGACCCGTAGTATCCCCCAGAACCGGTCTTGAACCCGCTTCGAGGCCCGAACCCGGATTCCCGGTCGCGGGGCACCAGAAAGGAACGACATGGCCGAACCGGCGATGGTGGCGCTTCGCGCCTACCTGGCCCCGCTGCCGTCCCTGCGGGGGCTGAAGATCGGGCTCGGCGTCGGGGTGCTCGCGTTCCTGGTGATCGGCCTGGCCTTCGTGCTCGAGCACATCCTGCCCCGGATGTTCGGGGACCTCCTCCGCTCGCTCCAGCTCGTGGCCATCGTGCCCGGGGTGCCGTTGACCGCGGTCCTGGTGAGCGAGATGTCGCTCCGGGACGGGATCCGGCAGCGCACGCTCCTCTACGCCCTCCTGAGCCCGGTCTCCCGGAGCACCCTGGCCGTGGTGCGGACCCTCGTCACCGCGGCGCTCCTGGCCCTGGGCGCGGCGATCGTGGTCACCGCGATCCGGCTCCTGGACGGCATGCCCCTCGGCCCCCTGCCCCGGGAGTACCTGGCCATCGTGCTGGGCTCGGTGGCCTACACCGCTTTCTTCGGGTTCTTCCACCTGGCGGTGCGCCGCGGGCTCATCGCCGGGCTCGTGGTCTACTTCCTCCTGGATCAGCCCCTGGCCCAGCTCCCCTTCGCCCTGCGCCGGCTCTCGCCGTCGTACCACCTCTCGGTCCTAGCCGACCGGGTGATCGATATGCACCTGCCCATCTCGGTGCCGCTGCCGCACACCTCGAACCTGGTCTCCGCGCTCACGCTCCTGGGGATGGCGGGGCTGTTCCTGGCCGCCACCGTCGTCGTCTTCAACCGGAAGAGCCTGGGGGAGCTGTGTTGAGCCCGCGGCCCGGGAGGCGCCCGCGATGAACGGGGCGTGGATCGAGCTCGAGGGGCTGAACCTCCATCGCGGCGGCCGGCCGGTGCTCCAGGGGATCTCCGCGTCCCTGGGCGGCCGGGCGGTGGGCCTGGTGGGGGCCAACGGCGCGGGCAAGTCGACGTTGATCGGGGCGCTCCTCGGCGTGCTCCGCGCCCGGAGCGGACGCGTCCGGGTCCTGGGGCTCGATCTTCCCGCGCGCGCCATGGAGGTCCGGGCGCGAGCCGGGGTCATGGCCGAGCAGGCGGGCATCTTCCCCGGGGGCTCGGGGGTGGACGCGGTGGTGTTCGCGGGCATGCTCTCGGGGCTCTCGCGGCGGGAGGCGCTCCGGCGCGCCCACCGGGCCCTCGACGCCCTCGACGTGGGGGAGGAGCGCTACCGCGCGACCCGCGGCTACTCCACCGGCATGCGCCAGCGCACCAAGCTGGCCATGAGCCTGGTCCACGACCCCGAGATCCTGATCCTGGACGAGCCCACGGTGGGGCTCGATCCGCCGGGCCGGATTCAGCTCCTGAACCTGATCCGCGACCTCCGCGACGAGGGGCGGCGGATCCTGATCAGCACCCACATCCTCCACGACGCCGAGTACCTGTGCGACGAGCTTCTGCTCCTGGAGGGGGGCGCGGTGGCCTACTACGGCTCGGTGACCGGCATCCTGGGGCCGGAGTCGGCGGTGCTGGTGGCCGAGGGCTCGGGGCTGGACGTGGCGCTGGCCGCGCGGCTCACCGCCTCGGGGGTGCGGGCCGAGGCCGGCGGGGACGGGCGCATGACGATCAAGCCGGCGAGCGACGCCGACCTCCTGGCTTTCTGGCGGGTGGTGGCGGAGACCGGAGCCGAGGTGCGGCACCTGAGCCGCGAGGTGCCCACCCTCGAGGACGCCGTGGTGGGCGTGATGGAGAAGACCGGTGGCCGTTGAACGCCGCGCCCCCACCCACTGGCACGTGATCCGCTCCATCGCCCGGCGGGAGCTGGGAATCGCCTCGCGCCGGAAGCTGGTGCGGCTCCTGTTCCTGTTCAGCGCGCTTCCTCCCCTCGTCATGGGGGTGATCCTGGTGGTGCGGGTGATGGCCGAGCGGGCCACCGGGGCCGACCTGGGCTGGGATCCGGTGCTCCGGTTCCTGTTCATCCAGTCCATGCCGGTGGCGCTGTTGGCCCTGGGGCTCGGCACCCCCCTGGTGGCCCGCGACCGCTCCGAGGACGTGCTCTATCTCTACGCGGTCCGGCCGGTCATGCCCTGGCACTACACCCTGGGGAAGCTCCTGGCGGTGGCGCTTCCGACCTTCGGCCTGCTGATGGTGCCGGGGTTCCTGATCGCGGTGCTTCGCCAGGGGGTGATGCCGGACAAGGTGGGAACCGGGGAGTCGGTGGTGCTGGTGGCCAAGGTGGCGTTGAGCGCCCTCTTCATGGCCGCCGGCTACGCCGGGGTCTCGGTGGGGCCGAGCGCGGCCACCAAGCGCGCGCGGTGGGCGCTGTTGATCGCCGCGTTCTTCTTCGTGATCCCCGACAACGTGATTCGCGCCATCTGGGGCATGGATGCCTACGCGGTGGGCCCGGCCGAGGCCGTCCAGGCCCTCCTGGGCGCGCTCTTCGGCGACGCCGGGCTGCTGCGGGGGGTCCTGGCCGCGGGGGTGCTGTCGCTCTACGCGGGTGTGGGGGCCATGATCACCATGCGCGCGGTGCGCCGGGAGATGATCCCGTGACCGGGGGCATGGACGCCGTCCGGCCGGCGACAGCGGTGGCCGGCGCCGGCGCGGTCCCCGCGGACGGCGGGGCCCCGGTGGATCTCCACGGGGTGAGCGTGTTCTACGGCGAGGTGGTGGGGCTCAGCAACGTGACGCTGCGGCTCTCCCCGGGGATCACCGGCATCGTGGGGCCGAACGGGAGCGGGAAGTCCACCCTCATGCGGGTCCTGACCGGGCTGGTGGCGCCGGTCGAGGGGACGGTCCGGGTCCTGGGGGGAACGCCCTTCACCGAGGCCTCGGTGCGGGCGCGCGTCCGCCTGGTGCCGGCCACCGAGTGCTTCCACCAGAGCCTTTCCGGTCGGAAGAACCTCGAGGTCGCGTTCCTGGCCCGCGGCGAGAGCCGGAAGCGCGCCCGGGAGCTGGCCGACCGGGCCCTGGAGGTGGTCCGCCTCACCGAGCACGGAGGGCGGAAGGTCGGAGCCTACTCCCGCGGCATGCGCCAGCGGGTGAAGCTCGGCCTGGCCCTGGCCGACGAGAGCGACCTGGTGCTCCTGGACGAGCCGTTCCTGGGAGTGGATCCCCCCACCCGCCGGCAGCTGAGCGACCTGGTCCACATCCTGGGGGAGAGCGGGCGCACGGTGCTCATCTCCTCCCACGTGCTCCACGAGGTGGAGTCGCTCACCGACCGGGTCGGGATCCTCGCCCACGGACGGCTCCTGGGGTTCGGGCGCATCCAGGAGCTGCTCCTGGAGCTTCGCGACCGCCATCCCCACCGGGTGCACGTCGCCGCCGCGGACCCGCGGACCCTGGGCGCGGCCCTGGTGGGGCTGCCCCACGTGCGCGAGCTCAAGATGACCGGCGGCGATCAGCTCGAGTTCGTGACCGACCGGCCCGAGATCGCCTACCGCGAGCTGGCCCAGGCCGCGGTGGCCGCTTCGACGCCGATCCGCCGGCTCGAGACCCTCGACAACACCCTGGAAGCGGTCTTCCGCCACGTGACCGCCGGGGGCACGCGGCGGCTCTGAACGGGATGGCGCCGGGGCCTCGGAGGGCGGACACCGGTCTCCGGGAGCCCCGGAAGCCCCGCACGCAAAACGACTTCCCGCCCCGCCGCGATAATCAGTTTTACCCTCGTGACGGCGCGGGCGGGACGGTACAATGCTTTGCCCACCCCCAGTCCACTGCAAAGAACGCCATGAATCGGAGGCTTTCCATGAGATTCCGTGTGCTGGGCGCCTGCGTGCTGGCCGCGACCCTGGTCGCGACCGCATCCGCGGGCGCGGCGGGGTTCAAGGACCTGGAGTCGCAGGTCCAGACCTACACCCTGCCCAACGGCCTGACCTTCCTCGTCCTGGAGCGCCACGACGCGCCCGTCTTCTCCTTCCGGACCTACGTCAACGCCGGAGGGGTGGACGAGGTGCCGGGGATCACCGGCATCGCCCACATGTTCGAACACATGGCCTTCAAGGGCACCCAGACCGTGGGCACCACCGACTACGCGGCCGAGAAGAAGGCCATGGACGCCGTGGACGCGGCCTGGGCCGCGGTCTCGGACGAGATGAACAAGGGCTTCGACACCGACTCCACCCGGCTGGGCAAGCTCATGGACGACTTCAAGGCCAAGCGGGACGCGGCCAAGAAGTACGTCGTCACCAACGACTTCGGGAAGATCCTGGAAGAGAACGGGGTGGTGGGGCTCAACGCCTCGACCTTCACGGACTGGACCCAGTTCTACTACAGCCTGCCGTCGAACCGGCTCGAGCTGTGGGCGCGCCTGGAGGGGGACCGGCTGACCAATCCCGTGCTGCGGGAGTTCTACACCGAGCGCGACGTGGTCTACGAGGAGCGCCGTTTCCAGGAGTCGAGCCCCACCGGGCGGCTCTTCCTGGACTGGATCCAGTCGAGCTACTTCGCCCATCCCTACGGGATCGGCGGGGTGATCGGGATCTCCTCGGATCTCAAGCGGATCGACCGGGACGACGCCCGCGCCTTCTTCAAGAAGTACTACGTGGCCTCGAACATGACGATCGCGGTGGTGGGGGACGTCAAGTTCTCCGACGTGAAGAAGTATGCGGACAAGTACTTCTCGGGGGTGCACGAGGGCCCCCGGCCTCCCTTCCTGCGCACGGTGGAGCCGCGCCACGACGCCGAGGTCCGGGTGATCCGGCAGGAGGACGCCCAGCCCATGGTGCTGGTCGGCTATCACATCCCCAGCCGGCGGAACCCCGACTGGTTCACCTACGAGCTCCTGGGGGACATCGTGGGCGGCGGCCGCTCCAGCCGCCTCTACCAGCGGCTGGTCAAGGAGGACCAGGTGGCGGCCCAGGCGGGGGCCGGGGCCGGTTTCCTGGGGAACAAGTATCCCGCGCTCCTCATCGTCCAGGCTCTGGTCAACAAGGGCTCGACCACCGACGAGGTGGAGAAGGCGACCTACGAGGAGCTGGACCGGCTGGCCAAGGACGGACCCACCCCCGAGGAGCTCGAGAAGGTGAAGACCATGAACCGGGCGTCCTTCGTGCGCGGCCTGCGCTCGAACATGGGCCTGGCCGGGAAGCTGGCCGAGGCCCAGGGGAAGCTGGGGGACTGGCACCGGCTGTTCACGACCTTGGACCAGATCGACGCGGTGACCGCCGAGGACATCCAGAAGGCGGCGGCCGAGACCTTCCGGCCCGGTAACCGCGTGGTCGGCATCATCAGGAAGCCGCAGTCATGAGCCGCGCCCAGATCCGGAAGAGATGGTTTCGTTTCGCGGAGGTTCCGAGTATGCGTTCGATTCGAATGAGCGGGTGGGCCGCCGGCCTGGTGCTCGCCGTGGGGCTCGTGCTCCTGGCGAACGCGGCCCTGGCGGCCGGTCCCTGGGTGGATCCCCGCCAGATGAACATTCCCAAGCTGAACCAGATGCAGACCCCCCAGCCCGAGCGGTTCGTGCTGGACAACGGAATGGTGGTCTATCTCCTGGAGGACCACGACTTCCCGCTGGTGGACGCCCGGGCCCTGGTGCGGGTCGGCTCCATCTACGAGCCGGCGGACAAGGTCGGGTTGGCCTCGGTCACCGGCACCGTGATGCGTTCGGGGGGAACCACGTCGATACCCGGCGATTCCCTGGACGTGCTCCTGGAGTCGATGGGGGCGAGCGTCGAGGTCTCGATCGGCCAGACCCAGGGCACCGCCTCCATGTCCGTCCTGAGCCAGGACCTGGAGAAGGGGCTGGGATACCTGAACGACGTGCTGCGCCATCCCGCCTTCCCCCAGGACAAGATCGACCTGGCCAAGAAGCAGGAGCGCACCGACATCGCCGGCCGGAACGACGAGATGCTGGACATCCTGACCCGGGAGATCCCCAAGCTCCTCTACGGGCCGGACAGCCCCTACGCGCGGCACACCGAATACGCCACCATCGACGCCATCACCCGGGACGACCTGGTCTCCTTCCACGACACGTACTTCCACCCCGACCGCGTCATCATGACCGTGTACGGGGACTTCGACAGCGGGAAGGTGAAGGACCTCCTCCGGAAGGACTTCGGGGACTGGGCCAAGGCCTCGACCGCGCTTCCCCCCGACCCGCCGGCCACCCCCACCGACGTGACCGGGATCTTCGTGATCGACAAGGAGAACACCACCAACAGCGCGGTGGTGCTGGCCCAGACCGGTCTCCGGATGGACAACCCGGACTACGCGGCGCTGTCGGTGTACCACCAGATCATGGGCGGGGGGTTCGGAAGCGTGCTGTTCAACGACATCCGGACCGACCACGGCCTGGCCTACGCCACCGGCTCCTCGGAAGGGGCGGGACTGCACCACCCCGGGGGGATGTTCTTCTACGCCCTGACCCAATCCGACTCGACGGTGACCACCCTGGGTTACCTCAAGGAGGACGTGGCCAAGTCCCTCCAGGAGCCGTTCACCGAGAAGCAGGTGAAGCAGGGCAAGGACGCCATCCTCAACTCCCTGGTGTTCTCGTTCTCGTCCAAGGGGGCGATCCTGAACCGCATGGCCCAGTACGAGTACTACGGCTATCCCAAGGACTTCCTCCAGAAGTACCAGAAGGAGGTGGACGCCCTCACCCCCCAGGACATCCTGGCCGCGGCGAAGCGTGAGGTGAAGTACCCGAAGGAAGCCGAGGTGATCATCGGCACCAAGGCCAAGTTCTCCGACGCCCTGGCCTCCCTGGGACCGCACAAGGACATCGACATCACCATCCCGGAGCCTCCCGGCGGGGAGGTTCCCGACGCCGATCCGGCCAGCCTGGCCCGCGGACAGAAGATCATGGACCAGGCGCTGGCCGCGGTGGGCGGCGACGCGGTGAAGCAGATCAAGGACATGACGGTGGATATCGACGGGACGATCTTCGTGCGGGGCATGCAGCTCCAGTTCTCGGCCACCTCGATCAAGCGGGGCACCGACTGCGAGCGCACCGAGCAGAAGACCCCGATGGGCACGGTGGTCGAGGCCATGTGCGGGGACCAGAACTGGGTCCAGAGTCCCCAGGGGACCCAGGACCTGCCCGCCGACGCCCTGGCCGAGCAGAAGTCCCAGAACGACCGGGACCTGTACGTGTTCCTCCGGACCTATCCGGACATGAAGATCCAGGCCCTGCCCGACCCGGTGGACGTGGACGGCAAGCCCGCCGACGTCCTCTACGTGCGAAACGACAACGTGAAGCAGTGGCGG
>Ga0055452_10000367_pt1 | contig 11534 bp, 10 predicted proteins | sample China_Galinas_PW_6_FD_57735 | JGI IMG/M metagenome (GOLD analysis project Ga0055452, IMG submission 57735) | Wetland microbial communities from San Francisco Bay, California, USA, that impact long-term carbon sequestration - China_Galinas_PWC_D2 | ecosystem: Environmental > Aquatic > Marine >... | reverse complement strand
GCGCTCGGGGTCACGGGGCTCGGCGCCCGGGCGCTCTGGGCCGGCGCGCCGCCGACGCCGCCGCTGGTCGAGCCGTTCCCGATCCCGGTGCTCTCGTCGCTCCCCGTCGTCGGCCGGGCGCTCTTCCAGCAGAGTCCCTACGTGTACGGCGGCGTGCTGCTCGCCGCCGTGCTGGGCTTCGGTCTGGCGCGAACCCGCACCGGGTTGCGCCTGCGGGCCGTGGGAGAGTCGGCGCGGGCCGCCGACGCCGAGGGCGTTCCGGTGCTCCGCTTCCGCGTGGTCGCGGTGCTGACGGGCGCGACCCTCGCCGGGATCGCGGGCTCGTCCCTCTCGCTCGCCCTCTCCGACACCTTCTCCGAGGGCATGACCGCCGGTCGCGGCTTCATCGCGCTGGCGGTGGTGATCTTCGGGCGCTGGAGCGCATGGGGCGGGCTCGCCGCGGCGCTCTTCTTCGGCGCGGCCACGGCGCTCCAGTTCCGCCTCCAGGCCCGCGGGCTCGGCATTCCGTACCCGGTGTTCCTGATGTTCCCGTACCTGGTGACCCTCGCCGTGCTGGCCTTCGCGACCGGGCGCGCCCGCTCGCCGGCGGACCTCGGCCAGGCCTACGTCCGGGAGGGCGGCTGAGGGAGGGCTATTCGTCCTCGACGTCGAGCTGGAGGCGCTTGCGCTGCTCGTCGGCGCGTTCCCGCGCCTTGCGCCGCTCGGCCTCGATCTCGACCAGCAGCTCCTTGCGCACCCGCTCCGCCTCGTCGCGCTCGGCCTGGACCCGGACCTCCTTGAGCGCGCGCAGGCAGTCCTCGAGCAGCCGGTTCTTCTGGACGACGAGTTCCGGCGGCAGCTCGGGGTCGGTGGCGTCGTCCACGACGCGGAAGTCGAAGCCCTTGTGGGCGGTCTGGCCCTCGGAGGTCGTGGCCGCGACGTCCACGTGGTTCAGCCCCGGAGCGACGGGGATCAGCGCCGCCCAGGCGCCGTCGGGGGTGCGGCGGAACGGCGAGGCGGCCTCGCCGTTGGTGGCGTTGCGCACCTCGATGTCCTTCACGTTCGCGAAGCTCACCTGCTCGATCACGTCGACGAGGTCGCCCGGGTGTCGCACCGGCGTGAAGTAGCCGTCGGTGCGGGTCGCCATCTCGACCGTCGCGATCGGGCCGTCGAGGGCGTCCGGACCGATCGCGAAGGAGTGGATTCGGATCGAGGCGCGCTGGGCGCGGCTCGCGGCGCGGAGCACCGCCTTCACGTTGTCGGCCTCGTAGCCCGGGCCGAAGGGCATGGTGGGCTGACCGTCGGTGAAGAAGAGCACGATCTTCTCGGCGTCGCGGGTCGGACGCGAGAGCGCGCCGCGCAGACCCTTCAGCTCGATGGTGGCCCGGTCCACCCCGGCCGCCATGTGGGTCGCCCCGGCCGGCTCCCGGGCGAGGATCCCGTCGAGCCCGCGCTCGATCTCCGAGTAGCGCGAGGTGAGCGGCTGGAGCGTGACCGCGGGGGAGTTCGGCCCGGAGAACATCCCGCCCTGGGAGTCCGGATTGCCGGCGAAGGTGATCAGCGCCACCCGGGTGCTGCGCGGATCGAGGCCGCGCAGCAGCTGGCGCGCGGCGGCGACCTCGGCCGCGAGGATCGAGTCGCCCTGGTCGGTGCTCCCGCTCCCGAAGATCGAGCCGAGCCCGCCCAGGGCCGCGGTGCCGATGGTGCCGTTGCCGTTGATGTCCGCTCCCGACGGATCGATGGTCGAGCGCGAGGTGTCGATGACGAACGCCACCTCGAAGTGGCGCAGGTTGCCCTCGAGGGCGACCGCGCGTCCGGCGGCGAACACCCCGCAGGCGGTGCGGTCCACGACCGCGCCCTGGGGCGGGTAGTCGATGTCGAGGTGGACCTGGATCTCGCCGCTCTTGTAGGTGGGGAACTCGCCGCTGCCCCCGCTCGGGGTCGACTTCGCGTCGGCGGTCCGGGACGGGGCGGATCTGGGCCCGGCGGCGTGCTCCGCCGCCGGCTCGGGGCGACGCGCCGCGGTGGAGGGCTTGGAGACGCCGAAGCGCGCGAAGGCGCGGCCCTTGCCGTCGTCGAGCGGCTGCGCGAGGGCGGCGGAGGCGGCGCCGATCGGAGCCACGCTCACCCGCGGACGGCTCTCCTGGGGCCAGTACGCCTGAAGGATGCCGATCACCCGCTTGCTCTCCGCCGAGAGCACCGGCGCGCCACCCCAGCCGCGAAGATTGTGGGGCGCGTCGAGGTCGACCTCGATCCGATCGTCGGTCACCTCGGCGACGCGGCCGTAGATGTCGTGCTCGTCGTCGCCCACGTCGTTCGGGATGCCGAGGATCTGGACGAGGTCGCCCACCTCCGGCGTCGCGGACTCGGGCTCGAGCACCCGCACCCCGGCGGGCGCGGCCTCGAGGGCGAAGACGAGGTAGTCGTCGGCGAGGCTCGCGCCGGGGGTGTTGAAGGGCCGTCCCGGGGGAGCGAGCAGGCGCGAGGAGACCGCGACCCGCCGGCCCGTATGGCCGGTCTGGAAGATCACCCGGCGCCCGCGCACGAGATCGTCGAGGTCGAAGGTGTGGGCGGTGCCGATCGCCGCCGCACCCGGCGCGGCCGCGGACCGGAGGAAGAAGACCGAGCCGCCGGTCTCCGAGGACTCGGGGAGCTCGAGGGTGGGTCGAGCCACCGCCGGAAGGCTGTCCGCGGCTTCGCCGACGCCCGGCGCGAGTGCGCCGGCAAGGCATGCAAGCGCCGTGCAGGTCAGCGTGGAGATGGCTCGTCGAACCACGGAATTTCCACCATACGCGAGGGGTGACGGCCTGTCACGGCACCGGCCGACGCGACCACTGTGGTAGCATCGGCCAACTCCTCCCCTCTCCTGACCACATCGACCTGAAATCGCCGGCCGGCTCCCGGGCTCCTCCACTCGGCGAACGCAATCGCTCGGACGCACTCCCACCATGGGGGGCGGACCGGAACGGAGGAGCGGATGGTTCATCGCGTCGATCGTCGGAGGGACCACTGGCTCGAGGCTCCGGTGGACGACCGGGGGGACGACCGCGGTCCTCCCCCGATCCCCCGGACCGAGCCGATCCCGGCGCCGTTGCGGCGCTCCCTCGCCGCCCTGCGCGCCCGGGGGCGCAGCGTCGCGGTCTCCGAGCTCGCCGAGCGCCTGCTGGCCCTCGAGGCGCCCTCGAGCCCCACCGTCGCGAAGCGCCTGGTCGCGGCGGCCCTGGGCTGGGCCCCCGAATCACTTCCCGACCGCATCGCGCCCGAGCGCCTGCGTCCCGGCGTCGAGTCGGCGGCGGCTGCGGTGCGGCTCGACCAGGCGGAGTTCGTGGTGGTCGACCTCGAGACCACCGGTCTCTCCGTCGACGAATGCTCGATCCTCGAGGTCGGTGCGGTGCGGATCTCCCGGCTCGGGATCGCCGAGCGCTTCGCCACCCTGCTGCGGCCCCCGGGGCCGATTCCGCGCGCCATCACCGCGTTGACCGGCATCGACGAGGCGACCGTCGCCGAGGCGCCCACCCAGCGCCGCGGGCTGCGGGCCTTTCGCGCCTGGCTCGAGCGCACGCCGGCGGCCTCCTTCGTCGCCCACAACGCCGCGTTCGACTCGCGCTTCGTGGCGCGGGCGTTCTCGGACCACGGCCTCGCCCCCTACGCGTCACCGATCTTCTGCACCCAGCGCATCGCCCGGCGCGTGGTTCCCCAGCTCGGCCGCTACAACCTCGACACCCTGTGCGCCCACTTCGGTCTCTCGAACAGCGCCCGTCACCGCGCTGCGGGGGATGCCGAGGTGACCGCCCGGGCCCTGCTCGAGCTGCTCGACCTCGCCCGCAGCGATCGCGGCGTCACGACCCTGGGCGAGCTGCTCGACCTCCAGGAGGCGCCCACCGGGCGCCGGCGCCGCACCGGCCGCATGCGCCGGGGACGACGGCCCGGGTCGTAGCGGCCGAGCCGGGACGGGGCCCCGCGGTGCGGTACGCCGCGGCGTCACCGGCGGGGGTGGTACCTTCGGGGCGAGGTGGAGGCGCGGAGGGAGCGACATGCGAGGGCGCGACCTGCGACGGAGCGATCGGCGCGCGCGATCGAGGCTGCGAAGGATCGCGTCGGCGCTCGCGCTCGCAGCGCTGGCGGCGTGCACGACGATCTCGGTCTCGACGGAGCACGACGAGAAGGCCGACTTCTCGAAGCTCGAGAGCTGGCGCTGGCACGACGAGCCCAGCCCGCGCCCGGACCTGCCGGGCTTCGACGAGGCGGTGTTCGACCGAAACCTTCGCGCCGCGGTGGAGCGCGAGCTCGCCGCCAAGGGGTACGTGCGCCGGGACCAGCCTCCGACCGACTTCGAGGTCGGCTACCACACCGCCGTCGAATCCAAGATGGACTACCAGGGAACCCGGGACTACTACGGCTATGCCACCGGCACACCGATCGATCGTCCATCGGTCGGCGAGTACCTCGAGGGCACCCTGCTGCTCGACGTCTCGATCGACGGGGGAACGCGCCTGATCTGGCGCGGCCAGGCCCAGGCCCGGCTGTACGTGGAGGGGACCGAGGCCGAGCGGCGCGCACGCCTCGACGAGGCCGTCCACCGCATGCTCTCGGGCTTCCCGCCCTAGGATCCGGAGGCCGACGGAACGACGGGGTCGGTGGATCGAGCGTGGGCTCTCCCCCCCGAGGCGGGGGCGCGGGCCCGTCGATCCACTGGGTCGATTCACTTCGAGCCCGGGGCGAACCGGGATTTTCGGCGTCCGCCGCTGTGGAGCGACGCCGGAATTGCCGATGATCCCGGGGAACGGCGAAGGGAGGGGCGGCGATGGAAGTCAGGACGAAGTGTGGGGCGATGGCGATGCTCGGAATGGTGGCGCTGCTCGGTGCCGGCTGTTCCTCGATCTCGTGGTCCTCGGACTCGATCTCGAACTCTCTCAACTCGATCTCGAACTCGAGCTCGGAATCGAGCCCCGACGGCAAGAGCGACTCCGCCGCCTACCGCTCGGACGTCAAGCACCTCACCGCCGCCCATCTGCGCAGCGGCGGCCCGCTCGAGGATCTCGAGCGCGATCTGGGAAGCGTGGCGCGAGAGCACGGAGTGAACGACTGGGAGTCGGATCCGGCGACGTTCTTCGGTGTCGGTCAGGGGCTGGCCCTCGCCGACGCGTCGAAGGCGCGCATCGACGCGATCGAGGCGGGCCTCGGTGCCGGCGATCCCGAGCGGACCGCCGCGATCCGCCGCGGGGTCGACTCCGAGCGAGCGCGTTGAACCCGACCCGGCCGCGCCCCGCCCCGGGCGGCCGGCGCCGGCCCGTCGCCGCGACCCTGGCGGCGCTGGGCCTCCTCTGCGGCGCCGGGACGGCCGCGGCACGCGGGATCGAGTACATCTACATCGACGCGAACGTCGGCTCGGCGAGCGGTGGCCACGCGGCGCTGCGCTTCGAGGACGAGGTCTACCACTTCCAGCACCACGAGCCCGGCCTCCTGCGCCTGGAGCGCGACCGGACCCGCGACTTCCGCCACCGCTACGGCGTGCTCGAGAACCGCACCCTCGAGGTCAGTCGGATCGAGGTGGACGATTCGACCTGGCGCCTGCTGCGCGACCACTTCGCTCGGGTGTACCGGGTGCAGGAGCGACAGATCGCCCTGGGGCGCGCGCTCGCGGCGGACGTGGCCCTGCTCGAGAGGCTCCGGGATCCCGCGCCGCCCGGGGCGTCGGATCGGGCCGAGGCGGACCCGGGGTCGCCGGTGGCCGCGGCGGGGTACTTCTTTCCGGCCGAGGGCGACGCTCCCGGTCGGATCGCCCTCCGTCCGCGCTCCCCGGTCCTCGACCGGCTGGGGGCCCGGGCGAGCGTGCTGGGCGGTGCGGACGAGCTGGCGGATCGGGTCCGGGCGGTCGAAGAGGAGCTCGCCGCGCTCGCGCCCTGGCCCGCCGACAGCGCAGCGTTCCGGCTGGAGCCCGCCACCCTTCCCGTGTCTCGGGCGCCCCTCTCGCTCCGCTACGCCGAGCTGGTGTCGGCCCGAACCGCCCTGGAGGTGCTCCGCGACGCTCCGCCGCTTCGCGGCGAGTCGATCCTCGACGCGAGTGCGCCGATCTTCGCCCTCACCCCGGACGAGGTCGCCCGGGTGGTCGCCCGCGCCGACCGCCTCGAGAACGATCTGCTGCGGCTGGTCCGCTCGGGCCGGCCGGACTGGGGTCGCGCCATGCTGGTCGGCATGGCGCGCCTCGAGGCCCTGCGTCGCAGCGCCGCCGAGGGGCGGCTGCGGCTGCTGGACGTGACACCCGAGGGCGCCGGTCGCGTCACGGCGGAGGTGTTCGGACGCCGCCCCGAGGCGGCCGCGGGAATCGCGTCGGAGCTGCGCGCCTCGCTCGCCCGCGCCCGCTCGGCCTTTCTCGAATCCGAGGGACCCGTCGACCTCCCGCTCGCGCGCCTCGAGGCGGCCGCGGCGCGCAGCGTCGAGGTCGAGGCGGGACTCGCCGGGGACCGCGACGTGCGCTTTTTCCCGGGAACGCCCGCACCGGCGCGCGCCGCGCCCCGACCGGACCCCGGCCTGCCCGGATGGAGTCCGGCGGATTCCGAAGCCCGCGGCGCGGACCTCGCGGCGGCGCGCGCGCGCGTCCGCGACTTCGAGCGGCAGCTCGAGTCGCTCTACGCCTACGATCTCTTCTCGGCCAACTGCGTCTCCCAGATCTTCGCGGAGTTCGAGGCCGCCTTCGCCGAGGCGGAAGAGCCCGGGACTCCCGCGGCGACCCTGGCCCGGGAGCGCATCCGCGCCGAGTCCGAGCGCCGCCTGGGGGGCTTCGTCGAGATCGCCGGCACCCTCAACTTCATTCCCTTCGTCTCCGCGCGCGCCGTGCGCGAGGCGTATCGGGTGGCGGAGACCCGCACCGAGCTCTCGTACCGGCGCTCCCAGGTCGAGGCCATGCTCGCGCGGGAGCCCGGATGGCGGGTCGCCCTGCGCGAGTCGAACACCCTCACCTCGAGCATCTACAGCGGACACCCGGACGATTCGCTCTTCCTCTTCTTCACCGACGACCGGTTCTGGCTGCGGCCGCTGATGGGGATCGCGAATCTCGCGGTGGGGATCGGCGAGACCCTGGCGGGGGTCGCGTGGCTGCCCGTCGACGGCGGGGATACGCTCCTGTCCGGGCTCGACGGGGCGCTCTTCAGCCTGCCCGAGCTCGCCTTCTTCAACATCCGCAAGGGACGGCTCGAGGTGATTCCCTCGACGCCGGAGCCGGACTCAGTCGCCGCGGGAGTCGGCGCCGAAGCGGCGGTCGCCGCCGAGGGGCCGCTTCACGCCGGCGACGGTGGCGAGCACGTAGGGACCCTGGGGAAGCACCGCGATGCGCGGGTTCGGACCGAGCCCCGCGAGGGCGCGCTCGATTCCGATCCCGGGTGAGGCCACCGGCTCGATCAGCATCTCCCGGGCGGCCTCGGCGGGCATGCCGTCGGTGTAGAGCAGGAGTCGGGCGCGGCGATGGGCCTGGCAGAGATGCTGGACCATCCACTGGTCGATGGCGAAGAAGCGATCGTCCGAGAGCTGCGTCTCGAAGTCCTCGGGACTCTCGCAGCCGCGCAGGATCTTCTCGAAGGAGGCGCTGCCGACGCCCTCGGAGAGGGCGGCGCAGAGCAGGATCGCCCCGCCCGGGCGCACGATGCCGGAGGCGGTCGAGATTCCCTTGATCGCCTGGTAGAAGGTGGCGTCGAGGGGCGCGCCGCCGCCCGAGGTGATCACCAGGTCCGCCGGCGCGTCGAGGGAGACCAGGGACTCCTCTTCGACGAAGGCCATGCCCCGCTCGTGGGCGACCTCGGGATCGCCACAGAAGACGCCCGCCACCCGGCGATCGCGATCGAGGGCCACGTTGACGAGGAAGTCGGCCCCGACCCGGTGCAGCACCTCGCGCAGCGAGCGGTGGAGCGGATTGTCGCGCACGAGGCCGGGACCGATCGCGCCCTCGAGCATGCTCGGGCCATGGGCGAAGCGCACCGTCTCGACCGCCGCGAGCCCCGGGCAGATGGCCTTGCGTCCCCCCGAGTAGCCGGCCATCAGGTGCGGCTCGATCAGTCCGGTGAGCACGCGCAGGTCGCGCTCGATGAAGAATCGGTCGATCAGGATCGGCATGCCGTCGCTGGTGCGGCCGAGGTCCGCGTGGGAGCCGGCGTCGCGGGCGTCGTGCTGCACCACCCTCACGCTGCGGGCGATCTCGGTGCCGAGCAGGTCGTCGAGCTCCGCCGGCGTCTCGGCGCGGTGCAGTCCCGTGGCGACCTGGATCGTCACCGCGTCGGCGGCGAGCCCGCCCGCCCGCAGCGCATCGAGGATCGGCGGAAGGATCAGCGCGTTGGGAACCGGACGGGTGTGGTCGGAGACGACGATCACCGCGTCGCGGCGTCCGCGGGCGAGCTCGCGCAGCGACGGGGCGTCGATGGGGCGCTCGATGGCCTCGCGCAGGGCCGCGGCGGGGTCCGCGATCGCGTCGACGGCGCGCTTCTCGAGGATCTCGACCCGGGCGCCTTCCCCTTCCGTGAATTCGCCGGGGAGGTCGACGCGCAGGACGTCGCGGCCGTAGGCGAGCTCGGCGTGCATGGCGGCACGGTATCGCCGTGGCCCACGGCCGCGCAAACCGCGGCTCCCGTCCGGTGTGTTACGGTACGGCGCCGGGGGGAGTGGTGTCGATCAGCGCCTGGCTCGGAGTCGTGAGGCGGCCCTTGGTTCTGACGCGGCCCTTGATTCTGGGAGGGGTGCTCGCGGCGCTCGCCGCCGCGGTGCCCGCGTCGGGGGAAGTCGACGGCTTCGATCTCGTCGTGATCGACGCCGGCCACGGCGGCGAGGACGACGGTGCGCGCGGGGCGAGCGGCCTCCAGGAGAAGGACCTCGTGCTCGACGTGGCCCGCAAGCTGGCCGCGAAGCTCCGGGAGGCCGGCCTCGGCATCGTGATGACCCGGGACTCGGACGTCTTCGTTCCCCTCGAGGAGCGCTTCGCCGTGGCGAACGATGCGCGCGGAGATCTCTTCGTCTCGATCCACGCCAACGCCGCGCGCAACCACGACGTCCGGGGCATCGAGACCTTCTTCCTCGCGCTGCGGGCCAGCGACGACGAGTCCCAGCGCGTGGCCGAGCGCGAGAACGCCGCCTTCGGAGCGTCCGCCCGCGACGACGCAGTCGCGGCCGATCCGCTCGTCGCGATCCTCGCCGACATGACGACCAACGAGTACCAGCGAGAGTCCGCGGTCTTCGCCAAGGCGGCCCAGGGCGAGCTCGCCCAGGGCGATTCCCACGCGCGCGGAGTGAAGCAGGCCCACTTCGTGGTGCTCCAGGGCGTGCAGATGCCCAGTGCGTTGATCGAGATCGGGTTCCTCACCCATCCCGACGACGAGCGCGCGCTGCGCTCGGACGCCGGGCGCCAGCGGATCGTCGACGCCCTCTCCCGGGCCGTGATCGACTACGCTCGCCGCACCGACGAGCGTCTCGGCGTCGAGGCCACTCCGGCCTCGCGGGCCGACCGCGCCCAGGGGGTCCGTTGATGGCCGGTGGCGATTCGAAGCGAGACGACGGTCGTCGGGTGGACGAGCTGCGTCCGGTGGAGCTGGTCCGGGACTTCACCGAGAACCCCCTGGCCTCGGTGCTCTGCGCCATGGGCCGCACCCGGGTGCTCTGCACCGTGTGCGAGGAGCCCTCGGTGCCGCGCTGGCTCCACGGCGCGGGCAAGGGATGGCTCACCGCCGAGTACTCGATGCTGCCGGGCGCCACCGACACCCGCGGCTCCCGCGAGGCGTCGCGGGGGCGTCCCTCCGGACGCACCCAGGAGATCCAGCGCCTGATCGGCCGCAGCCTGCGGGCGGTCACCGACCTCTCGGCCCTGGGCGACCGCACCCTCTGGGTGGATTGCGACGTGCTGCAGGCCGACGGCGGCACGCGCTGCGCATCGATCACCGGCGCCTACACCGCCCTCGCCCTCGCCGTGGCGCGGCTGCGCGCGCGAGGCGATGTCGAGCGCGATCCGCTGCGCGACTCGGTCGCCGCGGTCTCGGTGGGCGTGGTCGACGGCGAGGTCGTGCTCGACCTGCCCTACGAGGAAGATCGCCGGGCGTCGGTCGACGCGAACCTGGTCGCCACCGGCTCGGGGCGCTTCGTGGAGGTGCAGAGCAGCGGCGAGGAGGCGACCTTCTCTCGCGACGAGCTCGCGCGCATGACCGACCTCGCCATGCAGGGCATCGCCGAGCTGACCCGAATCCAGGCGAAGATCCTGGCCGCCGGCGCGGGCGGGTGAGCGGCGCACGCGGGCGCACCCTCTCGGGTCCGGTCGTGGTCGCATCCGGCAATCCCGGCAAGGTCCGGGAGATCCGCGCGATCCTGTCCGGACTTCCCCTGGAGCTGACCGGGCTCTCCGACCATCCCGCCATCGTCCTGCCCGAGGAAGGCGACGACTACGCGCGCAACGCGGCGGTCAAGGCCGAGACCGTCGCGCGGGCGACCCGGCTCCCCGCCCTCGCCGACGATTCGGGCCTCGAGGTCGCCGGGCTCGGCGGCGCGCCGGGTCCGCACTCGGCGCGCTATGGCGGCTCCGGCCTCGACGACGCGGGGCGGGTCGCACACCTGCTCGCCGCGCTGCGCTCGCATCCCGACGCCGACCGCAGCGCGCGCTTCGTCTGCTTCGCCGCCCTGGCGCGCCCGGGCCGGGAGACCGTCGTGGTACGCGGCGAGTGTCGGGGTCGCATCCTCGAGGCGCCCCGCGGCGCCGGAGGCTTCGGCTACGACCCGATCTTCGAGGTCGGGCCCGGGGGACGCGCGATGGCGGAGGTGCCCGAGGAGGAGAAGAACCGCATCTCCCACCGGGCCCGGGCCTTCCGCGCGTTGCTCGAGCTCGACGATCGCGACCCGACGTAGCGGCGGCTCGTCCGGGGCGGGATCGGCGGCCGAGGTTTCGCGCCCTCGGCCGGACCGAGGTGCCCTCGGGGCTCGCCTGCTAGAAACGGGCGAAGTGCTCCTCGGGCGTCACCACCCCAGGGTCGTAGCGCTCGACCGCGCGTCGCACCCGGACCTGGGCCTGGGGCGAGAGCCAGAACCCGTGCTCCGAGAGGAATCGACGCAGGGGGCCGCTGCAGAACGCGGTCGCCTGCTCGGCGCTGAGCGCATCCGGGTCGAAGCCCACGTCGTGCAGGGCGAGCCACATCGCGTAGCGCGGGACGTTCGCGTCGATGGCGAGGGAGACCTCGGTGACGAGGTGATCGAATCGGCGTCGTCCCACGGCTCCTCCGGGTGCCGCAGCCGGGACGAGCCCCGCCGCAGCCGAGGAGAAGTGGAGCGAAGCGGCCGATTGTGTCATTGCGCATCCGCTGCCGGCGTACGGGGGGAGTCCGGGTCGAGCGGCACCCCGCGCAGCCGAAGCGCGTTTCCGATCACCGACACCGAGCTGAGACTCATCGCCGCGGCCGCGACCATCGGGTCGAGGAGCAGGCCGAACGCCGGGTAGAGGATGCCCGCGGCGATCGGCACGCCGAGGGCGTTGTAGCCGAAGGCGAAGAAGAGGTTCTGGCGGATGTTCGCCATGGTGGCCCGGGAGAGCGTCCGGG
>Ga0055452_10000352_pt1 | contig 11843 bp, 8 predicted proteins | sample China_Galinas_PW_6_FD_57735 | JGI IMG/M metagenome (GOLD analysis project Ga0055452, IMG submission 57735) | Wetland microbial communities from San Francisco Bay, California, USA, that impact long-term carbon sequestration - China_Galinas_PWC_D2 | ecosystem: Environmental > Aquatic > Marine >... | reverse complement strand
CCTGATCGACATCTCCCGCCTCGACGAGCTGAAGGGGATCGAGCGCCGGGGCGAGACGCTGTGGATCGGCGGGGGCACCACCCACGCGACCGTCGGTTCCGACGAACGCGTCCGTTCGGCGGTGCCCCTGCTTTCCCGCGCGACACCGTTGATCGGACATTTCCAGATCCGCAGCCGTGGAACACTCGGCGGCTCCATCGCCCACGCCGATCCCGCGGCCGAGTATCCTGCGGTGGCGCTGGCCCTGGATGCCGAGATGGAGGCCGTGTCGCCCACCGGCCGGCGCCGCATTCCGGCGTCGGAGTTCTTCGCCGGAGTGTGGGAAACCGCGCTGGCCCACGACGAGGTCCTCGTCGGGGTCCAGTTCCCGGTATGGTCGGGACGTTGCGGGTTCGCGGTGGAGGAATTCGCGCGTAGGCATGGGGATTTCGCCATCGCCGGCGCGGCTGCGGCCGTCGAACTCGACAGTGGCGACCGGATTCTCCGCTGTGCCATCGGATTACTGGGACTGAGCGCCACACCGAGGCGTGCGGCGGAGGCGGAAGCGGCGATCGTCGGCAGGCCACTGGGTGAGCTGACCCCGGAGGAGGTCGGCGAGCTGGCGGTCAGTGGCCTGGATGACATCCCCTCCGACCTGCAGGGACCCCCCGCCTATCGACGACGGATCGGAGCGGCGATGGCTGCGCAGGCCTGGCTGGCGGCAACCAAGGAGGCAGTCGATGCATGAGCGATCGATCCGGTTGTCGGTCAACGACAATCCCGTCGAGGCGGTCGTCGAGCCGCGACTGACGCTGGCCGACTTCTTGCGCGAGCGATGCGGCCTGACCGGTACGCATCTGGGCTGTGAGCACGGTGTGTGCGGAGCATGCACCGTGCTGCTCGACGGGGCCGCCGTTCGTTCCTGCCTGATGTTCGCCGTGCAAGCCGACGGCATGGAGGTCTCGACCGTGGAGGGCGTGGCCGGCCAAGACGGTCAACTATCGCCCGTGCAGGCCGCTCTGCGTGACTGTCACGGACTGCAATGCGGTTTCTGCACACCGGGTTTCGTCATGTCGATCAGCGCGCTGCTGCGTGACAATCCGAATCCCACCGACGAGCAGATCCGGGAAGGGCTGTCCGGCAACTTCTGCCGCTGCACCGGCTACCAGGGCATCATCGATGCGGTCCGGCTGGCCGCTGCGAGCATGTCGGACTCGGCGCCGAGCGCCCGTTAACGGTCGCGATATCTAGGCCGAGGCACGTCTCACGCCTGGGCGGCCTCGATCAGGGCCACGATCTGAGCCGGGGTGGCGGGCAGTCTGGTAACGGTCACCCCGAGCGGGGCCAGCGCGTCGTTGATGGCGTTGATCACCGCGGGGGTCGAGCCGATGGCTCCGCCCTCGCCGCAGCCCTTGTAGCCGCCGACGCCGGGGCCGGGGACCTCGACGTGGCCGTACTCGATGGGCGGTACCTCGGTGGCCGTCGGCAGCAGGTAGTCAACGAATGTGGTGGACAACGGGTTTCCGTCGTCGTCGTAGACCAGGTTCTCCAACAGTGCGCCGCCGATGCCCTGTACCGTACCGCCGGCGATCTGTCCCTCGACGATGTTGGGGTTGATCATCGGCCCGACGTCCTCGCTGACGATGTAGCGCGTCAGCGTGACGCGGCCGGTCCGTATGTCCACCTCGCAGGTGCAGGCGTGGGTGGCGTTGGCCCAGTGGATGGATGCCTGCGAGGTGAACCGCGCCGTCGCCTCCAGCGATGCCGACATCCCGTGCGGTAGGTGCTGTGGCTCGTAGTAGGCGCGGTAGGCAATGTCGGCGAAGCTCACGCTGTTGGATGGATCGTCGCGGACGCTGGCGTGGGAACCGGCGAGTTCGATGTCGGCTTCGTCCACGCCCAGCCGATGGGCGGCCATCGCGACGAGCTGTTTGCGCACCGTCGCGCCCGCCTCGGCGACAGCGCCTGCCGTCATCGGGCCACTGCGGCTGCCCTGTGTTCCCGCCCCGTACGGCGTCACCGCGGTGTCGCCCTGGATCGTGGCGACGTCATCGATGTCCGCGCCGAGCGCGTCGGCGGTCAGCTGAACCACCGTGGTTTCGATGCTGTTGCCCGACGATCCCCCGTTGACGTAGACGTTGATCTTGCCGGTCGGCTCGATGCGGATCGTGGCCCCCTCGGTGGCGAGGTGGCCGGTCGCGGCGGCCGTGGGCTCGACATAGGCCGAGAAGCCCAAACCGATATAGCGGCCCTGGGCGAGCGCTTCCTGCTGTTGCTTGCGAAATCCCTCGTGGTCGAGGATCTTCACGGCCTGCTCGAAGGTGTCCGCCGGTGCCACATGGTCGTAGGGCATGCCGTTGGGGTTGATGTAGGGCATCTCGTCGCCGCGCAGGATGTTGCGCCGGCGAAGCTCGACCGGATCCACGCCCATCTTTCGCGCGGCGATGTCCAAGAGAATCTCGCGGGCGAGGCTCTCGAACTGCCAGGGCCCGCGATAGGCGGCCAGCCCGGCGGTGTTGGTGAACACCGTCTTGTAGTTGAAACTGGCCTTGGGCACGCGATACGGCCCCGGGAAGAACATCCCGATGGCGGCGGTGGTCAACACCGGGTAGGGGGTGGGATAGGCCCCGACGTCCTGAATGAAGTCGATGTCGGCGGCGAGGATGTTGCCGTCCTCGTCGAACGCCAGCCGGGCGCTGCCGTCGACATGGCGGGCCTGCCCGGCCGACATCAGGTTCTCGCGGCGGTCCTCGATCCACTTCAGCGAGGCGGGCACCTTGCGGGCGGCCAGCATGATGCACATGTCTTCCCGCATCGGCACGACCTTCTGGCCGAAGCCGCCGCCGGTGTCGCGCACGATGACCCGGACCCGCTGAGCCGCAATCCCGAGCAGCCGCGCAGCGAATGACCGCAGCTCGTGGGGAGTCTGGGTGGACGCCCAGATTGTGAGTTCCTCGGCCGAGGCCGACCATTCGACGACCATGCCCCGCGTCTCGATCGGCACGGGCGCATGGATCTGCTGGAAGATTCTCTCGGTGACCACATGCGCGGCCGACTCGAATGCCTGCTCGTCTGGCGGTGCCCCCGCAAGACCGCCGGCAACGTTGTGGTGGTAGGCGTCGTGGACGATCACCTCGGAGGTGTCGGCCATGGTGAAGTCGGCGATCGCAGGTAGCGGGTCGTAGTCGACGTCGACCAGTTCGATGGCGTCCTCGGCGACATAGCGGTTCTCGGCGACGACCAGCGCGACCGGATCACCGACGAACTTGACCTCGGCTTCGGCCAGCGGTGGGCGCGGGGTGTCGGGAATGTCCCTGCCGGCCACCGCGTGCCAGGCTTCCTTGACGTCGGGGTTGAGGTCGGCGGCGGTGAACACCGCATGCACGCCGGGCAGGGCCAGCGCCGCCGACGCGTCGATGCCGTTGATGCGTGCGTGAGCGAATGGGCTGCGCACAAAGCAGGCGTGCAGCATGCCGGGACGGGAGACGTCGTCGACGAACGTGCCGTGGCCGGTCAGCAAGCGGGTGTCTTCGACTCGGGGTGTGCGAGTTCCCGCGTATCGCGTGGCGGGTGCGGCCATAGGGTTCGCTCCAATGCGTCGGCGGAGGGGGCGGCGACCAAGCTAAGCAGTCGCTCAGCAGAGCGTACCGAAGCGGGTGTCCGTCGTCACACGGGGACTGGTGGCCTCAGGCCGAAGGATCGCCCAGTCCGCACAGCCGGCGCAGCGCAACCAGGCCGTCCGGTGTGCCGGGCCAATGTCTGGTCAGGGCGTCGGCGCCGGCGGTGCGGGTGATCCAGCGCAACACCAGGGCGGTGATGATGACGTCGTCGGCAAACCCGATCACGGGAATCAGGTCGGGGATCAGGTCGATCGGTGAGGCGATGAAGGCGAGCAGTGCGACCAGGGCGATGCGGGCGCGCCGGGGCACCTCGGGATCTGCGGCCAGGCGCGTGAGCAGGCGCAGCACGTCGGGGAGGAGCCGCATCATGTCCTGGATGCCGAGCTCGTCGGGCTTGGCCAGCCACAGCGTGACCACCAGCACCAGCCAGACGGATACCAGGGCGGCGGCGACGCCGACCGGGATCATCCACCAGTCTCGGAGCACGCCGCCCATTCTTGATCGTCGGGTTAGCTGGTCAGCCGGGTTTTCGAGTATCGGAAATCCGCGCTCTAAGGCAAACCTTGGTGCTATGTCGGACAATGTCGGGGACGCTGCTCGTCGGCAGCGCAAACACCACCTGATCCCCACGGTCGCAGCCGCGGCATCGCTGGGAGCGATGGGCATGGCCCAGCTCGCGGCCAATGCTTCCGCCGAAGAGATCGCCAGCAAATGCACGTCGTTCGAATCCGAGGACGCCCGGACCGGGATATGCGTTCCAACAATGCCTTCCGGCGTAGTTGCGACAACGACTGCGCCGGGCGGTGGCCTGCCGGAAGTCGACGGCGTCTCCTGCACCGGTTCCAACACCTAGGAATGCGTTGGCCTGGGCGAGGAGAGTCTCGGCGCCGGGCCGTCGCCCAGTGCGAGTTCCACCCTCTCGGCGGACCCGACGCCTAGCGCGGGTTCCACCCTCACACCACTGCCCTGGCCCCTGGGCCATTCGCAGCGGGAACCACCCGCGATCGGTCTAACATGGCCGGCATCGCGAAAGGGGGGCCATGGACGCGGTTGAGCCCGACCCTCTCCAGAAAACCCTGCGGCCCTACTACAACCAAGGGCACCACGGCGGCCCGATCGTCGTCGACGACTGGGCCGGGGGCATCCCGGAGACGCGCGCGCAGTTCCCGTCGGTGCGCATCGGTAGCCGCTGGTTTTCCAGCCTGTGGTTGATACCGCTGGGGATCATCGGTCTGGTCTTGTCGATCGCGGTGGTCCGGGAGATGTCGCGGTACGGCTGGTTCCATGACTTCATCGCGAAGTATCCGGGAACGTCGACGCAATACGTCGAGCCCGTCGACACGGGCTTTCCCTGGTGGCTGCGCTGGCAGCATTTCTTCAACCTGCTCTTCATGATGTTCATCATCAGAGCGGGTATCCAGATCCTGGCCGATCATCCACGGTTGTACCTCAATGCCGGCAGCAAGCCGGACACCGAGTGGATGCGACTGCGTGGGCCGGTGCCCCCCGACCGCCGCGACAGCAACGATGCCGACACCGTCTGGACCGCTAAGGAAGACTCGGTTGCCCTGCCAAAGCAGCTGGGGATACCGGGTTTTCGGCACTCGATCGGTCTGGCGCGCTGGTGGCACTTCAGCTTCGACCTGCTGTGGTTGATCAACGGTGCGTTGTTTGTGATCCTGTTGTTCAGCACCGATCAGTGGCGGCGCCTGGTGCCGACATCGCTGGACGTGTTCCCCAATGCGTTGTCGACGGCGTTGCAATACCTGTCGCTGCAGCTGCCCGAGAACGCCGGCTTCAGCACCTACAACGCCCTGCAGTTGCTTGCGTACTTCATCACGGTGTTCATCGCCGCGCCCCTGGCGCTCATCACCGGCCTGCTGCAGGCGCCGTCGATAGCCGGTCGGTTCGGTACCGGTGCCGGGCTGCTGAACCGTCAGGTTGCCCGGGCGATCCACTTCGGTGTCCTGGTGTGGATGCTGTTCTTCATCTTCGTCCACACCCTGATGATCTTCATCACCGGCTTCGTCGGAAACGTCAACCACATCACGTTGGGCACCAACACCAACTCCTGGGCCGGAGTGGCACTGTATCTGGCGTGGATGGCGGTGGTGGTCATCTTCTGGCTGGTCGCCTCCCCGCTGACCATCAGGCACCCCAGAGTTGTCCAGAAGGTGGGTCAGGGCATGGTCGGCTGGCTGAAGGGCCTGCTGGAGCGGGCGAACCCGTCGGCGACCTATGCGGCCGAAGACATCTCGCCGTACTTCTGGACCAATGGCGAGAAGCCTGAGTCCGACGAGTACGCCCGGCTGCGGGCGGGCAACTGGTCGGAGTACCGGCTGCGGGTGGACGGCCTGGTCGAGAAGCCGGCCGAACTCACCTACGATCAGCTGCTCGCACTGCCCAAACGGGACCAGATCACCCAGCACTTCTGCATCCAGGGCTGGTCCGGTATCGCCGAGTGGTCCGGTGTGCCCATGCGCACCATCTGCGAGATGGTCAGGCCCGCAGCCAACGCCAGATGGGTGGTGTTCTACTCCTTCGCCGAAGGGCCCGAAGGGGGCCGCTACTACGACTGTCACCCGATCGCGAACATGTACCACGACCAGACCATCCTGGCCTACGAGATGAACGGCCGGCCGCTCAACGAATCCCACGGTGCTCCGGTGCGATTGCGCGACGAGGTCGAGCTCGGCTTCAAGCAGGTCAAGTGGATCGCTGCAATCGAGTTCGTGGAATCCTTCCACCGTCTCGGCGCGGGCCAGGGCGGATACAACGAGGACCAGGAGTTCTACGGCTACCGCATGCCGATCTGACCCGTCGGGGAACGCTTACTTCGTCTGGGGAAAGCCACTGCGAGCGCGAACTCTGCGATTTGCCTTGAATTAACTCTGTATTCAGGTGTCGTTCAGGGGAACTCGATGTTCGCAGCCGCCGCGCTCAAGGCAGGTTTGCTCGCTGGGGGAGTTGCCGGAGAGATTCTCGTATCCGGTTCGGCCCAGGCCGATCAGACGCTCGGTCCGTACGCCGGTGACGTCCTGGACCAGCTACAGGACTGGGGATATGAGGTGATGCTCAACGGTGTGGGCAAGGATGTCGGCTACCTCGATTCCCGCGAGAGGTGGGCGTGCAGGGTGACCGGGATCCACCCCACGGTGACCGGGCCGCCGCCGTCGGGCCGGTTTCAGACGGTGTATGTGGACCTGTCCTACCCGCCGAGCAACAACAGCCCGACCGGGTAGGCGCCGGTACGAGTCGTTCGCGCGATCAAACGCGGAATGCGGACGCCTCGGTCAGGCAGATGGCAAGTCAACTGTCGGCCAACAACTTTGACCTCTCGGTCGCAGTGACGTCATCGGCCGCGGCAACCAGGTCCGGATTTGTCGAATACACTGCTGCCAGCGAAACGGTGGTTGTACCCTCGCGCTAGGTTTCTCGTGGTTGAGGCGGCGGTTATGGGGCGATGACAGCGGCATCTCGTGTGCGCTTTGCCTGGGCCGGCTCGGCTGGCGACTCCGTCTGGCGCCGAGTGCTTTTCGGCCGGCGGGTGGTCGTGTCCGCCTTCCGCTCCTTCGGACCTTGTGGAGTTGCGGGGCCGTCCCGTCGCGGCTCGGTTGGCCACCGCTTCGTTGACGCTGCGCCGGTGAGCGAAAGGAAGACGTCATGAGTTATGCCGACAACATCGGCCGCATCGGAGCACTGGCGGTGGCCCTGGGAGTAGGGGTGGCGCTGGCGACGACCGCCCCCGCGATCGGCCATGCCGCGCCGGGTTCGACCGGCGACTCGCGGGCGGACACGTCCTCGGCGGCCACTCCGTCCGCATCGGGGGGTCCGTCGACCTCGTCGACCTCGTCGGCGCGTGGCTTGGCGTCATCGGCCCGGGGTTCACGGGCGGTCGGCCCGCATTCGCGGCCCGTGCGCGATACCGGTGCGATCGTGGTGGTGCGCAGCTCCGGGGGTGCCCACACCTCCACAGCAGGCCGGCGGTCGCTGGTCAGCCAGACACGGGTTGTGTCGGTGGGAAGCCAGGGCCTGTCCGTGACCGGGGCTGACGCGCCGGACACGACGCCGGTGGCGGCCGTTGCGATCGGGCCTTCGGGTCCGGTCCCAACGTCGACCGCCGACGTGGTCACTGCCCAGCCGCTGCCGGTGGCGGCGGTCGCGACGACGAGAGCCCTACGGGCCCGGACCCCGACACTGGGGCTGGGCGTGGCCGCGGCACCCACGCCGGTCGAGGCGGCTCACACCCTGGTCAACGCGGTTTCCGCACTGGTCGCCGCCGCGCTGGATCCGTTGACGTCCTCCGGCCCGCATTCTCCGGCGCCGCCGTCCATCGCGCTGATCGCGGTGCTGGCCGAGGGGGTGCGCCGCGAGATCGAACAAACCCTGCACATTCAGACCGGGTCCGCCGGGATCCAACAGGTCGATGCGCAGCAAGCCGCTGTCCCCGCCGTCGAGAGCCCCAACCTGCTGGTGAATCCGGGGGCCGAAGCCGGTGACCCGTCACTGTCGGGCTATGCCTCGGTGACGGTGCCGGGTTGGGCGGTGGCGGGCACACCGACCGTGATCCAGTACGGCACCCTGCGCCGCATACCCGGCCTGTTCGGAACGATGGGCCCGACGCTGCCCGCGTGTCTGGGGTTCCCGCGCAGTGCGCCTCCGGGCGCCGGCGACCAGTTCTTCGGCGGCGGGAATGTCGCCACCTCCAGCCTGACCCAGACCGTCGACCTCAGCGGTGCGGCCGGTGAGATCGACAACGGTACAGTGCCTTACACGCTGCGCGGAGACCTCGGCGGCTACCTGCTCGACCCGTCCAGGGCGACGGTGTCCGTCAGCTTCCTCGACGCCAACCAGGGGTGGCTGGCCAGCGACCAGATCGGGCCGGTGACCGCGCTCGATCGCTGGCTGCAGACCGGGCTGCAGCAACGCGAAACCTCGGGGACGATCCCGGAGGGCACCCGCAGCGCGAAGGTGGTCGTCACCTTCACCGACTGCAATCCCGTGCTGGGCAACTACAACAACGCCTACGCCGACAACCTGTCCTTCACCGTCGGCGCCAACCTTCCTGCACCCTCGCCGCCCGCGCCGCCGCCCTCGACGGTCGGGGCGCTCGATCACGTATTCATGGTCTACATGGAAAACCACGGCGTGACAGACATCGTCGGCAGCCCCAACGCGCCGTACCTCAACAGCCTCCTCGACGCCTACGGATACGCGGCGAACTACTACGCGCTGACCCACCCCAGCAGTCCGAACTACTATCCGATCCTCGGTGGCTCGGACTTCGGAACCAACTACAACTGTGCGGCGGACTGCTTCGACCAGCCGAACCTGGCCGACAACATCGAGGCCGCGGGCCTGACGTGGGCCGCCTACCAGCAAGGCGGGGGCGGCTACAGCACCCCCACCGACCGGACGCCGTTCCTGGCCTTTGGTGACATCTACAACGACCCCACTCGCGTCGCGGCCCACATCTTCGACTTGTCGCAGATGGGCACCGATCTGGCTTCCACGACCACGGCACCGAACTACGTGTGGTTCTCCGCCGACGAGGCCAGCAACATGGAGGGCCCGATAGACAGCCTCGGTGGCATTCTCCGATTCGCCTTCAGCCAGCTGACAACTCATCAGTACAACGTGAAGGCGGGCGACCTGTACCTCCGGGAGACGGTGCCGGTCATCCTCGATTCGGCGGTGTGGAACGACGCCTCGCAGAAGAGCGCGATCTTCCTCACCTTCGACGAGGACTACAACAACCTGTCATGGGGTATCGGGAACCAGGGCAACCACATCGTCATGGTCGTCATCCCGTCGCCGGGGGCGGTGGCCGCGGGCATGCGTGGGGGCGCGTTCGTCGCCAACGACTACTACAACCACTACAGCCTGCAGCGCACGATCGAAGACTCCCTCGGCCTACAGCCGCTGACCAACAATGACAAGTACGCCCAGCCGATGAACGAATTCTGGACGTAGCGGGATTACTTGGCTCGCCGGTGCGAAGGTTGTGGGACTCTGTCTGCGGGCCACTCGTGGGCACCGCCGCCATCGCCCTCGGTGACGTCGGCTAGTCAGCAAAGGAGCTCGTCGATCTTGAGCAATCAGGCATCAGCGACCGATGTGACCACCGGCTGTTGCGAGGACGGGTTCGGCGAGGTGGCGGACGTGTTCACCAAGCAGGTCACCGACACCGATGGTGGTGCCGCCGTGGCCATCTACCACCGCGGCAGGCTGGTCGTCGATATGTGGGGCGGGGTCCGCAACCCGCAAGGGGATCCCTGGTCGCGCGACACGCTGGCAATGTGCTGGAGTACGACCAAGGGCGTCACCTCCACCTGCGCCCACGTGCTCGCTGACCGCGGAGAACTCGACTACGACGAACGGGTCGCCACCTACTGGCCGGAATTCGCCCAGAACGGGAAGGGAGACATCACCGTTCGCCAGGTGTTGAGCCACTCCGCGGGCCTGCACCGGTTCGCCACGATCGTCGACCACGGCTCGAAGATCCTCGACTGGGAGCATATGACCGACGCGCTGGCCCGGGCGAAGCCGGCCTACGAGCCGGGAACTTCGGTCGGCTATCACGCGCTGACGTTCGGCTGGCTCGTCGGCGAGCTGGTGCAGCGGATCTCGGGCATACCGATCGGCGAGTTCGTCCAGAGGGAGATCGCCCAGCCGCTCGGGCTCGACGGCCTGTATATCGGCTGTCCACCCGAGCAGCGGCACCGTGCGGCGCCACTGGGACCGATGATGCCCGGGTGGGTGCATTGGATCAGCCCGGTCGGCGGTTTCGTGTTCGACCAGGTGACCCGGGGTCTGCAGGTGCTGCGGTCGCCGATCAACCCGCATCGGATGGTCAATGCCGCCCTGTCGCGCGGCATGGAGGACGTCATCGCCGACCCGGCACTGCTCGACGCCGCCGTGCCGGCGTTGAACGGGTATTTCGACGCAGTCTCGCTGGCCGCCATGTACGCGATGCTTGCCGGCGGTGGCCGGCTGGGTGACGTGCGCATCTTGTCCGAGGACACGGTGCGCAAAGCTTGCGCGGTCCAGAACGACCAACGGGACCGGGTCGTCATGATGACCATGCAGTGGCGGCTCGGCTACCACCGCCCGCCGATGCTGGACAAGCAGCTACCCCACGCCTACGGCCATTTCGGGTTCGGTGGCTCCGGTGCCTTTGCCGATCCCGAGCACGACCTGGCCCTGGCGATGGTGTGCAATCGTGGGCAGGGCACACCGATCGGTGACCTGCGGATACTGCGCCTCGGGCAGGCCGCGGCCCGCGCCGTCAAGCGTCTCGATTAGGAGATCAACCGCGCGGGTAGCCCGCCTTGGCCAGCTGAAGGATCTCCGCCCTGTCCGCCGGTAAGAGAAACCCCGACCGGATCGCTGCGTCGAGTGACTCCGTGAAGCGTGCGAGGTACTCCGTGACGCCGTCGGGATAGAGCCGGGCGACGGTAGCGGCGTCGAACGGCTCGCCCGAGCCGAACAGGTGTGACAACGGACTTTCGGCGGTGCCGATGCCGGACGTTCGCGCGATCGGCACGTCGACCCAGGGGGTACGTACACCGCCGGTGGCCAGTCCGCTGTCGCCCAGGACGAGCCGGGGTGGGTCGGCATCGGTCAGCTGCATACGCGGACCGTTCGGCGGAGCGACTCCCGTGCGTACCCAGCCGTGAAGACCGGCGATCGCCGCCTGCAGGACGTAGTGGTGCTGTGGGGCGAAGTTGATGTAGTGCGGCAGCTGCTGACCCATCAGGGTGTCGGTTGGAGCGTATGCGGCCACGAGCTGTTCCAGCGGTGCGAAACCGGTGTCGATGCGGCCCACCTGGATCGTGTAGTTGTCGGCGTGGGCGGTGCCGGGGATCTCCCAGGCCCGTAGCAGCTCGGAGTCGGGCTGGCGCGCCAGGTAGTAGCCGGGCCGCACCCCGCCGACCAGGTCGGTCTCGGTGAGCACTGTCATCAGTGGGACGCGCGCATCCGGACGGAACTTCACGGCTTGAGGCACGGAGGAGTCGGGCGCGGCGAATATGGAGCTGTCGTCCAGCGGTGCGGCGGGCCCGAATCGAGAATGGATCAGGAAGCCGTCGTAGACCTGTGCGAGGGGATCGACCGCGTTGACGTAGGTCGTCAGGAACATCGCCGACTGCGACTCGCCCACGGCCACGACGTGTTCCGGTTTCAGCCCGCCGAGCGCATCGGAGCCGGCGGCCTGACGGACCAGTCGGCCGATCTGGGTGAAGA
>Ga0055452_10000350_pt1 | contig 11863 bp, 12 predicted proteins | sample China_Galinas_PW_6_FD_57735 | JGI IMG/M metagenome (GOLD analysis project Ga0055452, IMG submission 57735) | Wetland microbial communities from San Francisco Bay, California, USA, that impact long-term carbon sequestration - China_Galinas_PWC_D2 | ecosystem: Environmental > Aquatic > Marine >... | reverse complement strand
GGATGATCGACTTCCAGGGCATGCAGTGGTGCCACGGCGTGCGAGACGTCCAGTACTTCCTGACGAACTCCCTCGAGCCCGAGAGGCTGGCGGCCCACGAGCGGGAGCTGATCGAGGGCTATGTGGATGCGCTGGGAAGGCGGGGCGTGGCGCTCGGCGCCCAGGAGGCGTGGGAGCGGTATCGGGCGTACTCGTTCCAGACGCTGATGGTGGCGGTGGTGTCGCTGGGGCTCGGGTCGCTGACGGAGACCCAGGAGACGTTGAGAACCGTCCTCCTGAGGAGCGTCGCGGCGGTGGAGCGGGTGGGCCTGGGAGCCTGGCTGGAGCGCCTCTGACGCGACGCGGTTCCGTCTCGGTCGCGATCAGCGCTCGGCTCGGAGCGCCGCGATGAGCTCGGCCTTGCGCATCGAGGAGCGCCCCGCGATCTCGCGCTCCGCCGCCAGGGCGTAGAGCTCGTCCCGCGTGCGGTCCTCGTAGTCGCGCGAGTCGCGGCCGTCGATCGCCCGGCGCGCGGTGGAGGCCGCGTCCTCGACCGTTCGCCTCGCCTCGTGGCGTCCGGTCCGGACCGCCTCTCCCGCCTTGTCGACCACCCGGTCGATGGTGTCGAGGGTCTTCTCGGCGGCGAGCGTCGTCCCGAGGATGGCGGCGTCCGCGGCGGTTCGCGCGACGAGCGCCACGGTGTTCGCATCTCGCGGATTCGACGCCCGTGTCTTCTGCGTTCCCGTCTTCGATGTCTGGGGCATCGGTCGTTCTCCCTTCTGTCGGATCTGCGTTCTGGGTGGAGCAAGCACCGTGCCGGGTCGTCGCGCCGGGCGATGTACCGCGAGCGACGACGCGCGGGTGGATCGAGCGTCCCGGGCGCCCGCTGCGTTCCCTCCGAGGACCAGGTCCCTCTGTAGGTTCTACAAACGGCCCGACGATCGAGCGGCGAATCCACCGACGTCTCGCCGGGAGCGGTCGCTCGCGGGCCGAGATCCGGATCCCGGTGCTTCGACCCGGTTGGTACGGAGCTTGCTCATCAACCCCCCAGCGGGTGTCGGCCGCGCCGGAGTCGGAAGCCCGCGCAAGAATCGAGCAGAGAAACGATCAAGGAGAACGACATGAAGTTCGAGATTCCTCCCCTTCCGTATCCCAAGGACGCACTCGAGCCCCACCTGGGCGCAGAGACGCTGGAGCTCCACTACGAGAAACACCACAAGGGCTATCTCGAGAAGCTCCGCAAGGCCCTGGAGGGACGGCCCGAGGCGAAGCTCAGCCTGGCGGAGATCGTCCGGACCAGCACCGGCAACGTCTTCAACAACGCCGCTCAGGTCTGGAACCACGACTTCTACTGGCTGAGTCTCCGCCCCGACGGCGGCGGCAAGCCCGAGGGAGAGCTCCTCGAGCGGGTCGAGAAGTCGTTCGGCTCCGTCGAGGCCTTCCGCCAGGAGTTCGCCGAGGCCGCCAATGGCGAGTTCGGGTCCGGCTGGGCCTGGCTGGTGAAGGACCCGCTCGACCGGCTCAAGGTGATCAACAGCTCCGACGCGGACAACCCGCTCCAGCAGGGACTCGTTCCGCTGCTCACCCTCGACGTCTGGGAGCACGCCTACTACCTCGACTTTCGCAACGAGCGCGCCCGCTACGTCGAGGCGTTCCTCGACCACCTGCTCAACTGGGACTTCGTGGCGGCCAACCTCGCGCTGGGGCCCCCGGCCGAGGATCTCGAGGCGGAGGACATCGACCCGAGGGCCTACCGGCGCCGCCGCGAGAACGCGATCGCGTCGGGTCGGAGTACGGGGCGCGGGTCCGACGCGTCGCCGCCGTCGCCCCCGACCGCGTCGTCATCCTGACGAGATCGGATCAGCCCTCCTGGAGGGCCTCCAGGACCTTCTCGGGATGATCGGCGGCCTTGGGCACCTTCGGCCAGTGCCTCCGGACCTTGCCGTCGGGGCCCACCCAGACCGTCGATCGGATCACTCCCACGGTCTTCCTGCCGTACATCGTCTTCTCGCCCCAGGCGCCGTACTTCTCCATCACCTTCTTGTCCGGGTCGGAGAGCAGCGGGATCTTCAGCTTGTACTTTCCGATGAACTTCTTGTGGGATTCGGCGCCATCGGGTGAGATGCCCAGCACGACGGTGTCGTGGGACTGGATCTTCTTCAGCAGCCGGGTGAAGCCCTGGGCCTCCTTGGTGCAGCCGGGCGTGTCGTCGCGCGGGTAGAAGTAGACGATCACGTTCCTTCCGGCGTAGTCCTTCAGCGAGACCGGCTTTCCGTCCTGGTCCTTCAAGGTGAAGGCCGGGGCCTTCTTGCCTGCTTCGATCGCCACCGTGTCCTCCTGGGTCTGGAATCGGAGAGGATAGCGGCGATTCCCGTGTCCCCACCCGCCGGTCGCGATCGCTAGGAGTAGTCCTCGTTCAGCGAGCGCAGGAAGCGGATCAGCGGTTCGACGTCCTCGTCGCCGAGGAAGATGCCCTCGACCTCGGGGTCGGGGTTGCGCTCCTGCCCCGTGCGGGCCCGGTCGGAGCTCTCGCGGTAGAAGCGGATCACCCCGTCGAGGTCGTCCCGGGAGCCGTCGTGGAAGTAGGGCGCCGAGTGGCCCAGGTCCCGCAGCCCCGGGGTCTTGAAGCGGGCCAGGCTCCGGTCGAGCAGCCTCTCGGGATTGCAGAGGGCGAGCTGGGCGAGGAGTCGCTGCCGGCGCGATCGCTGCACCCGGCGGGGCGCCTCCTCGAGGGCCTGGCGACACAGGATGGCCGAGATCCTCTCCTGGGGACCCGGATGGTCGGGATTGGCGAAGACGTTCCACAGCCCGAGGTCGGTGTAGAGGACGTTCGCGGCGGAAGCGGGGCGGCGGAAGGGCTCCGCTCCGTCGGGGGTCTGTGGCGTCGCGGGAACCCACGGGGCGGGGTCGAGGAGTCGCTCGCCCAGGGTGGGGACGTCGAGGCTGGCGAACGCGCCGGGACCATGGACGCCGTCGTACTCGTCCTGGGTGATCCCGGTGTTGTGGAACTCGACGTCGGTGAATCGGGGCGCCGGATGACAGGCGCCGCAGTTCCCGATTCCGGCAAGCGATCGTCGCCGCCTCGGGTTCGGGCGCGCGGGCGGCGTCGCCAGGAAGATGCGCAGGCCGGCGAGCTCCTCGGGGCCGAAGACCCGCTGCTGGTCGTGGAACTCGAAGGGTCCGTCGTCGACGAAGACGGGCCGGTGCAGCCGCCGCAGGGCCTGGCGCAGGCGCTGCGTGTAGGCGTCGTCGGATTCCTCCGGACGCGGCGCCGCGGGCAGGCGGTTCGCCGCGAGGAAGAGGTCGAAGGGCGACGCGTTCTCGAACTCGAGCTGGGCGACGTAGGCGGCGATCAGGCGTGCCGCCGCGTCGAAGAGCTCGGCGTCGCTGGCTTCGTCCACCTCGGCGACCCGGTACTCCGGCGGGAGCTTCAGGTCCTCCGGAACCCCCGGGTCTGCCTGGAGGAGATCGCGATAGGGGATGCCGCCGAATTCGCCGGCGAGGTCGCCGCCGCCGTCGTCCTCGCGCAGGACGCGCGCCACCAGCGCCACCGCCGTCGGCCCCTCGCGGGGGAGGTAGCCGTAGTTGCGGCCGCTGATGGTGCCCTTCACCAGATCGGCCAGGCTCGCGAACTCGGCGTCGAAGTGCACCAGCACGCCACCCGGACGCGAGAGCGAGGCGTCGACCAGCGGGGGGGAGTTGCGCGCGGTCACGCGTCGATCGTCCTCGGCGCGAAACGGAATCGGGCTGCGGCGCGCGAAGTCCGTATACGTTCGCATGCCGCCGCCGGATACCTCGAGCTGCTCGTCCACCTGATGACAGTGACGGCAGTTCATGGAGGCGCCGGAGAACGGACCGGGTAGCGGGGCCCCCGTCGTCGCGGTGTCGTCCATCACCGGGTCGCCGGCGGGGAGGGAGTCGTTCACCGTTGCGCCGGGGTGGTCGCCGAGGAAGCCGCCGAAGAACTCGGCGAAGCGCGTCTCCAGGAAGAGCCGCTCACCCAGGGCGACCTCCGCCGGGTCGGCCTCCTCTTCCTGTCCCCGGGCCACGCCCGCGACGACTCCGAGGGCGATCCAGAATCCGAGGGCCAGTTTCCGAGTGAGCCTGTACTGCATGAGTGTCTCCGTGAGATCGTCCGTGGATTCCCGGGGCCGGCCGCCGGCTCCCGATGCTGCGCCGCAGACTCGGGTGGAAGGGATCAGCGGCTCCGGCGATCCGGCTCCGACTCGTCACGGCAGCCGGTCGGTTCGTGGACGGGGTCGAGGGCGCGCTGCTCCGGGGAGAGCAGTCGGGGCGGGGAGCACGCCCGTGCGATTTCGTTCTCGATTTCGCGGAACGCCGGCTCCTGCCGGCGGGCCACCTGCCAGAGCAGGGCGGCGAGCTCGCGGCCGTCGAGGGAGTCTCCGCGCTCGCGCCAGCGGCGCGCGAGCTCGGGTGCGGACTGGTTCGCGAAGCGCTCGGCCTCGCGTCCCAGGGTCGCGGCGAGGATCCCGTCGAACACGCCCGCGACGGCAGCTCCTCCCCGCAAGGCGGCGAGCACCTCCACCAGCGCCTGGCAGGGAGGGGCTCCGGTCGCGCCGGCGTGGGCCAGCAGCACCGGCCGCGCCGGCGCGGCCTCCTCGGCCGTCAGCGCGTAGCCCACGAGGAGGCGCAGGGCGGCGAGGGAAGACGAAGCGAGAGGCAGGGGCGTCGCGGGCATGGCTCCTCCGATCGAGAGGGCCTTTGATATCGAAATTGAAATTCAATTTCAAGATAAATCGCCGGATCCACGGAGCACGCCGGACCACGGCCCACGACCGGGCGGCCCAGGTCGAGCGGTCCTCCGATCAGTCGAGGTCGATCACGACCAGCGTGCCGGTCCAGCGCGGCGCCGTGGGGCGCAGCCGGGCGAAGACCGACGCGCGCAGCTCCGGCTCGTCCTCCGCCACGCGGACGTGGCCGGGGAGGGTCTCGCCCCGGATCAGCACCGAGCCGGGACCGCCCCCGCCACGCAGCTCGCGCCACCACGGAAAGTCGGCCGCGGCGTACACGGTGTCGCCGTCGCGCAGGTAGTTCACCGGGATCGCCTTGCCCGAAGGCAGCGTGAGGAGCATGACCCGCCGCGCCCGCTCGCCGTCCGGGTCCTCGTGGAGCTCGCGGATCACCCGGAGGTTCGCGAGCCGCTGGTAGGGGAGGGCCGCCCCCAGGAGCAGCAGGACCCCACAGGCGGCGACGAGGAGCAGCCACTTCATCGCGATCGCCCCTCGATCGGCGTCACACCACGCTGCGATGCGGCTGCGGGCGGAAGTCCGCGCCGGCGGCCTCGTCGTAGTAACGCACCGCGACGGACCTCGGTGGCGCCAGGGCGTCGATCCGCTCGAGGTCGGAGGCGTCGAGGCGCACCTTCACCGAGCCCAGGTTGTCGGCCGCCTGCTCGAAGGTCCGCGGGCCGATGATCGGCGCCGTGATCCCCGGCTGCGCGCCGCACCAGGCCAGGGCCAGCTGGGAGACGCTGCAGCCCTTCTCGCCGGCGAGGGTTCGCAGCAGGTCGATCAGGTCCCAGGCCCGCGGCGTGGCCTGGCGGTTGAAGTTGTCCTTGCCCCCCTGCCAGCGGCCGTCGGGATCTCCCCGGTCGCGGTCGTACTTTCCGGTGAGGAGCCCGCCGCACAGCGGTCCCCAGGGAATGACCGCCAGCCCGAAGGACTGGGCGGCGGGAATCACCTCGCGCTCCGCGGTGCGGTCGAGCAGGTTGTAGGCCGGCTGCTCGCAGACCAGGCGGTTCAGCCCCAGCTCCTTCGCGACCCACAGCGACTCGACGATGCGCCAGCCGGGAAACATGCTGCCGCCGATGTAGCGGAGCTTGCCCGCGCGGATCAGGTCGTCGAGGGCTCGGAGGGTCTCGTCGATCGGCACGCCGGTGACGCATCGGTGCATCTGGTAGAGGTCGATCCAGTCGGTCCGGAGCCGCCGGAGCGAGGCGTCGCAGGCATCGATCAGGTGCCGACGACTCAGCCCCCGGGCGTTCACCCCCGCGCCCTGGGGGAAGTAGAACTTCGTGGCCAGGACGACGTTCCGGCGCCGTCCGTCCATGGCCAGCGCCTCCCCCACGATCCGCTCGCTCTCGCCCCCGTTGTAGACGTCGGCGGTGTCGACGAAGTTGAGCCCCTGGTCGAGGGCGTGGTCGATGATGCGGATCGACTCCCCCTTGTCCGTCTTGCCCCCGAACATCATCGTCCCGAGGCAGATCTGGCTGACCTGCACGCCGGTCCTTCCGAGTGCCCTGGTCTCCATGTCGTTCACTCCTTGTCTGGATCGCGCGGCGCGTCGCCCGCGGGCAGGAGCAGGTCCTCGAGGAAGAACGCCGAGAGCTCCGCCCGGCCCGAGAGCCGTGACTTCCGGTAGACCGCCACCGCGTGCTGGCGCACGGTGCGCTCGCTCTTGTCCTGGAGGGCGGCGATCTCCTTGTGACCGTAGCCCTTGAGGAGCAGCAGCGCGGTCTCGCGTTCGGCCGGGGTGAGCCCCCACTCCCTCAGCTGACGGTCGATCTCCTCGCCGAGGCCCCGGAGGGTCTTCTCCGCCCGGGCGCGCCAGGCATCGCGCTCGGCGCCGCGGGCGGCGAGCTCACCGCGGGTCTCGGCGAGGGCGCGACCGGCGTCCCGCCAGCCGGTCCACAGGTAGGCGACGGCGCCGAGGGTGAGGGCGAGCATCGCGGCCTCGAAGAGCACGTGGAAGCTCCACGGCGTGGTCGGCCGATCGAGGGCCAGATCGACGGCGCCCCCCACCGCGATGGCGCAGAGCAGCGCGGTCGCGAGCCAGCGAAAGCGCTCTCCGACATCCGCCGGACCCATTCCTTCCTACCCTCCCCGGGCCCCGCGGCGGGCCCTCCGTCGTTTGACGGATGGTCCGAAGCCCGCTTCCGTCCGATCCTCCCGACAGATTCCCAGCTGGAGGATTTCGTCCATGTTGCCCGATCCGCTTCATCCCGCCGTCGTCCATCTTCCGATCGCCCTGGCGGTCCTCATCCCGATTCTCGCCATCCTATGTATCTACTCGATTCACAAGGGGATTGTTCCACCGAGGGGCTGGGCCGCGATCGCCCTCCTGCAGGCGATGCTGCTGGGCTCCGGGTGGCTGGCCCTCGAGACCGGCGAGGACCAGGAGGAGCGCGTGGAGAAGTTCGTCGCGGAGGACCGGATCGATGCCCACCATGAGGCGGCCGAGCGCTTCCTCGTCGTCGCGGGCATCGGCCTGCTGGTCATCGGTGCCGGGCTGCTTCCCGGGCGCAACGGGGCCCTGGGGCGGGTCGCCGGCACCCTGGCGACCTTCGCGGTGCTCGCCGCCGGAATCTCGGTCGGGCACTCGGGAGGCGATCTGGTCTACAAGTACGGGGCGGCCAGCGCCTACGTCGACGCGGCGGAAGCGGGGGGGACGGTCGATCCCGGCGACGACGACTAGGAGGCCGGCCCGAGACGAAACCCTGGAGGCCGAGGATGCGGCAGGCGTATCCTCGCCCGCCGGTCGATGCCCGATCCCAACTCGCGAGCCCGGAGACAGATGGCGACGACACAGAAAGAGATCCATCACATCCATCGGGTGGGCTGGCTGCGCGCCGCCGTGCTCGGCGCCAACGACGGAATCGTCTCGACGGCGAGCCTGCTGCTCGGCGTCACGGCGGCGGATTCCTCCCGAGAAGAGGTGCTGACCGCCGGCGTCGCGGGCCTCGTCGCCGGCGCGATGTCGATGGCCGCGGGCGAGTACGTGTCCGTCGGCTCGCAGCGCGATACCGAGCGCGCGGACCTCGCGCGGGAGCGCGGCGAGCTCGCGGCCCACCCGGAGCGGGAGCACGAGGAGCTGTCGCGGATCTACGTCGATCGCGGTGTGGAGCCCCACACCGCGGGCCGCGTGGCCGAGCAGATGATGGCCCACGACGCCCTCGCCGCTCACGCGCGCGACGAGCTCGGGATCTCCGAGGCGCTGTCGGCGCGCCCGGTCCAGGCGGCGCTCGCCTCGGGGGGCACCTTCGCGATCGGGGCCGCGATGCCCCTGGCGATCGCGGCGGTGGTGCCGATCGCGGCGGTGATCCCGTCGGTGGCCGCCACCTCGCTCGTGTCCCTGGTGCTCCTCGGCGCGTTGGCGGCGCGGGCGGGCGGCGCGGGAATGCTCACCGGCGCCACGCGGGTCGCGGTCTGGGGCGCCCTCGCCATGGGGCTCACCACCGCGGTGGGACGCCTGTTCGGCGCCGTCCTGTGACGGGCGGACGGGGGAGGGGGACGTGGCGGCCCGGTCAGCGCGTTGACGGGGCATGGGGCAGACACGATTCTCCCCGCCGGCGATAGCCCTGATCGCAGTCCCAGCCGTTGCCGGAGAGTCCGAGGTGGGCGTTCGCCGGAACCTCGACGGCGACGCAGGCATCGCGCGCCTTGCGGAAGCCGCGCTCACAGGTCCAGCCGCTTCCCGAGGAATCGAGGTAGCCGTTCGCAGGCACGGAGATCGCGATGCAGGCTCCGTCCCGCTTCGCGTAGCCGCGGTCGCACTCCCAGTTGTCGCCGGAGCGCCCGAGGTACCCGTGGTTCGGCACCTCGACCCGCTTGCAGGCGCCGCCGGACTCTCGGAATCCCCGTTCGCACTGCCAGCCGTCGCCGACCGGATTGAGGAACGCGTGCTCGGGGATCTCGACCGCGGCGCACGCGTCGCCGAGCTTCCGGTAGCCGCGCTCGCACTTCCACTCGCTGCCGCTCGAGTCCAGGTAGGCATGGGGCGGCAGCTCGATCTTCACGCAGGCGCCGGCGGATTTGCGGTAGCCCCGGTTGCAGAGCCAGCCGCGCCCGTACGCGTCCAGGTACCCGTTGGCGGGAACGTCGATCGCCACGCAGGCCTTGTTGCTCTCCCGGTAGCCTCGGTTGCACTCCCAGCCGGGTCCGAGGGGCTTCGCGTGGGCGTTCGGGGGCACGCCCGTCGCCAGGCGATCCTGGCCCTCGGCCAGGCCGGGCCAGAAGGCCAGCGCCAGCAACAGCAGTGCCGATCGGCCCGGTGCGGCCGGCCGCGACCGCCGGGGACTCATCGATGAGCTCTCATGTCCTGGTTCTCCGTGCGCCGAGGGTAGCGGGGACGGCGGTGGAATGGCCGGGCGAGTGACCGTCGGCGGCTCGCGGGTCGGGGCTCAACCCGCGTCGCCGTCGAAGGTGACGAGGATCTGGCCCGACTCGACCGAGTCGCCGACGGCGACTCGCACCTCGGCGATGCGCCCGGCCCCGCGGGCCGTCAACGAGTGGAGCATCTTCATGGCCTCGATCACGATCACGACGTCGCCGGCGGAGACCGGGTCGCCGGGGCGGAGCGGGGTCTCGGTGACGATGGCGGGGAAGGGCGCCCGGGTGGCGTCGGCCGCGCCGTGGCCCGCGTCGGCCTTCGGCGCCCAGCGCTCGCTGCGCGAGAGCGTCCGGTAGGTGTGGGTGTAGCCGGCGAGGTTCACCGCCACCGATCGGCGCGCGAGGTCGACCGAAGACGCCACGCGCCGCGACACCCCCTCGACCTCGGTCGCCGCGATCTCGATCTCGCGCACCCGGCCCTCGCGATCGGCGAGGGCCACGGCTCGCGTCCCGGTGCTCGGGGTCAACCGGAAGCCGCCGAGGGCGCTCCAGGGGTCGCGGGTGCGCGCGGCGTCCCTCGCGTCGATCCAGGCCCGGGCCGCCAGCCCGGCGGCGGCCTCGGCTCCGTCGTCTTCGGGGATCTCGCAGCTCTCGAGCAAGCGCGTGGTGACGCGTCCCTCTGCGACCTCCTCCCGATCGATCAGCCAGCGCTGGAATCCGGCGTTGCTCGGGATCCCGCCCAGGACCAGGGCCTCGAGGCCCCGGGCGAGCCGGCGCCGGGCCGACTCGCGATCGGGGCCGTGGGCGATCAGCTTGGCCAGGAGCGGGTCGTAGTGCGGCGTCACGACGCTGCCAAGCTCGACGCCGCTCTCCCAACGCAGGTCCGGGGGAACCCGCAGGTGCGCGACGGTTCCCGTCGCCGGCGCGAACCCCGCCGCGGGGTCCTCGGCGTTGATGCGGACCTCGAAGGCGTGCCCCGCGAAGCGGACCTGGGACTGGGTGAGGGTCAGCGGGTCGCCGGCGGCGCAGGCGAGCTGGAGCGCCACCAGATCGAGGCCGGTGATCGCCTCGGTCACCGGATGCTCGACCTGGAGCCTCGTGTTCATCTCGAGGAAGAAGAACTCCTCGGTGCTCGCGTCGACCACGAACTCGACGGTGCCGAGCGAGTCGTAGCCGATCGTCCGCGCGAGCCCGCGGGCGGCTTCGCACAGACCCGCGCGGGTGGCGTCCGAGAGATTGGGCGCGGGGGCCTCCTCGAGCAGCTTCTGGAAGCGCCGCTGCACCGAGCACTCGCGGGTTCCGAGATCGATCGCGTGGCCGTGGCGGTCGCCCACGATCTGGACCTCCACGTGGCGGGCGAGCTCGACGTAGCGCTCGACGATGACGGCCGGGTCGCCGAAGGCGCGCTTCGCCTCCTCGGCGGCCTCGCGCGCCGCCGCCGGGAAGTCCGCGGCCGCGCGCACCACGCGGATGCCCTTGCCCCCGCCCCCCGCGGCGGCCTTCACCAGCACGGGAAAGCCGATGTCCGCGGCCGCATCGGCGAGGGCCGCGGGATCCTGGGACGCGTCGAAGCCCGGGATCGTCGGGACGCCCGCCGCCGCCGCGATCCGCCGCGCCTCGATCTTCGACCCCATCTGCTCGATCGCCTTGGCGTGGGGACCGATCCACACGAGCCCCGCGTCGCCCACCGCCCGGGCGAAGTCCGCGCTCTCGGAGAGGAAGCCGTACCCGGGGTGTACGGCGCTGGCACCCGTGCGCGCCGCGGCGTCGAGCAGGCGCGCGGGATCGAGGTAGGAGTCCGCGAGCGCCGCGGGGCCGATGCGAAGCGACGCGTCGGCCTCGCGCACGAACGGCGCGTCGCGGTCGGGATCGGCGAAGACGGCGACGCTCTCGTGGCCCAGCTGCCGCGCCGTGCGCTGGACGCGGCGCGCGATCTCGCCCCGGTTGGCGATCAGGATGCGCACGCCTACATCCGGTAGACGACGCCCGGTCCGGGGGCGGGCGCGTCCTGCCGCGCCGCCAGCGCCAGGCACAGGCCGAGGGCGTCCCTCGTGTGGACGGGATCGATCAGGCCATCGTCCCACAGGCGCGAGGTCGCGTAGTAGGGATCCGACTGGGTCTCGTACTGGGTCGCGACCTCCGCCCGCAGGGCATCCACCTGCTCGTCGGTGGTCTCGGCGCCCTTCATGCCCGCCAGGCGGATGTCGACGAGCACGGTCTGGGCGGTCCGGGCCGCCATGGTGGCGATGCGCGAGTTGGGCCAGGCGAAGAGGAAGCGCGGGGCGAAGCCGCGGCCGCACATCCCGTAGTTGCCCGCGCCGTAGGAGCCGCCGATCAGCACGGTGTACTTCGGCACCGAGGCGTTGGCGACCGCCGAGACCATCTTGGCGCCGTGCTTCGCGATGCCGGCGGCCTCCGAGTCGCGCCCCACCATGTAGCCCGAGGTGTTCTGGAGGAAGAGCAGCGGGATGCGCCGCTGGCAGCAGAGCTCGATGAAGTGGGTGGCCTTGAGGGCGGACTCGCTGAAGATGATCCCCTGGTTGGCGATCACGCCGACCAGGTGGCCCCAGATCCGCGCGAAGCCGCACAGGATCGACTCGCCCCACTCGGGCTTGAACGCGGAGAACTTCGAGCCGTCCACGACCCGTGCCACGATCTCGAGGGCGTCGAAGGGGATGCGATCGTCGGCGGAGACGATCCCGTAGATCTCGCTCGGATCGTAGGCGGGGTCCTCGGGCTCGCAGCGATCGAGCCAGCCGGGTCCGTCGTCGATGCGCCGCTGGTGGGTGGCGAGGCAGAGCTCGCGCAGCTTGCCG
>Ga0055452_10000347_pt1 | contig 11900 bp, 6 predicted proteins | sample China_Galinas_PW_6_FD_57735 | JGI IMG/M metagenome (GOLD analysis project Ga0055452, IMG submission 57735) | Wetland microbial communities from San Francisco Bay, California, USA, that impact long-term carbon sequestration - China_Galinas_PWC_D2 | ecosystem: Environmental > Aquatic > Marine >... | reverse complement strand
GCACATCACGTACCGACGCCACCATGGTCATCGGCGTGTCGACCGTTCGCACGATCAGTGCCATACTCGATGGAGACCACTGTGTGTAGGGTAGGAACATCTGCCATTCTGGCTGCCCTTTGATATGGACGTGCCGGACATTGTCGACCACACCCACTACCGTACGCCATGGACCGGGCTTCTTGACGGATCCCATGCGAAGCCGTTTTCCGACCGCATCGTCGTTCGGCCAAAACTTGTCTGCCATGGCCTTGTTGATGACGGCGACGGCTGAGTCACGAACGTCGGACACTTGAATCAGGCGCCCACCGAGGAGGCGTATCTTCATGGCCTCGAAGTACCCCGGTGTCGCAGCCACGAGATTAGTGATGTCGCGATGGCCGCTTTCGTCAGGCGCGCGGCCCTCGATTGTGATGTACGTGGCGCGGACGTCGCCGCCCAGCGGAAGCTCGCTTACAGCACCGGCGACCTCGACCCCGGGAAGCGCCGCGATGGCCTCGCACGCGCTGTCGAGAAAGCCGGCCCGTTGCGAAGACTTGGCATAGCGCTGTGCCGGCAAGTCGATTTGCATGGTAAGCAGACCGGTCGGATCGAATCCGAGTTCCACAGATCGCAAGGCCAGCAGACTCTTGGCCATGAGACCCGTGCATACGACAAGTAGTAGTGCCAGCGACACCTCCGAAACGATCAAGCCACTCTGCATGCGGGACCGCGAAGGGCCGGAAGTTGTTCTGCCGACACCCACCTTGATCGCCTCACCGAGACTCGAGTTAGCGCGACTGAACGCTGGATAAAGTCCGAAAAGCAAGGCCGCGCCGCAAGATGCTGCCAATGAATACGCCAGCACGCGGCCGTTGACGTGAATCTCCTCGGGATGCGTCAGAAAGCCGGCAAGCAGGACGGCGAGGAGACCGACCATCCACATTCCCACCAACAGACCACATGACCCACCCACCACCGCTAGAATCGCGTTCTCGGTAAAAAGCTGGCGCGCAATACGCATTCTGCAAGCACCCACCGCAACGCGGATTGACAGTTCCTTCTTTCGCGACGCCGACTGGACCAGCAGAAGGTTGGCAATGTTCGCGCAGGCTATCATCAATACAAAGCCGACCGCCGCCAATAGGACCTTCAGCGCGATTCGAGTTTCCCTGCTAACCATGCTTTCCGAAAACGGCTGCACCCACACACCGCGATCGGCGTTGCTGTTTGGATATGCCGTGGCGAGACGGGCAGCGATCGTATTCATTTCGGTTTGCGCCTCTTGAAGCGTTGCGCCTGCTTTCAGCCTGGCTATCGATTCGTATGAGCGAGACGATCGACTGGTGCTCGATAGATCGATACAGAGTGGGACCCAGACATCGATTCCCTCCGTGCCCCAAGCGCGGTCCAGGTCCGCCGGAAGTACACCGATGATCGTGTAGGGTTCCCCGTTGAGCACGATCGTCTGACCGATCGCATCCGGGATCCCTCCGAAGCTGCGCTGCCACAGACCATCCATCAACACCGCTACACGCTGCGCGCCGGAGGTGTCGTCGGATGAAGTGTGCAAGCGACCGAGACTCGCTTCGACCCCCAACATCGGCAAAAGGTTGGCCGTGGCGCGTACGACGCCGACTTTCTCTGCCTGGTCCCCGCCGGTGAGGTCGTACTCGTCCTCTTGAAACACCGCGAGATCGTCGAGCTTCTCTGACTGGTCGCGCCAGTCCATGCAGTTCACCGCGCTCACGGCGCACACACCTTCCGACGACGGTTGCGTGTTCGTCGCCCACAAGCGCACGAGACCTTCCGGGTCGGCCACTGGCATCGGCTTGACAAGCACGGCATCCACGACACTGAAGACAGCCACATTGGCGCCAATTCCCAAAGCAAGTGTCACAATGATGACGGTAGTAGTGCCGGGTCTCTTCGCCAGCATGCGAAATGCAAAGCGAATGTCCTGCAGGATGGCTCTCATGATCAAACCCCTACTCGCATCTTAATGCCATGATCGGATCGACCTTGGTTGCGCGCCGCGCCGGAATGTAGCTCGCCAGCAGTGCGACGAGCGAAAGCACGACGGTCGCCTGAACAAATGTCACCGGGTCGGAAGGTGAAATATCGAACACTAACACCTCCAGCGCACGTCCGAGCAAAAGGCCCGCCGCCACGCCGCCGAGAACGCCGTACAAGGTGAGCCGGAGTGACCTGCCGAGGATCAACCGCAGCACGTCGCGAGACTGCGCCCCGAGTGCCATCCGTACGCCGATCTCTCGGGTACGACCGCTGACTGTATAGGCCATCAACCCATACAACCCGACCGATGCCAGCGTCAGCGCGACAAACGCAAAACCGCCGAGCAGCCCGGCCACCACACCCAATGGGGCGACCTCGCGATGCACAACTTCCTCCATGGTGCGTACGCGATAAACCGCTTGGTCCGGATCGACGCTACGAATCGCCGCACGTGTTGGCAGCCATGCGGCCCGAGGCGCCGTCGTCGTACGGGCCACGATGGTCATGGTCCGATGAGGAACCTGTGCATAGGGCCGATACGTCTCCATACGCGCCTCGCGACCGAAGCCCGTCTGCTTGATCGGCGCCACCACGCCAACCACGGTGAGCCATGGAGCTTTCGAATCCTGATCACCGTACTTGAGCCGTTTACCGATCGGGTCCGTACCGGGCCAGTCATGCTGCGCCAGGTTCTGTGAAACAACGACCACTTGCTCCGAATCGGGTCCGTCGACCTCGGTGAACCCTCGCCCCCGTAACAGGGTCATGCCCAAAACCTCGAAGTAGTCGGGCGTGATGACAACGGTTCCGACCAGTTGCGTCTCCTGCGTATCGACCGCAGGGCGATCCTCGACCGTACAGCGCGACCAGGTGTCCAACCCGTCGCACGGCAGCGTTGACACGGCCGCCACCTCATCCACCTCACCCGCAGCGCGCATGTTCGCCAATACACTGTCAAAGAACAATCTCCGCTGCGCGGATGTGGCATACCGTTGCTCGGGAAGGCTCGTGCGCATCGTGAGAACATGTTGCGCATTGAATCCGGGATCGAGGTCGCGCAGATGTACGAAGCTCTTCATCATCAGCGTGGCACAGGTAACCAGCGCCAACGCCAACGACACCTGACCAACCACTAACAGGTCCAGCCCGAGTCGCTTCCAACGACCGGCCGACACGGCCCGACCGCCGCTCTTCAGCGTCTCCGCCGCGCTGGGCGACCGCATCGCCGGAGCCAACCCGATCGCGATAGCCACCAACACCGATATGACGGTCGTGAAAAGCAACGCGCTTCCGTCCACACCGATCTGATCCTTTCGAGGGACCGTGTCCGGCAACACGGCGACCAGAAGGTCGATGCCCCAGTAGGCCAAGAGCAAGCCCACCACGCCACCGATTGCCGCGAGTGCGGCGGCCTCCGTAAGTAGTTGGCGTGCCAGCCTTCCTCGTCCCGCGCCAAGGGCAGAACGAATCGCGAACTCATGTTCACGTAGGTTAGCCCGCGCCAATAGCAAATTGGCCACGTTGACACAGGCAATCAAGAGTACGAATGCGACGGCCAACGACAACGTCACCAGTGCGGACTTGCTTTCCGGACCCAGGAGTCCATCCACCATCCCCATGACATTCACGGTGTAGCCGCGATTGGTTTGAGGATAGGCCTGCGCCAACTGGGCCGCGATGCCCGTCATTTCGCTCTGTGCCGCAGCAATGGTCACACCCGGTTTGAGCCGGCCGATGGCTCGGTAAGATCGATGCCCCCGGCCGAATTCAGAGGGGCTGAATGCAAACGGCGCCCATACGTCGAAGTAATCCCACACACCCGGGAAGCGTCCCCAGGCCAGTTCCAACTCGCGCGGCAGCACGCCGATCACGGTAAAAGGAATGTCATCCAGGGAGATGGTCTTCCCGGCAATATCAGGGTCCGCATCGAACCGGCTCTTCCAGTAACGTTCCGAAAGCAGAAGTACACGGTCGCTACCGGGCCGGTCCTCGTCTTCGGTGAACAAACGCCCGAGCATCGCATCGTAGCCAAGCGTAGGCAGAAGACTCGCGGAAGCCCGGGCCATGATGACACGCTCGGGGCGGTCCGTGCCGGTCAGGTTGTACGTCGCATACCGGCAGATGCCCATGTCGACAAAAGTACTGCTGCGCGCCCGCCAATCGAAGAAGTTGTTGGCGGACACGTTGGAACGATCCCATCCGTAAGTCGGGTTCGCAGAGGCCAGTGCCGGGTTCGAGGAGAAGAGCAACACCAATCGATTGGCTTCGGAAAAGTCCAATGACTTGATCCACATGCCGCTGACGGCACTGAACACGATTGTGTTGCCGCCGATCCCCAGCGCCAGCGTCACCACCACAGCCAGCGTGAACCCCGGCGATTTCGCAAACGTGCGACAGGCGAAGCGAAGATCCTGGATGACCGTCTTCATACCGACACCTGTGTGCTCTCGTCCACGATGCGCCCGTCAAACAGGTGTACGGTGCGATCGGCACGGCGGGTATAACGGTCGTCGTGTGTAACCATGCAGATGGTCGCTCCGCTTTCATGGAGGTCGTCCAACATATCCATGACGGCCTCGCCGTTGCGGGAGTCGAGATTCCCCGTCGGCTCGTCCGCCAGCAGGATCAACGGGTCTCCGACAAGCGCCCGTGCCACCGCCACGCGCTGCTGCTGACCACCGGATAACTGCGCCGGATAGTGTTTGACGCGATGCCCCATGCCCACCTTCTCGAGCGCCTCGGTCACCTTCAGCTTGCGCTCGGCCGTCGGCATACCCCGGTAGGTCAACGGCAACTCGACGTTCTCGTACACATTCAGATCGCCGATCAGGTTGAAGCTCTGGAAGACGAAACCCACCTCCCGGTTACGAATGCGCGCGCGATCCGATACGGAGAGCTCCGCCACACCGCGCCCGTTTAGCGAATACGATCCCGTCGTCGGCGAGTCGAGCAGCCCGAGGATCGAGAGCAGCGTCGATTTTCCACAGCCCGATGGGCCCGCGATCGACACGTATTCTCCTTCTTTGATCTCAAGGTGGACTTCACACAGAGCGTGCGTCTCCACCTCATCGGTGTAGAAGACCTTGCCGAGCGCATCGAGCCGGATCAATGCCTCCCTCGAGGAATTCGTTGTCTTGCCCGTCTCTGTTGCGAACTTGAGATCCGTTGATGCTTGCGATGTTTCATTCATGTCAAGACTCGCCTCGCACACAAGTAGGTCCGCTGCTAACGGAGTCGCACGCGATCGTGCTCATCCCACCGTGACATATCCGACAAGATAATCTCGTCACCGACCTCGAGACCGCGTACGATCTCAATCATGTCCACCGACGTGCGCCCCACTTCCACTTGGGCCCGCAACGCGTATCCGCCGTCGGGCGTGACTTTGAACAGCCCCAAAACGCTATTGGCCTGCGCGTACACCGGACGACCCACGTGGAGCACGTCGTCCAGCCGTTCGATCTCGATCGTACCGACGACAGTCAGGTCCGGCCGGGCACCTTTGGGCAGCGGCCCGTCGAGCGCCACGTCGACCGCCACGGTTCCTTCCGCAACGGCCGGGTCGATGCGCACCACGCGACCTTCCACGATCCCGTTTCGCGTATCAATTGAGGCCCGGAGATTCGGCAGCACATCACGGGCTTGCGTCTCGGGGATCCGTACAACGGCCTTGAGCGCCTTGGGATTTGTGACCTTCGCCAGCACCGTGTCCGGCGCAACGCGCTGCCCTACTTCTATGGGCATCTGCTCGAGTACACCCTCCGTACCGGCACGAACCTCGAGCGCCGCAACCTGAGCACGCTTGAGCTCCCACATCGCCTTCGCCTGCTCCATCCGAGCACGTTGTACGGCCAACCGCGCTTCCCGTGATGGTTCCCAGCTCTCGCGTCTTCGCTTCTCGATCCCATGGAGTTTGGCCAGCTCTCCGACCCTTGCCCGCGACAGTTTCAAGTTGCTCGCGGAGATTAAACCGTCCTCGTGAAGCTCCTCGTCGATCTCCTTTCGCAGCTGAGCCTCCTGGTAGTCCGCCTCGACCCGGGCAAGTGAAGCCTCCAACTGGAGCAGGTCGTTGTTGAGGTTTACCTCCAATGAATCCAACTCGGCTTGCGCAGACTTGTAGGTCCATTCGGCGTTCACCGACTCCAATTCGAGTTCGGCGTTGCTCAATTCCAGAAGAACGGTATCCGCCTCCACCATCGTTCCGGGCAACACAAGGATACGCTCGACGCGCCCTCGGGTCGCGGCCGGTATCCACCAGACGATCTCGGGGACAAGCCGACCGGTGCCGCGCACTTCACGAAGCATCGGCCCGCGCTTCACCGTGTCGATCCAGATGCCCGAACGATCAACCGTCGGGGCGGCCGGCTCGAGTCGAGACAGCCCCACCGTGACAGCCGCCGCTGCCGCGATCACCACAACGGCGATGAGACTGCGAATCAGTCGCTTGCGCCGCGCTACATTGGCTCGTGGAACATCCATGGCACGGTGGTGTATTCGCAAATACCGTACCGATTAATCCGCCAAACATATTCCGACAGAACCCGCACGGAGGTACGCAAAATCGCGATATGCAGCAAGCCACAAAGGTGCAGAAGGCCTAACAAGTGTCCGCCTTCGGGATCACCGATCCCGATTTCGAACACTGCGGGCCAGCGGCCCAAGGCCTCGGTGTCTCGTTGGATTACACAAGCTGCATGCGATTGATCCTCACAACGCGTACAACTTACACCCCGTGCGCGTTCGCCCTTGTTGTTTGCGATCAATCGTTGTTCGGCTTGTTCATTACGTGTAATCGACGTTCGCCTCAAAGGGGCAGCGACATGGTAGCCCAGGGCAACGCCCTGGGAACCCAAGCAGCACGCGACAGGAGCCCTGAAAGGGCGCAACAGGCAGCACCGGGAAGGTGACCTGATACTACTCCGGACGTCAGTGATAGGCGAGTCGAGCAGCCCGAAGGATCGCGGCGACCCTCGGCTATGGACAACCCGGCAGCGTGCCTGCTAGCCAAACATCATACTCACCCGCGCCGTTGAGCAGGTCAATGACACGCAGAATATCGCTTGCGTTTGCCACGCCCGAGCGATTGACATCTGCCTGCCACATGCCGCAATGGTCGACATCGTTGAGACAATTAATCAGGTTGTTGATATCAGAGGCATTGCTTAGATTGTCGCCGTTAACATCCCCAGGCAGATAACCGACGCAAGTCTTTGAACCGCTCGGCACGTGCGTGACCCTCGTCCGTTCGCCGACTGGAATTGGACGGTCGAGTTCCACGGTTACCTTATAGCTCCCCGCCTGCGTGCCTACGATTGTGGGCGCCGTTCCGCCCGTCACCTCAATCTCGAATTCATCCGTCCCGGGCACCGGTGGTGGATCCCCAAGGGCGACCACATCGATTGCTGTCCAACCTGTCTCGTTTGAGCCGTCCGGGTTGAATGGCTGCCGGGCGTCAATCGGAGGGATCACCTCGGGTCTAACAAGCCATCCGTCATTGCCATTGTGGTTGAAGTGGTATCTCGTCGCGCCAGGGTCGAAGAGCTCGTGAATGCTCTTCCACTCCATCACACCATCCCCATCGAGGTCGAGAAGTGCGTAAACGTTCAGATAGCCGATCACCAGCGTTGAGCCGTGGAGCATACGCAAGCCCTCGACTCCCCCGACCCCTTCGTTATCCTCGACACCCCACAAGTAAAGCGCGTCAGGTACCCCTGGCTCCAAGTTGTCGTGGCGATCAACCAGTCCAACCACACTTGCGTGGTCGAGCCCACCTATAACTAACTGTTGGTAGCCAAAGTTCTTATCCGGGAGCAACTGCACAAACTCGCCGATGTCCGTGCCACCAACTTCCAACCATTGTCGGTCGCCGACGAATTCCAGGGTTGCCAGCCCCAGGCTGAGGTTGGCTGTCTCCTCGTGCTCATAAAGAAAGTCCCCTCCGACGCGCACCGTTCCCCCGGCAGGAGCAGTGATGTTGATATCGCTTCCAAGCCTTAGGGATCCGAAAGCCTCCAGCATATCGGTTGCTGTTTCCAACGTAATGACAACTGGTCTGTATGCCTCTAGGCTGCCGACACTCAGCACCGAATCGGTGTTCAATTTGATGTCGAGTGCGATGGTCGGTTCAATAGAAGGCAAAGGAAAACTGACATCTCCCATCCACATATGCCCACCATCGGCGATGCTCACGTTCACTGCATCCCGTTCGTGTGACCAGATAGTCTGAAGTGCCGCCATGTTCAATTCCGAACCGGCACCGTCCACCGCAAACATCAGCTTATCGTCACGGCGTGCCGGCCCCTTGACCACTTGCACGCCAGACAGATTGATTGTGGCGCCACCGCCCACCCTCACATGCACATAGTTGTGGCTTGGAAAGGCTCCGTCGTCGAATTCACAGTCAAGCGTTGAAATAGAAGACAAATTCACGCTTGTCCCATTCCCATCAGCAGAAATGAGATCCCATTCGAACGTTCCACCCAACCCAGCCGTACGATATCGTCGCCAGGAATAGGTGCTTGGATTAGCACCTGCCGCGGTAACTGTCGCAAGGTTCGACGCGTTCAGAGCGGTGTTGCTCAGGACTTCAACTAATGGTAGATCCAGCTGCCCGTTCACAACCGAAATGTGCGCACCATCAATGCTCTCCAGTAGGGGTAGCGAAAGACTGGCCTCGGTCACATTGAGGTCCGTCCAGCCACTCCCATTGGCGGCGACCTCAATAAGTGATCCAAAATCGAGGGCAGATCCGGAGCCGTTCACCGTGAATTTCAAGTAGTCGTCATGGCGAGCGGGCCCCGTGACCGTGTGCACCCCCGATAGATCTATCGTCGCGCCGCCGCTCACTCGTACGTGTTGGTAGTTGTGGCTTCCATTGGCGCCGTCCTGAAATCCACAGTTGAACACGGAAATTGAAGACAAGTCCAAGCTCGTTTCACTTCCGTCAGCTGTAAACAAATCCCATTCGAAGGTGCCCCCAAGCGCCGCCACCCTCCAAAGCCCTGTAGAGCAATAATCGGGCGCCGCAATCTGAATCCGCGATCCATCCGAAGCGTAAACCCGCGCTCGGCACCCCGTGAACGCCGCATCGGCAACGCTTGTGAAATTACCGCCTTGTGCGTCGATGATCCCGGCGATCTCGGCATTCCGGAGAACAAAGAGATTTGTATCGGGGTCCAGGGCGAGGCGTGAATTGTCACCGAGGAAGAAATCGGTGATTTCGACCTGCGACAGGCAGTCTCCACCACCATCAACGCAGGCTTGGCGTCCCAAGTCGTCCAGACATAGCTCACCATCCTGAGTTCCACCGACGCAGAAAGCAGCGTTGAATACGATGGAGTCGTAGTCCGCTGGAACCGTGACAATAAAGTCCAACGTGCCGACATTTCTCGGACCACCGGCAGTGCTCGGATCCCAGTTGTCGTCATCGGTCCAGTTGTGAGTGGGACCTTCATCGTCCCAAGTGCGCGGCACCTCCAATGCTTCGACCTCGCCACCGGCTGCAAGCACGGACAGAGCCACCACTGCCACGCGGATCACGCCGCCTCTACGATTGTTCCAAGTCATCATGGTTTCCTTTCTCCTCGGGCCTCTATCGCCGTAGGTACGGCAACAGAGTTGACCGGTTCTAGCCGAGCCTGGTTTCAATCCGAACTGTTTGCTGCTGGGAGTTGGAACAGGTATCGCCTCTTCCACCCGTCCTCCGGTGCCGATTGACCGAGCAGACCGACCGCGACCTTGGCGTCCGCTTTCAATCGTCGGCAACGGATCATTGGACCGCAGCCGTACATACGCCCTGCTGGCCAAACGAAAAAGACAACTTACCGTACTTAACTGACCGCTGGCCGCCATCGTATCATCTTGAGCCCCTCGATTCAAGTGAAAATTGCTTTTTCTTGCCGTGAATCATGCACTCTCGGTGGCTCCAACCCGCCAATCGCGCCCAAGGCCGCTCCAGGGTTGGTGGTTCCCGCTTCGGCAGCCGACCCGCGCCCGGCCTGACCAGCACTTCGTTGCGTTGTCGCGCCGGCCGCACTGGACCAACAAAGACGGAGGACCCTATCACTGAATGTGAACCGAGGAATCGAGCAAAAGACGCGCCCCCGGTACGCGGTTATGAAAACTCAATAGATTAACTATTCAAGATTAGCGGGAGTCGAAGGCGGGCAACACACCCACGACCGTCGGCACGATTATCGAGTGTGAGGCGTCCACTGTGCGCTTCGGCGATTTGCCGGCTCAGCGCCAGGCCGATCCCGGCACCGTCGGGCTTCGTTGTGAAGAAGGGAACAAAGAGGTTCTCAGTCGATGCCAGGCCCGGACCTTCATCTTCGACCCACACATCGAGCCACGCGCCGCCGGAGTCCGCCGTCCCCCACCCGACGCGAACTGCACCGTCAGTTTCCAATACGGCATCGACGGCGTTGTGAATCAGATTGATCAGAAGCTGTTCGAGTTGATCGCCGTCGGCCCGTATGGAAACATCGGGCCCGGGCACGACAGCCACCGAGCGGCGCGTCTCCAGTCCGGCGACCCGCTGCACCCAGTCGGACACGACGACAGATCCGGATTTCGGCCGGGGCAGATGAGTGAGGCGGGAGTACGCCATCATGAATCGGTTCAACGCTTGGGAGCGATCACGAATCACGGCCAACCCTTCGTGCAGGCTCGACTCCCACTCGTCGGGTCGCGGGTCGCGATCGAGCAGACTCGCAAGGCTGCCGGCCAGCGAATCGATCGGCGCAAGAGAGTTGTTGATTTCGTGGCGCAAGACCTGAATCAATCGCTGCCACGCCTGCCGCTCCTGGTCACGTAGCGTTTGCGTCAGATCCGATAGAACAAGCAACTGGTGTGGCAAACCACCCTCACGAAACGTGCTGCGGCGAACCTCCCAGCGACCCGTACCGCCCGGAAACGAGAGCTCCATGACCCGAGGCGCGTCGTCGTGCAGGCACGCATCGACGCCCAAATCCACGGCCCGCCGTCCGAGCAAACGCTCCGTGGGCTGGTTCAGCAATCGTTCTCCCTGGAGGTTCACCAACCGCAGCTTTCGCTCACCATCGAAGGCCATCACCACCACTTCGATTTCGGCGACGACTTTCTGCAACAGCGCCGTCGCCTCCATGGCACCGAGCCGTTGCGAACGCAGTGTCTCGCCCAGCTCGTTGACCTCGTACAGCACTTCGCCGAGCGCATCATCCAGCCGCGCCCCGTGCGCCCTCATGGAAAAGTCGCCCTCGCGCAGCGCGGCCAGCATGTTCGACACGGTACGTAGCGGGAAGATGACCCGGTGAAACAACGCCGCGCCGAAACCCAGACCACCGAACGCAATTAGAATCGTTAACGTCCACTGAACTTTGGTCGAATGGTCCCCGAACCAGAGTAGACAAAACGCCACGAGGGAACCAGGCAGCCAAGTCAGCGCCGCAAAGATGGCGATGCGCCCTTCGTGCGGAAGTCGCGCTCTGCGGGGGCGCGGAGAAGCAGCGGGCAACGAGCTGGACCCGACAGACCTAAGCATCGTATGACAACCCGAACTTGTCCATTCGTCGGTACAGTCCGCTTCGACTGAGGCCCAACTCCGCAGCGGCCTGCTTGATGTTACCGTTGCACCGGTCGAGGGCTTTGCGGATCAACACCGCCTCGACTTCGTGCAACTTCATGTCCTCGTAGCGAGGACCGGCGGATCGCCCGCCGCCAAGCGTCAGATCGTCGACTCGAATGACGCCTTCCTGGGCCATCAGGACACCGCGTTCGACGGCATGGTCGAGTTCACGAACGTTTCCCGGCCACGCATTGTCGTGCAACGCCTGCATCGCGGCCGTATCGAACCGACACGGTGCCTTGCGATACTTCCGCGTGTGAATGCGGAGAAAGTGCATAGCCAGCGGCGCAATATCGTCACG
>Ga0055452_10000346_pt1 | contig 11915 bp, 11 predicted proteins | sample China_Galinas_PW_6_FD_57735 | JGI IMG/M metagenome (GOLD analysis project Ga0055452, IMG submission 57735) | Wetland microbial communities from San Francisco Bay, California, USA, that impact long-term carbon sequestration - China_Galinas_PWC_D2 | ecosystem: Environmental > Aquatic > Marine >... | reverse complement strand
CCGCCGATCGCCGCCGATGCCGCGGGCATCTGGGAGCTGGTCGCGAACTCCGCCTCGCTGGACCGCAACTCGCCGTACGCCTACCTGCTCTTGTGTTCGCACTTCGCCGAGACCGGGCTGGTCGCCTACCGGGGACCCGATCTGGCGGGATTCGTGCTCGGCTACGCGCGTCCGGACGACGCCTCGACGGCCTTCATCTGGCAGGTCGCCGTGAACGAGCGGATGCGCGGGCTCGGGCTGGGCGGTCGGCTCATCGATTCGTGGTTCGCGCGCTGCGCCCGGCGCTGGGACTCGCGATTCCTCGAGGCCACCGTGACCCCGTCCAATCAAGCCTCCCGGGCGCTCTTCTCCTCGTTCGCGAATCGCCACGGCGTCCCGCTCGTCGAACGCTCCGCGTTCGCCCCGACACTCTTTCCAGAAGTCGTCGACCACGAGGAGGAGGTGGCGCTGCGCATCGGCCCGGTTCCGCTGTCCAAGGCCTTTGCCCGCTCACCGGCCCTCCAGGCCACGAACCCGGGTTGAAACGGGCGCGCCGGACCGTTGGACCCCGGAGACCCGAAGCCCTGCGCCCTCCCCTGCTCGCACCGCCCGCCGGCCGGTTTCGGCGCATCCGCAGGGCGCCGCCGCGTCGATCGCTCAGGAACCCGTGGAGGACTCGGCCTCCGCCACCGAGGCGAGCAGCGAATCGAGGATCGCGCGGCCACGGGGTCCGGCCAGCTCCACGTAGGTGTCCCGGACGGGGAGACCCCGCTTGCGAAAGGCCTCCCGCTCCTTCGGACCGAGGGTCACCACCTCGGTTCCACCCTCCTCGAGGATCGTCTCCAGGCGCTCGTCGTTGAGACGTTGCTGCGTCTCGAAGATGGCAGCGGAAACCTCGGCAAGCACCCCATCGAGCATCCCGCGACGCTCTTCGTCGAGTCCGGCGACGAAGGCCGGGTTGGCGACCAGGGTCGTGATGAAGGGGGCGTGGTGCGCGAAGGTGAGAACGTCCTGGACCTCGTAGAAGCTCATCTCCTCGATGGCGAACACGGGATTCACCTGAGCATCGATCATGCCGAGCTGGAGCGCTCCGTACACCTCGGCGTAGGGCATCGGGGTGGGGGTCGCGCCGTAGGCCGCATAGGCCTCGACCAGCAGGGGCGACACCATCGTCCGCATCTTGATGCCCGCGAAGTCCTCGGGAGAGCGCAGCGGCCGATTCGCGGTCCAGACCATCCATCCCTCGGACACGATCGACAGGAGCTCCAGACGGCGCTCCCGGTACGCCTCTTCGAGCAGATGGCGATACGCGGCGTCCGCCGCCAGGACGTCCCGGTTCACGGCCTCGTCGTCGGAGAGCAGGAAGTGAAGCGAGAAGATCTGGGCCTCGGGGATCACCGAGCCGAGATGGCCGGGCGAGGCGAAGGCGAGCTGAAGCGCTCCGTTCTGCACCTGCTCGGTCAGCTGGGAGGACGTCCCGAGGCTTCCATAGGGATAGATCTGGACCGACACCTCGCCGTGGGTGCGCTCCTCGATGAGCGACGCGAAGCGCGTGGCATAGGCGTGCTGCACGCTCCCCTCGATCTCCTCGATCGCGAAGCGCCAGACCTCGGTGTCGTCCCGAGGTCCGCTTTCACAGGCCGTGGCCGCGAGGAGTGCGACTGCGATCGCGATCCCGATCAAGCGATCGATGGCGAGAGGGGAACTCCGGAATCGCCGGCGCTGCTCCACGTGCATCGCCACCACCCTATCAAAGTCTTGCGATCCGAACAGGACGCCGCGTCATGATGGAAACGGGAATGCTTCGCGCGATCGATCGATGGGTGCTGCGAGTCGAGCGAGCCGTCCTTGGAGCCGGGATCCTCGCGATCGCCGGGATCAGCGTCGTGAACGTGATTGCGCGGAATCTCCTGGGTGGAAGTCTCTCCTTCGTCGAAGAGGTGAATCAGGCGGCGATGATCTGGATCACCTTTGCGGGCCTGGGCGTCGGAGCCCGAAGGGCCCGTCACATCCGCATGAGCGCCTTCTATGACCAGCTGCGCGGGCGCAGTCGCAAGCTGGCGTGGATGGCGATCACCGCGGGCACGTCGGTCCTGCTCCTCGTGCTCGCGTGGCTCGCGATTCGCTATGTCGCCAGCTCGTATGCGATCGGAGGGGTGACGCCAGCGCTGCGCATCCCGCTCTGGCTGGTCTACGCCGTCGCTCCCGCGGGCCTCGCCCTGGGGGCCCTGGAGTACGCACGGGCCTTCGCCCGCAATCTCTCGGAGCCCGGGATACACGCGTCGGTGGATCTCCACGAAGGAGACGAACCGTCGGGAGATGCGGTGTGAGCGCAGCGGTGGCGCTCCTGCTCGTTCTCCTGCTGGCCGCCGGCTTTCCGATGCTGGTCCCCCTGCTCGCCGCCGCCCTCGTGCTCGTGGTGGTCTTCCTGGCGCCGCTGGATCCGTCACTGCTCATCCAGCAGATGATCGGGGGCGTGAGCCCGTCCGTGCTCACGGCCGTTCCGATGTTCATCCTCGCCGCCGACCTGATGACCCGCGGCCACACCGCCGAGCGCCTGCTGGACCTCGTGCTCTGCTCCGTCGGACATCGGCGCGCGGGGCTCCCGATCACGACCACGCTCTCGTGCACGCTCTTCGGGTCGGTGTCCGGATCCACCCAGGCGACGGTCGTCGCCATGGGCAGCACGCTTCGGCCGCGCCTGCTCGCGCGCGGCTACCCGGACTCCTTCGCGATGGCGCTCGTGATCAACGCCAGCGACATCGCACTCCTGATTCCGCCGAGCATCGGAATGATCGTCTACGGCGTCGTCTCCGGAACGTCGGTGGGAGAGCTCTTCATCGCCGGAATCGGTCCGGGACTGCTGATCCTGGCCGCGTTCTCCGCCTATTGCTGGGCGATCGATCCCCGCTTCGGCGTCGGCGTGCTTCCCCGGGTGGGGTGGCGCGAGTGGCGCGACGCCCTCCGGCGCGCACTGCTGCCCCTCGGATTTCCCGTGATCGTGATCGGCGGGATCTACAGCGGGACCTTCAGCCCGAGCGAGGCGGCCGCGGCTTCCGTGCTCTACGCGCTCGTGCTCGAGCTCGCGGTCTTCCGCGCCGTTCGCGTGCGCGAGCTTCCGGGCATCGCGCTCTCCACCGGCGTGGTGACCTCGGTGGTCTTCGTGCTGGTCGCAGCGGGCGCGGCCTTCTCCTGGGCGATCTCGTTCGCGCAGATTCCCGACGCGCTGCTCGGCGACTTCGTCGCGGTGGCGTCGGGGAGCCCGGGGAGGCTCCTGGGGACGGTCGCCGTGGCCTACTTCGTGGGGTGCATGTTCGTCGACCCGATCGTCGTGATCATGATCCTGACGCCGATCTTCTCGCCGGCGATCGCCGCTTCAGGGATCGACCCCGTACTGGTGGGAACCCTCGTCACCCTCCAGGCGGCGATCGGATCCGCGACGCCACCCTTCGGCTGCGACATCTTCACCGCCATGGCGGTGTTCCGGCAGCCCTACCTCGAGGTGATTCGCGGGACACCGCCCTTCGTCCTGATCCTGCTCGCCATCACGATCCTGCTGATCGCCTTCCCCCCGCTGGCCCTCGGCCTCCGCGATCTCGCCTACGGATAGCAGGGCCCGCGCGACGTCCTTCCCCGGTGCTCGATCGCCTCCCGCGGCAATCCCCGATCACCGCGGTGTCCCAGCGCACCGCCGCATTCCTACGAGGAGCGGGGACTCCCCCGATCGGCCGGCGGGGTTCCGGAACGCGCCGCGGCGTCGGGATCTCAGCGAGCGCGTAGGATCTGCTCGCCGTACCGGCCCATCGCCTCCATGGCGTGGTCGAACGAGTCGCTCGGAAGTCCGACGGCGTTCCAGGTGACACCGAGGGATGCGAGCGCGTCGAGTCCCGCGAGGTGGGCGTCGGCGTCGAACGCGTCGTCACCGGGGCTTCCGCCCTCCCGCGTCTCGAAGGACACGTCGATCGCCGCGCGCTCGCGGCCGGCGGCGTCCACCCGCTGCCACAGGTCCTCGAGCATGCGCGCGAGATCGTCGAGGGTCTCGAGTACCGGGGTCCGGGTGGTGCGGGCCAGCAGCGCCGGCGATGGAAACGGATTTCAGCCGTCTCCGACGTCGGCCACGCGCTGCCGGGAGCGCTGGCTGTTGCCCCCGATCCAGATCGGAACGCGCGCGGGCTTCGGGTTGGCGGTCTGGCCGGTCGCCGTGAAGGTCTGGCCCTCGTACGCGAAGTCGTCCGTCGTCCAGATGCCGCGGAGCACCTCGAGCGCCTCGTCGAAGCGCTCGTTGCGCTGGTCGAAGTCGACGCCGAGGGCGCGGTACTCGGACCGCTGGTATCCGACCGCGGTCGCCAGCACGAAGCGTCCGCCCGAGAGCGCGTCGATCGTCGCGACGGCCTTGGCCACGATGAACGGGTTCCGGTACGGCAACACGACGATGTTGGGGATCAGCAGCAGCCGATCGGTGACCGCCGCGACGAACGCGAGGGCCGCGAACGGATCGAGCGAATCGTGGCCTCCCGCCTGGATCCACTTGTGCGACGGCGCCGGGTGATCGGTGAAGCCGATGCCGTCGAAGCCTTCGGCCTCGGCGGCGCGAGCGAATCGCACCAGCGCTCCCTTCGAGACGAACGCGGGATCGTAGGGACGGGTGACGAGCGGGTACGTGACCCAGTGCTTCATGGAGCGTTGCCTCTCGGAGGTCGTGGGTGGCGGGTGGAGCGGCGCTCGCCCGCGGATGGAGTGGGGAGCGTATCGACTGGTACCCCTCGATACCTCCTGACGACGGAATGCAATCCCGGCCCGCGCCACTCGAGCGGGCCCGCACCGGGGTCCGGGCGGCGAGATCTCGGCATCCGAGCGGCTGAGCGGGTCGGACGGCTAGCGGGCCAGCGCGCGCTCTGCTTCCTCTGCCCAGATGGTTCCGGGATACCCGACCACGACGCGGAGAAAGGCCTCCCGGGAGCGCTGTTCATCTCCGCTCCACCGGTACGCGATGCCGGAGACGAAGGAGGCCGCCGGCTCCACGGCCTCGGGACGCCGCGCGCGGGCCCGGTCGAAGGAGTCCAGGGCCTCCTCGGGCCTCGCTTCGTGCAGCAGCAGCAGACCGCGGAGGAGGTGGGCCTCCGCCCGATCTGCCGAGGCCGCGTCGGCGGCGTCCAGGGCGGCGCGTGCGCCCTCCAGGTCGCCCTCTCGGTACCTGAGGCTCGCCAGGATAAGCTCCACGTGGGGAAGCTCCGGATCGACGTGCGCGGCCCGCTCGAGGACCGTTCGCGCCGTGGACAGATCGCCCAGCGCCAGCGCGCACTGCCCTTGGAGGAGCAGGCGCGAGCCGTTCGCATCGTCGGCACCGGCCTGGAGCAGCTCCAGCGTCTCGTCGCAACGGCCCGAGTGGGCGAGAGCCGACGCCCGGGCCAACGCCAGGGACTGCTGGGCGCGAACCGCGGCCGGGGCCACCAGGAGCGCTCCCAGCAGGGCGACCACGACCCCGCAGCCCCTGGCAGCGCGGAGCGGGGCGTCGGTCTCGCGACCTCTCGAGTTGCCAGCCATGCTCACCTCTCTGCGCTCGGTTCACCTAGGTGGCGAGCGTCACGATCGCGAAGAGCAGCGTCAGCGCGAGCCCCGCCACCGCGACGATCGCTCCGCGCCGCCCGGTGCGCCGGATGTCCCACAGCGCCCATCCGCAGAGGACGGCGGGCAGCGCCAGCACCGTCAGCAGCCAGGGCCTGTCGAGCCGAACGACCAGGAGCGCGGCGAGGATCGCCAGCGCCACCAGCGGCTTGGGGTCGAGCTTGTGCCGCTCGCCGAGCTGCCGCTCCTCCCGCCGCGCTCCGCCCGGGGTCCGGATCTCCTCCACCAGGAAGTGGTGATCCCGATCCTCGCGCAGCGAGAACGCGTTCGCGTCGAGCAACGGCCGCAAGACCTCGGGTACTTCGTCGGGCTGGGGCATCCGGGCGCCGCCGACCAGCACCGGAATCAATCGCGCGCGGCCGCGGAGCGCCTCGTCCACCTCGAAGCGGACGAAGTCGCGCTCGTCGAAGAGGCGAGTCGCCCCGGCTTCCCCCGGGCCGCCGGCCCAGTCCGGACCGATCACGACCAGCACCACGTCGCTCTTCTCGAGGTTCTCGCGGATCGAACGGACGAAGTCGTCGCCGAATTCGATGCTGGAGACGTCGCGGAAGACGCGCTCCGCGCCGAAGGCCTCGACCAGGCCGTCGTAGAGGCGCCCGGCCTCCCCGCCGGCGTCGGCGCGCCGATAGCTCACGAAGATCCTCGGGTGGCTCATCGGAGGCTCACCAGCTGAGCTCGAATGCCCGCCTTCTGGAGGTGGACGTCGGGCTCGGGTCCGCTCGTCTTCTCGAACGGCAGCTCGAACTCGTAGAGCAGCATGACGACCCCGAAGCCCTCACCCGCGTCCCGACCGACGTCGATCACGTCGCGAAGGCGTACGTCGCCGCCGGAGGATACCCGCTCGGCCTGGCCGCGCGTCCACGCGGGAGCCCCCTCGTCGGACTTGACGCGGCACGCCGTCGCGGCGAAGCCGAGCACGCGGAAGTGATTCCCGCCCCCGACGAAGGAGGCGATGCGCTCGGCGAGGGTCGGCGTCCGATACCCGAACCGCACCCTCTCGGCCGTGGAGTCGATCGTCTCCAGGCTGGTGAAGATCACGAATCCGTCGCGCAGGGCGGCGGGGATCTCGTCGGAGCAGTCGTCGCCGGGAATGGGGTAGTAGCTGAGCTGCGAGTATCCCGCGCCCTTGAGCGCGGTCACGAGCACGCGTCCGAAGTCGCCCACCGTCGCGGCCGTCGCATCCGGAAGCAGATCCGGATCCAGCTCCATGCTCCGCGACCAGGCGGGGGGCGGCCACGCGAAGCTCGGAACGTCGAGGGGCGGGCTACCCCCTCCCCAGAATCCGAACGGTCCACCCTCCGGAGGCGCACCCACCATCGTGGGAAGACGCATCTCGATCGCCGATGTGATCGGCTCGAGCTCGGCGACGCGAACCGCGAGCTGAAGGAAGCGCTCGAAGGGAGCGGCCGAGGGGGGTGCGCGCACGCCGAGCGCTTCGGCCAGGCGTGCCAGGGTCGTCTGCCACGCCGCTTCCGGGCCCCCGCCGGAGCCCGCGTCCTCGGCGCCCTCGCGCAGGCAGGCGACCACGGCCTCGAGCTCCGCGGTGTCGAGTTCCACCGAGATCTTCGAGTCCGGCGGCAGCCCGAAGACGAGGGAGCCGGACGCCGGGACCGGCGCCACCGAGACCGGACCTCCCTCGCCGGCTCGGAGTCCGAGACTCGCGACGGTGTCACCCACCCCGTCGTCGCCGCGTCGGATCGTCACGAGGAAGGCCTCGGCCGGCGCCCCCGCCTCCGCCTCCGCGCCGCGCCAACCGAGCCAGAGGTCTCCGGCCGCATCGGAAGAGCGCGCCGGCTCCTCGACTCTCTGCCGAGGCGCCGAGGGGGGTGACGTACACGCTCCCAATACCAGGACGACCGGCAACGAGAGCGGGAAGAAGAGCGGGACGCAGAGCGCGAGCCACCGCTGCACGAAACCCTCCTCGAGATGTGCGGGCGCCATCCTACACGATGCCGCGATCCATCCGCAGCGGCTCCGCCTTCCAATCCGGGGATTCTCGGTGCAACGAAGTGTCGCGAGGCGTACGATGACCCGGGGACCGCGCGCAGGAGGCGAGGCCGTGGAGGGGATCTTCCTCAGCTACCGAAGGGCGGGCGGCTCTGCCTGGGCGAAGTTGATCGCCACCCGATTGGAGCAGACCCTTCCCGGACACGGGGTCTTCCTCGACGTCGACAGCATCGACCCGGGCGTCGACTTCACCAAGGAAATCGACGACACGCTCTCGGTGAGCCGCGTCATGTTGGTGCTGATCGGGACGGATTGGACGACGGCCGCGGACGACCGGGGGAAGCGGCGCATCGACGACCCCGAGGATCTGCTTCGGATCGAGGTGCGCCGCGCGCTGGAGAGCGAGGCCACGGTGATTCCGCTGCTCCTCGATGGCGCCTCCATGCCCGTGCGCGACGAGCTTCCCGAAGACCTGAAGAGGCTGGCGAATCACAACGCGCTGGAGATCCGGGCCACGAGCTTCGACCGCGACGCCGACCATCTCGTCGAGAGGCTGCGGGAGCTGCTGGGACGGCCGACCGGTCCAGCGATGTCCCAGCCGCCTCAGACCCGGGAGAGCGGCCGCGGAATCTGGCTCCCCTAGCCGCTGTTCGCCCTGGCCCTGATTCTCGCCGTCGTCGGCGGAGTCGTCCTGTTCTCGCGGTGGCTCGAATCCGAATCGCCCGAGGACTCCCCGCAGGAGGACGTGGCGCCGATCGACGACCGCTCGATCACGCCGGCGAAGCTGCGCATCGACGTCCATCCGCTCCGTCCATCGCAATCGACGGTGTCGATCCTGAACTCGACGGGGTTCGTGGTCGACTTCCAGGTCTACGGCCGGAACGACGTGGCCCAGCTGATCCCCGCGAAGGATTGGACGCTGGAACCCCAGAAGGTGAAGACGCTGCCGAGCGGCGAGTATCGCTACCGATATCGGAGGAACGGAGAGACCGAAACCGAGTGGAGCAGCGCCCCCGGCACCTTCGACACCAACGTGGTCGTCTTCGCCGCCGAAGATCTCGTGAAGCTCCGCTCCGGGTATCCTGCGGTGTTCGAGAATCGGTCGGCGAAGAGCGTGACGGTGTGCGCCATCGCGCGGAGAGTCGAGGTCGATGCGTGTTGGAGGATCCCTTCGGACAAGAGTCGCGAATGGATCTTTGCGCCGAAGCGCTTCGAGCTCAGTGCAGCCGTCGAAGGGGCCGGCGACGAGGCCACCACTCGGAAGCCCGACGTCCCGGGCGGCTCGAGGGTGACGGTCGAGGATCGAAGCTGAGCGGACGCGGGAGCCCCGCCATCGGCCCTCGCTGCGGGCCGAGGATGCGAGATGCAGCGCATCGACCGAGGTGAACGCCCCGATGGGGCCTCGCGCCTACACCGGATGGGTTCGGTCCGCGCGAGTCGAATCGAAGCGTTGGCGGAGCACATCGGTGATCGCTGGATCGAGTTCATAGTACCATGACGCGCGGCTCGCGGGCCGCCGAGCGACCGCGATCGACGAGGAGGCCATGCGATGACCACCGCGCCCGGCGCCCCTGAGAGCGAGTGGCACCGACGTCTTCGGCCGCTCCTCGACGCCGGCACCGAGATTCCCGACGGCGGCCCGGCGGTGCTGAAGCTCGTGGAAGTCACCACGATGCGTCGGAAGGAGTTTCGCAGGGCCCGCAAGGCCCTCGAGATCGCGTGGGAGCGGCAGAAGGAATCGCCCGGCTGGGAGAGCGACGTCGAGAGTCGGCATCTCGCCCAGAAGCTGGCCGTCTGCACCTACAAGGACAACGAGCTCGCACCGGGTGTGCGCCTCCGGCGCGCGCTGGCGGTGCTCGAGGAGATCGGCCTCCGCGACCCGGCGATTCGCGATGCGGAGACGCTGCGGCTCGGCGGTGCGATCTTCAAGCGGCGCTGGCAGTGCGAAGGCCAGCTCGAGCATCTGATCGAGGCCCTGGGCCTCTACCGCTCGGCCTACGACCTGGACCCGATCGCCGATCTCGGCTATGGGGGCGTGAACGCCGCGTTCATCCTCGACCTGCTGGCCGCACGGGCGCGCACGCGCTCGCTGCGCGCCCGGACCGACGAGCGCGACGCCGCCCAGCTCGCGGACCAGGCGAGAGCGCTGCGCGAGGACGTGCGGCGCTCGATGGACCGGGCGGTCGCCGCGGATCCCCAGCTCGCCGAGGACAAGTGGTTCAACCCCACCTACGCCGAGGTGCTCTTCGGGCTGGGCGATTTCGAGGAGGCGCGCCGCTGCCTCGCGCGCGCCGTCGCGGGTCACGGTGGGGTCGCGGCGTCCGAGACCTGGGAGGCCGAGACGAGCTTCCGCCAGTTCGTCGCCATCGCGAAGGCTCAGCAGATCCCCGCGCCTGCCGCCGGCGATCCGATCGAGCGCTGGCATCCGGCCTGGGTCGCGCTGAGCGAGTACTTCGGCGGCGGCGAGGTCGACACCCGCAACGCGCTCGAATGCTACCGGGGCAAGGTGGGCCTCGCGCTCTCCGGCGGCGGGTTCCGAGCGTCGCTCTACCACATCGGCGTTCTGGCGCGGCTCGCCGAGGTCGACGCGCTGCGGCGCGTCGAGGTGCTTTCGACGGTGTCGGGGGGGAGCATCGTGGGCGCCCACTACTACCTCGAGGTCCAGAACCTGCTCGGGCGCAAGACGGATGCGGAGATCCGCCCCGATGACTACGTGGAGATCGTCCAGCGCGTCGCCCGGCGCTTCCTCGCCGGGGTCCAGGACAACCTTCGCATGAGGGCCCTGTCCAGCGCACTCGACAACCTCCGGATGATCTTCGACGAGGAGTTCAGCCGCAGCCACAAGATCGGTGAGCTCTATGAGTCCCACCTCTACTCCCGCATCGGCCCCGACGAGGCCGACGAGGCCGAAGGCGAGCGCTGGATGAACGACCTGCTGATCCAGGATCCGGCGGGCCGCTTCTACCGGCCGCAGGCCGAGAACTGGAAGCGCCGCGCGCTGGTCCCGACCCTGCTGCTCAACACGACATCGCTGAACAGCGGTCACGCCTGGTTCTTCACGGCGGCCTGGATGGGCGAGCCGGCGGGACTCATGGGCAGCGAGGTCGACAAGAACCAGCGCTACGAGCGCATCTGGTACGACGATCCCGCGAACGCCTACCCGCCCCGCCGCGTCCGGCTGGGCCATGCGGTCGCGGCCTCGGCCGGTGTTCCGGGCCTCTTTGCACCCCTGGAGCTCCACGACCTCTACCCCGGCAAGACGGTCCGGCTGGTGGACGGCGGCGTACACGACAACCAGGGGATCCAGGGACTGCTCGACGAGGGCTGCACCCTGATCCTGTGCAGCGATGCGTCGGGCCAGATGGGAGACGCCCCGGAGCCGCCGAACGGGATCCTGGGCGTCGCCCTGCGCAGCAACTCGATCCTGATGGATCGCGTTCGCGAAGCCGAGTATCAGGACGTCGCGGCGCGCGTCGACAGCATGGCCCTCGAGGGCCTGTTCTTCGTGCACACCCGGGAAGACCTGCCCGCGCCGAGCATTCCGTGGGCGGGCAACGAGAATCCGGCACCGGCCCCCCGCGCCGATTCGACGCCCTACGGCGTCCACCCGGAGTTCCAGGCGAAGCTGGCGGCGCTTCGCACCGACCTCGACTGCTTCACCGAGGTCGAAGCCTACGGGTTGATGCTGAGCGGGTACAACATGGCGAGGGCCCGGCTCGAGCACCTCGCGGCGACCGACATCGAAGAGACCTGGTGGGGAGGCTTCGCGCCCATCGACGACGAGGAGGCGCCGCGAGAGCGCTGGCCCTTCCGCAACCCGGACTTCGAGGCGCTGCTCGCCCAGCCGCCCGACTCCGGCGACCGCGCCGTCGCCGACCTCGCGCGGCAGCTCGACGTCGGAAGCTCGCTCTTCCTGCGCGCCTTCCGCCTCGTACCGGGACTCGCGGTCGCGGGCGCGGTGGTCGTCGCCGCCGCGTTGGCGGGCGTGGGCCTCCTCGTCTTCCGCGTATGGTCGAGCCCCATCTCCCAGCTCACCTGGGGAGGTCTGATCCTCGCCGCGGCAATCGTGGGCGCGGGCACCCTCTTCCCGTTCCTCACCTGGCTCGACCCGGAGAAGGTCGTCCACGCGACGCTCAGGAAGGCGGCCGCCGGCATCGCCGGCGCATTCGCCGCCAAGCTGCAGCTGGCGGTCGTCGATCGCCTGTCCCGCAAGCGTGGAAGCATGGAGCGACTCCTCGGCCTACGCGGACGCTGAATCCGCGATCCGAGGCGCGCGGACGATCGCGATCACTTCCCGTACATCTTCTCGAAGTCCTCGGCCTTCACCGCGTAGCCGTCCTGGCCGTCCGGGTCGTTGTAGACGA
>Ga0055452_10000338_pt1 | contig 11987 bp, 8 predicted proteins | sample China_Galinas_PW_6_FD_57735 | JGI IMG/M metagenome (GOLD analysis project Ga0055452, IMG submission 57735) | Wetland microbial communities from San Francisco Bay, California, USA, that impact long-term carbon sequestration - China_Galinas_PWC_D2 | ecosystem: Environmental > Aquatic > Marine >... | reverse complement strand
TCATCAGGGACGCCGACGACCTCCTCGGGCCGGCGATCTGACATCCACGCCCGAAAGATAGCCGCACACCCAGCGCAGCAAAAGTTCGGCGTCTTCGACCTGAAGACAGTCGCCCCCAAATCGGCGGGTAGCTTATATACGAACCAAGACTGTCCAACACACGGGCAACCCACAGCGAACATCCCGGCGGCACGATAGTCTTCGCCACAGTCGTGTGATCGCCGTCAGAGGGGTGCTTGTGAGCGCAGCGAGGTTCATCGGTCGGGTTGGCGGGTTGGCGGTGGCCCTCGGGATCGGCGCCGCCGCGTACAGCGGGACGGCGGTGGCCTGGGCGGACAGTGCCTCGTCGGCCTCGTCGTCGGCACACGGACACTCAGCGCGGTCGGGCGCCGGCCCCGCGGGTTCGCCCACCTCGGCAAGCACAGCCAGGCGCAAAGGTTCGACGGCGACCTCACCGGCCGGGCCGCGCCTGACCCCGCCCAGCACCGCCGTGCGGGCCCAAACCACCAAGACCGGCCCGCCCCTGTCCCGTCGGCCCCGGGCCACCGAGGTCACCGAGGTCACCGAACAGCCCGCCGCGGCCCCGCAGGCGGCGGATACCTCCGGGCCGAGCACAGAGTCGATGCCCGCGCCGGCGGCGAGCACGGCGGGTGCGCCGAAATCCTTGACATCCGCATCGGCGCTGCCCGCGCCGGCCGCAGCGGACCCGCTCACCGACAGCACTCCGGTCCTGCCCGCCGACTCGCCACTGGAGTGGACGCTGCTGGCATACACCCGCCGCGACACGGGCGGCTCCGCCCGTCCGGCCACTGCGACCGCGGCCAGCTCCCCCTCGCTGGCCCCGGAGGCCGCGGTCCAGGCCGCCGTCGCGCAGAACACGGCGTTGATCATGGGGCCCAGCGGCGTACCGATACCGAGCCCGACGTACATCCAGGATGTTTTCCAGCTGTACGTTCAGCCCAACAGCCCGACAGGTACCGTCCCGGAGCAGCTGGACACACCCGAGGGGCTGTATCCGATCACCGGGGTGAAAAGCCTGCCGCTCAACGTGTCGGTCGACCAGGGGTTGTCCATCCTCACCACGGCGATCGCCGAACAAGTGGCCGCCGGCAATACCGTCACCGTCTTCGGCTACTCCCAGAGCTCCATCATCTCTTCGCTGGTGATGAGCCAGCTTCCCGCGGACGCCCCGGTCGAGTTCGTGTTGGTGGGCAACGAGATGAATCCCGACGGTGGCATGCTCGCCCGATTCCCGGGTCTGAACCTGCCGAGCCTCGGTATCCCCTTCTACGGCGCGACACCGGAGAACGCGTTCCCGACCACGAACTACACCCTCGAGTACGACGGCTTCGCCGACTTCCCGCGCTACCCCCTCAACGTCCTGGCAGACCTCAACGCGGGGCTGGGCATCGTCTTCGTCCACACCAAGTACGCGGACCTGACCCAGGAGCAGCTCGATCAGGCGATCGCGTTGCCGACCACGTCGCCCACGCAGCACTACTACATCATTCCGACCGAGAACCTGCCGCTGTTGGAGCCGCTGCGGCTGATACCGGCGATCGGCACTCCGCTCGCCGACCTGCTGCAGCCCGCCCTGAAGGTGATCGTGAACCTGGGCTACGGCGACCCGAAGTACGGCTGGTCGAACGAGGGATACGCGAACGTCGCGACACCGTTCGGCTTCCTCCCCGACGTCGACTGGGGCGAGGTTGTCGACCTCTTCTTCGCCGGCGTCCAGCAGGGGATCAACGATTTCGTGGCCGACATCAGCCCCGGCGGAGTGATGTGGCAGGACCTTGCGTCGCTCGAGTTCCCCACGCCCGGTCCGGTGCCTTCCACCCCCGCGGGCATCATCACGGCCCTACAAACGGTGACCACCAACACCGCCTACGCCATTTCGAACGCCGCCGCATCGCTGTATGCGGCCCTGCTTCCGACGGCAGACATCGTCAACGCCCTCGTCACGATGCTGCCCGCCTATGACTTCGTCCTGGCCCTGGACGGGATCCAGCAGGCGATCAGCGGTGACGTCATCAACGGACTGATCAACGTCATCGGCCTTCCGCTGGCCGCGGACGTGGGGTTGGGCACCACGGCGGGACTCATCGAGCTGCTCGTCGTCCTGCAGGCAGTCGAAGGTGTCTTCGGCGCCCAGACCGACGTGTAGAACCCGCCGGACCCACCGGCGCCGCCAGCCGTTACAGCGAAACGATTGTCGCCGAAGCGGTTCCGGGAGCGCCGTAGACCTGGGCCAGGCCGACACGCGGATCGCCCGGCACCTGACGCTCACCGGCCTGGCCCCGCAACTGGCGCACCAGCTCGTGCATCTGCCGCAGGCCGGAGGCGCCGATCGGCTCGCCGTTGGCGATCAGCCCGCCGTCGGTGTTGATCGGCAGCGAGCCGTGGATCTCGGTGGCCCCGTCGGCCAGCAGCTTCTCCTGCTCACCGTCGGCACACAGGCCGGTCTCGGCCATGTGGATGACCTCGGCGCCGGCGTCGGTGTCCTGCAGCTGGGCGACGTCGACGTCCTCGGGGCCGATCCCGGCGGCTTCATAGGCCGCGCGCGCGGCGTAGACCGTCGGTGAGACATCCTCTTCGATGGGCGCCGAGGTGGCATGCACCTCGTAGCTGCCGTAGCGACGGGTGCGGATCTCGCTGGCCCGGAGATACACCGGCTTGTCGGTGAACCGGTGCGCGATGTCGGCCCGGCACATGATGACCGCTGCCGCGCCCTCGTCGGGCGCGCAGAACATGTACTGCCTCAGTGGGTAATTCAGCACCGGTGAGGCCATGATCTCTTCGACCGAAATCTCCTTGCGCCGGAAGGCGTTCGGGTTCAGGGCTCCGTTGCGGAAGTTCTTGTTGGCCACCCTGGCCAGCGTCTCCTCGGAGATGTTGTGGTCGTGGATGTAGCGGTTGGCCTTGATACCGAAGAACTTTGTGGTGACGAACTGCCCATTCTGGGCGTACCACTGCGGCAACGCGAGCTTGGCCGGGTCGTCGGTGAAGGCGCCGCGCGGGTGCTTGTCGAGGCCGACCGCGATGCCGATGTCGTACTTGCCCAGCCGGATCGTGTCGGCGGTCTGCTGAATGGCGCTCGCCGAGGTGGCGCAGGCGTTGAACACGTTGGTGAAGGTGATGCCGGTGAGCCCGACCAGGCGTGTCACCGCATCGGGGTTGGACACCTCGTAGCTGCCGCCGAAGCCGAACTGAACGTCTTTCCACTCCACGCCGGCGTCGTCCAGCGCCAGCTGGATCGCCTCGGCGCCCATCTGCATGGCGGTCTTGTCGAACCGGCCGAACGGATGCAGCCCCACGCCGATGATGGCGACGGAATTCCCCTGATTGGTCATGTCTGTATCCTCATCCTCTCGAGGTACTCGCGGCTCAGACCGGCTGGAACGCGAACGTGACGATCTCGTTGCCCTCAGCGTCGGTGGCGAACGGCACCATGGTGAGCTCGACGTCCATGCCCCACTTCAGCTTCTCCGGATCGTTCTCGGTGAGCCTGCCCTCGACACGCACCACGTCGTCCAGTTGCACCAGTCCGACACCGAACGGAACGAAGTCCTTGCCGGCCGGCCCGATGTAGGGCGCTCCGGGCGGGAAGCCCTGCGTGGTCCAGGCGACCAGGGTGCCCTGCCGTGGCAGCAGCACCTCGGTCATCTCCCCGGCGCTGCACTTCGGGCAGCGGTCCTGCCGCGGAAACACCACGGCCGAACAGCTTCCACACTTACTGCCGATCAGCTGGGGATTCCCCTCCGGCCAGGTGGAGATTTCGGGCGCCAGCGCCTTTTGCATACCGCGATCCTCCGTAGTCCGACACGCTTAAGCCGGATCGTACAGCACCCTTAGGCGCGAACGGAAACCCCATTCTCATATCCGTGCACAGGCTTCTCGCATGCCTCTTCCAGACACGTCAGGACAGCGCCGGAATCACCTCCCGCTCGAACAGTTCGATGCCGGAACGGTCGTAGGCCGCCTCCGGGAAGTAGCAGATCACGTACTCGCAACCGAGCTCCCGCAGGTGCCCGAGACTCTCGATGACCTGTTGCGCAGTGCCGGCCGCCGACCCGTGCCCGCTGAACATCGTCATCATGGCGTCGGCCATCTCATCGCCGCAGACACCGACGAGCCGATCACGCACCCGCGCGATACGGTCGGCCACATCGGCCTCCGACTCGCCGAGGACGGTGCTGACGTTGACCGAGCGCACGATGGCGTCGAACGACGTCCCCACGGCCTGGCAGTGGTCTGCGAGCACCTGCGACTTGTGGGCGAACGCCTCGGGATCGGGGGTAAAGTTGGTGTACTGCGCGTACTTCGCCGCGATCTTCAAGGTCACCTTCTCCCCGCCGCCGGCAATCCACAGCGGGATCCCTTCGGCCTGAAGCGGTTTCGGTTCGACGATCGCACCGTCGACCTGGTACTGCTTGCCGGCGAAGCTGACCTTCCCGTCGCGCCAGGCGTCACGCATGATCTGCACGCCTTCGTCCAGCCGCGCCAGCCGCACACCCGCGGACGGGAAGCCGTACCCATAGGCACGCCATTCGTGCTCGTACCACCCGCCGCCGATGCCCATCTGCACCCGGCCACCGGAGATGATGTCGGTCGTGGCGGCGACCTTGGCCAGATAGGCGGGATTGCGGTAGCTCATCGCCGTGCACATCTGGCCGAGCTTGATCCGTGATGTCGTTGCCGCATGGGCCGCCATCAGGGTCCAGGCCTCATGAGTGGCTTGGTCGGTGGGGACCGGAACGGTGTGAAAGTGGTCGTAGACCCACAGCGAGTCCCAGGTCCCAGCGTCGGCGTAGGTGGCAAGATCGCGCATTACCTGCCAATGATTTTCAGTGGGGATGCCGGCGAGATCGAGTCGCCAGCCCTGCGGGATGAACAATCCGAAGCGCATGGCGTCGACTCTACGGCCCGTGGGTGGCAGGCAGTGACCCGACCGGCCCGACGAATGTGGGTCGCCCAGGGGTCTCCGCGCGGCAGCGCCTCACCCACAGCACGGCTGCTCGACGGGCAGGCACCTGCGGCGGCGACTTCCGCGAAACGGCATTCAATCGCGGTGGCACATCGCCACCACATCACGCAGGCTGACTTTCAGGGATTGCGTGCGCGGCAGCTCGTCGACGACCACGAGGTCCACCGGGACGCAGTGTTTGGGCAGCGCGTCGCGGACCAGGGCGACCAGTTCGTCCGGCGACGGCGCCGGGACGCCGCCAACGGGCTCTACCGCGGCGAACGGTACCTCCCCCAACCGGGCATCAGGTACGCCGACCACCGCGGCGTCACGCACGGCCGGATGCGAAACCAACACCCGGCGAACGCTTTCGGGCAGGATCTTGAACCCGCCCCGGTTGATGGCACCGTCAGCCCTGCCATGCAGCGTGATGAACCCGTCGGCGTCGAGGGAAGCCAGATCGTTCGTGCGGATCCAGTCCGGACCGATCGAGGGGATCCGGGCCTCCAGCACGCCCCGCGCATCGATCGGCACCTCGGCTCCGGTGCCGGGGTCGACGATACGGACCTCGGTGTCGGGCAGCACCCGCCCGGAGCTGGAGCGTTTGAGCGCACCGAACTCCCGGTACAGCTCCGGAGTCCAGGTGCAGACCGATCCGGCGAATTCCGTTGCCCCATAGGCCAACAGCACCGGAATGCCGTACCGTTGCTCGAATGCGTCCCTGGTCTCGGGGTCCAGCGGGCCCGACGCACTCATGACGTAATCCAGCGAGGCTAGATCTTCGCGGGGAAGATCCGCGTCCAGCAGCATGCGCACGGCGGCGGGCTGCAGCCCGGACCGGCGGATGCCGTAGGTTTTCACCACCCGCACCCAGTCGGCGACGCTGAACTTCTCCAGCAGCGCGATGCGCTTGCCGGAATATACGCCGGCGATCAGCTGGCAGACACCACCGATACCGCCCAGCGGCCAGTACATCAGCTCGGGCGGGTCGTCGGGAGCTGCGGTTCCACCTGACACGCTGAACACCGTGTGCTCCAACACTTCCACCGGAATCTCGTGCCGTTTCGGCGGCCCGGTGGTACCGCTGGTCAGCACGCGCAAGCCCGCCGAGCCGACCCCTTCGCCCCGGAGATGTTCGGCTGTCCGCTCGAGTCCGGCGACGAGTTCGACGGTCGGGGGCTGCAGCGAGATCGCAATGCCCGCAGAGCCGGCACGCCGGGCCGCGGCGATGACCGATTCGGTCCAGTCCTGAGGGTCGGCGACCACGGCCGCCAGCCGAAGCTGCTCGATGTCCCGTGCGATCGCATGCGGCGACTGGAACGAGTAGATCATCGACACCCAGCGGCCCGCGGCCAGCAGGCCGACCACGGCGGCGGCGTGCGGTGGGCGGTTGCGCGCCACGACTCCGACCGCGGCGCCGTCGGCGACGCCCGCCGCACGCAGTTCCTCATTGATGCCGTGGGCGTAACCCGCGATCTCGACACCGGTGAACCATCGGCCCTCGAACTCGATACACGGCCCGTCGCCGTACCCGGCGAGGCGGGCCGCCAGCGTGGTGCTCACCGTCTTGTCGCCGTCGCTCACACGGTAACGCTAACCGACGTCCGACCACGGTGGCGAGCAGACGCAAAAGTCCCCGAAACGTCGGTGTTTCGGGGACTTTTCCGTCTGCTCGCGGGTCTACAGCAGCGAGTCCGGCGGGGTCCTCGATGAGCTCGCCGCGGTCTGTTCTGCCATCTGCTCACGGTAGGACCGTAAACCGAACCGGGCGGCGTCATTTCCGGGGCGAGGCCAGGAGGTTGCGCCGCGTCCGACGTTGCGGCTTTCATGGGGGGATGGATCGTCGCCAGATGCTGCTGACGGCCGGCTTCGGCCTGCTGACAGCCGCCGTCCGCCTCCCCGAGGCCAACGCAGCCCCCTCGCGGCCTGCTGCCCCGGCCGGCCCCTCGGGGAACTACCTGTTCCACGACGAGTTCGACGGACCGGCGGGCTCAGCCCCCGACCGGTCCAAGTGGACCGTCGCGCTGGCCCGCGAGTCGATGGAGGACCCGACCTACTGGGAACTTCCGGAAAACGTCGGGCAATACCGCGACGACCGCCGAAACGTCTTCCTCGACGGCAAGTCCAACCTGGTCTTCCGCGCCGCCAAAGACGGCAACACCTATTACAGCGGCAAGATCTTCGGCAAATGGGACGGCGGCATCGGCCACACCTGGGAGGCCCGGATGAAGCTGGACTGCCTCACTACCGGCTGCTGGCCCGCCTGGTACCTGTCGAACGAAAGTCCGGTCAACGGCGGTGAAGTCGACGTCATGGAATGGTATGGCAACGGCAAGTGGGCTCCCGGAACCGCCGTGCACGCCAAGCTGAACGGCGGTGAACACGTCAGCCAGACGATCAGCGTGGACAGCGCGTGGCACACCTGGCGGTTGCAGTGGGACGACGCCGGCATGCGGTTCTGGAAGGACTATGTCGACGGCGCGCAGCCGTACTTCAACGTGCCGGCCCACTCGCTTCCGGACTGGCAGTTCAACAACCCCGGCTACCAGATGTTTCCGGTGTTCGACCTTGCGGTGGCCGGCTCCGGCGGCGGCGATCCGGGTCCAGGCAAGTATCCGGCGAAAATGCTCATCGACTGGATCCGGGTCTGGTAGACCGGCAACGGCCGATCACCCCGTCCGATCAGCGCTCGTCGTCATCCTCTGACGGGCCTCGGAACTCAGTTCGTGTGGTGGGGTCAAAGTTGGGCGTCCAGCTCGGGTTGACGACGGGATCGGCCTCTCCCCGCCCAATCTTGCGGAAGTACTTCGGCGACAGACCACCGGCGAATACCGCACCATCGCCACCATCTGGGGCGTCGAGAAGGGGATGAGCGTCAAGCCGGTGGTCAGCGGCGCTCCCCGGTGACCGGTCAATCCGTTCACGCGCCCGGCGCGTGCATCATGCCAGCGATGTCGGGGTCGAGCTGTTGCAAGGCGACGATGACCGAAATCGGCGCGTCGCGACCGATTTTCGATCGGATCGTGGTGGTGCGGCCCTGTCGCTCCGGCGGGCGCAGTTCGTCGATGCGTGCCACCAGTGCGCTCGCGAGCTCGTCGAACTCGACGATCAGCCCGGCCACGATGAGCAGTTCGGGGTCGAGCAGCGCCTCGACGAGCACGGCGGTGTGCGCAACGCGATCGATAACGTCTCGAACAATGTTCTGTGCCTTAGGGCTTTGTGCAGCAGCCTTCCTCAGCTCGTCGATGTCGAGGTCGTCGTACGTCAGACCGATGGTCTCCGGGGCGGCGGCCTGCATCGCGTGCATGGACATGTCGGCCTCGATACACCCCACCCGTCCGCATCGGCATTCCGCGGAACTGCCGTAGGCCGGGACGTGTCCGATAGCTCCGGCGATACCGGTCGCGCCGGCGCACGGCCGCCCGTCGATGATCAGCCCGACGCCGAGTCGTGCACCGTGGTCGAGGACGACCGCGGAACGCGCTTCCCTGGCCTCTCCGGCGATCGTCTCGGCTAGGGTGATGGCTTTGGTGGTGTCCTGCACGGCGGTCGGAATGCCCAGCTCCGATGAAACCAACTTGCCGAGCTCGACGTTCGCCCAACCGACTTCGTGCGACACGATGACCAGTCCGCTGGCGTCGTCGACAAGTCCGGGAATGCAGATGCCGACTGCCGAAACGCGGCCGACGGTGGAGTCCTCGATCAACTTCTTGGCGATCTTGATGATGGAGCGAATAACCGCGGCGGCTTCCCGGTCGCCGGTCGGCGTCTGATTCTCGTGGGAGATGTTGCCGGTGGCGTCGGCGATCATCACCCGCGCGCGGACCCCGTCGATCTGGATGCCCAGGACCCGGCGCGCCTGGGGGTTGCAGTCGAGCAGGATGCGCGGGCGCCCACGCATGCCAGAACCCTCGATGCGGGGTTCGAGTTCGACCAGGGTGCCGTCTTTGATGAGATCGGCCACGATCGTCGTGATCGACGGGCGGGGAAGGCCAAGCCGGTGGGCCAGGTCGGCCCTGGCCAATGGGCCTGAGATCCGCAGCAGGTGAACGACGCGCTGGCGCTGCAACAGCCGCGCGACCTGCCTGCTCTGCCGAACCGAATCGGACTGCTTCAGAACAACCTCCTTGACGCCGGGACGAGCGCAATGCTATTAAGTTCGTCACACCAACTAAAAACTATTAAGTACGTCATACCAAGTAAACCTGGAGTCGACCGATGACCGCTCTTCGTCCATCTGCCAGCCCGCTGTCGGTCTCCTCGTCGTCGGCTGCCCCGCCAAACCGCAAAGCGCGCCGACAAGCCGCAAGACGCGCCGCCAAACTGAGTGCCTTCGGCGGGGCTGCGGTAGCCGCCTGGCTGGCTGGATCAGTGGCGGCCGGGCATGGAGTGGCCGCAGCCGACTCGGCCGGTTCGTCTGATTCGCCTTCTTCCGCCTCCTCATCCGGTGGAACGACCGACGGTGGCGCTCCGGGATCGGCCCACGCCGGTCCGCGCTCCACCGGTAGTGCCAAGGCTAGAACGAACCGGGGACCCAAGCCGTCCGCCACGTCGTCGCATGGCCCGGCCAGGTCGGGCATCGTGACCAGTAGTGGGGGAGCAAAGACCAGTGACACGGCCGAATCCGGGTCGACGTCGAAGACCTCCGTCGCGGTTCAGCGCACCGTCGCGACGTCGGCAGTTGCCGACACCAACACCGAGACGACCGCGACCGGCACCCCGCAGGCAGCGTCGATCCCCAGCTCGGCTCCGGTGTCCCGCACCCGGACCGCACGCCCGGGCGCGGCGTTGCGTGCCGCCGCGGCGACGGTCCAGCCGCCGGCCGTGTCGTCGGTGCCGGCGGCACTAACCGCTCAGCGGGCTGCTCCCGATCCGCTCGGGGTCCTCAACAGCCTCGTCACCCAGCTGCTCGACCCGTTCCTGCAGCCTGCGCCCAACACCCCCGGGCCGGTGGTTCCGATCATCTGGTCGGTGCTGGGAGCGGTGCGGCGGGACCTGTTCAACCAGGTGCCGACGATCGCCTACAACCCCACCACCACAGTGCAGACCGGCCAGACGGTCACCGGAAACGTCGGAGCGACCGACATCGAAGGCGACGCGTTGAAGTACACCATCACGAACGCCCCGCAGTACGGCACGCTGACGATCGAACAGGCGACCGGCGACTTCACCTACACGCCTGACGACATCAACTACACCGACGCCCAGCTCGACTCGTTCACGGTGTCGGTCACCGACGGCAAGTTCAACGTGCTGATGCCGCTGAGCTCGCGCACCGCCTCGGCCAGTGAAGGTCTGACAGTGCTCAGCCCCGAAGCAACACGAGTGATCCTGAACTTGCCCTCCACGATCACCAACCCGACGATTCCGCGGTTCGCGCCCGACGGCAACCTCATGTTCTCGGCCACACCGGTCGCCGGCGGGCGCAGCGAGATCTACTCGATAAGCCCAGACGACACCGACGGTTCAACCGTAACGTGCATCACGTGCGGTGTCACACCCACCGAGAGCGACCTGAGCAAGAGCACCTACACCAGCGACGGTTCGGGACGGTTCTTGGTGAGAACGTCCGGCCACTGGGACGTGTTCCAGCCTGCCACCGACACCGCGCCGGCAGCGCTGATCCCCGTCATCACCCCTCCGTCGGGGTCCATCGCGCTCGACAAGCAACGTGAGATGCGGATTTCGCCAGACGGCAAATACGTGATGTTCAGCCAGATCCAGCTTGGCACAGGCAATCTCATCACTGCCATCCCCATCGTCGGTAAGTTGGTTCTGTCCGCCAACGCGACCACCGGAGACCCCGAGTACCACATCGAGGATGCCCGGGTGGTCTACCCGGTAGGCGAGGGTAAACAGTGGACCCCCGACGGCAAGGGCGTGATCATCCTCGCCGGCCGTTACGAGTCCGGCAATGTCGACGACATCGTCGTCGACCTCGCCACCGGGAACGCCACGCGATTGACGGGCAACCTCGACTACGACGAGGACACCGACATGTCGCCCAACCAGCAGTGGATCGCGATCTGCAGCACCCGCGGGCTCGACGCCCTGACCCCGATGACCCGGATCGACCGCCCCGCGTTGTTGCCGGCCGATATCCAAGGCGCCGTGTACACGGCCTACGCGGGTGGACTCAAGACCGCCGAATATCCCGACGGCACCGGGATCAATGTGTCCAATCAGGAGTGGCTGGTCGCTATCGAGGACGACCTCAAGGGCGAGAACGGCATCCCGCTGTTCGTCACCGGCGACGGCTACGTCGCCCGCAGCATGCCGAGTTGGAACGCCGACGGAACGTCGGTCGCCTTCTGGGAGCGCAGCATCAGCGACTTCTCGGACACCAGACTGGTCCTCACCAACCTGAAGTACACGACCAGCGTCGGCACGGTTCGGGGTGACCTGGCCACCCCGAACCCGGATTGGGCGCCGGCCCTGAGCACCTACAAGGCCGGGCCCGCGCCGCTGCCTCCGGTCGGGGCCTACACCAGTTCGTACGGCGGCACTGCCTACGTCTCGGAAGCGCCCGATCCCACCACCGCTGGCGCAACGATTCGTACCGTCACGTACACCAACTACGTCAACAAGGAAGGCATGGTCCTCAACGGCACGGAGTCGACCAGCACGACCGCCAGCCAGGCCTCGATCGTGTACAAGGCCAACATCGTCGTCACCGGTGATCACACCGGCTCGCTGACGGCCGACGCCACCATCAACAAGCTGACGCGGTCGATCACCGGCACGATTTCGTCCACGCTCGACGGCGACACGCAGGTGCTGCTCGATCCGACGAAGGTCATCGCTGACCAGTTGGGCGCGTAGGCGCCAGGTGAACGTGGTGTGGGGTGCGCCTTTGGCGCACCCCACATACGTCTGTTCTGGGGCCTAGTCTTCGTCTTGGATGAGGTGAATCGCGGCTTCCTCGGCCGATGCCGCGCCGGGTTGAGGACCGTTGCCGTCGACGTGCTAGCGGTCGTCGTGATCACCGGTCTGTTGCGTCGACGACTGGGGGCGAGGGTCT